>Ga0310810_10002585_pt1 | contig 19499 bp, 20 predicted proteins | sample NCmetagenome_FD_207641 | JGI IMG/M metagenome (GOLD analysis project Ga0310810, IMG submission 207641) | Soil microbial communities from experimental microcosm in Duke University, North Carolina, United States - NC | ecosystem: Engineered > Artificial ecosystem > Soil microcosm > Unclassified ...
CTTCCTCGGCGCGCCGTTCTGGCTCGGCATCGCCGGCATCGCCACCGCCTGGTTCCTGTACCTCAAGCGGCCGGGCGCGGCGAAGCGCGTGGCGATGGAGCTCGGTCCCGTCTACGCGCTGGTCGAGCGCAAGTACGGCTTCGACGAGCTCTATGCGTGGCTGTTCGCGGGCGGCGCGCGCAGCCTCGGCCGGAGCTTCTGGCGCGCCGGCGACCAGACGGTGATCGACGGCGTGATGGTGAACGGCTCGGCGCGCTTGGTCGGCTGGTTTTCGGGGGTGATGCGCCTGGTGCAGACCGGCCTGCTCAACCAGTACGCGGTGGCGATGCTCTTCGGGGTGCTCGTCCTGACCTTCTGGTTCCTGCGCCGGTGATGCTGCTCTCGGCCGCGATCTGGGTGCCGATCGTCGCGGGGGCGCTGGTGCTCGCGGTGGGCGATCGCCGGCCCGAGGCGATGCGCTGGACCGCCCTCTACGGGGCGATCCTCGGCTTCCTGGTCACGATCCCGCTCTATCTGCAGTTCGAGCCCTCGTCGAGCGCGATGCAGTTCGTCGAGCTGCGGCCGTGGATCGAGCGCTTCCACGTCAACTACCACCTCGGCGTGGACGGCATCTCGCTGCCCTTCGTGCTGCTGAACAGCTTCATCACCATCCTGGTGGTGATCGCCGGCTGGACGGTGATCGAGACGCGCGCGGCGCAGTACTTCGCGGCGTTCCTCGTCATGTCCGGGCTGCTGAACGGCGTTTTCGCGGCGCTCGACGCGGTGCTGTTCTACGTGTTCTTCGAGGGCACGCTGATCCCGATGTTCGTCATCATCGGCGTGTGGGGCGGGCCGAACCGCGTCTATGCGGCGGTGAAGTTCTTCCTCTACACGCTGTTCGGCTCGCTGCTGATGCTGATCGCGCTGCTCTACCTGTACAACGAGGCCGGCGGCAGCTTCGCGATCCTCGACTGGCAGCGGCTGCCGCTCGCGCTCGGCGCGCAGCTGTGGCTGTTCTTCGGCTTCCTGTTCGCCTTCGCGGTCAAGGTGCCGATGTGGCCGGTCCATACCTGGCTGCCCGACGCCCATACGGAAGCCCCCACGGGGGGCTCCGTGGTCCTTGCGGCGATCCTGCTCAAGCTGGGCGGCTACGGCTTCCTGCGCTTCACGCTGCCCATCCTGCCCGACGCGTCGCGCAACCTCGCCTGGCTGATGATCGCGCTGTCGCTGGTCGCGGTCGCCTACATCGGCCTGGTGACGCTGGTGCAGAGCGACATGAAGAAGCTGATCGCCTACTCGTCGATCTCGCACATGGGCTTCGTCACGCTCGGCTTCTTCCTGTTCAACGCCTACGGGCTCGAGGGCGGCATCGTGCAGATGATCTCGCACGGCTTCGTCTCGGCGGCGATGTTCCTCTGCGTCGGCGTGATGTACGACCGCATGCACACGCGCGCCATCGCCGACTACGGCGGGGTGGTGAACACCATGCCGAAGTTCGCCTCGCTGATGATGCTGTTCGCCATGGCCAACGCCGGGCTGCCGGCGACCAGCGGCTTCGTCGGCGAGTTCATGGTGATCATGGGCTCGATGAAGGTGAATTTCTGGCTGGCGCTGGTCGCCGCGAGCACCATGATCTGGGGCGCCGCCTACACGCTGTGGATGTACAAGCGGGTCATCTTCGGCGCGGTGGCGAACGACCACGTCGCCGCGCTCAAGGACCTGAACGTGCGCGAGGCGATCGTGCTGGCGCTGCTCGCCGTGGCGGTGCTCGCCATGGGCGTCTGGCCGCTGCCGGTGGTCGACCTGATGCACGCCTCCGTGAACGACCTGCTGCGCCACGTCGCGATCCCCAAGTACTGAGATGAACGCCCAGACCCTGTTCAACCACCTGCCGGCGCTGCCGGAGATCATCCTGCTGGCGGGCGCCTGCGCGCTGATGATCGGCGACCTGTACGTGAAGAGCGGGCAGCGGCGCGCCACCTTCTGGGCCGCGCAGGCGGTGCTGCTGCTGTGCCTGCTCGCGACGCTGTTCGTCGACCTGGGCGTCGCGAGGCGCCTCGTCATCTTCAACGGCCTGTTCGTGGTCGACCACCTGGCGAGCCTGCTCAAGGTGGCGAGCTACTTCGCGGTCTCGGCCGCGCTCGTCTACTCGCGCCAGTACCTGGCGGAGCGCGGCCTGCTGCGCGGCGAGTTCATCACGCTGCTGCTGTTCTCGCTGCTCGGCATGATGATCCTGATCAGCGCGGCGAGCTTCCTCACCGTGTACCTCGGCCTCGAGCTGATGTCGCTCTGCCTGTACGCCTTGGTGGCGCTGAACCGCGACTCGGCGCTCTCCACCGAGGCGGCGATGAAGTACTTCGTCCTCGGCGCGCTGTCCTCGGGACTGCTGCTCTACGGCATGTCGATGATCTACGGCGCCACCGGCACGCTCAACCTCGCCGAGGTGGCGAGCCTCGCCGGCGACCGCGTCGGACGGGGCGGCGAGCGCGATCTGCTGGTGTTTGGCCTGGTGTTCGTCGTCTCCGGGCTGGCGTTCAAGATCGGCGTCGTGCCGTTCCACATGTGGATCCCGGACGTCTACCACGGCGCGATGACCCCGGTGACGCTGGTCATCAGCTCGGGGCCGAAGCTCGCCGCGTTCGCCATGGCGGTCCGGCTGCTGGTCAACGGCCTGCACCCGCTCGCCGCCGACTGGCAGCAGATGCTGGCGCTGCTCGCCATCCTGTCGATCGCGCTCGGCAACATCACCGCCATCGCGCAGTCGAATCTGAAGCGCATGCTCGCCTACTCGGCGATCGCGCACATGGGCTTCATGCTGCTCGGCCTGCTGTCGGGGCAGATCGCCGGCAACTGGAGGAGCGGCGCCGACGCCTACAGCGCGGCGCTCTTCTACATGATCGTCTACGCCATCATGACCGTCGCCGCCTTCGGCATGCTGCTCTACCTCTCGCGCGCCGGCGTGGAGTGCGAGAACCTGGAGGACGTGCGCGGCCTCAACCGGCGCAATCCCTGGTACGCCTTCCTGATGCTGCTCGTCATGTTCTCGCTTGCCGGCATCCCGCCGACCGCCGGGTTCTACGCCAAGCTCGCGGTGTTCCAGGCGGCGGTGACCGCCGGGCACCTGTGGCTTGCGGTGGCGGCCGTGCTGCTCTCGCTGGTGGGGGCCTTCTACTACCTGCGCGTCGTCAAGCTGATGTACTTCGACGAGCCGAAAGACGGGGCGACGTCCGTCCCGCCGGTCACCGTCATGGGCAGCGTGCTATCGCTCAACGGCATCGCGCTGCTGGTGTTCGGCATCCTGCCGGGCGGCCTGATGGCGATCTGCGCCGGCGCGGTCACGAGCCTGATTCCAGGGTGAAGGATCTCACCGAGCGTTTCGTCTCGGGCGAGCGGGTCTTCGACGGCAAGCTGCTCAAGGTGCACCGCGACGTGGTGCGCCTGCCCGACGGCAGCCACGGCGCGCGCGAGTACATCCGCCATCCCGGCGCCGTGGCGATCGTGCCGCTCTTCGACGACGGCCGCGTGCTGCTCGAGCGCCAATACCGCTATCCGCAGCGGCGCGAGTTCATCGAGATCCCGGCCGGCAAGCTTGAGCCGGACGAGCCGCACCTCGAGACCGCGAAGCGCGAGCTCATGGAGGAGACGGGCTACGCGGCGGCCGAGTGGCGGCACCTCGGCGTGGTGCATACGGCAATCGCCTATACCGACGAGGCGATCGACCTGTATCTCGCCCGGAGCCTCAGCGAGGGGCAGCGCAAGCTCGACGACGGAGAATTCCTGGAGCTGCTCACCGTGCCCTTCGCCGAGGCGATCGCCATGATCCGCGACGGCCGCATCACCGACGTCAAGACGGTCGCGGCGCTGCTCTGGGTCTCGGCCTTCGTCACTGCGCCTTGATGTGCGCGACGCGCACGACCTCGGCCCACTGCGCGTAGTCGCGCTTCATCATCTCCGCCATGCGCTGCGGGCTGCTCGAGCCGTCGATCTCGTTGCCGGAGGGCGCGATGCGCTTGCGCACCTCGGGCATGGCGAGCGCCTTGTTGACCGCCTGGGCCATGCGCTCGGCGATCGCGGCCGGCAGGCCGGCCGGGCCCAGCAGGCCGTTCCAGAAGCTGGCGTTGAAGTCCTGATAGCCGAGCTCTTGCATCGTCGGCACGTCGGGCGCCACGGCGAGGCGCTGCTTCGCCGTCACGGCGAGCGGCACGATGCGTTTCTCCCGGATGGCGGGCATCGCGGTCGACGAGTTGGCGAACTGGAACGCGACCCGGCCGGCGATCTGCGCCTGCATCGCCTCCGGCGAGCCGCGGAAGGGCACCGGCGTGGCCTGGATGCCTTCGCGGGCGAGGAACAGCTCGCCGGTGAAGTGCGACGGCGAGCCGTTGCCGGCGGTGCCGTAGAACAGCTCGCCCGGCTTCGCCTTGGCGAGCGCCACCAGCTCCTGCGGCGTGCGCGCCTTGACGTCGGGATGCACCACCAGGATCTGCGGCGTCCAGACGAGGTTGACGATCGGCACGAAAGAGCCGGGCACCCGATAGTTGGTCTTGGTGCCCATGGCCGCCACCATGTTGAGCGCCGACGAGGTGAAGAGCAGCGTGTAGCCGTCGGGCGCGGCCTGCGCGACCAGGTCTGCGCCGATGACTCCGGCGGCGCCGGCGCGGTTCTCGATGACCATCGGCTGGCCGAGGTCGCGCGAGATCGGCTCGGTGACGATGCGCGCCAGCACGTCGATGATGCTTCCCGGCGGCCAGGCGACCACGATGCGGACCGGGCGGGCGGGCCACTCCTGCGCCGACGCTGTGCCGGCGATCCAGAGCAGGACTGCGGCTACGATAAGACGCTTCATGCTTTCCTCCTCGTTGCGCGTAGCTTGTCCGCCGCGGCGCGTGCCGCGGCCATCAGGTAACCGGTGTCGTTGCCGCCCATGAGGATGCGGGCGCCGCGCGCCACCATGTCGGCGGCATCCGGCCCGCCCGAGCCGGCGACGAAGTGCTTGCCCTGGCGCCGCGCGGCGGCGACGCCCGCGTACCAGGCTTCGCGCATGCGCGGATGCTGCAGCTCGCCGGGAATGCCGAGGGCGTTGCTCAGGTCGGCCGGCCCGATCATCAGCACGTCGATCCCCGGCACCGCGGCGATCGCCTCGACGTTGTCGATGCCTTTCGCGGTCTCCAGCATGGCGAAGACCATCGTCAGGTCGTTCTGCAGGCGGGCGATCTCGGCGAGCGGCAGCGTGCGGTAGCGCGTGGCCGGGGAGAGCGCCGCGATCGAGCGCTCGCCGGCCGGCGGATACCTGGCGGCCCGCACCGCCGCGCGCGCCGCTTCGGCGCTCTCGACATGCGGGACGATGACCGCCAGCGCGCCGCCGTCGAGCGCGGCGGCGATCTCCGCCTCGGCCGCGCTCGCCACGCGCACCGCGGGCAGCAGGCCCATCATCAGCCCGCTCGTGCACAGCGCGGCCGTCTCGGCGCGGGAATAGGTGCCGTGCTCGCAGTCGACGTAGAAGCCGTCGAAGCCGCATTCGCGCACGATCATCGCCGCGTCCGGCGTGCGCAGCTGGCGCAGCGACATCATCAGCACCAGCTCGTCGGCCGCGAGCTTGCGCTTGACCGGGTTGCCGATGAGCACCGGATCGCTCACGCCCGGGCTCCCGGCGAGCGCGGATAGCCCTGCGCGGCGAAGCCCGCGTCGACGTCGATCACCACGCCGGACAGCGCGCCGGCGCGCTCCGAGGCGACAAAGGCGACCACGTCGGCGATCTCCTCGGGCCGCAGCAGGTGGCCGCGCGGCCAATGCTTTACCAGCTCGGGCCAGCGTTCCGCGTCGCCGAGCTCCTGCCCGGCGCGCCGGCGCAGGCTGCGCTTCGAGCGCTCCGTCTCCACCCACCCCGGATTCACGCCGAGCACGCGCACGCCGTAGTCCAGGCTGGCGCTGCCGACCGCGCGCGTCAGGGCAATGAGGGCGGCGTTGCCGGTCGAGCCGGCGGCATAGGCGTACTCGAGCTTTTCCCCGGCGATGCCGATCACGTTGACGATCACGCCCGAGCGCCGCTCGACCATCCCGCGGTAGGTCTCGCGCGTCAGGTTGAGGTAGCCGAAGAGCTTGAGCTCCCAGCCGCTGCGCCAGGCCGCCTCGTCGAGCTCGAGCAGCGAGCCGCGCGGCGTGCTGCCCGCGTTGTTGACGAGGATGTCGATCGGGCCGCACTTTTGCGCGAGCGCGGCCGCAGCGCCGGGATGCGCCAGATCCACGGCATGCGCTGCGACGCGCACCCCGTGCCGCGCCAGCTCGGCCCGCGCGGCCTCGAGCCGCTCCGGCTGGCGGGCCGCTAGCTCGAGGTGGCAGCCTTCACGGGCGAGCGCTTCGGCGCAGGCCCGGCCAATGCCCTGCGAGGCCCCGGTCACCAGCGCACGCTTGCCTTTGAGGCCGAGATCCAATCAGGAGTCCCGCGGCCGCAGCTCGATCAGGTCCGCAGAGCAGCCTTCCGCGGCCGTCACCGCGAACAGCACCGCCTCGGCGACGTCCTGGGCCGAGATCGGCTTGAACTTGCGCCCGGCGAGCGACTTGAGGACGTCCGGATGCGTGATGTTCTTGCGCATCTCGGTGTCGACCATGCCGGGCGCGATCTCGCTCACCTTGACGCCGGCCGCCTTGAGCTCGAGGCGGAAGCCCTTGGCGAGCGCCGAGAGCGCGTGCTTGGTCGCGGCATAGGCCACGCCGAACTGCTGGACGTTGCGCGCCGCGCCCGAGCTGATGAACACCAGGTGGCCGCGCTTTCGCTCGCTCATGCGCCGGCCGATGTCGCGCGCGAGCGCGAACGCCGCCACGACGTTGGTGCGCAGCATCGCCTCGAGCTCCTCCGGGCGGATCTCGAGCACCGGCGCATAGACCAGCCAGCCGGCGTTGTTCACCAGGATATCGACGTCGCCGGCGGCGCCGCCGAGCTCCGCCACGAAGCGCGGGTCGTCGAGATCGCCGGCAATGGCGCGTGCCGAGCCGCCGGCGGCCTCGATGTCCTTCGCCAGCGCGTCCAGGCTGTCGCGGTTGCGGCCGGTCGCGACGACCGAGGCGCCCTCGCGCGCGAGCGCCAGCGCCGTGGCGCGGCCGATGCCGGCGCTCGCCCCCGTGACGAGCGCGGCGCGTCCGGTGAGCCGGCCCATCTAGAGGTTGAACGTGTCGTACTTCGCCGGGATGATGATCTCGACGATCTCGTAGTCGTCGGAGAAACCGAGCACGGTGTGCTTGATGCCGGGCGGCTGGATCCAGCAGCTGCCCTCGCGCATCGTCACCTCGCCGACACCCTCGAACTCCATCTTCGACCAGCCCTTGAGCACGTAGACGAGCTGGAAGCGCACGTCGTGGAAATGGCGGTGCGCGACCTCGTCCGCGTTGAACGGCCGGCCGCGGCGATTGACGTGCGCCTCGACCATGCCGCCGGTCGCCTCGGCCATGCCCAGATCGCGCGACAGCGTGTAATCGCGGAAGGCGCCGCGCTTGAAGTCCTCCTCGCGCAGGTGGCTGACGTGGAAGCGCTGCTTCGGCCAGCCGCCTTTCGCTTCCTCCGACTTGCGTGGATCGAACTCCGACTCTTTCAGGATGCGCAGCCCGGCTTCCGCCATGAGAACCCCCTCGATGAGTATTCCCCAGTATACAAACAGGGCTGAGGGTCGACGGGCCGTTTCGAGCCGGCCGCGGCGCCTAGGCCGCCTGCCGCATCTTCCCCTGCGCCGCGCGCGCCTTGTGCGCCAGCGCCTGCAGGAGCTGGCCGATCAGCTTCTTCGCCGTCTCGTCGGTCAGGTTGCCTTGCGCGTCGAAGCGCTGCGCGGCGGCCGGAATCGCCACCTCCGGCTGCAGCACGCAGTCCATGTTCAGGAACACGAACGATTGCCGCAGGTGGTACTGCGCGCGCACGCCGCCGAAGGCGCCGACCGAGGCGCTCATCAGCGCGACCGGCTTGCCCGCCCAGGCGTTGTCGCCGTAGGGCCGCGAGGCGCAATCGATCGCATTCTTCAGCACCCCCGGAATCGAGTAGTTGTACTCCGGCGTGGCGATGAGGACGGCGTCGGCGGCGCGGATCCTCTGCTTGAATTCCGCGACCTTCGGATGGGGATTGCGCTCCTCGTCCTGGTTGAAGAGCGGCAGCCCGGCGAGGTCGTGGATCTCGAGCTTCGCGCCCGGCGGGCAAAGGTGCTGCGCGGCGCGCAGCGCCGCCTTGTTGTACGACTCCTTTCTCAGGCTTCCGGCGATGCCGAGGATGGTGATCTGCTCTGCCATGGTGTCCTCCGTGGAATAGGCGACGCCGTGCCAGATACATGCCCGCTACGGCTTGAGCCCCCGCACGCCGGCGTAGAGGGCGAGCAGCTTCGGCAGGTCGGCCTCGTAGCTGCCGCTCGGCTCGAAGGGCGGCAGCAGGCGGATCGCGCGCGCCGGGCCGTCGAAGACCACCGGCAGGATCGGCACGCGCGCCGCCACGGCGATGTGGTAGAAGCCGCTCTTCCACGGCTTGGTGCTCGATCGGGTCCCGGCCGGCGTGATCGCGAGGAACACCTCGTCGGCGCTCTCGATCGACTCGACGACCTGCGGCACGAGGCCCTGCGGCGCCGCGCGGTTGACCGGCATGCCGCCGCACCAGCGCATCACCGGGCCGAGCCAGCCGTCGAAGAGCGTGTGCTTGGCGAGGAAGCGCACGCGGATGCCGATCGCGAACACGGCGAGGATGCCGACGATGAAGTCCCAGTTCGAGGTGTGCGGCGCGACGATCGCCACCATCTTCGGCCGCGGCGGAAACTCGCCGTCGATGCGCCATCCCCAGGCGCCGAGCAGCGCGCGCGAGACGGCGCTCGAGAACGCGTTACCGCGGCGCGGCAGGCCTTGCGGGAGCGACGGAACCCGGATTAGCCGCAGACGCCGACGTAGCCGCAGGCGGTGCAGTAATCGCAGCCGTCCTTGCGGATGAGCGTGCTGTTGCCGCACTCGGGGCACGGCGCGCCGGCCATGACGCGCGGCTGCGCATCGCCCGCGGGGGCTTCGAGGATGCCCATCTGCGTGCGCGGCAGGCCGTCCTCGGAGAGGATGCCGAGCATCGCGTAGCGATGCAGCATCAGCTGCGCCACGTAGGCCACCGTCGAGGGATAGGTCTGCTGCTTGCGGCTGCCCGGCACGAAGGCCATGAAGTCGCCGAGCGGCTCGGGGAAGTCGAGCAGCTTCCGCAGCTTCATGCCGATCCACGCCGGGTCGAGCACGCGCATGTCGAGCGAGAGCATCTTGCACAGGCCGTCGAGCGCGCGCGGGTATTCGCCGGAGAGCCACACGGAGTAGGGGCGGGTCACGCCGTCGGGTAAGGCAATTTCCTTGAGCCCTAGCACGAAATCGTCGCCGGTGCGGGGGTTGAGGACGTCCACGGTCCACGAGATCGTGCCGTCGGTGCCGGTCTTCGGCTCCTTGAGCGCGAACATCGCGTCCATCACCGGGGACGATCCCTGCTCCGAGACCAGCTTGAACTGCTCGTCGGAGAAGCCGGCCTGCAATTGCTCCACGCGCCAGCGCACGATCTGCGCGAACGCCGAGACGATCGACGGCATGCGCCGCTTCTCGCCGCGCGGCGGGAAGGGCATGTCGAAGGCGTCGTCGCCGCGCGTCTTGGCGAGCGCGTCGAGCTTGAGCTTCAGCCATTCGCGGTCGTTGGCGCGCATGTCCATCGACAGCGACTTGGCGAGCGCGCCGAGGCCGCGCGGCTGCTCGCTGCCGTTCACCCACACCTCGAACGGGTGCGGCATGCCGCCGCTGTGCGGGGCGGATTCTGGCCCCGCGGACCCATTCTCCACATGCCCGACGAACACCGCGAAGCGGTAGTGCGGGTGCTCGATCATGTAGGTCCACGCCGGATTGCCCCCGGCGAGGTCCGGCCGGCCCGGCCAGCGCAGCGACGCGAGCACCGGCGCGGGCACCGATTTCACCGAGATGCGCCGGTTGACGTCGTCCTGGACGAAATCCTGCGGGCTCTTCTCCACCGAGAGCACCGAGCCGAGCACCTTGTTCGGGCGATAGGTCGCGAGGCCCTTCAGGTCGGCCTTCCAGGCGAGCAGATAGAGGTCCTGGAAATCGCCGTAGGGATAGTCCTCCGGCACGTTCACCGTCTTGGAGATGCTGGTGTCGACGAACGGCGCGACCGCCGCGACCATCTCCTGGTGCGCGCGCGCCGAGAGCTCGAGCGCCGTCACGAAATACGGCGGCAGGTGCTCCATGTCGCCGCCCTCATTCGCAACCAGGGCCCGGTACCTGCGCCAGGCATGGTCCTCGACCGGGAACTCCTGCAGCGTGCCGTCGGGCATGCGCTTCTTGCGGATGTAGCTCCACGAGAAGGGCGGCTCGATGCCGTTCGAGGCATTGTCGGCGAACGCCAGGCTGATCGTGCCCGTCGGGGCGATGGAGAGCAGGTGCGAGTTGCGGATGCCGTGCTTCCGGATCAGCGCCTTGATCTCCTCCGGCAGCCGCGTCGCGAAGCTGGTGCCGGAGAGGTACAGGTCGGCGTTGAAGAGCGGGAAGGCGCCGCGCTCGCGCGCCAGCTCGACCGAGCCGCGGTAGGCGGCGTCGCGCATCGCTTCGGAGATGCGCGCGGCCATGCGCCGCGCCTCGTCGCCGTCGTAGCGCAGGCGCAGCATGATCAGCGCGTCGCCGAGGCCGGTGAAGCCCAGGCCGACGCGCCGCTTCGCCATCGCCTCCTTGTGCTGCTGCTCGAGCGGCCAGGCGGTCACCTCGAGCACGTTGTCGAGCATGCGCACCGACACCTCGACGGTCTTCGCGAAGTGCTCGAAGTCGAACCTGGCTTGTCCGCTGAAGGGGTTTTCCACGTACCGCGTCAGGTCGATGGACCCCAGGCAGCAGCAGCCATAGGGCGGCAGCGGCTGCTCGGCGCAGGGATTGGTCGCCTCGATGGTCTCGCAGTAGTTGAGGTTGTTGTCGCGGTTGATGCGGTCGAGGAACAGGATGCCCGGCTCGGCGTGGTCGTACGTCGAGCGCATGATCTGGTCCCACAGCTCGCGCGCGCGCACCTTGCGGTACACCCACAGGCCGTCGGAGCGCCGGTAGGTCTGCTTGCCGGGCCACGGCTTCGCCTTGTGCACCAGCTCGACCTCGCGGTCGGCCTCCACGGCGGCCATGAAGTCGTCGGTCACGCCGATCGAGATGTTGAAGTTGGAGAGGTCGCCGTGGTCCTTGGCGTGGATGAACTCCTCGATGTCGGGGTGGTCGCAGCGCAGCACGCCCATCTGCGCGCCGCGCCGCGAGCCGGCCGACTCGACGGTCTCGCACGAGCGGTCGAAGACGCGCATGTAGGACACCGGTCCGCTCGCGCGCGAATGCGTCCCCTTGACCTCGGCGCCCTTCGGGCGGATCGAGGAGAAGTCGTAGCCGACGCCGCCGCCGCGGCGCATCGTCTCGGCGGCTTCCTGCAGCGCCGTGTAGATGCCGGGCTTGCCGTCGACCACCTCGGAGATCGAGTCGCCGACCGGCTGCACGAAGCAGTTGATGAGCGTCGCCTGCAGCTGGATGCCGGCCGCCGAGTTGATGCGGCCGGCCGGGATGAAGCCGTCGGCCTGCGCCTGGTGGAAGCGCCGCTCCCAGGTGGCGCGGCGCTCCTCCGGCTCGACCTGCGCGAGCGCGCGCGCGACGCGGCGGCGCACCTCCTCGACGGAGGCCTCGTTTCCCTTGGCGTACTTCTCGATCAGGGTATCGCGGCAGATCTCCTGCTCGCGCAAATCGACGGCGGGTCCTGCAGTCTCGGTCTTGTTCACTGGTTGAATATACAGTAGTGGGCCGGTTGCTGAAAAGCTAGTCCCGCCGCCCGCGCCGGCGCTTGATTCGCATCAAGAAAAAAGCCCGCGCCGGCGAAACGCGCTAGCCCGCCTGGGGGACCGGCTCGGGCTGCGGCGCGGCCGCCTCGCTGGCGGCGCGGCGCGCCTGCTTGAGCAGGTCAGCGACCTCGTTGTGCCCCATGCGCAGGGCCAGCTCGACCGGGGTGTCGCCCTCGCGCGTGGCGAGCGACGGGTCGGCGCCGTTGCGCAGCAGCAACTCGATCATCGGCGGGTTGCCCTTCATCGCCGCGTAGGCGAGCGGCGTGTAGCCGTTATCGTGCTGCAGGTCCGGGTCGAAGTTCATCGCCAGCACCTTCTGCGCGTAGACCAGGTTGTTCTTCTCGATCGCGTAGAAGAGCGCGCGCACGCCCTCGGCGCTCTTTTCCTTCGGCCGCGGCTCGAGGCCGGTCGGCAGCATCCGCACCACGTAGTTGATCAGGCCGACGCCGACCAGCGCGACCAGCGCCAGGATGATCGGGATCTTGGAGATGTTCAGCCCGTCGGCGATCTGCTCGGGCATGTTCGCGCCGGCGATCAGCAGCAGCACCGCCACGAACAGGCCGAAGCGCAGGTAGAGGAACAGGCCGATGATCACGGCGATGCCGAGGATCGCCAGCACCGCGTTCTGGTTGACGCCGAGCGTCTCCTCGACGTACTCCTGCGGCAGGTTGGCGAGCACCGCGCTGATGGTGATCAGCCCGAGCAGTACCAGCTCGCGGATGCGCAGCCGCGTCAGGAAGTCCAGCTTCTGCTTTTCTTCGGCCATCCCTGCCCCCTGTTTTCCCCGCTTGGTGTGGGCGCATTTTCAGATCTGCGCGCGGGGCTGGCAAGCTAAAATTGCCCGCATGTCGAAGGCCTTCGTACGGGAAGACGCGGAGGCGCCCGAGGCGGCGGAAAGCGCGGCGCCCGCGCTGCCCGCCGGTGGAAAGAATTACATCACCCCGGCGGGTTACGCGCGCCTCGAGGGCGAGCTCAGGCAGCTCGTCGAGGTGGAGCGCCCCGAGGTGGTCCGGACCGTGTCCTGGGCCGCGTCCAACGGCGACCGGTCGGAGAACGGCGACTATATCTACGGCAAGAAGCGGCTGCGCGAGATCGACCGGCGCGTGCGCTTCCTGATCAAGCGGCTGGAAGGCGCCGAGGTGGTCGACGCGCGCGGGCGCGACACCGACCAGGTATTCTTCGGCGCGACGGTGCGGGTGAGGGCGCGCGAGGGCGAGCGCGAGGTGACGATCGTCGGCGTCGACGAGGTCGATCCGGCGCGCGGCCATGTGTCGTGGATCTCGCCCGTGGCCCGGGCGCTGCTCAAGGCACGCGAGGGCGACAGCGTCACGGTGCGCACGCCCGGCGGAGACGAGACGCTGCAAATCCTGGAGGTGACCTATCCATGAGCTGGATCACGGAGTTTCGCGACTTTTCGGTCAAGGGCAACGTGGTCGACCTCGCCGTCGGCGTGATCATCGGCGGCGCCTTCGGCAAGATCGTCTCCTCGCTGGTGGGCGACGTCATCATGCCGCTCGTCGGCACCGTGCTCGGCGGCCTCGATTTCAGCAGCCTGGTGTGGGAGATCGGCGAGGCGAAGATCGCCTACGGCAAGTTCGTGCAGAACGTGGTCGACTTCTTCATCATCGCCCTGGTGATCTTCTGGATGGTGCGCCTCATCAACTATGCGCGCCGCAAGCAGGAAGTCGAGCCCTCCGCCGCGCCGCCGCCGCGCCAGGAACAGCTGCTCGAGGAAATCCGCGACCTGCTGAAGAAGCGCTAATTCGGGGCCGGGACCGCAATTCGGGGTCAGAGTCACAATTCGCGGCGTCTGCTTTCGACCCCAACGACAGTTCGCGAGTGATATATCTCGCCTCCCCAGACGCGGAAGAACTCGACGAGATCAGACAGAGGTTTCGAGCCGGCGGTATTCCTATCTATCTGGAACCCGACTACGCAAGGGATGACATCGTTGCTGGGGTCGCTACGGCATTCCGCAACGCTACTACGGGTCCGCAACGATACCGCTTGTATGTTTGCATCGAAACTCAGCTAGAAGAAGCCAAGCACCTTCTCGCCAATAAGCATTACAAGGTCAGAGCACCCGTCGATGTGGCGAAATTCGAGGCCACGATGGAAAAGCTCGGCGCAAACCGGAAGATGGAATGGCGTCTGACAACCCGCGCCATGAACTGGATGGTGGCGGTAGTCGTAGTAGCGTTCCTGCTTTGGGTTTTACGCGCTGTTCTGCGCACGTAGCGCAATGTCGGTCCTGGCCGAAGGCGACCGATTGTGACGCTGACCCCGAATTCGGAATTGCGGTCCTGGCCCCGAATTATTTCTTGAAGTCGCCGGCGACGACGATGGCGAGCTTCGTGGGGTCGATGTACTTGCGCAGGGCGGCGGTGACCTGCTGCGGCGTGAGCTTGGCGATCTTCTGCTCCAGGTCGATGTCCCAGGCGAAGGTGCGCCCGACGTAGGCGTAGAGGCCGAGGCGCGAGACGAGCGAGCGGTCGCGCGAACGGTCGAGGCGGCGCGCCTCGAGGATCGCCTTCTTGCCCGCTTCGACTTCGGCGGCGCCGAAGCCCTCGCGCAGGGCGCGCGAGAGCTCCTCGCGCACCGCCTGCTCGACGCGCGAGCGGTTCTGCGGCGCGAAGATCGCGGCGACGCGGAAGATCGCCACCGGGTCGAACTGGTTCGCCGAGAAGCCCGACCAGGTGCTGTAGGAGAGGCCTTCCTTCTCGCGGATGCGCGCCGGCAGGCGCGCGGTCGATGAGCCGCCGAGCAGCCAGTTGGCGAGCAAGAGCGCCGGGAAGTCCGGGTCGTCGTCGCGCATGGCGACGTTCATCCCGGCGCGCAGCACGGCGTTCGCCTTGTCGGGCGTCGCCACCGCGTCGTCGAGCCCCGGGCGGTCGAAGTAGCGCAGCGGCACCCGCGTGAACGGGTAGGGCGAACGCCAGGCGCCGAACAGCTCGTCGACCGCGCGCGCCACCTGGTCGGCGTCGAAGTCGCCCACCGCGACGAACTCGGCGCCGCTCGCGCCGAACAGCTGCTGGTAGCAGGCCTTCGTGTCGTCGAGGGTGGTGCGCTCGATCCACTGCAGGCGTTCCTCGAGGGTGGGCGTGTAGTTGCGATGCCCGGGCGGATAGAGCTGCAGGTGCCGGTCGAGGTGGATCTCGGCGCGGGCCGCCGGGTCGCTCATCTGCGCCTCGGTGCCGGCGGCGGCGGCGCGCTTCAGCTCGTCGAACTCGGCCGGCGAGAACGCCGGCTCGCGCAGCGCCTCGGCGACCAGGCGCAGCGCCGGCACGAGGTTCTCGCGCCGCACGTCGATGGACGCGCCTTCCGCGCCGATCGACACCGAGGCGTTGAGCTTCTCCAGCGCTTCCTTGAACTCGGCGCGGCTGTGCTTCTTCGTGCCGCGCATCAGCATGGCGCCCGCGAAGGTGCACGCCATCTCGCGGTCCATGAGCGTCTTCTCGTCGCCGTAGTGCAGGCCGAGGCGCGCGAGCACGCGCGCGCCGCGCGTCTGCCGGGGAAGCAGCGCCACGTCGATGCCGTTGGCGAGCTTGCGGCGCACCAGGCGGCGCTCGATGTTTTGCGGCGTGGGATCGAAGCGCTCGCCGAGCGCGACCGTCTCGCCGCCGTGGTAGTCCTTCACCTCCGCGGCGACGTCGGGCGCCGGCGGGATCTCGGCGCGATCGGGCCGCGGCGTGGGGACGAAAACGCCCAGCACGCGGTTCGAGCGCTTGAAGTAGCGCTCGGCGGCGCGCTGCACGTCGGCCAGCGTCACCTTGCGCAGCCAGTCGCGGTAGACGTAGAACAGGCGCCAGTCGCCGAGCGCGGCGTATTCGGCGAGCGCGCTGACGAGCTGGCTCGAGTCGCGCTCGACCTTGTCGAACTCGTTGAGGAGGCGCGTGCGTGCGCGCTCCACCTCCTCCGCGGTGACCGGGTCCTTCGCCACGCCCTCGACGACCGCGGTGAGGGCGTCGCGCGCCGCGCCGGGGTCGGCGCCGCGCGGCAGCTGCGCGCCGAAATAGGCGAAGCCCGGATCGTGCAGGCCGCGCTCGGCGCCCCAGCTGGACGCGGCGAGGCCTTTCTGCACCAGCGCCCGGTGCAGGCGGCCGCCCGGCACGTCGCCGAGCACCTGCACCAGCACGTCGATCGCCGGATACTGCGGGTCGGCGCCGGAGGGCACGTGATAGAGCGTCGCGACGATCGGGTTGTCGCCGACGCGCCGCAGGATCACCTCGCGCTCGCCGTCCTGCGTCGGCTCGGCGGTGTAGAGCTCGGGCAGCTTGCGCGTCGGCCGCGGCAGGGCGCCGAAGTATTTCTGCACGAGCGCGAGCGCGCGCGCCTCGTCGAAGCTGCCGCCCAGGAGCAGCACCGCGTTGTCGGGCTGGTACCAGGTGCGATAGAACGCCTGCAGCCGGTCGACCGGCACCTTCTCGATGTCGGCGCGCTCGCCGATGATCGGGTGGCCGTAGTTGTGCCAGGCGTAGGCCGCCTGCTGCATGCGCTCGAAGAGCACGCTGCCGGGGCTGTTCTCCCCGAGCTCGAACTCGTTGCGCACCACGGTCATCTCGCTGTCCAGGTCCTGGCGCGAGACGCGCGAGTGCACCATGCGGTCGGCCTCGAGCTCGATCGCCCACTCGAGGTTGGTGTCGCTCGCCGAGAGCGTCTCGAAGTAGGTGGTGCGGTCGTTGGAGGTCGTGCCGTTGTAGCGCGCGCCGCGCGCGGTGAACTCCTGCTTGATGTCGGGATGCTGCGGCGAGCCCTTGAACAGCATGTGCTCGAGCAGATGCGCCATGCCCTTCTCGCCGTACCCCTCCTGGCGCGAGCCGACCAGGTAGACGATGTGCACGGTGACGGTATCGACGCTCGGGTCGGGGACCGTGAGCACGCGCAGGCCGTTCGGCAGCCGGTATTCGCTCACCCCCTCGACGGAGGCGACCTTCTGCGGCGCCGCGGCGGCCGCGCAGAGCAGCGCGAAAAAGAGAAGCGGGGCGGCGAGAACCCGCCCCGGGATTATTGTCATGCCAGTGATTGCGACAGCGCCGGCGCGCCGTCGTTCACCGGTGCCGCCGCTGCTGCCGCTACTTCTTGTCGGCGCGGTGCGAGCTGCGGTATTCCTTCATGCAGGCGCGCAGCTCGTCGCCCTTCTTGCCCTTGCAGGCCTCGCGCACTTCGCGCCGGCGCTCGGCGCGCTCCTTCAGGTTGGCCTCGCACTTGCCCGGGTCCTTCGCCTGCGCGCAGAAGCTCTTCTCCATGCAGTCGCGGCGCTCGTCGCCCGCCTTGCCCTCGCACGCCGCGCGCGCCTTGTCGCGCGCCTCGCGCATCTTCGCCATGCGCTCCTCGCAGCCCTTCGGGTCCTTGGCCCGCGAGCAGTCGAAGCGGCGCGCCGCGGGCGCCTTGCCTTCTTCGGCCTTCGGCGCCTGGGCATGGAGCAGGGGAGCGGAAGCGGCGAGCAGCGCCGCCGTCAGGATCGAGACAGGAAGCTTCATCGGGGTCTCCTTTCAGGAATGACCCTGCCTTAAACGCGCCGCCCCCGTCTACCGCCGACCGCCAAGATGTAACGCGATGTTTCAGAGCTGCTTCAGCATCGTGCCGGCATCCGACACCTCGAACTTGCCCGGCGCCTCGACGTTCACCTGCTTGACCGTGCCGTTGTCGACCAGCATCGAGAAGCGCTGCATGCGCGTGCCCATGCCGCGCGCGTTGAGGTCGAGGTCGAGGCCGAGCTTCTTGGTCCACTCGGCGCTGCCGTCGCCGAGGAAGCGGATCTTGCCGAGCGCCTTCTGGTCGCGGCCCCAATGCGCCATGACGAACGCGTCGTTCACGGCGACGCACCAGATCTCGTTCACGCCCTTCTTCTTCAATTGCTCGAAATTCTGCACGTAGCTCGGCACGTGCTTGGCCGAGCAGGTCGGCGTGTAGGCGCCGGGCAGGCCGAAGATGGCGATCTTCTTGCCCTTCGCCGCGTCGGCGACGTTCACTTCCTTCGGCGCCATCGCGCACTGCGTGGCGGAATCGAACTCGGTGCTTTCCATCAGCTTGCCCTCGGGCAGGCGGTCGCCGACTTTGATGGCCATGGCGGAATATCTCCTCGGGGTCGTCTCTGGGGAGGGCAGATAATACCGAAAACACCAGCCAGGGAGACATCATGAGGACGAGCGCGATGGCCGCGACGGTGCTGCTCGCCGGGTGCGCGGTGAACTTCCCGCAGAACGCGCAGGAGTTCCGCGAGCAGATTCCCGGCGCGACCTTCGGCCAGAAGAAGACCTTCGAGGCGGGCCGGCCGTTCCGCGACGTGGCGAAGACCTTCCAGGCGAAGGCCCCCGAATGCCTCAACGTCAGCGTGCGCACCGTCTCGCAGACCGCGACCAGCTACCAGAACATCCTCGCGATCTACAAGCCGACGGTGCGGGTCGGCGCGCAGAAGGCCGAGATCCACGTGCAGCGCCACTACCAGGGCGGCGGCGTCATCATCCCGGGCAAGGAGCCCGAGGGCGGGCTGTACCTGCTCGTCGCCGACGCGACGCCGGTCGAGCGCAACCGCACGCGCATCGACATTTATGCGCCGACGCGCGGCGCCGACGCCATGATCCGCGCCATCACCGGCTGGGCAACCGGCGAGAACGTCGGCTGCCCGGACATGACGAAGAACTGATGCGCGGCGTCCTGCTGCTCATGCTCGCGCTCGCCGCGGGATGCTCCGGCCTGAAGACCTATCCGAGCGGCGCGGGAGGCAATCTTGCGGTGCGTGCGCAGATGGACGGCGACGTGCGCGCGGCGCTGCACCTCCACCGCGTCGATGCGCAGTGCCGCACCGAGTACCTCGGCACGGTGAAGCTCGACCGGCCTTCGCTCTCGCTCGCGCTGCCCGCCGGCCAGGCGACGTGGCTGGTGGTGGCCTTCGATACCTCGTCGCTCTTCGCGGGCAGCCGCGGCACGAGCGCCGGCATGCTGCTCACGCCTCGCGCGGCAAGCCGCTACGGCCTCGCAGTGCGCTACCACGACAGCATCTACGACCTGGCGCTTTCCGAGGACGGGCGAGCGCTGCCGCGCCGCGACCTGAGCGCGTGCCGGACCGGCGGCTGACGCAGCGCGAGCGGCCGCTCGAAGGCGAGCTGCTCGGCCCCGAGACGCCGCGCGAGCGCGAGGCCCGCGAGCGGCTGAAGTTCCTCGCCTGGCTGCTCGACAGCTCCATCCCGATTCCCGGCACGCGGCTCACCCTCGGCCTCGACGCGGTGATCGGCCTCGTGCCGCTGCTCGGCGACCTGATCGGCGTCGCGCTCTCGAGCTTCATCGTCGCCGAGGCGAGCCGCCTCGGGGCGCCGCGCAGCCTGCTGACGCGCATGGCGTTCAACGTCGCGGTCGATGGCGTGGTGGGCATGGTGCCGTTCCTCGGCGACGCCTTCGACGCCGGCTGGAAGGCCAACCAGAAGAACGTGCGCCTGCTGGAAGCCTGGCTCGACCATCCGCACACGGCCGAGCGCGGCAACCGCCTGTTCATCGCCGCGCTCGCGCTCGCCGCGGCCGCGTTCGCGGGCTTATGCTTCTACGGCTTGTACGCCCTCCTGACATGAGCGCGCTGCGCCCCGTCGCCCTCGTCCTGGCGCTCGCGGCGCTCGTCCTGCTCGCCGCATCCGGCCCGGGCGTGCGCTTCGACGCCTTCTCCTACCGCGTCGGCCTTGGGCT
>Ga0310810_10002586_pt1 | contig 19494 bp, 17 predicted proteins | sample NCmetagenome_FD_207641 | JGI IMG/M metagenome (GOLD analysis project Ga0310810, IMG submission 207641) | Soil microbial communities from experimental microcosm in Duke University, North Carolina, United States - NC | ecosystem: Engineered > Artificial ecosystem > Soil microcosm > Unclassified ...
AACGCCAATTGCTGCACCATTGTCATTTCCATGCCCGGGACCATCATAGTTGCGGATCCATTGCTGCGCTCCCGCGGAATTATATTTAATAGTAGCAAAATCCCAACTTGGACTAACTCCATTAATATAACCGGTAACATAAACATTATTACCGGCGTCAACAGCTAATGCAAAGGCCTCGTCATTGTCTCCTTTCGGCCCTGCATAATGTGCTTTCCATTGCAAAGCCCCCGTTGTTGCGGAGTATTTAAGTGTACAATAATCAGTATTGTAAACGATTTCCTGGTCGCTGCCTGTTACATAAACATTTCCTGAATTATCCAGGACAATGCCATAGGCGATATCGCTCGAATGAGCAGGTCCATCATGCCTTGCAACCCATACCGGTGCACCGCTGCTATTATATTTGAGGGTTGCAATATCGAGGCCAACACCCCTGCTATAACCTGTAACATAACTATTGCCCGATTTATCAACTGCAATTGCCGTAGCCCGGTCCGGTTCGCTAATCGGTCCATTGTACCGTGCAACCCATTGTTGAGCACCGCCCGGATTGTATTTAATAGTCAGGTAATCTTCTTCACCAACGGGGTCGCGACCCGCAAAGCTGGTACCAGTAACGTAAATATTACCCGATTGATCCAATCCCAGTCCCACGGCTGCATCATCCTGGTTTCCCGGTCCGTTGTAAGTCGCGCTCCACAGTTGTGCGCCCAACGTGCTATACTTTATAGTGAGATAATCTTTTTTGGTGTAAGCCCCATTGGGCACAGTTGTATAACCTGTTATTATTACATTACCATTAGCATCTGTTTTAACCGCGCTTCCCGCATCAGCTCTTTGCCGGGCGCCATCAAACCGTGAAACCCATAATTGGGAGCCCGATGGGCTATACTTTACAGTAGCTACATCGTCGTTAATGAACGTGCCGGTCAGCTGATCGGAATAGCCTGTTACGTAAACATTACCTGCGCCATCAACGTAAATTGAATTTGGAACGTCGTTGCCACTGCCGGGACCATTATAACGAGCCAGCCATTGCCGCACGCCGCCGCTGTTATATTTGATGGTAACATAGTCGTCGCCATTGGCGCCGCTGAACGACGAACCGGTAACATACTCGGTGCCGGAATTATCTACCACCATTGCTTTAACTTTATCAATTCCGTTACCGGTTCCGTTGAATCGAACAACCTGTTGAGCTACCACACTGATCTGAATTACCAACAGTGCGAAGATGGCGATGTAAAACTTCTTCATTGTTAAAATTTTAGAATGTTGGTGACTGGAATGCCCGTATAAGCATTAACCTCGTTTAAATAATTTCACCGGCAAATTGGAATAGCTTTTTTGCTAAAAAATCCGCAGGTGTTATACCGAATTTTCCATGTGCCGATCCGGCTGTTGCATTGAGGATTAATGAAGACCTTTCTCTATTTATGTTTCAGGGGTAAGGTGAAAGCAGTTCAGCTGGCGGAAAAGTAACAGGATTTGCGGAATTGTATTCCTTCGATTTTTCAATTTACGAATATTGGAAAAAATAATCCGGCAATGTGGGCGGATGCATTGGATTAATCGCTCTAAACATTAAAAAAGTTGCTTCGGGAAACAAGTATTAATATGAACCGGCAACTCCTGGCCAGGCAGGGGCCACCAACTGATCGCATTGACACACAGCCTGGAAATTCTTATTAGCCACATGGCCAACTTTAACACACCAATAATGGCCTGGATTGATTACTTTCAATAGTTAATTCCGGATATTTGAAATCATAATTTGATACAGCTTGCGCATCAAGTATTGTTCAATAATTTTTTCTCTTTTTCTTACCGCGACGCTTAGGATCATGGCGCAATCTCCCGGGCCGACTACTGATTCTGTGGCTGCCCTTTTTACAAAGTACATACAATCAAACACGGATAAAAGCATAGTGTTGCTCACCGACCGGAATATCTACATGGCCGGGGAAAAGATTTGGTTCAGGGCAAATGTGGTAAATGCAAATAACGGCAGGCTTGACCTTACATTCAGAAATCTGTTTGCAGACCTTGTTAATGAAAGGGATAGCGTAATAGACCAGCTGGTCCTGGACAATATCGGTTTGCGCACAGATGGCGCGTTCAGGTTACCAGAATCAATTCCCACCGGGTTTTATTGGATAAGGTGCTATACAGCCCGGCAATTGGGGAACGATAGCAGCGGGATCTTTCTTTACCCGGTCTATATTGTAAATAAACAACTCCGTGACGAAAGCCAGTATGCCAGGCAGTTTGAGCGAAAGATGGCAGGCAACAAAGGGTTCAACCCGAGTATTCATTTTTTTCCTGAAAGGCTAACAGGAATTCCGGGAATTATTTCAACCGGTGTAATTGAAATCAGAGACGCATTCCAAAACCCATTGCTGGTAAATGGTGCGCTTATGGACAGCAAAGACTCGATTATAACGGGCTTTACCACCAATGGTCTTGGACTTGCGCGACTCACATATGTAAATAATCCTTTGGAAAAATACACCGCAATTTTCTATTGGAATGGTCATGTAGCCAAATATCAATTACCGGGAGTTGACAAAACTTCCATCCAGCTCTCTGTTACAAATCAAACTGCGAATACGATTAAGGCTTTTGTAACGCTCGAAGACTCGGTTGCGGCCGATACACATACCACCATCATGGCTGTGAAACGGAACAACGTTTATTTTGCGGCGGTGGGTGCGGGCGAATATGGGATTACCATACCGACCGATAATTTTCCCGGGGGCGTTGTACGATTGTTATTGTTTAAGGAGAATAAAACTTTGGTTAGCGAAAGAAAGATTTATATACCTAAGCAAAATGTTGTCGCGGAAATAAAGACTGATAAAAACAAATACACCGGCAGGGAAAAAGTACTGGTTCATATTAAGTTAACCGGGCCAGAGGGAAACCCGCTTACGGCTGCGTTAAATGTTGCGGTACAGAGCGAAGGGCTGGAGCAATTTCAAGGCATCGAAGCAAGCACGGTTCCGCCACCCGGTGAAATTCTTCTTGACGGCTGGTTAAGCAGGTATTCTGCAAATTATTCCGCCGAAGATATTGATCGTCTCCTGGTAACAAGAAAATCAATTTCTCAGCGGCCTGCCGACAGCGGTTTAAGCGTTAAACTCCGGGAGTTTGACGACAACATAAAACTTCAAAACTTAATCGGAAATATAACAGACAGGAAAGGCAAAGCTATGGGAGATCGCATCGTCAGCGCCATGGCAAAAAACACAGGCGCTATTTTTATGGATGTTGATACGACCGACAAAGATGGCATTTTCAGCCTAGCGATACCACAGGGTTTTGATAGTTTGCAACTCTCCTTGCAGGTCACCAACAAACGCCAGGAGCCAAATTTGACGGACAGCATTACCATTGACAGGTTTCGTTACCCGATTTTTTCGACACCTATCTCTTCAAAGCAACAGTTTCTGGCAAACAATAGCAATACGCTGGCTTTAATCCGAAAGTATAATACGACTGCAACAGCAGCCTTCAATGACAAAGAATTGCTTAAACCCGTTACTGTAAACGCAAAGTTGAAAAAACCCTTAAACTATGACCCATCAAAGCGCCTTAATTCTATGTCTCAAATAATAACCAGCGACAAGTTCAGGTATGGCGGCGTCAATGCCATTGGGTGGGCCCTGCTCACGGTGCCGGGGGTAACGCTGGCTTATGGAGACGTCTCCATTTTCGGCGCTCATGTAGATCTTTCCGGGCATGTTACACGGCCGTTGCTTGTCGTGGACGGTTATGCCCTTCCGAACAATGGCGGAATACTGGAATATTTAAATAGTCTGAACCCCTCCGATATAGATTTTATAGAAGTATTAAGAGGTGCCGAAGCTGCTATTTATGGCGTTCGTGGCTCAGCAGGTGTTATCTCTATCAATACCAGGCATGGTCCCGATATGACAAACCTGGGCCCTGGTAATTTACGGGTGGTTGACCTTGTGACGTATCATGTATGTCCGAAGTTTGAAATGCCCGATTATTCAGATAAGAAGACAAAGGATAGCCCATTTCCGGATTCGCGCACCACAATTTACTGGAACGGAAATATTACAACAGGTGCAAATGGTGAAACCGATATAATTTTTTACACAGCGGATGATGCTGAAAATTATGCTGTCACTGTTACCGGCTTAACGGAAAATGGAGACCTGGTTTATAAGCGTGTAACTATTGCCAACACGGGAAAAAGCCGGTAACGTCGTCAATAAACCTTGTTGGAAAGACCCGGGGTGACATAAAAAACAATAAGCCTTAACAATCATCCGGATGCCTGTTCTGAACTTGATTCAGGCCTGTCCTGAACTTGATTCAGGCCTGTCCTGAACTTGATTCAGGATGATCTGACATCTTTTCTGAAAATTCAATTGCGGATTAATCTGGAAGATGCTTAATATTTTCGATGTTGCGGTATGTGCTGATTCCTTCGTTGCCGGGTAATCTTAAATTTCCTTAATGTAAATATTTCGAAACTGCACTAAACTTGGCGGGCCTACCCATTCCCCATTTTTCTTTTCTCCATGATGTTGCAAGCCGATCGGTCCTTTTTCCGGAATTCCGGGAACCTGGGCATTTTCAATTACTGAAATTCCATTGAGTTCAACTGACATCCGGTCACCCTTCATGGTGATCTTAAACGTGTTCCATTCCCCGATGTTTTTGTCGGCATTTACTTTTGGGGTAACGCCTCGTCTCACTTCGGGCGGCATAGATTTATCCATTCTGTATCCGTATACTTCACCGGAACCAATGGGCCAGCACCAGATATTCGCCTGGCATTTTCCTACGCCGCGTAATAAGATTCCCGAATCAGAATCGGGTACTACCATAGTGATCTCCTTGCCGTTTTCATCCAGCTTATGATCACCGCTTGGCAGAATGAGCGGAACACCCGCATTTTTCCATGGCGTTGACTTTATCCGCCAATCCACATAAAGGATAAAATCTTTGTATGCTTTTTCCGACCAAAGATTTTTATCATCCTTCGCCTCGCTTTCGGCATCATAGTCGATCACGCCATCCAATACTTTCCAGTGGCCATTGTCCCCCGTGGGTATTTTCCAACCATCGAGGCCTTTCCGGTTAAATAAGGAAACAAATCCTTCAGGAATTTTTTGATTATCCATTTGGGCAAATAACGGACAAGTTATGATAATCGCGACGACGGCAAGACAATATCGTTTCATATTATTATTGATTTAGTATTCTGAAAAGAAAAATTTATATGTCGCAACGGAACATCATTGAACGTATACAAAGTCTGTCCACTTGATCGCTTCGAAATAAGCAGCAGCGCCACCTGATTCTGGTTTTAAATAAGAACCTTCAACCAGGTAGTCACCTAATTCCGTCGCAAGCTTTTTCAGGGGATCAAATCCTTTCTTAAGCGCTTCCGTTTCAGGGCCACCGGCAGGCCAGTACTTATCACGTGCTTCCGCAGATTTGATGGTGAAAACAGTAATGTATTCCCCTGTGTGGTCGCCTCCGACGGCTTTGTAATAGAGTAATTGCATGTCAGGAAATATTTTTCCTACGGAAGGATGGAGCTTGTCGACTACCAGTTTTTCAAAATCTACTGCGCGTTCGGGTTTGACTTTTATATAGTGGATTCCTAGAATACCGGCAACCGGCAATGATTTAAAATTCTCTGCTCCGATAAGGGAGTATTCCGTGTAGGCATCGGTTTTATTGAGGAAATTGCTGAAGCTTCTTGGATTGACATCGTCCGTAATCGTGGTCGCATGGTCGTCAGCAAAGGGGCTTCCCTCCGGCAGCGCTTCCCGGTAGGCTGCCCGGATGGTACTTGTAATAAGAAGAAATTTTCCTTTCCCGTCACCACGGTCTGCCTGGAACAAATGCATACTGGTGCCGGGATATTTTCTGTTCCATGAAGATGCAATTTCGTCATTGACCCACCTTTGCAAAGCTTCAGGCTTTACGCCTTTTCGGATGCTTGAATTACTTATCATAATTACTTCGCCCATTTTCATACCCTGTCCGAAAAGTATTTTAGCCGGGACGTTCAGTACAAACAAAAACACTATTGCATGGAGCCATGTTTTCATTTTTTCTGTTTTTTAGGTATTCAATTCTTACGGTTCGCGATAATAAGATAAGTTGAAGTTAGGCAATCTATTAAAAACCGCGCTCAGCCTGGTCGATCATATACAGGCATTAAGTTTAATTGTGTGCTATTGTGTTCACGTCATTTCCAGGTGCTCTCACCCTATAACTTCAGAATAAACGGGAAACACTAATACAAAAACCAAAAATTGGTGGTTGATTTGGGTGGGGCGGATTTATTTTAAAGCGACACTCCTTGCCGATAAGGGTAAACGCCACCTTTATGTTGACATAATTCCCTATCGCGTCTGAATGGACGGCCAGGGTGATGCCGGCGACAGTTTGTCCGCGAACAGCGTTCGAAATGTGAGATTTATCCTGTGGGATGACTTTAGGATTGTGCTTGGTTTGATAGTTGCGGCAGGAAAAGAAGATGACGTTAATTATTATTCATTAACATTCAATTCTACTATCATGAAAAAAGTGCTTATAATTTTTGGAGGAGAGCAATTTTCTGATGGGGCCTTTGAATTTGCGCGCGGGATGAATGAACTGGAGCCGATCATGCTTTCGGGCGTATTTGTCCCCTATATGACCTACATCAATTTAGTAACCTACGCTGCAGTACCAATGGGAGGAGCGGGCTTTGTTCCGTTGGAAAAGGAGGAGACCCAGTCGGTAACACAAAACGTTGAGATGTTTGAAAAACGATGCCGCGATAATGGGATTGCTTTCCGTTCTCATTTTAACATCACTGAATTTGGTTTGTCCGAACTGGAGGTACAAACCCGGTTTTCCGACCTGATGATTATCAGCAGTGAGAAATTTTACCAGGACATAGTTGGTGAGGACGCAGAAGATTATTTACGCGATGTGCTCCGCACGGCTGAATGCCCGGTTGTCATAGTGCCGGAGCGTCACGAATTTCCGCTGAGAAATGTATTTGCGTACGACGGGAGCACAGCCTCATTATTTGCAGCAAGGCAATTTATGTACTTGTTTCCGAAACTATGCTGGCACCATCCCTCAACAATAGTATACGCTAAAGACGAGCCGGATGAAATTCCGCTGGAGTCCGGTATCAGGGAACTGGCGGAAGTGCATCTTCCAACTCATGATTTTTTGAAACTCGACCTGGATCAAAAAAAACATTTTAGTTCGTGGATAGGTAAACAGAGACGTTCGATTTTGATAGGAGGTTTCAGCGGTAAACCCAGGATCGGAAAACTGTTTGGAAAGAATGCGCTCAACGAAGTAGTTGCAGAACATTTACTGCCGGTATTCATGGCGCGCAGGTAGCAATATTAAGGTTCATCGATGAATCCGTGGTCATGATAGCCTTATTGCAGGATAGATTGCTGGCCGTTTAGCTTTTGTTGATTCTTATTCGTATCGAATTTGAAAGCTATCCCCCTTCGAAGACATCGCAGTTGAGCGGCCGCCCATCCTGCCTGAAGGTATTATATGACTTACTAAGGGTTTTTTTGCTCTTCTTACTTCATCATCGGTAAAAGGGGGGATTTACTGATTTGAGATAGCCGTCAAACTGGTAGCTGTCACAAAGCAAGGAAACCATTGTATTTCCATTGACGTCATAGTGGACCATTCGAGTCTTGCATCAAAGATTGTGTATTTGCCAAGGAAGGTTGAATCGGTTACAGTCTAAACTACACTTTAACTCTCCAACGCCGTAATTATGTAACAGTTTACCAAAATAGTGTAACGTCATCGCGTCATCATGACTTTAGTTTTGTGTCATCAAACAAAAACTAAAAAGTAAATTAATAATCATGAGACGCGACTATCAACTAAGTGCAAGCGCATTTGATTGGAAAACCTCGGATCAGAGGATAATCAGGGCATGGGGATTTAACAGCCATCTTCCCGGGCCGGTTTTAAAGGCAAAAAAAGGGGATGAGATGGTTGTCAGGGTTAAGAACGATCTTCCAGAGGCAACTGTTATTCACTGGCATGGGATCAGGCTGCCGGCTGCTATGGACGGGACCGATAGCGTCCAAAAGCCAATTGAACCGGGACAAGAATTTGAATATCGATTTACCGTTCCCGATGCGGGAACTTTCTGGTATCATTCACATTTTAATGAAACAAAGCAAATGGAAAGAGGAATGTATGGTGCCCTGGTAGTGGAAGACGAGCTCGATCCTGTTTTTGATGGTGAAAAGATATTTGTGATTGATGACATCAAATTGAATAGAAATAATGAGTTTAAGACAGGCAATTTGGTTCAGAGTTGGATAGAAAGACATGATGGCCGGCAGGGAAATATTGTTTTGATAAATGGTACCGAACATCCCGTTATCGATATAAGTGCGGGACAAACCGAAAGATGGAGGTTTATTAATGCAGCGAGCGCCCGGTATGTGCGACTGTCACTGGGTGGTAAAGCTTTCCGGATTATTGGCGCTGATGGTGGTTTGATTGAAAAGCCGGTAGAAGTCACGGAAGCAATGTTAACACCGGGCGAACGAATAGACATAGCAGTGGGACCTTTTGACGAAAACGATACTTTTTCAATTGATTCATTGAATTATAACCGAATGACATTTGTAAAATCAAAGAATATACAGATGGCAACTGTTAGAGTTGGCGCGATCAAACCTTCGGTTGCTGAATTGCCGGAAAGGCTCAGAACGATTGAGTCACTAGCTGCGAAAGACGCCTCCATAAACCGAAAAATAAAATTCTCAGTTGGAGCTAGCCTGAAGCATGGAATTGATTTTCTGGTAAACGGTGAAATGCACAACAACGATAAACCTGTGTATGTTGGCGAATTACAGGTTTGGGAAATAGCTAACACAAGCCTGATGGATCATCCATTTCACTTGCACGGTTATTTTTTCCAGGTGATTGAAGAAAATGGGAAGGCCCCGGCGTATAAAGCGTGGAAGGATACGTATAACCTGAAACCGAAGAGCAAGATCAAAATTGCATGGCTACCGGATAACAGGCCGGGTATGTGGATGTATCACTGTCATATTTTGGAACATCACGAGGCAGGAATGATGGGACATTTTGAAGTGGTGGACCGGGTAACGGGTCCATCCCAGCATATTCATCACCACCATCATATGCATCATCATTGATTTTTCCGGCTGCAGGAAAATTGATCTTTGCACGCTTGACTGTATCGTTACGTGCACGTTGCTGATATCATTTCGGTTGAAATCCGAAATTTGAACAACGAAATCCGAAAGGGTAATATCATAATGGGAAAAGGTCCGACACGCGCTTAATTCGAAGTTTATAGTGATCGAGCTTGTCTTTATCTTTTGTTTGGACAATCCTTTCAACTGTCGGTTCATATGCATCATCATTGATTTTTCGGGGCGCACACAGAAAAATTAATGTTTGCACGCTTGTCCGTATCGCCACGTGCACGTTGCTGATATCATTTCGGGTGAAATCCGAAATTTGAACAACGAAATCCGAAAGGGTAATATCATAATGAGAAAAGATCCAACACGCGCTTAATTCGAAGTTTATAGTGATCGAGCTTGTCTTTATCTTTTGTTTGGACAATCCTTTCAACTGTCGGTTCATATGCATCATCATTGATTTTTCGGGGCGCACACAGAAAAATTAATCTTTGCACACTTGACCGTATCGCTCCCTGTACCTTGCTGATGTCATTGCGGCTGAAATCCGAAATTTGAACAACGAAATCCGAAAGGGTAGTATCATAGTGAGAAAAGGTCCAGCACGCCTTTAATTCGAAGTTTATAGTGATCGAGCTTGTCTTTGTCTTTTGTTTGGATGATCCTTTCAACTGCCGGTGCATAGTTAAGCAGATTAAAGACTTTAATAGCCGGTGCCATCTGCAATATCTTTTTGTTGCTTAATCCATAGCCATCCAGGAATCGCCACTGGGCATCAATAGACAGATCGTGCAACGCAATCGAAATGTCCCAGCACGGGCTGACCATTGAGATGCAATTTTCCCAGTCAATGATTGCCGATATCTTCCCGTCTTTGTCGACCAACATGTTTTTCAGGCGCAAGTCACCGTGGTGAAGACACGGTTTCTCATTCCACCTTTTAATCTTTATTAACTCGCCATTTATCCGCGATTGAAGTTTTTGCGGGATCATCTTGTTTCTCTTCAGCACAGAAAGCCGCGATTCAATCTCCAGTTCGTTGTACAGGTACGCTTCCCATGTGTTGTGCTTCGAAAGCATGTTGGGAGACCAGTCGAATACATGTCCGTAATCATGGGTTGGTATTGTATGAATAATAGCGGCATAACGTCCCATTTCCCTGATGATTTCATGCCTGTTGCTGTGATGAGTAGCCTCCTCTCCTTTGATCTTTTTTAGAATCATATAAGGCAATGGAATGATCTCGTTTCCTACTTCCAGGATTTCTGGAACGGGTATACCTTTAGCGCGGGCCTGCGAAACGGCCCATTGTTCCTTTTGAAAGAAATGAAACTTTTCAGCTTTGTCACTTATCCGAACAACCAATTCATCGTTGCCTGCAGTTACCTGGAACACGTAATTCGTTATTCCGCCGGCAAGTGGTTTTATTGAAATTGATTTATTTGGGAAATGATAACGTATAAGCTGTCTTGCCAGCCTGGAATGTCTTGCTATGCTTCTTGCCGATAGATTTTTCATATTCTATTTTGTAACCCTGCCCGCAGTTCAGCTAATTTGAAGAGCAAGTCTCCGTATTCAATAAAATTATTAAGTCGTACCGTGTGGGCCAATCCGTGAAAAGGAAGTTTGGGATTATTCACGTGTACAGAAAGTCCCACGCAACTCAAAAAGGTGTCCATTTCAGAGTCGCCGGCCCCCAGTGAATGCCGCAGTTCGATACCCAAAAGTTCGGCCATCTTCATTGCTCCAAACAATTTGTTGACGCCCTGACGTGTAATAAAGTTACTGCGACGGGTATGTTGATAGGCCATTAATGTATCGCCCGGCAGATCAATTAAAAGAAGAAGCATGCAAACCGGCTCGGCAACCAGTCTACTTCGAAGTTCATTTACCGGTATTGACTGCACAGTTGTAGCACTGGGATATTTTCGTTGCAGGTGAGCAATTCTTTCCTGCTTTGGTGTCCATACTATTTCACCTTTTCGCCAGTCTTCGAAGTAAGAGAAAAGGATCAAATCATTTATATCATCTGTCATAATCTGATCAACTGTGTCAACTGCTGTGTTTATTTCATCGGCTGTCATAGGATAAGAAGCCAATTGTTCAAAAACAAAGCCGCTGTTTTCGCGATTGATGTAACCCAACTGGCTGCCATTTAGAAGAATAGCGGCTATCGGGGCGCTGGATATTTTGTACCAGTCTTTGGCAAATGTTCTTATCACTGAAAGCGGGAAACGAAGTGTATTAATAATTACCTGGAGTCCCGATTCATAGATTTTTTTTAAACCGTATTCGACATTTTTGTGAATTATTACCCTCCCATCCAATTCATGGACGGCCGTACCATCCAGGTCGGTCATCACCGCACCTTTTTCACTAAAGGCACTATTATAATAAAAATTTTCCAGGGCCTTAAGTTGGTCGTTGCGCATCTCCATATAATCCACGCTGCAAAACATTTGCCAAGTGAAACCGGTTTAGTAATTGCAGGTAACCTTCGACTTAACGCGACAGGTAAACCACCAAATTATGTAGCCATACGATTGATATTATACTTAACTTTAAAAGAATCATCACAAAACAATACATGGATTCAAAAAACAGCATCTACGATGTTGTAATAACAGGCGGCGGACTTGCAGGACTGACACTTGCTTTGCAATTGAAACGATTGAAACCTGGTATCAGTATTCTAATCCTGGAAAAGAGGAAAGAAACCGCCTCCGCTGCCACACACAAAGTGGGCGAATCCTTCAGCGAGCTTGCCGCATACTATTTTCGCGAGGTGCTCGGGCTTAAAGATTATCTGTTCCAACGCCAGTTAAGAAAGTTCGGCTTTCGTTATTTTTTCAGCCCTGAATATGCGGATGATATCACCAAACGTGTCGAATTAGGATCAAGAATTTTTAATCCATTTCCTTCCCACCAGGTTGACCGCGGACATTTGGAGAACGACATGGTCCAGGTTTGCGAAGAACAGGGGGTGGAAATCCCGCTGGGTGCACGCGTCACTAATATTGAATTATCAAAAAATGGCCACTGCATTCAATTTGATAAAGATGGTAAAGCACTTCATGCAATCGCAAGATGGATGGTCGATGCATCTGGAAGAAGCAGTCTCTTGCGTCGAAAACTGAAGTTAGAAAAAGAAATTAACCACAACATAAATGCGGCCTGGTTTCGGTTCGATGTTAAAATAGATATCGACTACTGGTCCGAAAATCCCGATTGGCGCAACTTTGTAGATCCCGGTCTCCGGCGGCTTGCCACCAACCACCTTGTAGGTGAGGGTTATTGGGTTTGGTTTATTCCTTTATTGGATGGACGCACGAGTGTTGGCATAGTGGCTGACCCGAGGTATCATCCTTTCTCAGAATTCAACAATTTTGATAAGGCAATGAATTGGCTTGCGCGGCACGAACCACATGCGGCCCGGATGCTTGCCCCTCACTGGTCAAAGAAGATGGACTTTAAGGTGATGAAGGATTTTGCTTATGACTCCAAACAATTTTTTTCTTCTGAAAAATGGGCACTGGCTGGTGAGGCAGCCGCTTTCCTGGACCCGTTGTATTCGCCCGGTTATGATTTTATCGCCTTAAGTAATACGTGGATCAGCGACCTCATTGTTCGGGATACAATTGGAGAAGATGTCGCATTTCGGGTCCTTCTTTACGACCATGCCTATAAGCAATTGGTAAGCGGTTGGGCCAGTATCTATATTGATATGTATGGGCTCCTGGGAAACACCCAGGTCATGTTAATGAAGATCATCTGGGATTGGGCAACATATTGGGCAGTGCCCATACCCTTGTTTGTCAATAAAGGCTATATTGATATTGGCATCATGAAACAATATGCATCTACGAACAAAAGTATTGGACGTCGGTTTGCGTTGCTCAACGAACGAATGCAGCAACTCTTCCTGAAATGGGCAGAGTTCCCTTCAGCTAATCCATCCGGAAATCAGCTGAATGTTTTTGACCTGGAATGCATGCATCGCTTTCAGTCCGAAATAGCAAATAAGTATGATTATGATAAGCTTATTCCGAAAGTAGAATCAAACATGATCATTTTGGAACACATTGCAGCAGAAATTTTTAGAAGAGTCAGCAACCAGGTAAATGAAACTCCGGTCAACATGTGTGTCGATCCTTACTCGATGAGAATTGAGGATGGAAGGGATGTCCTGCTGCAAAAAGCAAATGCTGAGCATGCATGGACCGTTTTTGAGCCGATCAGGCGCGATATTGACCAGATGTGGTTATTAAAAACAAGGGCACCTGAACATGAATATACCCGATAATGTTTCAGAACGGATCGAATACATTCAGAAATTATTTCTGCGAGTAGAAGGTTGCGTCGAGACAATCGATGATTTGGGTGCAGTCATTCAACTTTTGGAAAAGGAGGCGACGGAATTCCGATCTATAGCGTATGAGAGTGCCTCAATGGTTATAGGGGTAAAAGATCTGTACCTTACAAGAACGTTACAAAGGTGGAAGCAATTCAGGAATGAATCTTCCGGCCGGCACGGTTTCCATGTCGACATCGGGTTAGGCTGGGCATTTGCAAAAACAGGAATGCAGCCTAATGACTACTTAAAAGCGACTAACGACCCGGTGAAAACAATGGTTTATGACGGCATTGGCTACTATTATGGATTGTTCAAAGGAAGAAGCGTCATTAAGAATAAGACTGTCCCGGAACAAATCGAAGACAAAAGCGGGTTTGACCAGGGCCTGGGACGCCGATTATGGTATTTGGCAAAAGGAAACGTAAACGCACTTTTACCATTATTAAATGATTTCGACGGCACCCGTCGTTCGGATCTTTGGCGGGGTGTGGGTATTGCATGCGGGTATGTCGGCGGAAACAACACGGAGGAGCTCCAGCATCTTTCGAATGCTGTGGGATCATACAAAGGACAACTTGAACTGGGAGTAACGCTCGCGACCATCAGCCGGATCGCATCCAACAGCATTAATGACGATATACGCAGAACTTTACGTGTTATAGGTAGTAAAACAATTGAGGAGCTAAATGCAAACGGGAAAGTGGCGGATGAGTTTTACTATCTTTAATAAAGCAACGGCAACAGTGAACGGTTCTTTTAGTTTTTAATCATGCCCTCAAAGCAGGCCAATCGTAAACAGAACCAAAATAGTTTTTATGAAAAAACACCTCGTACTCATCACCGCCACGATTCTTATTAGCGTTGCACTTACCGCGTTCACACAGGAAGGGATGATTTACCTTGCGTCTGCATTGATGGCGGGCATTGTCATCATTACCTTACGTAATTCCGGTTCGGGTATGATGCGGTTGACGAAGTGGGCAAAGGCAAATCCACGCAAAACACAAATATGGATCACCCTACTGTTGGTATTTCTGCTTTCGTTGGGGATGATTGTAGGTTACGACCTGATGCAACTGGGCTATAGATTCAGTGACACCACTGCTGCGATTTTTAGTCTTGTGATGGTCGCTGGATTTTTCTCGGTCCCAATGTTTTCCAAAAAGAATACAATCACACTTCCATTTACCTTAATCAGGTACAGGCTAATATATACCTGCATTTTGATTGCAGCGTACGCATCGGCGGTGATCACCGGTAACCGGGTTCCGGATAAATACCCGAACTCAATTGTTGCTAATGTTTTGGCATCAATAGATCAAGAAATCTTTGGCCCGGTTGGCAGTAGCATGGATGAAGAACAGTTTTTAATGTCAGGTGCCGGCAGCGCAACTACGCAAACCGAGGCAGTTGTATATGCCGCATTTCCCTCATCAGAATTAAATGAAAGCCCGTCCAGTGAACCCACTCTTTCAAAGAAGGAACCAAAGGGAAAATTTAAAGAACTAAAGAAGACTCTGAAGCTAGAAAAGAAGCAAAAGCGTATGATGAAGAGGGTGGAAAAATGGCGGAAGGCTTTTGCGGCCGGCGGATCAGGAGGTTCGGTCGTGGTGATTATTTTATTAGTGCTGTTGGCGTGTACTGGGGTATGTTTAATTGTCGGCGGTTTTTCCGGAGGCGGCGCCTGGGCGGTCATTTTGGGAGTTGTAGTAACGTTTCTTGCTGTTTACGGGATCGTAAAAACTTCCAAAAAGAGAAGAGAAAACAGGGAAAAAATACTCAAAGAGGAAGGCAAGCTGTGAACTGTGCCCTAATAACTGGCGGCTCAAAAGGTATCGGAAGAGCGATTGCACTTCAGCTTGCAAGGGATCACGCACTGCATATATTAATTAATTACGCTTCTGACACTGTTGCGGCCGGGGAGACAATGAATGAAATCGCTGAAGAGGGAGGCACAGCCGAACTGTTACAATTTAAAGTCGAGGATAAGGAAGAAACTGACCGGTCGCTGGACCAATGGCAGCAAAAAAATCCGGATAAATTCATTCAGGTTCTTGTCAACAATGCGGGCATTACCAGGGATGGACTATTTATGTGGATGACACAAAATAACTGGGATGACGTGATCGCTGTTTCATTAAAGGGTTTATTTAACGTAACTCAACACGTGATTCGACAAATGCTGAAAAATAAATCCGGCCGTATCATCAATATATCATCAATTTCAGGACTGAGAGGCGTTGCGGGTCAAACCAATTATTCCACCGCAAAGGCGGGCGTTATCGGGGCTACAAAATCCCTGGCCAATGAGCTGGCAAAAATGAATATCACTGTAAACGCGATAGCTCCTGGTTTCATCAATACAAACATGCTCAGCAACCTGGACATGGAAAAATATGTAAAGACCATCCCAATGCAACGGGTTGGAGAGCCGGAAGAAGTAGCGCACCTGGTAAGCTTTCTTGCATCAGGCAAAGCTTCGTATATTACCGGTGAAGTAATCAATATAAACGGTGGACTCTATTCCTAGAGGTTTAAAGTTAGTCGCTGCGATCCCGCCAGAGCCGGGAGAAGCAGGAGGTTTGAAGTTTGCAGTCAAAGGGTTAATATTTGTCTTTGCGCCTCGAATTTCCCATTTCGGATTTTAACACCTGCCGACAATTTATATGTTTCTTCGGATGAATGATAATTACCAAGGAAAACATACAGGACTACATCCCACAGCGACCGCCCTTTGTGATGATCGATAATTTGCTGGAAGCTTCAGGTGATTATTTTAAAACTGACTTCAGGATCTTGCCGGATAATATCTTTGTCGAGAATGGTAAACTGCGGGAATTTGCAATGATTGAAAATATTGCACAAAGTAGTTCGGTAGGGTTGGCAAACGCAAAAAAGTATTCGGCGAAAGAAAAACCGGAAGGATATCTTGGCGCGGTTTCAAAATTAAAATTATATGGGCTGCCCGTGGTAAACGACAGAATTCATACTGCAATTAAGTTAATCGCGCAACTCGACAATATGTTTCTTTTAAAAGGTGAGACCTGGGTCAATGACAAAAAACTAATGGAATGTGAAGTGAAGGTGGTTGCGGTTTGAAATAGTTCTATGCTATGAGAAAATAAATTGAATTAATACATGGAGGACCTGAAATACGAATTAAAAAGGCAAATCATCGAAGAACTAAAGCTGGAGGATATCAAACCTGAAGACATCCAGGACGACGCACCGCTAATTGGTGACGGGCTGGGTCTTGATTCGATTGATGCACTGGAGCTTGTGGTTTTATTGGAAAAATATCATGGAGTTAAGATCATGGATGAAGAAATTGGAAAAAAAGTACTTACTTCTATTAATACCATGGCCGACTTTATAGTCGAAGAAAAAGCAAAGGCAACGTGAAAATATTTGTAACTGGTATGGGGATAGTAACTGCCATTGGCCTCGACGCTGAAGAAAATCTTAATTCCCTGGGATCTCTCACAACGGGGATCAGCAGATCAAATTCATCTGGTTTAATGCTGGGTGAAGTGAAACTGAGCAATGAGCAACTCATGAAAAAATTTCAATTGCCTGCCGAAGATTATTCAAGGACTTCATTGCTTGGTTTGCTTGCGGCAACTGAAGCATGGGCAAATAATAAGAATGATAAGATTATACGGACAGGAATAATATCATCAACTTCTGTCGGGGGAATGGACAGAACGGAAAAATATTATTTCGACGCCAGAAAAAACGGGATTGTTAATAGCTCGCTGATGACTCATTGTAACGGAAGGACGACCGAAAGGATCGCCGCACGACTTGGTATTTCCGGATATATCGGCACTGTCTCGACCGCCTGTTCATCGGGAGCGAATGCAATTATGCACGGAGCAAGGCTTATGGAAGGAAATAAGCTCGACAGGGTAATCGCCGGGGGATCAGAACCCCTTGCAGATTTTGATATTAAAGGATTTAGTTCATTGGGGATTTATGACAATGCGATATGCAAACCATTTGATGATAATAGGATGGGTTTAAACCTTGGAGAAGGAGCTGCATTTTTAGTCCTGGAGAATGAATACAGCATTTCGATCAGCAACAACAAGCCAATTTGTATGCTGGCTGGTTGGGGAAACGCAACCGATGCCTTTCATCAAACAGCAAGTTCGCCAGATGGAAAAGGAGCGGCGCTGGCCATGACGAATGCCATGGTTAAGAGTGGGATCACGGTAGATAAAATAGATTATGTAAATGCCCATGGAACCGGCACTGGCAATAATGATCTTTCTGAGTCAATGGCATTCAAATCAGTGTTTGGAAACAACTTGCCGGCGTTTAGCTCTACAAAAGGATTCACGGGCCACACACTTGCAGCCGCCGGTGCTATAGAGGCAGTCTATTGCGTTCAGGCAATACAAAAGCAAACCGTATTGCCGAATTTGAATTTTACTACCCCGATGAAGGAGACCGGGATGAAACCTGCAACAGGTTTTCAGCGTACTAATATTGAATTTGTATTGTCGAATTCATTCGGTTTTGGAGGCAACTGTACCTCTTTGATATTTCAAAAAGCATAAACTATGTACATCAGCGCTGCGTCAACCATATCACATCATCCAACTTTTCGCAATAGAGGTTTTTCAGCTCAGTTGCGGGAATTGGATCCTGCTTCTGAATTAATCAGGCCTGATTATAGCGATTACATACCGGCAATGGAAAGGCGGCGAATGAGCGACGTTCAAAAAATGTCCATTGCCTGCTCGTTGGACTGCATGCAGCAGGCCGGGATCGGTCAGCCGGATGCAATCATTGTGGGTACCAGCATGGGATGTTGCGTGAATATCCGGTCGTTTTTGGATAGAATTCTCACCGCAAATGGTGGACCATTATCCCCCACTTCGTTCATCGTATCCACACACAATACTGTTGCCGGGCAAATAGCCTTGTTATTAAAGAATCATGGCTATAACATGACACATACTCAAAACAGCCTCTCATTTGAGCAGGCGCTTATGGATGCAATGCTGGGAATAAAGGAAGGTTTTCAACATGTCCTGGTTGGCGGTGCCGATGAAGAAGAACAAAGCCTTTATAATATGCGCGCAAAATTAAACAACGAACAGCTTCACCTTGTCAGTGGAGCGTCTTTTTTTATTTTATCCGGCGACCACGGCGGCTCTGAAGGAGTTAACCTGTTGGATGTCGGGAGTTATGGATTGATCGATTCCATTACGGATTGCACGGAGCATTTTCTTTTATCGGGCGGTCAATCAGCCAAAGATATTGGCCTTGTTTTGTATGCGGTGAATGACAAAAAAGGTATGGCAGAATTAAACAGCATATTCCGGCGGGAGCAGTTATTCGATTATCAAATTGTGGCAGGTACATCCTTTACGAATTCTGCATTTGCCATGCATTATGGCATCGATATGCTTTTAGACGGAAGCAATCCGTGTTTAAGAGAACACAAGAAGATTTTGATTTGCAACAATGTGATACCGGAGAACCTGGGACTAATACTGCTTGCTGCTTAATAGATATTGAATGAAACTCCTGGATGATCTTTTTCAAATAATCGACTTCGAGGCGATCGAATCAGGTTTTAGCACCACGATAAAGTTAATGCCGGGGCATATCATTTATGCCGGGCATTTTCCCGGGCATCCCGTAACCCCGGGAGTGGTGCAATTGCAAATTGTACATGAATTAATGGAAAATCACCTGGGTAAGAGTTTGCAATTGTTAGGAATCGATGAGTGTAAATTTTTGAAAATAATAAATCCTGAAGAGCAGGATAGAATTCAAATTTCGGTTTTGCATAATACAGACAACTCTCTCATCCATGTAAAGGCGTCAGGTAAATGTGAATCAGTTATTTTTTTTAAGCTTAAAGGATCGTATAAAGTTACTTAGGGCCCGGGATGGTAGTAATAATTACCA
>Ga0310810_10002588_pt1 | contig 19489 bp, 13 predicted proteins | sample NCmetagenome_FD_207641 | JGI IMG/M metagenome (GOLD analysis project Ga0310810, IMG submission 207641) | Soil microbial communities from experimental microcosm in Duke University, North Carolina, United States - NC | ecosystem: Engineered > Artificial ecosystem > Soil microcosm > Unclassified ...
GCCTGGGCTACCTGCACGAGCGCGACGTGAACGATTCGCGTGACACCGCGACGATTCCGCTCGGCGCCGCCTACCACATCGATATTTCGAAGACGAGCGAGTTCAACTACGAGCCGCGGTTCCTGCTCACCCTGGCTGACGCCGGCGCCTGGAAGTTCGATCAGCAGGTGTCATTGACGGCAGCGCTCAATTCCATTCTGTCGGTGAAGCTGTCCCATACTCTGCGCTACTCGGCCAGGCCGCCCGTCGGCTTCAAATCGACCGACACCATCAGCGCCGTGTCCCTCGTCGCCAAGTTCAGTCGCGCCCAGTAACAGCCGTTCCGGGCGAATCGTGCGTCGGCACGACGTGTGCGATGGCACGCCCGGCTATCACAAAGGAGACATGATGCAGTTTCACGATTTCAGAACCTGGACGATCGGCATCCTGACACTGCTGTGCGTCACGACGGCGGCCGGCGCGCAAACGACAGGCGATTCCCCTTGGGTGTTCGACGTCGGCCTGGGTATCGACCCGAGCATCAATGGCAACATCAACTCGGGAGCGATCGGGACACTGCAGGGGCAGGCGACCGCGATCCTGCCGAATTCATACTCCGATGTATACGGCACGGGCATCCAGTTCCGGTTCGGCGGCGGCTACGCACTCAACGAAAATACCGAACTTCGCGGCATCTTCACGTATCAATCCGCCGACGCGGACCTCGTGCGGCTCGGCGACATCGGCACGTCGCCCCTGTATGCGCAATACTCCGACTACAAAGTCTTCGGCCTGGATTTCGGGTACCGCCGCTACATGCCGCTATCGGTGAAGGACATGCGGTTCTACGGTGAAGGAGCGCTCGGCATCGCATTCATCAGCCGGATCAATGCGTTGCTCGCGGCCCCGGCCGGCAATGTCGTTTTCAACTCGACCGATTTCTACGACAGGACGGCGGCGTTTACGTGGGAGGCAAACGCCGGCGTACTCTTTCGTATCGCCGACCAGGTGGACCTGAACGCGCAAGTCGGCATCCGGCACGTCAGCGGGTTGGCGCAAGTGGATCAGTTCGTCGGCACTGGTCTGGACGATATCAACAACGACACGAGTCGCCTGACGTTCCCGCTGGTCGTCGGCCTCCGTTTCCGATTCAAGTGAGCTGCGACCCGTTTCCGGTTTTGGGGCATAATGCGCGACGCATAGCTGAGTTTTCAGCGAAGGAGTCTCAATGAAGGCAGGCCTGACCGTCCTCGTCGCCGTCGCCATGGTTGCAGCCGTCGCAGGTACGTCGCGCGCCCAAGATCCCGTCAAAGTCGATCCCGGCCACTATAAGGTGATCGTCGACAACCCGTCTGTCCGCGTTCTGCGGATCACCTACGCCGCCGGCGCGAAGAGCAAGATGCACGAGCACCCCGACGCCATCGTGGTCGTCCTCTCGTCCGGCAAGATGCAGTTCGCCACTCCGGACGGAAAGACCGAAGATCGCGATCTCCCGGCCGACACCGCGATGTTCACGCCTGCGGTCACACACAATCCGTCGAACATCGGCAAAACGGCGATGGACGCGATTCTGGTGGAGTTCAAGTCGAAGGCTGGCACGGCGACGATCCCGACGGACCGGCCGAACATGAAGATCAAGTCGCTCGCCGAAGCACCTCAAGGGTCGGCCTCGCTCGTGAGCCTCGAACCCGGGTTTCATGAGCCCGCGGGCACCAAACACGATTACGACCAGGTCGTGATCGCGCTCGGCCCGACGCCGACCTCGTTGGCGATCGACGGCAAGCCCGCAAAGACGACGTGGAAGCGTGGCGACGTCTCGTTCATCGGCCGCGGCGTGGCACACGAGTCGAAGTTCTCGGGGGACAAGCCGGCCGACGTGGTCATCGTCGCGATCAAGTAAACAGCTATCGCCCCAAAATCGGTAACGCAGTGAACTGCTGAAGGGTGAGCTGGCGCGACCGCGCCAGCTCGTCTTTCGTACGATCCATCCGCCGGGAACATCCGTTGCTCTCCGACGATTCGCGGTTTTGCCGAGGAGGCGAGGCTCATGCGGATCGATCGAATCAGTCGCACGGCGTTCGCAATCGCACTGGCGTTCGGGATGCTCGAATGGCCGCACCACGACACGCGGCTCAGTGCACAGACAAGTGCAAGTTCGATAACGAGTTCCTCCGGACCTGTCGAGTGGGATCACGGGCCTGTTGTGGCAGGGCAGGTCACCAACCTCGGCGTTCAGGACGTGTGTCCGCCGCTCCTCTGCGACAACCACGATCTCACTGTCGTCCTTCCGACACCGGCAGCGACTTTTTACACGACCAACACCGCCACGCTCACGATCAAGTTCACGTGGACCAGTGCCGCCCCGACCGATATCGACCTGTTCGCGATCAGTCCGGCAGCGGCCGATCACGGCCCGGGCGCGCCGGACGGCACGTTCACGGGGCCGGGTTACGAGACGCTGACGATCACCGATCCACTCGACGGCTTGTGGCACATTCGATCGACGGCCGCGCTCTCGCCGATTCCGACCGCGGTGCACGCAGTCGCGACGTTGACGACGGCGCCGAAGCCGACGTCGCCGATGCCTCCACCATCGCCGCACGGTGCGCCGACGTTCGTGAACTACGCGGCTTCCGAAGACTGTCCTGCAGGCGCGCTGCCCGGCACCTGGCAGTCGTCGCCCACGTGCATCACGCCTTCGATCGGCTCGACGAGCTCAGGTCAGCACGACGCCGGCGAACCGTCGATTGGCGTCGACTGGAAGACCGGCGAAGTGTTCATCGAAGCCGGGAACCACACGCTTCGTGTGACGTTCGCGGATGCGCAGACGCCCGCGACTGCCGTCTGGGACGATCGGCGTTCGCCATTCGCGCGCGTGAGCCTCGATCCGATCCTGTTCACGGATGACGGACGTCTCGGCGGACCCAATCGGACGTTCTCCTCGCAGTTGAACGGCGTCACGAGCGAGTTGTCGTTCACCGACGACGACGGCGCCAACTGGGTCCCGACGCAGGGTTCCGGCCAGCCCGCCGGTGTCGATCATCAGACGGTCGGTGGCGGGCCGTACGCGTCTCCCGCGCCTTCGACGAAGACGTCGTACCCGCACGCGATCTACTACTGCTCGCAGGACATCGTCACCGCCTTCTGCTCGCGCAGCGACGACGGCGGCCTGACATTCGGTCCCGGCGTGCCGATCTACACGTTCACGAGCGTCAACGGCGTCGACAAGCCGATCGCGCCGGGAACGTGTGGGGGCCTGCATGGGCACGTGCGCGTCGCGCCCGATGGAACGGTGTACGTGCCGAACGGCGACTGCTTCGACGACGCGGGTGTGGAGCGGCCTGGCGTAGCGGTCTCGACGGACAACGGCCTGACGTGGATCGTGCGCACCGTCCCCGACGGAACCCTCCTGGCCAACGGCGGCAGCGATCCGTCAGTCGCCGCCGGCGCGAACAACACGATCTACTTCGGCTACGCGAATGGCGACGGCCACGCGAAGATCGCCATGTCGCGCGATCGCGGGCAACACTGGACGAAGTCGGCCGATGCGGGGACGCCGTTCGGCGTTCAGAACACGGAATTCGCCGAAGTCATCGCGGGCGACGACGATCGTTCGGCATTCGCCTTCCTCGGCACGACGACGAAAGGGGACACACAGTCGGGAGATTTTCTCGGTGTGTGGCACCTATACGTGGCCATGACCTACGACGGCGGCAAGAGCTGGACGACGGCCGACGCGACGCCGGCCGATCCCGTGCAGCGCGGCTGCATCTGGAATGGCGGCGGCGACAATCCATGCCGCAACTTGCTCGACTTCAACGACATCACCGTGGACCACACCGGGCGGGTGCTGGTCGGATTTGCCGACGGGTGCACCGGCCCGTGCGTCACCGATCCGGCGCAGAACGCCACCACGGGGCCGGCGAGCGCCCAGGACGCCCTGGCGACGATCTCGCGACAGGTTGGCGGCCGCGGACTGTTTGCCGCGTTCGATGGAACGCAGTTCGGCACGAAGAGCGGCAATGACAAGGGCGGAGGCCAGCTGTGCTATGGCGATCCCGCCACCGGGAAGCACGGCGATCCGGTCTGCTACAAGAAGTAGCGAGCGACATCGTGGGGACGACAGTCGTCGTGGGCGTTTGGTTGATGTTCGCGCAGGCGGCGGCGGGCGCACGCACGTCGAACGCGTGCGCCCTGCTGTCTGCAGGCGACGTCCAGAAAATCGTCGGAGCCGCCATCGTGGAATCCCGTCCGTCCGCCGCGGAATCGCGTGGGCTCCTGCTGGATCAGTGCTACCTATCGACCGGCAGTCCTCGATCGATCAGCATTGCGGTCGCGGCGCCTGTCGCGAAACGGGGCGGCAGCATCAGCCCGAGGCAGTTCTGGCGCGATCGGTTCCACGCGCGATCCGCCGGAGAGGGTGAGACTGCCGAAAGCGGGGAGACCGGCGCGCGCCCCGTCCGCGGCGTCGGCGACGAAGCGTTCTGGTCGGGCACTCCCGTCGCCGGCGCGCTGTATGTGCTGAGAGGCGACACGTTCGTCCGTGTCAGCGTCGGCGGCATCGCGGACGAGCGTCAGCGGATCGAGCGCTCGCGCGAGGTCGCCGCTGCCATCCTGCCCAGGCTCCCGAAACGCTGATCGCGCACACCGTCGCCCTTCAGAGCGTCGGGTCGATCAGCGCCAGTCCCGAATCGCGGTCGTAGCGCCGCCGCAGATGCCGCGGAGACTCCGTCACGACCACCTCCAGCGTCGGCCGCACATGGCCGCTGAGCAGATGGCCGCCCCGCGCGGCCGCGTCCCGGGTGCCGAGGACGACGTGCGCATGCACCTTCGGGTGGTGGGAAGGAGTGTCGTCCGCGAGACTGATGTCGCCGATGAGCGAGAGCACCTCCACCTGTTCGGATATCGGGATTTCCCGATAGACCTTTGTCTCCCAGTCGAAGTACCCGACCACGGCGTTCGAAAAGGCGCCGATGGCCGTGAAGTGGCCGGCACTCACGTCGTGCTCCCGCGCGAACGACATCAGGGATGTCATGGCTTCATCGCCCGTGGCGAGCACGACCATGAAGGTCCGCCCGCCGGCCGACTCGTCAAGAAGCGAAGCTTTCATGGATCGATTCTCGCGCATCGGAGGCCCCGCCGACGAGACGCATCGTCTCCGTCACGTCCGACACGCGTCGTATCACGGCGAATCGAGCGGCTTTTCGAAGACGTGCTGCGTCTTGACCCTGACGTAACCTTCGCGCTCGTAAAACGTGTGGGCGCGTTCGCGCGCGATGCGGGAACGCACACGGATCGCATCGCAGCCTGCGGCAGCCGCCCAGCGCTCGGCGGCAGTCAACAGCGCCAGTCCCACACCCGCGCCACGCACGTTCGCATCCACGATCAGTCCGCAAATCTCCGCGGTGCGATCTGATTCGAGCACCGGGCGGACGCTGACGTGGAGCCATCCGACGACGCGTCCGGCGTCGACGGCGACGAGCACTTCGTGGCCCCGATCGCCGGCGATGACCGTCCATCGCTCTTCCAGGTGCTCCGGAGTGGCGGGATATCCCAGCTGACCGCAGAGTTCTGCCACCGCCTCGACGTCGGCTCGCTGCATCGGACGGATATCGAGAGCTCCGCTCATGGACGTCACACGGTATCAGATTGGCGTATGCGACAGTCCGAACCACCAGCGCTGATCGAACGCCGCTACGTCGAGGTGCCTTGTGATGCGGCAGCCCGCCGCGGATTCGTTAGAGCGGCGCTCCGAGCACGCACCCTTTCAGGGCAATCTCAGCCTCCAGCCAGTCGACGAGCCTCACGAATGGGTCGTACCCCAGCACTCGGCGCGCATCGGCAACGAAATTCGAGAGCGCGTTGATGTCATAGAAGTACGGCCGGCCGTCGCGCGGATCCACGAGATACTCCACGCCCCCAATCTCGATTCCCGCCGCTGCGAGGAGGCGTTCGACCGCCGACACGATGAGCGGCGGAGGCGTATACGCCTCGACGCGCAGGCCGTTTTTCGGAGCGTTCGCAGCGCACGCGCCGCGAACCAGCTCACCGCCGTCGATGTCCTGGCAGACGTCGGCCGGACAGAGATTGAACGTGTCGCCGGTCGTGTACACGCGAATCGCATAGAGGTAGCGTCCATTCAGGACCTCCACGCGAATGATCCGGCCATCGGCGGGCTCGATGTACTCCTGGACGAGCGCCGTCGAATCGACACCAAGCTCGATGTCGCCGTGTCGCGCGGCCGACTCCAGCGCGGCAGGCCGATCGAACCGCCGGATGCCGGCACCGCTTCCTCCGACGTTCGGTTTCACGACAACGGGGAAACGAAGACCCTCGGCCGCATCACGCGCCTGCGCGGAACGATGGATGACACGCGCGCGCGGGTATGCCAGACCGAGTCGCTCGAGGAGCGTGAGCTGCTGGGCCTTCGATACCTCAGTCGCCCAGGCGGCACGTCCGTTGATGACGCGGACGCCGAGCCGCTCGAGATGCGCGAGGTACTGCGTCGTGTAGGAGAGCAGGTGGGCGCCGCCGCGCGTGTGCGCGGATGGACTCATACGGTTGAACACAACCCCGTAGCGCGACGATGTCTCTGACGGATCGAAGACGTGGCTGTCGGCCGGAACGGCTTCGTAGTCGATTCCGCGTCGATCCAGCTCCTGGAAGAGCGGCCGGTACCAGTCGGGGTGCTCGTAGAAAATTCCGAGTGAACGCGTTTCGTCGAACACGGCGCCTCCTTCGGGCGTACAAAAGAAAAGGCCCCGCTCGCTGGAGAGGGGCCTCGGAATCGTGCGTTTCGAGTGCTTCTGTTTTCGGCGCTTCAGTCCGGCAGGCGGATCGCCGTCCCCCTCTCCCTCGCGGGAGTGCGACAGATGCAGGGACAACAGCAGAAACGCATGCCGACTCCTTCGAATATACGAGGCGATCCGATGTCTGTCAACGGCCGCGCGCGGCGCCGGTCAGGCGTCGGCCCGAAGCGCCTCGACCGGATTCACGCGAGCCGCCCTGTGCGCCGGAAGATATGTGGCGAGAAGCGCCGCGGCCGCAAGCGCGCCCATGACGACCGCGACGCTTGCGGGATCGTGTGCGCTGATGCCAAACAGCAGACCCGACATGGCTCGCCCTGCGGCCGCGGCGCCGGCGGCGCCGGCCACGAGGCCTGAGACAACGGGTACCATCGCATCCCGCAGCATGACCGCGATCACCTGGCCGCGCGTCCCGCCGAGTGCGCCTCGAATACCGATCTCGCGCGTTCGCGACGCGGCCGAGAACGCGGCAACGGCGTAGACCCCGACGAACGCGAGCAGCAGCGCCAGCAACGCGAACGCTTCGACGAGCTGCAGATTGAAGCGCCTTTGCGCGAGCGACCGCCCGACCCACTGATCCATGCTTCGCACGAAGCTCGCCGGAACATCCGGATCGACGGTGGCGATTTCCTTGCGGGCGGAGTTGGCAAGCGCCAGCGGATCGCCGTCGGTCCGCATCACCCAGTACATGTTGTTCGCGAGCCAGATCGTGGTCGGGTTCGGGACCTGTGTCATCGGTACGTAAATCTCGATGGTCGTCTCGCGGTCGAGGCCGAAGTGCTTCACGTCGCCGACCACGCCGACGATGTCCATCGTCCGCGGCTGCGGATCCCCGTCGTCCAGGCGGAGGCGCACACCCACCGGATCGCGTCCGTGGAGGTAGGTCCGAGCGAACGTCTCGTTGACGATTGCCACGGGCGCCGTTGTCGAACGGTCGGTGCTCGCGAACGCGCGTCCTCTGCGCAGTTGGATGCCCATCGTGTCGAAGTAGTCCGGACTGATCATGCGGTAGTGCGCTTCGGGGGCATCCTTCGTGAGAACGCCATCGACATAGAACGCGGCCGTCGCCAGGTAGCCGTTGAGGGGGACGACGTTGGACGCGGCTACGCTCGTGACGCCGGGGAGTGCGGCAAGCCGCGGCTGCACGGCTTCGTAGAAGCGCTCGATCGCGTCGCGCCCCTTGTATTTGCTGCGCGGGAGCGCCAGGCGGATGCTCAGCACGTGCGCGGGGCGGAACCCGGGGTCGACGGCTTGCACCCGCTCGAAGCTGCGCGCCAGCAGGGCCGCCGTTGTCAGCAGAATCGCCGAGAGCGCGACCTCGGCGAAAACGAGACAGGCGCGCGCGCGGCCGCCTCCGGCCGTGGCGGAGCGATCGCCGATCTTCAACGAATCACGCAGGTCGGTTCGTGAGGTTTGCAGCGCCGGACCAAGTCCGAACAGGAGAGCCGAGAGCAGCGATGTGCCGATAGTGAAGAGCCCGACGTTCAGGTCCAGCGTCACCTCGGCGGCGCGAGGCAGGTCGACGGCCGTGTTGGCGAGCAGGAGCGCCACGACAATCCTGGCGATCAACAGACCCGAGATGCCGGCAGCGATTGCGAGCAGCATCGCTTCGGTCATCAGCTGCGCGGTCACCGCGGTTCGCGATGCGCCGAGTGCGATTCGCACGGCGATTTCCCGCCGGCGTGTCGCGCCGCGGAGCATGAACAGGTTCGCAAGGTTGGCTGATGCCACGAGCAGCACGAGCACGACCGCGGCCATCAGCATGCGAAGCATCGGCGCCGCGCGCCCGCTGATCTCTTCTGCGAGCGGGAGCACGTGGATGCCCGTATCGGACCCGTGCGCGTCGGGGTACTCGGCCCGCAGCCGCCGCCTGACGGCGTCGACATCATCGATGGCCTGCGTCATGGAGACGCCCGTCTTCAGGCGCGCGATGCCCCATAAGAAGCCCTGGCTGCGATTCGCACGGCGCGGGTCGGCGGCCGGTGAATAAGGCGCCACGACGTCCGGATCGCGAACCAGCGAAACGAAATCCGGGCGGAGCACGCCGACGATCGTGAATGGCTCGCCGTTCAGCGTGAGTGTGGTGCCGAGCGCGTTGGCGGCGCCTCCAAAACGCCGCTGTGACAGTCCGTGGCTGATGAGCGCGACGGACCGCTGCTCGTCGCTCTCCAGGAGCGCCCGGCCCGCCTCGACGTTCGTCCCGGTCAGCTCGAAGTATCCCGGAGAGACCCGCACCCCCTGTAGACGCTCCGCATCGCCGCGCCCGGTGAGATTGACGTTCCAGCCGAACATGGACGCGAATCCATCGATCGTGTGAAGCGACGCCGCGAGGTCTGCGGCGTCTGGTAAGGAGAGGGGCTGCCGGTCCGACCCTGGTCTCACCAGCGCGATGCTCACCAGATGGGACGGCTCCCGCATCGGCAGTGATCTCAGCACCACTCGGTAGAGCAGGGTGAACATCGCCGTATTCGCGCCAATCGCGAGCGCCAGTACCGATACGACGCCGACGCTGAATGAAAGATCGTGGCGGAGCCGCCGCGCAGCCTGGCGAACGATGGAGAGCAGCATGAAGGCGAGCGTAGCGGTACCGTTTCAATATATGAAGCTCATTATTTTCAACGAATACATGAACGGTGTGCATTCATGCGCGCAGCTGTCGTGAAGCGGTGACGAGGGAGCAGACGACGGACAGTTGCGAGATCGTTCAGGAACGCTCGCCGGGCCGGCGACGCTCGCGCCGGCGGTCCGCGATCACCCAGACCTGGCGGCACTGGGGACAGCCCATGCGAATTTCGCCGTGCCCTTCGCTGAGAGGCAGCGCACGTACGCCGGTGCTGCCGCAGGCGGGGCAATCGCCTTGCGACGAGCCTGGCGAGACGCGACGATCCCGAGGAGACTCGGTCCGAACCATCCGCATGCAGCGCACCTCCGCAGGGATCGCGGAGTGTGCCAGACGCGAAGCGCCAATTCAAGCGCCACGTAACAGGCTGTCAACGCTCGTTAGAAATGTCCCCTGGGTTGTGTGACAGCGGCCACCTGACAGGCCCGCCGGATATCCTCCGTTATCCAGCGGGCCTGGCGTGTCGGCGTCCCGTGGCCTGCGGAGGTCGTGTCTGCGATTCGGAACGCCAGCCCACGGAACCCTTGACATTGCGAGTGCGATGCCACGCGCGCTTTCAACCGTGCACAAGCCTGAATCAGCGTGTTCCCGCGATGAGGACGCTTTTGGCTCAGTTCACTGGCAATGCAGACTGGCCGGCATCTTCGCCTCGGAATCCGACAGAATCAGGCATCGGCCGAGGAGAGAATCTCGATCTCTGCGACGAGCGTGGCGTGCGGTTCGATGGTGCCCGGCACGCCGCGCGCGCCGTACGCCATGTGCGGCGCGATCTCGAGCCGGCGCAATCCGCCCACGCGCATGCCTTCGATCCCGTAGAACAGACCGTTCGTCAGGCTCCGCCGGTCGATCCGCACTTCCGTGAGAAGTGTCGTGCCGTCGTCTTCCAGCGTGGCCACGCCGACGGGCCCCCACGCCAGCTTCCACCGAACAGGTCCGCCGGGCTCGGCCAGCATTCGCAGTCGGATGCGGTACCGGTGCTGCCGACGCACCGGTTCTCCGTTTCCCGGCACGTCGACGAGCAGCACGATACCCGGCCGCAGCCGCCGCCGAAGCGGCTGACCGCGCATCTCGACGATGGCAGCGATGTCTGTCAGTCCGGCGTGCTGTGCCATCTGGGCCGGGGTTTCGCAGTCGTCGATGCGCGTCCGAAGATCCGCATCGGCGCCGGCATCGAGCAGCCGTTGTACCGCTTTGGCGTTCCGTTCTGCGACGGCCATGTGGAGCGCCGTCCAGTCGTTGATGCCGCGCTGATTCGGATCCGCGCCGAATGCGAGCAGCAGCCGGATGATGTCGTCGACGTCGGATCGGTGATTCGCCCCGGCTGCCGACCGGGTGCAGCTCAGAGCGGCAATGAGCGGCGGGAAGCCATCGTCGGCCGGGCCGGAGGGATTCGCGCCGAGTTCGAGCAGCTGACGGATGAACGCCAGCGGGCTCCAGTAAATCGCGTACGTCAGACAGTTGCCGATCCCGAGGGGCATCGGACCGTTCGGGATTGCGGAGGGGTCCTCGACGGCCGCACGCAACGCGGCGAGGTCGCCATCGCGGAACGCGCGGTCGATCGCCCGCCATCGCTCGACGTCCTGCATGTGCGTCAAGTGTAGCCATCTTACGAGGGGATGACGGCGAGTTGATGACGGAGACGTTCCATCCCTTTCGCCTTGACCCGATACCTGCGATGTCCTAGATTCGCCCGATGGCGCGTACGGCCATACGGCACTGGCTGGTCGATGCCGCTCAGGACTTCCGGTTTGCCTGGCGCACGCTGCGCAAGCATCCGGGCTTCTCACTGACCGCCATTGCGACCCTCGCGCTCGGAATCGGCGCGAACACTGCCATCTTCACGCTCTTCGACGCGATCCTCCTGCGCTCGCTCCCCGTGCGGGATCCCGCGCGGCTCGTTCTGTTTGACGACGGAGTCGGCGAGGGCACTTCGACCGGGGATCCGCCGACCGGCCGCTGGACGCTGTTCTCGTTCGAGGTGTATCGCGATCTGCGCGACGCGCCTCTTGGATTCACCTCGCTCGCCGCTGTGCGCAGCGGTGAGGCCGGCGTGCTGATTCGGCCGTCGGGCAGCGGCGGTGCCGTCCACGCGGAGCGGGCCCAGGCGCACCTGGTCTCCGGCAACTACTTCTCGACGATGGGTGTGTCGGCGGGGCTCGGCCGGATGTTGACGCCGGACGACGATCGGCCCGGCGCGCCACCGGCTGTCGTGCTCAGCGAGGGTTTCTGGCGTGTGAAGCTGGATGCGGATCCGACCATCGTCGGCCGTGCCGTTGTCGTCAATACGACTTCGTTCACGGTGGTGGGAGTAGCGCCCGCGGAGTTTTTTGGCGAGCGCGTGCGTCGGTCGCCGGACGTATGGGTGCCGCTGGTGTTTCAGCCGGCGATCGAGTTGAGGCCGTCGGTGCTCGACCAGTCCGATACGTACTGGCTGACGCTGATTGGCCGTCTCGCTCCAGGCGTGACCGCGCCACGGGCGCAGGCAGCTTCGACCGCGGCGCTGCAACAGTTCCTGACTCACTCGGCGGGCGCGAAGGTGACGCCGGAACGACAGCGCCAGATTCAGGAGTCGCATATCGAACTCACATCCGGGACCGCTGGCATTTCCAACCTCCGGGCCCTGTATTCGCAGCCGCTGCACGTCCTGCTGGCTGTGGTCGGGCTCGTGCTGCTCATTGCGTGCGCCAACGTCGCGAATCTCCTGCTGACGCGCGCGTCCGGACGGCGCAGCGAGATCTCGATGCGCATCGCGCTCGGTGCCGGACGGTCCCGTCTGGTCCGGCAGCTTCTCACGGAGAGCCTGCTGCTGGCCGCGCTCGGCGCCGGCTGCGCGGTGATCCTCGCCGCCTGGATTGCGCGCGCGCTCCTGGCGCTGGTGGCGTCGCCGACGACGCCCGTGAGTGCCAGCATGAACTGGGTGGTCCTCGCGTTCACCGTTGTCGTGGCGCTCTGCGCGGGACTGCTGTTCGGTATCGCGCCGGCGCTGCAGGCATCGAGGACGGATCTGGTCGCCGCGATGAAGACGCGGCAGGGCAGCGGCGCGGCAGGCGCCGGGCGCTCGCGCGGCACCGGCGCACTGGTCGTACTGCAGATCGCCGTCTCGCTCGTGCTCCTTGTCGGTGCGAGCCTGTTTGCGAGCACTCTCGGCAACGTGCAACAGGAACCGCTTGGCTTCGACTCCGAACACGTGCTGCTTGCCCGCGTGAACCCGCGCCTCGCAAGCTACAGCCCCGCTGCGGCGGCGCCCCTGTATCGTCGGTTGTACGATCGGCTTGGCGCGCTGCCCGGTGTTCGCAGCGTCACGATGGCGCGCTACAGCCCGCTCGGCGGCAGCCGGAGCGTGGAGAGCACGAAAATCGAGAGCTATACGCCGCGCCAGGGTGAGAACGTCAACGTCGAGATGCTCCAGGTCGGACCGTCGTACGCGCAGACCATGGGCATCAGGATGGTGCAGGGACGGGCGATCGACATCCGCGACGTCGCCGGCGGGCCGCCGGTCGCGATGGTGAACGAGGCGTTCGTCCGCCGGTATCTGCCGTCGGTGAGCCCGCTCGGCCGCCACGTCGGGTTCGACGATTCGAAACCGCCCGACGTCGAGATCGTCGGTGTGCTCGCGGATACGCAGTTTCACGACGCCCGCGACCCGGTCGCGCCGATGGCGTTCACCGCGATGCTGCAGGACACCTCGCAGTTCGTGCTGGACTGCGAGTTTGCGCTGCGCACGACCGGCGATCCGTCCGGCGCTGCCGCGGAGGTCCGCAACGCCATCGCCGAGGTCGATCCGAATCTGCCGGTGAACGACCCCCGGACGCTCGCAAGTCAGGTGTCGCGGACGTTCGACACCGAACGGCTTGCGGCCCGCCTCGTCGCGTTCTTCGGGCTGCTGGCCCTGGCGCTTGCGGCGATCGGACTCTATGGAGCGATCGCGCAGAACGTGGCGCAGCGGACGAACGAGATCGGCGTGCGGATGGCGCTCGGTGCCGAACGGTCCCAGGTGATGAGGATGATTCTCCGCCAGACCGGCGTGGTGCTCGCGATTGGTCTGGCTATCGGATTACCAGCCGCTGGCCTCGCGGCGCGTCTCGTGTCGAATCAGCTCTTTGGCGTCGGCCCCCTGGATCCGCAGTCCTTCGCGGCCGCCGTTGCTCTGCTGGCAATCGTCGGCCTCGCCGCAGGCTTCATCCCCGCCCGCCGCGCCACACGCGTCGACCCGGTGTTCGCGCTTCGCGCGGAATGATCTACGAACCGTTCGGCCGGGCGAGCAGCGCCTCGACGGCGCGTTTGAGCTGCACGTCGTCGGGACCGTACGACTCGCCGAGTGGGCGCTCGACGGGGATATCCACCGGACGCGGGTGCAGCTCCATCGGCGCGCCGGAGCGGTCCGTAATCTTCACGCGCGGCAGCCGCAGGACCGTGCCGTCCAGCAGTTGTGTGTTCCACGTATAGATGATCCAGCCGGCGGTCGGTTCACCAACGACCGGCCCGAGTTTCATCGCCCGGTAGCCCTCGGTGAAATCCTCGGCATCCGAAAGGGAGTGCTGATTGGTGACGAGCGCCGTCGGTTTTTCGAGAGAGCGCTGCCCGAGTACGGAACGTGCGGGCGCCGTTTCCTGACCGCGCTGAGTCATGTTGAGGTAGTGCTGCCGGGAGAAGATGTCGAGCGCGTATGCGTTCACAAACCCGCCGTTGTTGTTGCGAATGTCGATGACGACGCCGTCCCGCGCGATGTTCTCGGCATCGAGGTCGACATAGAGCTGAGCCAGTGAGGCGCCCGACATGTCCGGCATGTGGACGTATCCGAGCTTGCCGCCGCTCACCTTCAGCACGTATGCGCGGCGCTCGTTCACCCATTCGCGATAACGGAGGCCCCGCTCCGCGGCCGCGGTGATTGGCCGGACCGGCACGCTTTCCGGTGACCCCCCCGAGCGCTCGACCGTCAACACGACGCGCCGTCCGACGGTGTTCTCCAGCAGCGCATCGATGTTCGTGTGCGCATCGATGGGATGGCCGTCGACCGCTTTCACACGATCCCCGCGCTGGATGGCACCGGTCAATGCCGCCGGTCCGAGCGTGACCACGCGCGCAATGGTGAGACGCCCCGACTTCTCGTAATCCTCACGATCGAAGTCGAGACCGATGTGCCCGACGCCGGTCGCCCCCGCTTGCCCCGGCGGGGCGCCGATTCCCATGTGCGAAGCGTTCAATTCCCCGATCATCAGGCTCGCGATGCGACGCCACTCGTCCGGTGTGCGCGCCCCCGCAATATAAGGTTCGATGCGTGAGCGCTCGGCGCTCCAGTCCACGCCATGGAACTGCGGATCGAAGAAGTTGTCGCGCAGCAGCCGGTACGCCTCGTCGAAGGCCGCGGCTTTCTCCGCGGCGAAGTCGACATCGAGGGTGGCCGTGACCGACAGCGGCTTCGCCTCACGTTTGTCGAGTGCCATCGACTGGATGCGCCCGGCGTCCAGATAGAAAATCTCCTTGCTGTCGGGCGTGAAGCAGACGGCGGCTTTCGGCCCGGCCGTCGAGGTCAGCTGGCGAGCCACCGGCCGCTCGCGAGACGTTTCGTCGAGCGACCATGAGTACAGATTCTGCTGGTCTGCGGCCTCGGCGATGAAGACGAGCGTCTTGCCGTCAGGGCTGATGAACGCACGTCCGACGTCGAGGCCCGTCGGGAGCAACGAGAGCCGCTGCCGGATCCCGTCGAAGACGATCTTCACCGGCTGAACGGGTTTCGGCTTCGACGCTCCGCCTTCGGACGCGGCCGGCGATTCCGTTTTGACGTCGGGCGGAGCTGGTGGGGCCGTCTTTGCCGGCGAGGCCGGGCGACCAGGCTGCCCGGGCGCGTTTTCTTCATTGAAGAGATCGCGAAACTGATCCTCGCGAAACTTCGGGGCGCGCAGAATCAGCTCGACGCGCGCGAGCTGTCCCGGCTCCGTCCGCTGCGAGGTATCGAACACCAGGAACGTTCCGTCAGGGCTCCACGTGATGGCTGTCGCGTTCCCGTTGGCGAGAAAGCTGATCGGCTTGCCGTCACCGCCGTCGGCGGCGATCACGGCAACGTTGGTGAACTCACGGCTCCCTGTGGTGAAGTACGCGAGCCACTTGCCGTCCGGCGACCACGCGATGGGCTGTCCGCGCTCAATGGGATCGGAAATGACGCCACGCACCAGAATGCGATCCTTGCTGCCGTCGACGTCGATGACGTGCAGCTCCGTGCCGCCGCGCACATATGCGACGCTTTTGCCATCGGGCGAAACGGTCGCCGACCGGTCTCCCTCGGAAGAAGCACCCTTTGCGCCCACCGCGGGCGACACCGTGAGCGGCCGCTCCTTGCCGGCCGTGAAGTCGTAGACGAACAGCCGCGCGTCGCCGTCGCGTTCCGAGGAATATACGATTCGGCGGCTGTCCGGGGTCCAGGCGATCCCGCTCTCAGCGGCCGCAGTGGTCGTCACGCGGGCGGCGTCGCCGTCGTCCCTGGCCGAAGCGGCGAAGACCTCGCCGCGCGACGTGAACGCGACCTTCTTGCCGTCCGGAGAAAGCGCAAAGTCGTGGAATTCGCTGGTGAGCGCCATGTGATCGACGGCGGGTCCGGCCGGGGCGCCGAGCCGCGTAATGGGCACTTCGACGGCAGTGCCGGATGCCACGTCGAGCGTCCAGATCGCGAAATTGCGCTCGAACGCGATCGTGCCGCCATGGGCCGCGACGGTCGGCCACAGGACTCGTCCGTCCTTGAATTCGGTGACTTGCGACGGCGTCGAGCCTGTCTCAGGCGAGACGCGCCAGATGTTCTCAGCGCCGCCGCGATCGGAGACGAAGTAGATCTCCTTGCCGGACGAGTCCCAGATCGGCCACAAGTCTTTCGCGCCTGGGTTCGTGAGTTCGTGCCACGACGCCGGGACGTCGGGCGCGTGGAGATCGCGGAGCCAGATCTGGGCTTCGTCGATGTGACTTCGTCCGTGCCGCCACCATTGACCGGACGCGATTCCGTGCGCGTCGAGCGCGAGCCATCGGCCGTCCGGTGATTCGTCGGCGAAGAACTCGTTCGTATATCGGTCCGCACTGATCGGCATGGGAGTGCCGCCCTCGGCCGAGACACGGTAGACGTCATTCATCCCGCCGGAGAGTTCGTGTGCGCTCGAGTAGAAATACAGAGCCTTGCCGTCGCGCGACCAGGCGGCGAGTTGATCCGGACCGTCGTCGTACGTGATGCGGGTCACGTCGCCGGTCGAGAAGGTCAGCACGTGGATGTCGCCGCCGCCGGTGCGCGTCGAGACGAATGCGAGCCGGCTCCCGTCGGGCGAGTAGAGGGGACGGTCGTCGTTGGCGGCGTTCGAGATGAGGAGCCGCGCTTCGCCGCCTTTCGACGGCACGGTCCAGATATCCCCGCCCGAGACGAACGCGATTTGGCTGCCGTCAGGCGAGACGGCGGGCTGCGCGTAAGCCGCTCGCGGCGTGACTGCATTGCCCGCGGAAGCGGCGCTCAGCGCGGCGGCGGCGCCGACCGCGAGCAGGAGAGCGGGAAGTCGATTCATGCGCGGCAGTATAGCCGCGTTGCACCCTCAGTGATTGCGATTGAACGTGACGAGTTTCAACTCCGTCATCTCTTCGATCGCGTACCGGAGCCCTTCGCGACCGAATCCCGACAGCTTCACGCCGCCATACGGCATGTGATCGACACGGAACGTCGAGACGTCGTTCACCATGATGCCTCCGGCCTCGATTTCGTCCACGGCCCGGGCGACGATGCGATCGTCGTGCGTGAAGAGGCCTGCCTGCAGACCGAAGTCGCTCGCTCCGGCTGCGTGGATGGCGTCGTCCACGTCCGAATAGCGCTGCAGAGTGACGACTGGCGCGAAGACCTCCTGACAATTCAACCGGACGCTCGCGGGCGTATCTTCGACGACGGTGGGCCGCCAGACGTTGTGTTCACGCACGCCGCCCGTCAGGATTTTCGCGCCGGCCCGCACTGCCTCCTGCAGCCACTCGCCGATGCGGTCAGCGGCAACGCCGTCGATGACGGGACCGACGTCGGTCGTGTCATCGAGCGGATGGCCCGTCTTCAGGGCGTTGAGCCGGGACATGAGGTCGGTGCGGAAGGCTTCATAGATCGCGTCGTGCACGTAGATCCGCTGCGCGGAAATGCACGACTGACCGGCGTAGGAAAAACCGCCCCAGGCGACGCGTTCGGCGGCATACGCAACGTCCGCGTCCGCGTGCACGATGACAGCGGCGTTGCCGCCGAGTTCGAGCGTCACGCGTTTGCGCCCCGCCCTGGCCTTCAGCGCCCAGCCCACGGCGGGGCTGCCCGTGAAGGACAGCAGCTTGATGCGCTCGTCCTCGACGAGCGGCGCGGCATCGGCGGTCGTGCTGGGAATCACGGCGATCCCGTCCTCGGGCCAGCCGGCCTCAACGACGAGCCGGCCGAGGAGCAGCGCGGAAACCGGCGTCTGCGTGGCCGGACGAATGATGACGGGGTCGCCCGACGCGAGCGCCGGAGCGACCTTGTGTGCCACGAGGTTGATCGGGAAATTGAACGGCGTGATCCCCGCCACCGGCCCCAGGGGCACGCGGCGGACGTGTGCCTCGCGGCCTTCGAGGCCGGGAAGCCAGTCGAGCTCGACGATCTCTCCGTAAATTCGTTTCGTTTCTTCCGCGGCGATTTTGAACGTGAAGACCGCGCGGTCGACTTCGGCGCGGGCCGTGCGGATCGGCTTGCCGGCTTCGAGCGCAATCGCCGTGGCCAGTTCGTCGCGGCGGGCAGCGATCGCGGCGCTCACGCCCTCGAGGACTTGAGCGCGCTTCCACGTCGGCAGCCGACGCGTCACCGCAAAAGCGGCAGTCGTGCGGGCGACCGCCTGCTCGACCTCGGACGGACCCGCACGGTGCACCGTGGCGACGAGTTCGCCGTCGTACGGGCTCCGCACGTCGAACGTTGTGCCCGTAGCCGTCGATCGACCGCCGAGGAGAACCCCGAATTCGCCCAGCCTCGCGCGGGCGGTGGTCGAGCGCGGCGCGGCGGTTGTGTCCGCCCCACGAAGCCGCTCAGGAGCAGTGGCGTCTGGCATGACCACGAGCCTATCAATGCCGCCGAAACCGGCGCAAGCGCGAGCGTCCGCGAGCGGCCAGCAGGCGTCCGCAGCCGGACAGTCTTGTCGACGGTCGACAGGGGATGCCTCAGAACATGGCCGGATTCCGGCCGCGAGCCTCAGGCACGACCGTTGCTCTTGTCGACATCCGACAGGACAACTGCATGGATCATTTCATTCAGAACGTTCGCTTCGCCGTCCGCACGCTTGGCGCCAACCAGACCTTTGCCTGGTTCGCCATCCTCACGCTGGGTCTCGGCATCGGCGCCAACACCGCCATCTTCAGTGTCATCGACGGCGTACTGCTCAAACCGCTGCCGTACGCCGACGGCGAACGGCTCGTCGTGCTGCAGCAGTCGTCGCTCGCTGCAGGCCGGCAGAACCCCGGCGTCGCCATCAGGGAACTCTACGACTATCGCGAGCAGACACGGTCGTTCGACGCGCTGGTCGAATACCACCAGATGAACTTCGATCTGCTTCGCAAGGGCAACCCGGACCGCGTCAACACGGGGGTCGTGTCACACGACTTCTTCACCGTTCTGGGCATCCGGCCGATGCTGGGTCGCGCGTTCATCGCCGACGACGACCGACCGGGAGCGGACGCCGTTCTCGTCTTGAGCCACTCGTACTGGCAGAAGGCGTTCGGGGCCGACCCGTCGGTGGTCGGACGCGTGGTCCAGATGAACGATCGCCCGCACACGATCGTCGGCGTGCTGCCCGAAGTGCCGCTGTACCCGCAGGAGAACGACGTATACATGCCGGTCTCGGCATGCCCGTTCCGCGCTGCCGCCGAAAAACGGCTCGCGGCAAATCGCCGCGTGTTCTCCGCCTTGACGGTATTCGGAAAACTTCGATCCGGCGTGTCGACCGTTCAGGCCGCGGGCGACGTTGCGCGCGCCGCCGCGCGGTTCGTTTCAGGCGACCCGCACGCGTATCTGGCCTTGTCCGGCTTTGCCGCCAATGCGACACCGCTCCGCACGGAACTCACGCGGGAC
>Ga0310810_10002589_pt1 | contig 19488 bp, 19 predicted proteins | sample NCmetagenome_FD_207641 | JGI IMG/M metagenome (GOLD analysis project Ga0310810, IMG submission 207641) | Soil microbial communities from experimental microcosm in Duke University, North Carolina, United States - NC | ecosystem: Engineered > Artificial ecosystem > Soil microcosm > Unclassified ...
GGGCTTGCCATGGACGCCAATGTTCGCGATGCGTCCGCCCGCGCCCACAATGGCCTGGCAGGTGTCGAACGCCGCCGGCGTGCCGACCGCCTCGATCGCGAGGTCCACTCCCGCGCCCTCGGTGATCGCCAACACCCGCGCCACGGCATCTTCAGCGGCGCCATTCACGACTGACGTGGCGCCGAATTCCTGCGCTCTTTTAAGACGATTGGCGTCGAGGTCGACCATCAGAATGGCGCTTGGGGAGTACAGCTGCGCGGTGAGCAGTGCCGCGAGGCCGATCGGTCCGGCGCCGACGATCGCGACGGTGTCACCCGGCTTGATCTCGCCATTCAGCACGCCGCACTCGTACGCGGTCGGCAGGATGTCGCTGAGTAGCACGACCGCATCGAGATCCAGATCGGACGACACCCGGTACAGGCTCGTGTCCGCGTGCGGTATGCGCACGTAATCGGCCTGGGTGCCATCGATCGTGTTCCCCAGGATCCACCCACCGCTCCGGCAATGGGACGGCATGCCCCGACGGCAGAAGTCACAGATCCCGCAGGCGGTGATGCAGGAGATGAGCACGAGATCTCCTGGGTGAAAGGATGCGACGCTCGAGCCGATTGACTCGATCACGCCCACACCCTCGTGTCCGAGAATGCGACCCGCAGTCACGCTGGGAACGTCCCCCTTCAAGATATGAAGGTCGGTGCCGCAAATCGTCGATCTGGTGATGCGAACGATGGCGTCGCCCCGCTCACGAATCGTCGGCTTTGGTTTGCTCGACCACGCTCGCTGACCCGGACCGCCGTAAACCAGCCCCTTCATGGCGCCGTTTACGCTCGGATCACTCGTAGGCCGATCGGTCAGGGCATCAACGCTCATGGATCACTCCCTCGACGTCACTGAACTCGCGCATGCAATGAAGTCTGTATGGCGCTCGTCTGAAAGGCTGTCCGTTTGTGCACACTGGTCGTGAGCGGCTGGGCCGGTCGCCGACGACGAGAAGGCGTGCGACATCAAGAAGACCCGTGAGATGCTGGAGCCGCTCGACTCCCCACAGCCGAGGACGACCCGATGTTCGGTCTACTCGACGCGGCCTTCGCGCGGTCGCGCGCCGGCACATCGCCGAGGTGCTTGTCGGAAGCCCTACGCGTGCCGCACGGGTCCTCGCGAGCTACGCGTTCAGCACTCTGCCCTCCAGGTGTTGGTTTTGGTTAGGCTGGAGGAGTAATGCGAGCTAACACGCCACCCACGACCAACGCGACACCGACTGTCTCCTTCGTTCACCGTGGACGTGCGCTAACCGTCATTTCGGTGGCATCTGAGACATCATGTGGTCGTGCATCATCGCCATGTGGCGATGCATGTCGACCTGATTCTTGACAAGCTCGGTCAGTAGCGCCTGCATGGCGACGACCTTGTCGTCGCCACGCGCGGATGTCATCGTCTGTGCCAGGCCCTCGAGGCGCGCATCCGCCGCTTTCATATCGGCCATCATCTTGTCGTGGTCCATCACGCCGCCGACCTGCCGTGTCGGCATGTTGTGTTCAGGCGCCTTGGGGGGTAGTTGCTGCGCCCGGACGGGAGCGAAAAGAAGACCTGTGGCGATTGCGACGGCAGCGATAGGAATCAATCTCATGTCGCGACGATAGCGGATCGGTGCGGCGGCGGCTGTTCAATTATGAGCAGCTGCCCATTCACGGATCGAGACGCGCCTTCATCATCAACTGATCGTGCTAATCGTACGAGAGGGTGTCCTCATGACAGTGGCCGCCCACCTCTGCGACACGTTCGATCGCTGAGGGTGGGCGCCCGCGCACGACGATGAATGCGAAGCTGCCGTCTCCCGCAAGCCGACGCAACCGAGTCTCGCAACACGAATCTGCCGGCCTGATTGTCCCGGACGCGTTCCGCAGCGGAGGGTTCGCAACATCAGCAAGAGCGGGCGTGGAGGCCGGCACGAATGCCGTCGGCGCGTCGGCTACGTCCACAGCCTACGGAGTCCGTGGCAGGTTCTTGTCCTGCTTCCTTTGCTCCTCTTGCTTCTGCTTCTGCACTTGCTGCTTCTGGCTCTTTTCCTTGTCTTTCTTCCCACCCTTGTCTCCCATTGCCTGGCTCCTTGCTCGCCATTATGGCTCGTCACGGCGACTGCGTTGCATGGCGCGCAGGTTGCGCGAAAGCACAAGGACCTGTGGTGTGGCGCTGGCGCGAGCGAATCCTCAGAGCGCGAGGAGAACGCTCGTGAGGCGATTCACGGGACTGAGTTCTTCAGCCCGAGGCGATCAGAGTCCGATGACGGTCGAGATACCGACTGCACTGCCGCGAGGCGTCGCCGTGAGTGTTCATCCGACGGCGGTGCCGAACAGTCGACCGACCGCGGCGGTTGCGAGCATGGCCAACATTCCCCAAATCGCGACCCTCGCCGCGCCGACAAACATAGGCGCGCCACCAACGCGAGCGGCGACCGACCCGAGCGCCACGAGACACAAGAGCGACACCACTACGACGATCGGTACCAACGTGGTCGTGGGAGCCACGAGGATTGTGAGGACCGGCACTCCAGCGCCAACAGCGAACGTGGCCGCCGATGCGAGCGCAGCCTGTAGCGGGCGCGCCGCAAGTTCATCGGTCAGCCCGAGCTCGTCGCGAGCGTGCGCGGCGAGCGCTCCCTGGGCCATCAGTTGCCGCGCCACCGTCCGAGCGAGTCCGGAGTCCAGACCTCGCGTCACGTAGATGTGTGTGAGCTCGTCCTCCTCCGCTTGCGGCTCGGTCGCGAGCTCCTTCCGCTCCCGACCGAGATCCGCTTGCTCGGTGTCCGCTTGAGAGCTGACCGACACGTACTCACCCGCCGCCATTGACAGGGCGCCTGCGACGAGACCGGCGATGCCGGCGACCAACACGCCCTGGTGTGTGGCATCGGCAGCAGCGACTCCGACGACCAGGCTCGCGGTCGACACGATGCCGTCGTTGGCCCCGAGCACTGCGGCCCGAAGCCAGCCAATCCGATCGCTCCGATGACGCTCACGATGTGCCATGCGTAGTCCCGATTCCTTAGTAGTCACTGAGCTCACCGCCAGGAACGGCGGCGCGCAAGGCGTTGAGCACCGCTGCAAGATCGATGACCTCCTGGAAGATCGCTCCGCCGACCGGCGGCAGCCAGCCGCCGAACGCAATGAACATCCCGACCACGCTGAGCGCCATCCCGCCCACGGCACTTTGAAGCGCAATCTGCCGCATGCGTCGCGCCAGGTGGAACAGCTCATCGACACGTTTCAGCGAGGTGTCCATGATGACCGCGCCGGCTGCTTCGGCCGTGATCTCGCTCTGATGGCCAAACGCCAGTCCGACGGTGGCCGTCACCAGTGCGGGCGCGTCATTGATGCCGTCGCCAATGAACAGAGTCGGAGCGCGACTGGTTTCCTGACGGGTGATGGCGACCTTCTCCTCGGGCGTGCGTCCAGCGTACACATCGTGGATGCCGACTTGTTCCGCGAGGTACCGTACTTCGCTCTCGCGATCGCCGGAGACGAGCAGGATGCGCTCGAGGTGGTGCCGAGGTCCGAGGTGCGTAATGAACGATCGGCTGTCAGCCCGCGGCGCATCGTGAAATCGGTAGGTCGCAGCATATCGGCCGTCGAGCAGGATGACGCATTCGAGGCCTGTTGATGCCACTGGAAGCGCATCGCCGTGTCCCGCCGCCTCGGCCTGGCGGCGTCCGATGATGTGCACATGCCGTCCGTCGACCTCTCCCTCCATCCCTTCACCGGGTCGCTCACGAACCGCGCTCGCGTCGAGCAGCACGAGACGTTCCCGCGTTGCGGCTTCGACGATGGGTCTGGCCAACGGATGCTTTGAGTATCGTTCCACGCTCGCGGCGGACTGCAGCGCCAGCGCGTCATCCATTCCGGGGGCGGGAAGACGGTCGGTCAGGGTGGGTTCCCCGTACGTCAACGTGCCCGTCTTATCGAGGACGATCGTGCGGCATTCCTCGATCCGCTCAAGCACCGCCGGATCGCGAATGATGATGCTTCGCTTCGCCGCGAGCGAGATGGCCCCGATGATCGCCACCGGGATGCCAATGAGCAGCGGACACGGGGTCGCCACGACGAGCACCGCCAGGAATCGAACGGGCTCGCCGCTCCACATCCAGGCCGAAATCGCGAGCGTCAGCGCGATTGGCGTATACCACGCACCCAGTTGATCACCCAGCCGGCGGAGCTGTGGACGCTGTTGCTCCGAGTCACGCATCACGTTCATGATCCGGGCATAACGCGAATCGACCGCCAACCGAGTTGCCCGCAACGTCAAGGCGCTCTCGCCGTTGATGGCGCCGGAGAACACCTCGGATCCGGGTGCCTTCGGCATCATGAAGGGCTCGCCGGTGAGATACGACTCGTCCATGACTCCGTGACCATCGACGACGACACCATCGACCGGGCAGATCTCATGGGGGTACACAATCAACTCGTCGCCGATGCCAATTTCGTCGAGCGACACCTCGTTGACCTGACGATTAGCGCGACGATGTGCGGCGAGAGGCATTCGACGCGCGAGCGCCTGCAGCACTGAGGACGCGCGCCCGAGCGCGAACGCCTCGAGGGCTTCCCCGCCCGACAGCATCAATACGACAAGCGCACCCGCGAGGTACTCCTCGAGCAGCACCGCGGCGACGATCGAGATCCCGGCCAGCAAATCGGATCCGAACTGTCGTCGAACGAGCTTGAGCGCAAGAGACAGCACGAGCGGTACACCGCCCGCCGCGAGAACGACGTACAACGGCAGTCCACGTGCGGCCGGCGACGTATCGCTGGCTAAGCGCAATACCAGATGGGCGACGATACCGGACAGTGCAAGGACAGCAATGAACGTCACGCGAGCAGTAGCGCTTGGCCACCACGAACGCGGGTTCGAACTGGCGCTTTGACGCCTTGCGATGGATGGACTTGCCACGTTCATGAGCAACAATCGTCGACGACGCCCACGCACTCACAGCTAGCGTTCGTAGGCCTCTCCCTCTGGTGTGCCTCCCAGCGTCTTGGTCAGGCCACGCGCAAGGCGATCGCGGTCCGCGGTGCCGAGGCGAGCGTGCGCGTGCATCAACAGGTAGGCTGACGGCGGCATCTCGCCTTCCAGCAGTTCTTCCGACGCTTTGGTCGCCTCCTTCTGCGGTCGCTGCCACTCCGACAAGTTCAGAACGGCGCGACCTTTATCCACGTCGCGCTGAACCAGCCACGACGCCGGCGCGATGCTCGCGTAGGCGGGCCACTCCGTTTCGTTGCTGTGGCAGTCGAAGCACGCCTGCTTGGCCAAGGTCCTGGTCGCCGCCGAATCCCACGGCGGCTCGTTCATCACGGGCGGGTTGCCGTGGTCGCGACCATACGGCACCAACTGGATCGCCAAGAGGACCCCGAGCAGGCCCGCACCAACGCGGGACACCCAGCGGCGGTTGAGGACCTTCATAGACACCTCCACGGAACGCGGTCGGTCACCGCGCCGTGTAAGAGACAGATAGCGTGCCTGTCTCGGTCTCCCTGTTGTTCGTCCGCCTGCAAGGCTGTGACCGGGAGACGCTGTCGCCGGGCGCGAGGATGGACGTTTTCGACCCGGATACGCCTCACTCTTCGACAGCACTCCATTTCGGAATGAAACGCACGTCTTGGGGTTTCCGCGAAAGCACCAGCGCAGCGGGCGCTATGGGGAATATCTCGCTTGGATCGCGGAGAATTCGGCACACGTTGACCGATGATCGGCTGCAAGTCCGCTGTCTTGCTGCCTGCTTGGCCCATGTCCAACTCTCCAACGCGGCGTTCGAGTTCCTCATGGTCCAACTCTGGGCCACGGGGTGATTCTTTCACCTCAGGGACCGCCTCGAGTAAAGCTGTCATTGGCATCTCTTCCGGTCGGACGGTGACCACGAACGACTCGCTTCGCGGGACACGCCTCGCGAGTGACGAGATCCTGACAAAGCGATCGCTGATGCCGAGAAACCGTTACCGGCTGTTCGGCGCCGTCTTCTCGCGTGACGAATCAGGTAGAAACAATTGAGCCGATTTGCAAAGCAGTGGCCACCAACCGAGGGAACCGTGGCTGGCGCATGGCACGTGGCGTGCGATTCAAACGTGTTGTCGGTGTCCATGTCGCAGAGCCGGCGCGAGCGTCGGAGTTGGTAACCAAGGGCGGACGGCGACAAGCAGGCTGATCGTGGCGACTGAACTGCGGAACGCACTCTCGGCGCCCGAGGCACAGAATGCCCCCGTCTTCGCGGCACGCGCCCTGACGAAGGTGTATCAGATGGGCGAGGTCACGGTGCACGCGCTCCGCGGCGTCGACTTCGATCTCTTTCCACGTGAATTCGTCGTGCTGCTCGGTCCATCGGGATCGGGGAAGTCCACCCTGCTGAACATTCTCGGAGGCCTCGACGTGCCGACCTCGGGCGACGTCGTGTACCAGAACCACAATCTGACGTCCGCGAATGACGCGCAGCTCACCGAGTACCGTCGCACCCACGTGGGATTCGTGTTTCAGTTCTACAACCTGATTCCCAGTTTGACGGCGCGCGAGAACGTGACGCTCGTGACCGACATCGTCGAACGCCCGATGACGGCGGAGCAGGCACTCGGGATGGTCGGCCTGGATCATCGGCTGGACCACTTTCCCGCACAGCTCTCGGGTGGTGAGCAGCAACGCGTGGCGATTGCACGCGCGATTGTGAAGCGGCCGGACGTGCTGCTCTGCGATGAGCCGACCGGCGCGCTCGACATCACGACCGGCATCGTCGTCCTCGAGGCGCTCGAACGGGTCAACCGCGAGCTCGGGACGGCGACGGTCGTGATCACCCACAACGCCGCGATCGCCGCGATGGCGGATCGCGTCGTTCGCTTGGCCGACGGCTCCGTCGCCGGCATCGAACGGAACGCCGCGAAAATCAGCGCGCGAGAACTCCAATGGTGACGATGCCTTCGAGGCTGCGTGCGGTGGATCGGAAGCTCATTCGCGACCTGTGGGCGATGAAAGGACAATCGCTGGCGATCGCCTCGGTCATCGCGGCAGGCGTCGCGATGTTCGTCACGTATCTGTCGAACTTCGACTCGCTGCAGCGCACGCGCGCGGCGTATTACGAATCCGCCCGATTCGCGGACGTGTTCGCGTCGCTCAAACGCGCGCCGTCGAGTCTCGAGGCCCGCATTGCGGCGCTTCCGGGCGTCGACGCGGTAGCCACGCGTGTCGTCGCCGACGTGACGCTCGACGTGCCCGGCATGGCGGAGCCGGCCATCGGGCGGCTGATCTCCATACCTGACCGGGGGCGCCCGGCGCTGAACGACGTTTACCTCCGCCGAGGGAGATGGGTCGATGCACTCAGGCCCGACGAAGTGCTTGCGAGCGAAGTGTTCTGCGACGCGCACGGCTTCCAACCCGGTGATCGCGTTGCGGCCATCATCAACGGGCGCCGCCGCTGGCTCACCATCGTCGGCATCGCGCTGTCACCCGAGTACGTGTACGCGATCCGTCCCGGAGCGATCTTCCCGGACAAGAAGCAGTTCGGGATCTTCTGGATGAGCCGGCGCGCCCTCGCGTCCGCGTTCAACATGGAGGGCGGCTTCAACGATGTCTCGATCGCGACCATACGTGGAGCGAACGACGGCGACGTCATCGCGGGGCTCGACGGGTTGCTCGAGCCGTACGGGGGTTTTGGCGCGACGCCGCGGTCCGTTCAGGTCTCCGCCTGGATGCTCGACAACGAGCTGCGACAGCTCCAGACGTTCGGCTTCATCACGCCCGCGATCTTCCTTGGCGTCGCGGCGTTCATCCTGAACGTCGCGCTGGCGCGCGCGTTGTCGTTGCAGCGCTCCCAGATCGCCGCGCTCAAGGCGCTCGGCTATGCGAATCGGGAACTGGCCTGGCACTACATCAAATGGGCGCTCGCCATCGCCGGATCGGGCGCGCTGGTCGGCGTCGCGGCCGGCGCGTGGCTCGGCTCGGGGATGATTGGCCTCTACAACGAGTTCTTCCGATTCCCGGCCCTCCACTTTCATCTCTCCGTCAGCGTCGCCGTCCTGGCGGTCATCGTCAGCCTCGCAGTCGCGGCGATGGGCGCGCAATCGGCCGTGCGGCGCTCGGTCCGGATTCCGCCCTCCGAAGCGATGCGTCCGGAGTCGCCGGCCCGGTATCGCCGGAGCCTCGTCGAACGGGCGTGGCAACGTGTCCGCATCACGCCGGTCACGCGGATGGTGCTGCGCAACCTGGAGCGTCAGCCGATCCGATCGGCGATGTCGGTGATCGGCATCGCCTTCGCCGTCGCTGTACTGGTCGTGGGCATGGCGTTTATCGACGTCATGAACGTGCTGATCAACGAACAGTTCGTGATGGGCATGCGCCAGGATGCGACGGTGACCTTCGTGGAACCGCGGTCGCCTCGCGCCATGTCCTCGGTCGCACATCTGCCAGGCGTCATGGACGTCGAGCCGGTCCGGAGCCTGCCGGTTCGCCTGCGGGCCGGCCACCGGTCGCGCACGCTCGCCCTGACCGGGCTGCCAGAGACGCCGCGCCTCAACCGCGTCGTGAGCCGGAGCGGTCGGGTGATGTCGCTTCCTGCCGAGGGACTCGTCCTGTCGACGGTGCTCGGCCGCATCCTCGATGTTTCGCCCGGTGACCTTCTGCAGGTCGAGGTGCTCGAGGGAAGGCGGTTCGTGCGCCAGGTCCCGATCGTCACGTTCGTCGACGACAGCGTCGGGCTCCAGGCCTACATGCGAATCGACGCGCTTCGCGCGATGCTCCGCGAAGGCGGTGCCATCACAGGCGCGTCGGTGACGTTGGACCCCGCTGCGACTGGGCGCTTCTACGCGGCCGTGAAGGCGCAGCCAGCCATAGCCGGGGTGTCGATGACCGCCGTCACGCTCCAGAACTTCCGCGACACGATGGCGGAGAACATGTATTTGCAGATCTTTCTCAACGTAATGTTCGCGGGCGTGATCGCGTTCGGCGTCGTCTACAACTCCGCGCGCGTTTCGCTCTCGGAGCGGGAGCGCGAGCTGGCCAGCTTGCGGGTCCTGGGATTCACGCGCGGCGAGATCTCGCTGATCCTGCTCGGCGAACTAGCGGTGCTCACGCTGCTGGCGCTGCCGGTCGGCGCCGTCATCGGCTACGGGCTGGGGCAGCTCATCATGACGGCGTTCAACAACGAAGTGTACCGGCTCTCGTTCGTCACATCTCCAGCGACCATCGCCTGGTCGTTTCTGATCGTCATCGCGGCAACCGCCGTCTCGGGTCTCCTCGTCCGGCGGCGGCTGGACCGGCTCGATCTGGTTGGGGTCCTCAAGACACGGGAGTGATGCCGATGTTCCGCCTGCTCGTCAACCGTCGCGTCCTTGGCTTCGCCGCAGTCGTCGCGGGCTTGCTCGCCGTCGTCCTGTGGCCGACGGCGGTTCAGGTCGACGTGGCTGCGGTCTCGACCGGTCCGTTGGTCGTGACGGTTGACGAGGAAGGCGTGACGCGCGTGCGCGATCGCTTCGTCGTGTCCGCGCCGGTGTCGGGACGCGTGCTGCGGATCGAGCTGGAACCGGGCGACTGTGTGACGCGCGGTCAGGTCGTGGCCCGGGTACGGGCCGAAGCACCGCCGCTGCTCGATGCGCGGACGCGGACCGAAGCGGAGGCCGTCGTCGAGACCGCCCGGGCCGCACTCGGCAGGGCTCGTGCGGAAGAACAGCGCGCAAGGGCGACGCTGGCACAGGCTCAACGGGACCTCGCCCGCCTCGGTTCGCTGGTCGAAGACCGCGTGATTGCCAAGCAGGAGTTCGAGGCCCACCAGTCGAATGTCCATGTCGCCGAGGAAACGGCCAATGCCGCCGAGTTCGCGGTTCGCGCCGCCACCTCGGAGCTTCAGCGTGCGGAGGCGCGGCTGGCGCCCACGAGGCCCGAGGCGCCCGGCCGTGTGGTGAGCGTGATGGCACCAGTCGACGGCGTCGTACTCAAACGCGTCCGAGAGAGCGAGAGCGTCGTGCCAGCCGGGGATCCGCTGATCGAAATCGGCGATCCGGGCCAGCTGGAGATCGTCGCGGACCTGCTGTCGACGGACGCCGTTCGTGTGAAGGTCGGTGCCCGCGCATTCGTCGAGCAGTGGGGCGGCGACGCGCCGCTCGAGGCGCGGGTCCGGCGAATCGAGCCGGCCGGCTTCATGAAGGTTTCGGCGCTCGGCGTCGAGGAACAGCGTGTGAACGTCGTGCTCGACTTCGTCGATCCCTCACCAGCCACACGAGCGGCGCTCGGCGACGGCTATCGCGTGGAGGTTCGTGTCGTGATCTGGGAATCCTCGAGTGTGGTGAAGGTGCCGACGAGCGCGCTGTTCCGCCATGGTGAGAAATGGGCGGTCTACGTGATGGACGCGGGCCGTGCTCGGCGGACCATCGTCCAGTTGGGACGCCAGACCGGGAAGGACGCGGAAGTGACCGAGGGGCTCGCCGAAGGCACGCGCGTGATTGTTCATCCTGGCGACACACTGGTCGAAGGCGCTCGCGTGCGTGAACGGCTTCCAGTGGACTGAGCCCCTCGCGCAACGGGACTGAGAAAGGTTACGGGAGATCGATGCGGCTTCCATTCACGCAACAAGAATTTCTAGACGTGTTTGGTGCGTATAACTCCACGGCCTGGCCTGTCGTCATCGCGCTCTGGGTCGTGACATTCGCATTCGGCGTGCGCTTCGTGCGCGGCCAGGCGCGAAGTGTCACGCTCAGCGCCCTCGCGGCGGTCCACTGGACGTGGTCAGGACTCATGTATCACGCGGTGTTCTTCACGGACATCAATCCCGCCGCCTGGTTGTTTGCCGGACTGTTCCTGCTGGAGGCGTTCGCGTTCGTCTGGTTCGGAATGATTCGTCGGACGCTGGTGTTCGAATGGGGCCACACGACGCGACATGCGGTGGCGGTCGCGTTGTTCGCCTACTCACTCGGATATCCATTTCTGGTGTTGGCCTCGGGCCACGATGCTCCACGGGCGCCACTCTTCGCCGTCCCGTGTCCCACGACACTCTTTACGGCGGCGCTGCTGCTCACCGCCGTTCGCCCGGCTCCTGTGACGGTCTTCGCCATTCCTGTGATGTGGGCCGTCGTCGCCGGGACCGCCGCTCTCGCGCTCGGGGTCATGCCGGATCTGATGTTGTTCGTCGCCGCTGTCTGTCTCGTCATATACGTCGGGTTGCCATTCGTGGCTCATCGCCGAATGCCCATGCGCTCATAAAGGCGGTGACCAAATGGTTCCCGTGAGGTGATTCATCATGGCAATCAGCATCACGCACGCGTCGTTCGTGCGACGTGCCCTCGGCATTCTGCTCGCGTTCGGGGCCATCAACGCGTTCGCTGGTGGCTACTATGGCCTGTCCGGCGCGTGTGGTGTTCCCGTCGAATGGCTTGACGGCAGCCCGTTCGCAAACTACTTCATCCCGAGCCTGATCCTGTTCATCCTCGTCGGCGGCTCGTTCACGACCGCGGCCGTCGCGGTTTTCGCGCGCTTCCGCATGGCTCGGGCCGCCGCTCTTGCGGCGGTGGCCATCGTGACGGGCTGGCTTACGGCGCAGATCGCCATCATCGGCTACGTCTCGTGGATGCAGCCGGCGACGGCGATCGTCGCCGTCGCGATTGGTCTTTTGGCGTGGATTCTGCCGTCGCCACGTGCGCTACCGGCCGGCCACGATCGAGCTCGGAGTTCAACTCGCCGCGGTGCCTCGATTGACGGATACGTCAGTCGCGGCTTCGAGCCGGTGAGGGACGCGTTCGAGGAGAACTTCGCGCGGCGCGGCGAGTTGGGAGGTGCGTGCTGCGCCTTCTACCGCGGCGAGAAGGTCGTCGATCTCTGGGGTGGTGTTCGCAACAAGGCGACGGGCGAACCCTGGGAGCGCGACACCATGGTCGTCGTCCACTCGGCCACCAAGGGGCTGGCGGCGATGACGCTCGCACTTGCCCACTCGCGCCGCTGGCTGGACTACGAGGAGCGCGTCGCGACCTACTGGCCGGAGTTCGCGCAGAACGGCAAAGAGAAGATCACCGTGCGCCAGCTTCTCGCGCACCAGGCCGGTCTGTTTGCGTTCAACGAAGCGGTCGATCGTCGCGTGCTCGCGAACCTGGATGAATTGGCGGCGGTGATGACCCGTCACCGGCCAGCGTGGGAGCCCGGCACGCGACAGGCCTACCACGGGCTGACGCTGGGGTTCTACGAAGGCGAGCTCCTGCGACGTGTGGACCCGAGGCATCGGACGTTGGGGCAGTTCTTCCAGGACGAGATTGCGACGCCTCTTGGAGAGGATTTCTACATCCGGCTGCCCGAGGACATCCCGAACTCTCGCCTCGCCACCCTTTCACCGCCCGGGATGATCAAGATGTTCGTCGGATTCCGCCCAGTGCGACTGCTGATCGAGGGGCTGAATCCCCGTTCGAATATTTCCCGGGCGCTCACCGTCAACCCTGGTACGTCGGTCTACCTCGATGCGTCGCGTGTGTACGCGCGCAACCTGGAAGTGCCGGCGGGCGGCGGTGTGGGCACCGCGCGCGCGATGGCACACGCATACAGCGCCTTCGCGGCTGGCGGACGCGAGCTGGGTGTGCGACAAGAGACGCTGGACCTGCTGGCCGCGCCGGCGATTCCTCCCACGCGTGGTTTCTACGACGAATGCCTGAAGGGTGAGGTGCAGTTCTCTCTCGGCTTCATGAAGCCGAGCACGAACTGGCGCTTCGGCGGCGTGCGCTCCTTTGGCTCGCCGGGCACTGGCGGCGCGCTCGGCTTTGCCGACCCGGACGCCGGCATCGGGTACGGGTATGTGACCAGCCGGATGGGCACCGTCTTCACTGGCGACGCGCGCGACGTCGCGCTCAGGGACGCGCTCTACACAGCCCTCAGGTCCCTTCGGCATCAGCCGTCAATGAAAGAGCGGATTGCGTCATGACCCGTTCTAGGCGCTGATCGTGATGACCGAGGCGATATTCGAATCGCTGATCTTACCTCTCGATGCATAGGCATCTTGTCTCGAGGGAAATGGTATGGAAGAAACGCGCTACGGCCTGAAGGTAGCGATCCCGGTTTCATACGACGAAGCAGTCGTGCGAGCGACCGACGCTCTCAAGGCTCAAGGCTTCGGCGTGTTGACGTCGATTGACGACGTGCTACAGCCGATTCCAACCGCATCGGAGAATCAGAACACGATGTTTTGAGAGGCGGCGGCGGATCGTGCTGATCGTCGATTCGGTTGAATCGCCTTCTGCTGTCGCTGCTTATCGAACGCGCCGCAGCTTCCGCGTGCGATGCCGGTATTCGAACGTGCCGCAGGTCGGACAGATGAAATCGTCCCATTGCTCCGGGTGCTTGGCGCTGACGCCGCCGATGTGGCTCTGCTCGTACACCAGCGGCCGATCGCACGATGGGCACATCAAGGACGGCGGCGACGCGGGCGGCGTCGTCGTGGCGCAGCGCTGGTGGAGCTTCGCCAGCGCCATGCGCGTGTCCGCGCCTTCTCGGACAGGCACGAAGGACGCGGTCATTGTCTCGGGAGAAGGTTCTCCCACTGAAAGCAGCCGCCGCACCGTCCGGATCACCGCCTCCGGTGTCGTCGGCTTCACAATGATGTCATTGGCGCCGATTCGACGGACGTGCTCGAGTTCGGGTCTGCGAGTCTCGCCCGTCACGACAACGATCGGGATTGTTGCTGTCATCCGATCCCGGCGGAGAATCTCGCACAGGGCGAACCCGCTGACCTGCGGAAGTCGCAGCTCGGTGATCACGATCGCCGGGGGCTGGATCAGCGCCTTCGTCAGCGCCTCACGGCCATCGGCCGCTTCGACCACGTCGCACCCCTCGATGCTCAGAGCATCTTGATACAGGGCGCGAGTGTCAGCGTCCGCGTCGACAACGAGCACGCGGCGGCCTTCACAAATATTTTCATTCGAAGCCAACTGATCGGTTCGCACCAGAGATGTCTTCTTAGACATATCCGCTACCAGTCGAATGGGCATTTTCAACGCAGGATAGCAAAGAGCGGATCGACCTGCCAGACCACCGGCAAGGCAGGGTCATGGATGAGTCTTACGGGCCGCTATGGGGGTCTCACGACGCCAATGAATTGAGCAGCGCTGCTGCCTGCTCTGCCGTCACCGGCTTCAGGATGCGGTGATCGAAGCTGGCCCCTGATGCAATCTGATACTGCCGACCGAACCGCATGACGGCCACGAGCGTCATCCCGTTGCCCGGTAACTCTTCGCGGAGGCGTCGCGCGAGTTCGGCACCGCTCATCCCCGGCATGGCGAGATCGAGAAAAGCCACTGCAGGTCGGAACTCCCGGGCGGCAACCACAGCGCTTCTTCGCCCAGGTGGCCACTTGGAAGCACTCGCCAGCTCACAGCCATCCGCGTCATTTTACGTGAACTCGCCGCACCGCGGACGGGCCCCCAGGCCCAGAGCCATAACCCGCAGTGCAACGATGGAGCGAAGAATCAAGACGTCGCTGCGCGTATGATTCGAGCATCGGAGGCCTGGCATGGGCGAGACGAAACAACCTCCCGAAGCGGGCGATGCTGCAGCAGACATCGAACGCGAGATTCGGCGCGGGCGTAAGTTTTCGTTGAACGATGCGCTCGGCCGCCTTGGCGGCGAGGGCATGCTGAAGGGCGCATCGCCGGTTCCACCTATCGAGCAGACCGAGGCTGCCATCGCCAACTACCTGAGAGCGCACCTCGCGGATCCCGGTGGCGTCCTCGCGCATGTCATGGCGCGGCAGGTGAAGACGAGCGAACTCCTGATCGAACATTTCGATCGTCCTGAGGTAGTCCTCGCCGGCTATGTCAACGAGGTCCTCAACTCGGACACGCTCCTGAAGGATCTCGTGCGCGAGGCCGATGTCGAATGGGGAAGGCTGCTCGGCGAACGGCCGCACTTCGAACGGGCAGGACGTGCAGCGGATCCCGACGACCCGTATACGGTCGCATCGGTACGCACGGCGTTGATGCAACTCGTGCAAGCCGCCACACGAGGCGAGCACTAGGATCACGACGCTGATGTTCGCCCTTGAAGGGCCGTCACACTGGTCGTCTGCAGAGGCCTGTAGCTGCGGCCCTGGTATTCCTCGGATCCCTGGACCCAGAGGAACGACTGCACATCGATGAGATCGCGCGGGCCGAGGTCGCGCTGGTCGCGCTGAACGGTTGCGGCAAGCTCCAGCAGATCCGAATAGGTTGTCCAGTTCGGCTGCGACCGGTAGTGAAAATCGAAACCGTAGCGGGACGCGGCCAGCCGTGTCACGTTCGGTTTCAGGAACATGTGACGGTCTGGTTGCGCGAGGAAGCCAAAGACGGTGACGACAGGCCACGTGAGCACGCGGGTCTGTCGTCGGGGCAACCCGGCAACCGCATCGCACCAGGCATCGAATCTGCTCTGCATCGAACCGCGCCCGTGCAACCACGCGTACAACCCGTCGGCGAACCGCCGCGCGCCTTTGGAGGTCCGCACCGCGTCTCGCACCGCCATCTTCTCGAACGAAAACAGGAGGTTGGTTCGCGCCTCGATGCGCATCGCCTCGCTGGCAATCTCGAGATACTGTTGCGCCGCCAGAAGCTGAATGAACTTTCTGCGGGACAGCTCCGTCGTCCATCGCGTATGAGCCTCAGCCTTGTACTCCCGCTCCCACGAGAGGTACTGTTCGTCCCTGAATCCCTGGGGGAAATAGCGAAGGAATCGTCGCCGGCACCTCAGCTTCCTGGCATCGTTCGGGTTGGCCATACCCAAAACGAGAGCATGCAGTGAGCCATCGCATGCGAACACGACCTGAACGGTTACGTTTGGAGAGGTCGCCGGTGGCAGCCGGTGTGACGATTTCACATCCCGACCGATTGATCTACCCGGACCTCGGCATTTCCAAGATCGAGCTCGCTCGATATTACGAATGCATCGGGAAATGGATTCTGCCTCACGTGATCGGCAGACCTTTGACGTTGCTTCATTGCCCTGCAGGGCTCGCGGCGCCGTGCAATTTCCTGAAGCACGCGAAGGCGTGGGGACCCAGTGCACTGCGGCGGGTGCAACTTCAGGAAAAGAGAAAAATTGGCGAGTACCTGGTCGCCGACACGATTGAAGCGGTGGTGTCGCTCGTGCAGATGGGGATAGTCGAGATCCACACATGGAACTCCACGGCCGGCGACATCGACCGTCCAAACCGTCTCGTATGGGATCTGGATCCAGGGCCTGAGGTGTCCTGGAAGCAGGTGGTGAAAGCCGCCAGGCTCGTTCGCGATGTCCTCGAGACGCTGGGCCTGCGATCGTGGGTGAAGACCACTGGCGGGCGCGGACTGCACGTCGTCGTGCCGGTGAAACGCAGGCGACACGTCACTGAATGCCTCGCCTTCTCGCGTGCAGTCAGCGAGGCAATCGCGAAGACCGATCCCCGTTCCTACACCACCGCATTCGCGAAGGCCGGACGAGAGCGGCACATCCTCATCGATTACCTGAGAAACAACCGCACGAATACATCGGTCTGTGCATTCTCTCCAAGGGCGCGGCCTGGCGCGTTGGTCTCGATGCCGCTCGGCTGGAACCAATTGAATGCCATGCCGGACCGCTGGACACTTCGGACGGTGCCGCGGTATCTCGATCGTCTTCGAGCGGATCCATGGAAGGAATACTGGCAGAGCGCTCAGATAATTTCGACCGCCTCATTCGCTGCGGTCACGCAGGCGTCGTCCAGATAGCGCGTGCCACGATAATACGGACATGGCACCTGTCGTCCCTGAGACGCGGCGCATCAAGACGTTCAAGAGCCCAGCCGATTTCGAGACGTGGCTCGCCGCACACCATGACACCGAGCCCGAAGTGTGGATCAAGATCCACAAGAAGTCTTCGGGGCTCACGTCGGTGACGCCAGCGCAGGCGCTCGACGTCGTTCTGTGCTGGGGCTGGATCGACGGTATCCGGAAAACGTTCGACGACAAATCGTTTCTGCAGCGATATTCACCCCGAGGGCGAAAGAGCCCGTGGAGCCAGATCAACCGCGAGCACGTTGCACGGCTCGTCGCCGCGGGGCGAATGACTCCCCACGGTCAGCGCGTCGTCGATGCCGCGAAAGCCGACGGCCGATGGGACGCTGCCTACGCTCCGATGCGCGAGACGACCGCCGCCACTGTTCCCGACGACCTGCGTGCCGCGATCGAGGCGAACCCGCTCGCGCGGCGGACGTTCCGGAGCCTCAGCAAGCAGAACCTGTTTTCCCTCGCGTTTCGCACCAACGCGATGAAGACACCAGCAGGTCGCGCGGAAAAGATCGCCAAGCTGGTCGCAATGCTGGCCCGCGGGGAAACGATCGTTCCGAATCGCCCGCCACAATTTCGTGCGCGCGCACGGCGTCCCACTTCCAAGCCTCGCGGAGCACGGAAGACATAGTCGCGCTTGGAAATCAGACCGCTCCAGCCGTCGCAGGTCGCGGCTCCACAGCGTTCGAGCGCAACACCTGGCCAAGCAACAGGAACGACGCGCCTGCGACCAGGCACAACACACCCGCGAGCAGGAACGCCATGCGATACTCCCCCAGCTCCGAGCGGATTGCGCCGGCACCAAACGCGGCCACCGATGCCCCGAGCTGGTGGCTTGCGCCAATCCATCCGTAGATCACCCCGGTATTCTCCCGGCCGAACGCTTCGGTCGTGAGCTTCACCGTTGGCGGCACGGTCGCAATCCAGTCGAGACCGTAAAAGACGGCGAACACGCCCAGGCCGCCTCCGCCGTCGGCCAGCGTGCCCGGCAGAAACAGCAGCGACAGTCCTCGCAGCGAGTAGTAGGCAAAGAGCAGCACACGCGCTGAGTAGCGGTCCGTGAGCCACCCCGATGCGGTCGTGCCGAGAATGTCGAAGACACCCATGAGCGCGAGCAGTTGCGCCGATCGCACCGCGGGAATGCCGACGTCGTGACACGCGGAGATCAGATGCGTGCCGATCAGTCCGTTCGTACTCGCTCCGCAGATGAAGAACGTGCCTGCGAGAACCCAGAATGCCCGGCTGCGTGACGCCATGCGCAACGCCGCGAGCGGCGCCATCCCGCTCGACGGCGAGGCGAGAGGCGCCTCCGCCGTCTGCCCATACGGGCGCAGACCTATGTCGGCGGGACGATCGCGCATAAACAGCCAGACGAGCAGCAGCACCGCGGCGGCCGAAGCTGCGACGATCCACGCGGCCAGTCGCCAACTCGACGCCTCGACGGCGCTGGCCAGCGGCATCAGGAAGACCAGTTGCCCGGTGGCGTTCGCAGCGGACAGCATGCCCATGACGAGTCCGCGGCGCGCGTCGAACCACCGCGTTGCCACGACCGCCGCAAGCACCATCGCCGTCACGCCGGTTGCGGCACCCACCGCCACTCCCCACAGCAGAAAGAACTGCCACAACGCCGACATCTGTGTCGACGCAGCGACGGCACCCGTCATCATCGCCAGTGCGCCGAGGACGACGCGGCGCAGGCCCCAACGATCCATGAGCGATGCGGCAAACGGTCCGATCAAGCCAAACAGTGCGATGTTGACGGCAATGGACGCCGAGATCAGGGCGCGGCTCCATCCGAACTCTGTCTCCAGCGGCACCATGAACAACCCCGGCGCGGCGCGCACGCCCGAGGTGATGAGCATGACGACGAAGGTGACGAGCACGATCACCCAGGCGTAATGCAGACGCGACGACGGCATGGGTGCTGGTCCGCTCATCGCGCGCCTCCTATGGTCTTTGCCCGGCGTACACGGGTCTCTTTTGTTCTCCCGCGCGCCCGGCCGGTCGTCAGCGCTGCGCGGGCGGCCGACGCGATCTCCGCCGAGAGTGGATCGCCATGACACGCACGGGCCAGCAGCAGTGCGCCCATCATCGTCGACAGGCGTACGCAGGCGTCGGCGCGATCGCGCGCCGGATCGTTGGAGTGGCCGAGCGCTGCCAGCGTCTCAATCTGCTGGCGTACTCCGTCTACATACGCCGCATGAATGGGATGCTCCGCGCCGGCGCGCGCGACGTCGGCCACAAGCGTGGCCGTCGGGCACGAAGCGACCGACGGCTCGCAGTTGGTGGAGCGCAGGTAGCTCTCGGCGATGACCTCCCGGGACTCCCCTGGCGCCGAGGCGGCGATCTTGTGCTGCCACAGATCCGCTGAGGCCGCGAATGCGCTCTCACACGCCGACGCGGCGAGCGCGTCCTTTGACGCGTAATGCGCGTAGAAGCCGCCATGAGTCAGCCCGGCGTCGGCCATGATCTCCGCAACGGTCACACCCTGCAGTCCGCGTTCGCGGAACAGCCGCGACGCGGCGGCTTCGATGGCCTGGTGATTCGCGTCCGCCTGCGCCCTGGACACCCGAGGCATGAGTCCTCCTGAAATAAATTACAGTCATCATAATTAAATCGGGAGAGACCAGGCAACGATTTGGGCGAGCGTCTGCAGCTGCCGCACTGATGAGCCAGGCTGTGCCCGGTCCGGCGGCGTCACCCTTGCTATCATGTCGAGCTCGGAGGA
>Ga0310810_10002590_pt1 | contig 19487 bp, 10 predicted proteins | sample NCmetagenome_FD_207641 | JGI IMG/M metagenome (GOLD analysis project Ga0310810, IMG submission 207641) | Soil microbial communities from experimental microcosm in Duke University, North Carolina, United States - NC | ecosystem: Engineered > Artificial ecosystem > Soil microcosm > Unclassified ...
TCTGAGGATCCATCATGAGGAAGCCTGCTTATCTGATTCTCGCCATGGCCGCCGTCGCTGCCCTCTGCCGGACGGCTGATACACAGCTCGCCACGCGCCTGCACGCGCAGGCGAACGGCAATACGGTCGTCAACCCGAACACGTATCAGGATCTGCGCTGGCGGACGATCGGCCCGCATCGCGGCGGCCGCTCGACGGCTGCAGCCGGCGTGCGCACGCAGCCGAACGTGTTTTACATGGGCACCACCGGCGGCGGCGTGTTCAAGACCGAGAACTACGGCATCACGTGGACGCCGGTGACCGACGGCCAGCTGCCGACCGGATCGATCGGGGCGATCGACGTGTCGGATTCGAACCCCAACGTCATTTACGTCGGCACCGGCAGCGAGGCGATTCGATCGAACGTGATTCTCGGGCGCGGCGTCTTCAAGTCGACCGATGCCGGGCGGACGTGGAAATACCTGGGGCTCAAAGAGGTCGGCCAGATCGGTCAGCTCAAGATCCATCCGAAGAATCCCGACATCGCCTACGTCGCGTCGGTCGGCAATCCGTTCGGCTGGGGCCCCGACCGCGGCGTCTACCGCACCAAGGACGGCGGCGCCACGTGGCAGAAGGTGCTGTTCCTGAACGATCAGACCGGCGTCGTCTCGATCGCGATCAACTGGTCGAACCCCAACGAGATCTACGCCGGCGCGTGGCGCGCTCAGCGCAAGCCGTGGACGATCATCAGCGGCGGACCCGCGGCCGAAGGCGGCGTCTTCAAATCGCCCGACGGCGGCGATCACTGGTCGCGCGTCAGCCAGGGTTTTCCCGACGATCTGATCGGCAAGGTGTGGGTCGACATCGCGCAGTCGGACCCCAAGGTCGTCTACGCGCAAGTCGAAGCGGTCGGCGCCAAGGGCGGCCTCTATCGCACCGGCGACGCCGGCGCAACGTGGACGCTCGTCAACAGCAGCCAGTCGCTGCGTGCGCGGCCGTTCTATTTCAACAAAGTGTTCGTCAACCCGAAAGACGCGAACGAGGTGTACGTCACCGAGCTCGCGTTCCACAAGTCGACCGACGGCGGCAAGACGTTCACGAGCGCGCCGACGCCGCACGGCGACGATCACGTCGTCTGGTTCAACGCCGACAACCCGAAGATCTTCATCGAGACCAACGACGGCGGCGCGAACATCACGCAGGACGGCGGCGCGAGCTGGTCGACGCAGAACAACCAGCCGACCGCGGAGATGTACCAGGTCGACGCCGACGAGCAGTTCCCCTATCTGGTCTACGGGCCGCAGCAGGACACCGGCAAGAACCTCGCGGTGCCGAGCCTGCCGCCGACCGCATGGGGCCCCGACGATCCGCGGCAGCTGTGGATACCGTCGCCAGGCTGCGAGAGCGGCCAGGTGCGGCCGACGCCCTCAGGAAAGATCGTCTACGGCGACTGCAAGGGCGAGTTCGGGCGCATGAACGTCGAGACCGGGCAGGAGCAGTCGTACTGGATCAACCCGCAGCAGCGCTACGGCAAGAATCCGAAAGAGATGATGTTCCGCTTCGTGCGGCAGTCGCCGATCGAAGTCGATCCGCACAACCCGAACATCGTCTATCACGGCTCGCAGTTCGTGCATAAGAGCATCGACGGCGGCGTGCACTGGACCAAGTTCAGCCCCGACGTCACCGCGAACGGACCCGAGGGCCAGGTCACCTCGGGCGAGCCGATCACCCGCGACATGACCGGCGAGGAAGTCTACGCGGCGCTCTATTCGATGCGCGCGTCGCGGCTGGATGCGAACGTGTTCTGGACCGGATCGAACGACGGTCCGGTGTGGGTGACGCGCGACAACGGCAGGACGTGGAAGAACGTCACGCCGCCGATGCCGCCGGGCGGCCGCGTCCACACGATCGAGGACTCGCCGCATCGGCGCGGATCGGCGTACGTGTCGGTGTACAGGATGTATCTCGACGACTTCAAACCGTACCTCTACATGACGAACGATTTCGGCCAGCACTGGACGCTCCTGACCGACGGCACGAACGGCATCCCTGCCGACGAGCCGATGCACGTCGTGCGCGAGGATCCCGAACAGGAAGGGCTGCTCTACGCGGGCACGCTGCAGGGCGCGTACGTCTCGTTCGATCAGGGCAAGCACTGGCAGACGCTGCAGCAGAACCTGCCGCACACGCCGGTCACCGATCTCAAGGTCCACCACGGCGATCTCGTCGCGTCGACGATGGGGCGGTCGTTCTGGATTATGGATTCGGTCGCGCCGCTGCGGCAGCTTGCCGCGAGCGTGACCAAGCCGTCGCGGCCGCGCGCCACCGACAACCCGAACGCGAACGATCGTGGCGTCCGGCTTGAGCCGGACCGGACCGGCGACGATGGAGCGCGAGGCGTGCGCCGAGCGACGCCTGACGCAGTCCGCGCGTCGCTGCAAACCGCCGCGGCCCCGACAGCCGAAAAGCCGGCGGCGCCCGCCGCGCCGAAACCGCTGACCGCGACGTCGCCCGCGCGCGTGGCGGCACCGATCAAGCCGTTCGATCGCTCGAACGTGTTCCTGTTCTCGCCCGCGCCGGCCTACCGGATGCACTACCAGCCGTCGCGCGGCGTGGACGTCCCGGAGTATCCGGCGGTGGGCGCGCGCATCGACTACTACCTCGCCGCGCCGTCCGGCCCCGTCACGCTCGACGTCCTCGACGCCGCCGGGAAAGTCGTGCGCAGCTACACGAATGAAGCGCGCGCCCCGGCCGCGGCCGGCCGCGGCGGCCGCCGTGGCGGCACCCTGCCGTCGACGCTGCCGACGAAAGTGGGCATGAACCGCTTCGTGTGGGATCTGCGCTATCCGGGTCAGCCGGCGGGCACAAGCGACGGCGAGGGCGGCGGCGGGTTCGGCGGCGGCGGTCCGCTGGTCGCGCCGGGAACCTATCGCGTCAAGCTCACTGCGGACGGCGTCACGAAAACCGAGTCGCTGGTTGTCCGAATCGACCCGCGGATCGCCAAGGACGGCATCACGACGGCGGACCTCGCCGAACAGACGAAGTTCTCGCTGAAGGTGCGCGATGCGCTCGCCGACGCGCGTCAACTCTCGCAGCGCGTGCGCCAGGCGATGGACGCGAAGAAGGGCGACCAGGCGCTGCAGACGGTGTATGCGCGCCTCGTCACCAAGAGCGGCCCCTACGAAGACCAGATGTTCATCGACCAGCTGTCGAACATCAACCGCGAGATCGGCAGCGCCGATCAGAAAGTCGGGGCGAGTGCCTACGAGCGCTTCAACCAGCTGATGAAAGAGTGGCCGTCGATCAAAGCCGATGCGGACAAGGCGCTGCAATGAACAGGCGATGTCACTATTTCGGCAGCGGCGAGCGGGCTTTGAGCTCTGTAAACCAGTTCGTCACGACCCGAATCTCTGTCGGGCGTGTCGATCCCAGCGAACCGCTGTAGCCGACGCCGGCGATGCGGCCGTCGGGCATCGGATCGTACGGCCGCGGACTGAGCGGATCGGCAACGCCGAAGCCGCGGGGAACCGGCTGCGGATTGGAAAAGGCGAACGCCGGCTGCGTCGTGACCTTGACGGCGACGAATTGTCCCGGTGCAGGGACGAAGAACAGCTCCGAGCCGTCGCGAGACCACGCCGGCCGCCCGCCGCGGCCGATCTGGTACTTGGTGCCGTTGGGCGGGAACGGCTCGACATAGGTCGTGCCTTCAGCGACGTTCGCCACTCCGAGCTGATAGGCGACCCAACGACCATCGGGCGAGAACGCCGCCTCGGTCGGAAGATTCATCGAGCGAACGTCGGCGAATCGCGCAACCTTCCGGTCGCGAGCCGAGAGCGTCCACAGCGTGATCTCGTTGCCCTTCGCCTCACTGAACAGCAGTGTCGTGCCGTCGGGAGACCACGACTCCGGGACGTGCGACGCCCCCTCCCCGGGTTTCGTGAGTCGTTCGGCGGTGCCGCCGTCGGCCGGCTGCCAGAAGACGGCGCGATCGCCGTCGCGGTCCGATTGAAACGTGACCCGCCGTCCGTCGGCCGACCAGGTCGGGAATCGATTGTTCCCGCCGAACGTCAATCGTCGCACCGAGCTCGTCCCGGCGGCGTCGTAGATCGAAATGCTCGTTTCTTTCGCATCGCCGGTCTCGAGCGCAAAACGTCGGCCGTCCGGCGAGACCCGGGGATATGCGTAGCTGCCGGCCGTCAGCTTGAGCGCCTCGCTGTTGCCTTTGCGATCGAAGATCATCACGTCCTGCCGTCCAGGCACCGCCGGACCGGCGACGTAGGCCATCGAACCTGACGTCGAAAATGCAAAGTGCGACGCGCCGCCGGAGATGGAGGTTGCGCGGCTGACGCCTTCGACAATCGGCACGGCAGCGGTGACGGCGAGCGTCGTCATGTCGAACGGCGCGGCGAACACCGTACCGCCGACGGCATAGACGAGATGACCGGTCGGGACGTAACGACCATCTCCGCCGTCGACGATGGTCTTCCGTTCCCCCGTCTTGAGCGACTGGACGACGACCTGCGCCTGATCCCAGCGGAAATCGTTGCCAGCTCGTCGCGCCAGCGTAAAAAGCAGGCGTCCTTCAGGCAGCGATTGAGGACCGTGCGGCATGCCCTCGGACGGCTCGATCCGCACGACGATGACCGGTTTGCCGCCGTTCGCGGAAACCCGCATGATTCCGGCGCCGGGCTGCGCGAACAGAATGGTATCTCCGTCCCAGCTGTACCCCGACGGCGCGGGGCTGATCGGACAGATGGTGGTCGGCGCGCCGCCCGCGGCGGGGATTCGTTTCAACGTCGAATCAATGCTGCTGAAGAACAAAAGCCATTGACCGTCCGGTGAGAAGACCGGACCCAGCCCGCCGTCGGACCCGGAGAGCGGTCGCGGCTCGAACTCGGACATCGCACGCATGAATAGCCTGTTGTCCGCTGAATACACGACCTGAGTGCCGTCCGGGGAAATTGTGACCGCCTGCCGCGGCAGCGTCAGTAGCTGGTCAGGCGGGAGCGGAATCGCAAAGCGCGTGACCGCCGGGGCTGTTGCCGCCTGTGGCCGCCACAGCGCCGCGGCAGCGGCGGCGGCGCCGATCGCCGCGCCGACCACGATCGGCGCCGCACGGCGCCAGAACGAGCGCGGTGTCGTCGCCTGGCCTGCCGGCGACGGCGCGGCGAGTGTGCGCGGGTCACGCAGCAGGAACAGCGCCGTCGAGATGTCGCTGATGCGCTCCCGGCGATCTTTTTTCAAGCATCCCTGAATCAACGCCACGATCGGCGGCGGCACGTTCGGCGGCAGCGCGATCCATTCCGGATCGCTCTTGATCACCGACGCCAACGTTTCCGACACATCGTCGCCGTCGTCCGGCGAGTGCGGCGAGTGTGAGCCCGTCGAAGGGCCGAATGCACGCCGTCCTGCCAGCATTTCGTAGAGCACGCAGCCGAATGCCCAGACGTCGCTGCGTTTGTCGGCATCGCGCCCCTTCGCCTGCTCCGGTGACATGTACGGCGCGGTGCCGAGGATCATCCCGGTCAGCGTCGCGCCGGCGAACGTGAGCGTCGGCGAGTGCGTGAGATTGGCGCCGGATGCCGGTCCGCCATCGGCGGCCACCATCGCTTTTGCCAGGCCGAAGTCGAGCACCTTGACGTTGTCGTCGGGCGTGATCTTCACGTTCGCCGGCTTGAGGTCGCGGTGCACGATGCCGCGCTCGTGCGCCGCTTCGAGGGCTTCGGCAATTTGCCGCGCGATCGCTACCGCCTCAGCGAGCGGCAGCGCGCCGGATAGCCGAAGTTTGTCGTCGAGCGACGGGCCCTCGACCAGCTCCATCACCAGGAACCGTTGCTCGCCGGTGTCTTCGAAGCCGTGAAGGACGGCGATATGTGGGTGATTGAGCGAGGCGAGCACTCGCGCTTCGCGTTCGAAGCGCGCAACCCGGTCAGCGTCGGAAGCGAACGCGTCGGGCAGGATCTTCAGCGCGACGTCACGGCCGAGCTTTGTGTCGTGCGCGCGATAGACCTCGCCCATGCCGCCCGCGCCCAGCGGGGCGATGATCTCGTACACGCCGAGCCGCGCGCCTGCCGCCAGCGGCATCGCTGGCCGATTGTAGCCGACCCGATCTACCTGTCCGTAACGCGAACCTTGGCGGCGAGCGAGGCCGCGATCGCGCCGTCCTCAACGTCGTAGTCGAAGGCTCGCGGATCGATCGGCGGCGGATTCGCACGTTCCCATTCGATCGTCCGCCGAATCGCTTCGGCGTTCGCGACCGGTTCCTGGTAGCCGAGCTCTTCGCGGATGCGCGTGGCGTCGACGACCCAATGCTGATCGAAGTTGCCGGGCATGCGCAGATGCGCCGGGGTGTCTTCTGCCCGGAGCACCAGAAATCGACCGCGCCAGCCGGTCGCGGCCGCAAGTTGCCGCGCCCACGCGAGCTCTGAAAAGCTCTCGGACTCAACGACGTTATAAGTGCAGCCGGCGGCGCGATCGCTCATCGCCGCCAGCACGATTGCGGCAGCCACGTTTTCCACATACCCGCGCGGCGATCGCCACGCCGCCCGCCGCTCCTCGAACAGCATCGCCGGCCGGCGGTCGTCCATTCGCTTCACGATCGGAAACTGGCGATGCAGCGGATCGCCGGGACCGTACACCATCGGCAGCCGCAAGACGGTTCCGGGCAGCTCGCGGTCGCCGAGGATTGCGCGTTCCACCGCGATCTTGTCGTAGTCCTCGTCGAGCCAGCCGAACACCTGCTGCAGGGCACGCACACGGTCGGGCGGGTAGGTTTGTGGGACCGTCCGCAATGGCGATTGTTCGGTGAGCGGGAGCGGATCGAGCGGCCCCGGTTCCGATCCGTGCAGGACGCCGCACGCCCGATAGACGTCGCAGCTGCTGAGTGCAACCACCCGCGCCGTGGCGCCGCGGAAGATCGCCACGAGCTCGCGTGCCTGACGTCCCGAGCTGAGGATCAGATCAACCACGACGTCGGGGCGTACGGCGCGCAGGACCTGCAGGTGGTCGCCCAGCGAGCGCCGATCCGCAAGGATCTCGCGCGCGCCCGGATCGATTGACCGCTCGCCGCGATGGACGATGGTGACGTCGTGTCCGCCGTCGACCAGCCGAGCAGCGACGAATCGTCCGATGAAGCCGCTTCCGCCGATGAGCAGCAGGCGCATGCGTCGACGATACATCGCTCGCCTGAACGGCTCGCGCTACGGCAGCGAGCGCCGCCAGGTGCGCCACCATGCGGTGTCGCCGAGGCCCAACGCGTCCCACCAGCGATCGAGCACGGTTTTTTCGCCGCTCATCACCGCGTCGCGGCTGACGCCGTCCGGCATCGGCACCTGATCGGCGAGCGCGTCGACGACGGCGCCGCGATCGGCCGGATCGGCGCGCGAGATCAGGTGCCACAGCGTCACCGCGTCGCCGTGGCCGCCGTTCTGCAGCACGCGCTGCAGCGCGTCGTGCCGTCGCGCCGGATCGCCGTAGTCGAATTCGTCGAGCGCATCGCGGTAGGCCTGGCTTTCGTCGTCGTAGCGCGGCGTGCCGGGTCCGCGCATCGCGTCCGTTCGCGCGGACGCTCCCGCCGGTACGAACGACTCCAGCCCGTTCTTCTCGAACGCCACCCATCCCGCCGTGACGCTGATCATCCCGCTGCCATCTTCGTCGACGTGCAGCGTGTAGGCGCAGCCCAGATCGGTGGCTCGTGCCGCGGGCGTGTCGACGATGAACTGACCGGGCGGCGCGGTGATCGCCGCGTGCAGCGTGCCGCGGTCGAGCGCGAGTTGATGATGCCCGTCCCGCGTCTCGACCAGGCGCATCGTCGAACCGGGATCGATCGTGACTTCGCCGATCGTGCTCACCGTGACGCGCGCGCGCGACGCCGCGTCGGTGACGAGCGTCTGGCCGACGGCGAGGCGACCGGTGCCGGCAAGCGCGGAGACGCCGATGCGCGGCCGGCCGTCGAGGCGGGCGACTTCCCACGACGCTGCGCCGCGAGTCGACTGGTAGGTCTGACCGATCATCAACAGAATCGCCGCCGCGACGGCGAGCATCGGCGCGAGCGAGCGGACGCTCCATGCCACATCTGTGCTGTCCGGCTTCAGCCGGACCTCGGCAATCTGCGGAACCTTCGGCGCCGAGCGCAGACGGCCGAGCATCTCCTCGAGCCGTACGACGTCGGGGTCGGGGGGTCCCGAACGGTCCCAAAGGTAATCGTCATTCATGATGCGCAACTGACAGCTTCTCTCGCAGCAGTTTCATGCCGCGGTGCAGGTTGACACGCACCGATCCGGGCGTCAGTCCCGAGCGCGCCGCGATTTCGTCGCCCGTCATCCCTTCGACGAGCCGCATCAGCAGCGTCTCGCGGTACGCCTCGGGCAGGCGGCGAATCGCGTCGAGCACCGCCAGCGTTTCCGATTCAATCGCATCGCCGCCGGGCAGATCGGCGGGCAGCTCGACCTGCTCGCGCGACTGCCGCAGATGGTCGGTGGCGCGGTTGCGGGCGATGGTCGCCAGCCAGCCGCCAAACGCCGCCGCATCGCGCAGTTCGCCGATGCGGGTATACGCGGCGATGAAGACCTCCTGCACCAGGTCGTCGACGTCTTTGCGCGGCACCCGGCCGAGCAGGATTGCGTGGACCATGCGGACGTAGCCGGCATAGAGGTCCGCGAACGCGTTGCGGTCGCCGGCCGCGACCGCGCCGATGGTGTCGGCAAGCTGACGGTGCAGATCCGCGCGGTCCTCGTCGATCGGACGCGGCAAGGTCAGCACCACAGGCGAATCCAGCTCGAGCACGAGGTCCATCGCACGGTCCGCCAATCGAGCAGACGGGGCGGGCGGTCGCCATGTTAACCGTGAGGCCAACCTTTTCCCGCTTGACCTCGTCATATGCCCTTAGACAATATGTCGCTATGCAATACATCAAGTCACGGATGCTCGACCGCGAGCTGAAGAAAGGGAGCGCCGAGCTCTTGATCCTGTCGTTGGTCGAGGATCAGCCGCGCCACGGCTACGACCTGAGCAAGCTGATCGAGCTGCGCTCGGGCGGCGTCCTCACCTTCCGCGTCGCCTCGCTCTATCCGCTGCTGTATCGCCTCGAAAAGCGCGGATGGATTCAGGGCCGCTGGGTGGAGAAAGCGGGCCAGCGCCGCCGCCGCTACTACCGGCTCACACCGGCCGGCGCGAGCGTCCTCGAATCGCAGCGCGGCACGTGGCGCGAATTCGTCGCCGCCATCAACCGGATAACGGGAGTGGAGGGTGCGTAAGTCAGGAGCCGCGCCGTGATCGATTTTCGGCGGCCGGTCGAGCGGCGGCTCTCCCGCCTGCGCCTCGCGCCGACGCGGCGCGCGGAGATCGTCGAGGAGCTGTCGCAGCATCTGCAGGATCGCTACGACGAGCTCACGACGAAGGGCGTGTCGGCTGCCGACGCCGCGCGCGAGACGCGCGACGAGCTCGGACGCCTCGCCCGACAGCTCGCCGGCGTCGAATCGCCGGTGCCCGACGAGCCGCCCGTGTTCGGAGCCGGAGGCCGCACGATGATGAGAACGCTCACGCACGATCTGCGCTACGCCATCCGGACGTTCGCGCGCAATCCCGGCTTCACCGCCGTCGTCCTCCTCACGCTGGCGCTCGGCATCGGTGCGACCACGGCCATCTTCAGCGTGCTGGACGGCGTGCTGCTGCGGCCGCTGCCGTACCCCGACATCGATCGCATCGTCACGATCACCGAGCGGTCGACAACCGGTCAGACCATTTCCATTTCCTGGCCCGACTTCGTCGATTGGCGCGAGCAGAACCAGGTCTTCGAACACCTCGGCATCTACCGCAACGCGACGGTGAATCTGACCGGCGGCGATCGGCCCGAACGCCTGAACGCGGCCGCGGCCTCGGCGTCGCTGTTTGGCGCCGTCGGCATTGCGCCGCTCGCGGGGCGCGCTTTCACGACCGCGGAAGACGGTCCGGGCGCCGATCGCGTCGTCGTCATCAGCGAGCGCTTGTGGCGAAACCGCTTCAACGCCGACGCGAGTCTCGTCGGCCGCGCGATCGTGCTCAACGGCCAGCCGCACACGGTCATCGGCATCATGCCGGCGAGCATGCGGTTTCCGTCGCGGCTCACCGACGCGTGGCTGCCCATCGGTCTCTCGGTGGCGGGGTTTCCGCCTCGCGGTGCGCATCCGGGACTGTTCGGCGTCGCGAAGATGAAGCCCGGCGTCACGTTCGATCGCGCCACCGCCGACATGGACACCATCGCGCAGCGCCTGGCGCAGCAGTACCCCGACTCGAACAGGAACACCCGCGTGGCGCTGATGCAGTACTACGAGCAGGTCGTGCAGAACATCCGTCCGGCGCTGCTCGTGCTGATCGCCGCGGTCGCCTTCGTGCTGCTGATCGGCTGCGCGAATCTGGCGAACCTGATGCTGTCGCGAGCGGAGGGACGCCATCGGGAAGTGGCGATTCGCGCGGCGCTCGGAGCGGCCAGGGGCCGCCTCGTCCAGCAGTTGCTCGTCGAGAGTCTCGTGCTCGCCCTCGGCGGCGGCGCGCTCGGCGCGCTGTTCGCGTTCTGGGCGGTGAAGGCGTTCGTGGCGTCGCAGCCGAGCACGGTGCCGCGAATCGATCTGCTGGCGGTCGACGGCCGCGTGCTGATCTTCACGGCGGCGATCTCGATCGTTACCGGCATCCTCTTCGGCCTCGCGCCCGCGCTTCGCGCGACGGCGCCAGACCTGATCGTGGGCCTCAAAGAAGCCGCGCGCGGATCGGTAGCCCGCGGTTCGCGGCGCATCCGCTCGACGCTCATCGTCGCCGAAGTGGCGCTCGCCATGGTGCTGCTCGTCGGTGCCGGTCTGATGCTGCGCAGTTTCAGCCGGCTGACAGCGATCGATCCCGGATTCAATCCCGAGCGCGTCGTCACGGCGCGTATCGCGCTGCCGCCGGCGACGTACCCGGACAACGCCAGCTGGACGAATTTCCACCGCGCGCTGCTCGAGCGCGTGAACGCGATTCCCGGCGTCGAAAGCGCCGGCTTGAACAGCGCCGTCCCGCTCGAGGGCGGTGGATCCGAGGCCCCCGTGATCGCGGAAGGCGATCCGCTGCCGAGCGCCGATCGCCCTGCGACCGGGACGCTATTTCAAACCACCAGCCCCGGCTACTTCCGCACGATGGGCATCGCGCTGCTGAAAGGGCGCGACTTCACGGAGCGCGACGCCGCCGGGGTCGCTCCGGTCGTGATCGTCGACGAGACGCTCGTCCAGAAGGTCTTCCACGGCGCCGATCCGATCGGCAAGCGGCTGGCGTTCGAGCTGCGCGGCGGTCATGGCGGCGGCGGCGAACCGATCTGGCGCGAGGTGGTCGGCGTCGTCCAACACGTGCGTCATTACGGCATCGCGTCCGAACCGCCGTTCGTCCAGCTCTACACGCCGTTCGAGCAGCTGCCGCTCTACTACCAGCCGCGCGGCCCGGCGATGGCGCTGGTGGTCCGCACGACGCTCGAGCCCGAAGCGCTGGCGGCGTCGATCCGTCGCGAGCTCGCGTCGCTGGATCGCGACATCCCGCTGTTCGGCCTGCAGACGATGCAGCGCTATCTGGAGCAGAACACCGAGCAGCAGCGCCTCAGCGTCGTTCTGCTCACCGGGTTCAGCGGGCTCGCGCTGCTGTTGGCGGTCGTGGGCATTTACGGAGTGCTGTCGTACACGGTGAGTCAGCGCACTCAGGAAATCGGCATCCGCGTGACGCTTGGCGCGACGCGCCGCGACGTCATACGGATGGTCATTGGTGACGGCATGCGCCTCGCCCTCACCGGTATCGCGATTGGCCTGGTTGTTTCGTTCGGCGTCACGCGGCTGTTGACGACGCTGCTCTATCAGGTGTCGCCGCACGATCCCGCAACATTCCTCGGACTCGCGATCCTCTTGAGTGCCGTCGCGTTCGCGGCGAGCTCGCTCCCGGCGCTGCGCGCGACGCGCGTCAGCCCGATTGCCGCCCTTCGTCAGGAGTAGAACGATGCCGGTCTGGTCCGATCACATCCGTCAACGACTGCAGCGCCTGCACCTCGCGCCGACCCGCGAGCAGGAGATTGTCGAGGAGCTGTCGCAGCACCTGCAGGATCGTTACAGCGATCTGCGCGCCCGCGGCGCATCCGCGGCGACAGCGGAAGTCGACGCGCTGGCGGAACTCGACCTTCCTGGCTTCCTCGCGGATCGTCTCCAGGGAACCGAACACGACGTGCCGCTCGATCCGGTGGTCGCGGGCGCATCCGGCGCTCCACTCTTCGCCGCGCTCTGGCAGGACATCCGCTACGCCGTGCGCGTGCTGCGAAAAACCCCGGGCTTCACCCTGGTCGCCGTCCTGACGCTCGCGCTCGGCATCGGCGCGACGACCGCGATTTTCAGCGTGATCAACGGCGTCATGCTTCGCCCGCTGCCGTTTCCGAACGCCGATCGCCTCGTACGGATCTGGGAGAGCGATCTGCAGCATGGCCGCCCGCAGTTCTCCGTCTCCGAGCCGAACTTCCTCGACTTCCAGGCGCGCAACACGACGTTCGATCGCATGGCCGCGGTGTCGGGCGTGACAATGCTGATGACGACGGCCAATGGCGTCGAGCCGCTGGTCGCGCGTCGGGTCAGCGCCGATTTCCTGCCGGCGCTCGGTGTCACGCCGGCGATCGGCCGGAACTTCCTGCCCGAAGAAGATCGTTCGGGCGGCAACACGCGCGTGGCGTTGGTCACGAACGGATTCTGGCAAACTCGCCTCGGCAGCGATCCGCGCGCCACCGAGCGCACGCTCACCCTCAACGGTGCCGCGTATTCGGTAGTCGGCGTCCTGCCGTCGTCTTTCACATGGACGGTTCCGTCGCTCGACGTCGTCGTGCCGCTGGCCGCGAATCCCCGCTCGAGTCGCGGCGACCATCAGGCGCTCATGTTCGGCCTGATGAAACCGGGCGTGAGTCTCCAACAGGCGAGCGCGGACCTGCACGCGGTTGCGGCGCAGCTGAGCGCGGCCTACCCGGAATCGAACGAAGGCTGGAGCGTCCTGTTGTGGAACTTCTACGACTGGCTGGTGCCGGTCGCCACGCGGCAAATGCTGATCGTCCTCGCCGGTGCGGTCGGCTTCGTGCTGCTGATTGCGGCAGGCAATGTCGCCAATCTGATGCTGGCTCGTGCCGCGGCCCGCCAGAAGGAGATGTCGATTCGCGTCGCGCTCGGCGCCGGGCGCCGCCGGATTCTGTCGCAGCTGCTGGTCGAGGCGCTGCTGCTCGCGCTGTCGGGCGGCGTCGCTGGTTGTGGTATCGCAATCGGCGCGACCGCCGTGCTCAAAGCGATGGCACCTGGCGCCGTGCCGCGCCTCGAGGACGTCGCGGTCGACGGCCGCGTGCTCGCGTTCGCGCTGCTGTTGTCGGTGGCGACCGGCCTGCTCTTCGGTCTCGCGCCGGCGGTTCACGCGTCGCGGCCCGACACGAACGACTCTCTCAAGGACGCCGGCCGCACCGGATCCGGCGGCGCGGCGCGTCAGCGCGCGCGAGACGCGTTGGTGGTGGCGGAAGTCGCGCTGTCCGTGGCGCTTCTGATCGCCGCCGGCTTGCTGGTGCGCAGCATGTGGACGCTGCAGGCCGTCAATCCCGGCTTCGAACCGGACCACCTGTTGACGATGCAGGTCACGCTGCGGGCGCCGGAGAAAGTCCGCGCGGCGTTCTATCGCGACACCGCGGAACGGCTCGCGGCGCTGCCGGGCGTCGCGTCCGCGGCATTTACGAGCGCGGTGCCGATGAGCGGCGGCAACACCTCGATCCAGATCGTCATCGAAGGCCGTCCCGTCGATGCCGCCGGCGTCGTGCCGTCGGCCGATTGGCGCGTAGTCAGCGACGGCTACTTCAAGACTCTCGGGGTCGGCCTGCGCGGCCGCGACTTCGACGCCCGCGACGCCAACGCGCCTGTCGCGATCATCAGCGAGGAGATGGCGCGCCGCTACTGGCCGGGCCAGGATCCAATCGGCCGCGAGTTTTTCTGGTTCAGCGCGAACGGCCGGCGCCTGACGGTCATCGGCGTCGCCGGCGACGTGCGCAACCTGTCGCTCGAGGCGTCGCCGGCGCCGGTCATCTACCGGCCCGCTGTGCAGATTCCCATCGCGTCGATGGCGCTGATGGTGCGAACGACGAGCGAGCCGTCGTCGCTCGTGGCCGCGATCCGCAATGTGATCCGCAGCGTCAACCCCGGCGTCCCGATCACCGAGGTTCGAACCGCGGGTGAGATCGTGGATTCGTCGCTCGGTCCGCGCCGTTTCACGATGGTGCTGCTCGAGTCGTTCGCGGCGGTCGCGCTGATTCTGGCGTCGGTCGGGCTGTTCGGCGTGTTGTCGTACCTCGTCTCGCAGCGGACGCACGACATCGGCGTCCGCCTGGCGCTCGGCGCGGTCCCCGGCGACATCCTCCGCCTGGTCGTCGGCCGCGGCATGGTGCTGGCCGGTGCCGGCGCGGTCATCGGCGTGGCCGGCGCGTTCTGGCTGTCGCGATCGATCGAAGCGCTGCTCTTCCAGGTTCGTCCGCGGGATCCCCTGACGTTCGCGACGGTGGTCGTCGTGCTGCTCGGCGTCGCACTGGCCGCGTGCATCGTGCCCGCGCGCCGCGCGACGCGAGTCGATCCGGTGATCGCGCTGCGATACGAATGAGCCAACGGAATGCAGCGGTCGGTCTCGGGACCGGCCGCACAGCGACGGGCTGATGCCCGCCGCGGACAACGAGTCATGAACTGGAAAGACATGGCCCAGGAAGTTGCCGATCACCTGCGCGATCAGTACGCCGACCTGCGCGCGTCTGGCGTCTCGCATCGCGACGCCATGCGCGTCAACGCCGCCGAGGTGGCCGGCCTGAATCCACGCGACTGGCCGGCCGAAGTGCGCCATGCCGCGCGGTCGCTGTGGAAGGCGCGCGGCTTCTCGCTCACCGTCATCCTCACGCTCGCACTGGGCATCGGCGCCAACGCCGCGATCTTCAGCGTCGTCAACGCGGTGGTGCTGCGGCCGCTGCCGTACCGCGATCCGGCCCGCATCGTCGTGGTGTGGGACAACCTCGTGCGCCACGGCCTCAAGGACATCGTCGTCTCGGCGCTCGAGTACACCGAGTTCCGCGACAGGAGCCGCGTGTTCGAGCGCATGGCGGCCTACGACACCAAGGGATTCAACATCACCGGCATCGCGACGCCGGAGCGCGTCGCCGGCGCGGTCGTCACGGCGGGGGTGCTGCCGCTGCTCGGCGTCGCGCCGGAGGTCGGCCGGGTGTTCGAGGATGGCGACGAGCGTCCGGGCGTCGAGCGGGCGGTGCTCTCGCATGGGCTGTGGCAGCGCATGTTCGGCGGCGATCGCGGAATCGTCGGGAAAATGGTCGCCATCGACGGCACCGGGACGGAAGTGATCGGCGTGATGCCGGCCGCGTTCCACTTTCCCGACGACACAATCGGTCTCTGGAAGGTGGTGGCGTTCGACGCAGATCTGCTGAGCGAGAACAACCGCGGATCGCGCAGCTACACGGTGCTCGGCCGGCTGAAGCCGGGCGTCAGCGTCGCGCAGGCGCAGCAGGACATGAACCGCGTGACCAGCGGCATGGCGGAGGCGCAGCCGCAACACTATCGCGGCGGATACTTCACGACCGTGCGCACGCTGCAGGAAGACGTGGTCGGCAGTACGCGGCGGACGCTGCTGCTGCAGTTCGGCGCGGTCGGCTTCGTGCTGCTGATCGCGTGCGCCAATGTCGCGAATCTGCTGCTGGCGCGCGGCGGTTCGCGCCGGCGAGAAGTCGCGATCCGGACGGCGCTCGGCGCGAAGCGGTCGCGCATCGTCCGCCAACTGCTGACCGAGAGCCTGCTGCTCGCCTTGTGCGGCGGCGCGGTCGGCTTGCTGACCGCAATCTGGAGCCTCGACGCGCTCGTCGCGATCGCTCCCGCCGACGTGCCACGGCTCGGCGAAATCGCGCTCGACGGCCGCGTCGTCGCGTTCACGGCGATCGTCTCGGTGGTGACGGGCATCGTCTTCGGCATCGTGCCGTCTCTGCAGTTGTCGCGCACCGATCCCGGCGAGGCGCTGAAGGATGGCGGCCGGGCGGCCGCCTCCGGGCGGCGTCGTGCGGCCGGCGGCGCGCTGATCGTCGCGGAAGTTGCGCTCTCGCTCGTCCTGCTGGTCGGCGCGGGGCTGCTCGTGAACAGCTTCGCTCGGGTGCAGGGCGTGGCGCCGGGCTTCAATGCGGATCGCGTGCTCACCATGCGCATTGCGCCGCCGGAGGCGAAGTACCGGACGTTCGCGCAGGGCGAGGCGTTTTACAACGAGCTCTTCTCGCGGCTGCGTGCAGCGCCAGGCATTCGATCGGTCGGCGCGGCGAACGCGGTTCCGTTGAGCGGGTTCGGCGGCGATCGCACGTTCTACATCGAGGGGCGCTCGATCGCGCGACCCGAGGATCAGATCGACGAGGAGATCCGGTTCGTCACACCCGGTTATTTCAGGACGATGGAGATTCCGGTCGTGCAGGGGCGCGAGTTCGACGAGCGCGACACGGCGGCGGCGCCGCGCGCTGCGATCGTCAACCAGGCGCTCGCCCGGAAATACTGGCCGTCGGGCGGCGCCATCGGCCACCGCGTGTCATTCACCCAGCAGCAGCCGAACTGGTATCAGATCGTCGGCGTCGTCGGCGCGATCAGACACCGTGCGCTCGACGCGCAGGAACTGCCCGAGCTGTACGTGCCGTACGCGCAGCCGCTGTTCGCCGGATCGACGGTGCGTCCCATGTTCGTGGTGATGCGCACCGACTCCGATCCGCTCGCCATGACCGCGTCGGTTCGACAGGTGGTCGCGGCCATCGACCCGGATCAACCGATCGCCGACGTGCGTTCGATGGAGCAGCGGCTGAGTACGTCGCTCGCCTCGCGCCGTTTCAACATGCTGCTGTTGCTGCTGTTCGCGGCGGCGGCGCTGACGCTGTCGGCCATCGGCATTTACGGCGTCGTTGCCTACGCCGTCACCGAGCGCACGCGTGAGATCGGCGTGAGGCTGGCGCTCGGCGCCCGCCGCAGCGACGTGGTGAACATGATCGTCGGTGAAGGACTCGGCCTGGCGATCGGCGGTGCCGTGCTCGGCGCGATCGCCGCGATCTCGCTGACGCGCGTCATGGCCAGCCTGCTATTTGACGTCACGCCGACCGATCCGCTCACCTTCGCCGTCGTGTCGCTGCTGCTGCTCGTCGTCGCCGGCGCCGCATCGTGGCTCCCGGCCCGCCGCGCGACGGAGGTCGATCCGCTGATCGCGCTCCGGTCAGAGTGACAGAACAATAACGGCGAAGTCAGCGTGACCGCGTAGCAGAAGCATCACGATCTCAGTGTGACCGCGTGACAGCCCTAATCCCTGATCCCTGATCCCTGATCCCTGATCCCTGATCCCTGATCCCTGATCCCTGATCCCTGATTCCTGATCCCTGATCCCTGATCCCTAACCCCTAACCCCTAACCCCTACTCTGTCTATACTGGGCCGGACATGGCGGACAAAGCGGCCCAGCTGCGCGCACTGCATCACGGCCCGCCGATTCTCGTGCTGCCCAACGCGTGGGACGCCGCCAGCGCCCGCGTGTTCGAGGCCGAGGGATTCCCAGCCGTCGCCACGTCGAGTGCCGGCGTCGCCGCGGCGCTCGGCTACCCCGACGGCGGCGTCGTGCCGCCGCGCGAGATGATCGAGGCGGTAGCGCGCATCGTCCGCGCCGTCGAGGTGCCGGTGACCGCGGACATCGAGCATGCCTACGGCGCGACGCCCGACGCGGTCGCGGAGAACGTGCTGCGCGTCATCGCCGCCGGCGCGGTCGGGATCAACATCGAGGACATCGTCCCCGACGCCACGGAGCTCGAGCCCATCCCGCTGCAGGTGGACAAGATCAAGAAGATCAGCAAAGCCGCGGCGACGGCCGGCGTCCGCGTGGTGATCAACGCGCGCACCGACGTGTTCCTGCGTTCGCTGGGCGCGGCGGAGTCGCGCTTGAGCGTGGCGATCGAGCGCGGCCGCGCGTTTCTCGCCGCCGGCGCCGACTGCGTCTTCGTCCCCGGGGTCCGCGACCGCGACACCATTTCGGAGCTCGTCCGCGGCATCGCCGGACCGGTGAACATTCTCGCAGTCAAAGACACGCCGCCGATTGCGGATCTCGAAGCGCTGGGCGTCGCCCGAGTGAGCGTCGGATCCGGGCCGATGCGCGCCGCGCTCGCGGTGGTCCGCGAGACGGCCCGCGAGCTCAAGGCGCACGGTACCTACAACGCGTTCACCGATCGCGCGTTGTCGTTCGACGAGGTCAACGAGCTGATGCGATGACGGTGGGCTTCCGCGTGAAGTCCGGGTTCGCGGTGGCGGTCGTGCTCGACGGATCGCGATCGGCGCCGCGCGCCATCGAGCGACGGGTCGTCGCGTTGAGCGATCCCGACGCCGCCGAGACCAAGCAGCCGTATCACCACGGGTTCTACACGCATGAAGAGGACGCCCACGAGATCGCGAGGCGCGTGGCCGTCGTGGAGCGCTGCGCGAAGCAATCGGTTGGCGGACTGGTCCGCGAGCTGAACGCGGCGCGCGCGGCGCTCGTCGTCGGCAGCGTCATCGACCCGGCCACCGTCGGCAATCCGCACATCCGCGCGCACGCGCACGAGGGCCAGCTGTTTCGCACCGTGCTCGAGGCGGCACTGCGCGAGCACCGCATCGAATGCGAAGTGATCGTCGACAAGCAGCTGGCGCCGCGCGCATCGAAAGAGCTCGGTCGTCCCGCCGGCGCGATCGCTCGCACCGTGTCAGGCCTTGGCAAAACGCTCGGCGGTCCATGGCGGGCGGAAGAGAAAGCGGCCGCGACCGCCGCGTGGCTGGTGCTGCCGCTCGTCGTGCTCCTGATGCTCGCGGCGCTGGCGGTGCCGGCGAAGGCGTCGGCCCAGACGCAGCCGGCGCTGCAGATTCCGGCCGCCGCGCAGACGTCGCCGCGCTTCGATCCCGATCGAGCCACCCAGGCGTATCTCGACTCGCTGCCGCCGGACAAGAAGGCGCGCTCCGACTCGTACTTCGAGGGCGGCTACTGGCTGCAGCTCTGGAATTTTCTCTACGGGACGGCGGTGCTGTGGGCGTTTCTGTCGCTCGGCTGGTCGGCGGCGATGCGCGACCGCGCCGAGCAGATGACCCGCCGGCGGCCGCTGCAGACGCTGATCTACTGGCTGCAGTTCAACGTTGTCCTCGCGCTCGCGACGTTTCCGTGGACGTTCTACGCCGACTTCTACCGCGAGCATCAGTACGGCCTGGCCACACAGACGTTCTGGCCGTGGATGTGGGATCAGGTGAAAGGGTTCGGCGTCGCGCTCGTCTTCGGCGGCGTCGTGCTCGTCACACTCTACGGCGTGCTGCGCCGGGTCGGCCGGTCGTGGTGGTTGTGGGCCTCGGCCGTCGTCGTCGCTTTCAGCGTCATCGGCGCGGTGATCGCGCCGGTCTTCATTGCGCCGCTGTTCAACAGCTACACGCGGCTGACCGATCCTGC
>Ga0310810_10002591_pt1 | contig 19479 bp, 18 predicted proteins | sample NCmetagenome_FD_207641 | JGI IMG/M metagenome (GOLD analysis project Ga0310810, IMG submission 207641) | Soil microbial communities from experimental microcosm in Duke University, North Carolina, United States - NC | ecosystem: Engineered > Artificial ecosystem > Soil microcosm > Unclassified ...
GCCCTTACCTCGAGGAATTCGACGGCAACGACTTCTGCGCCACGCACCTGCTCGGCTATATCGGCAACGAACCCGCCGGCTGCATCCGCATCCGCTATTTTGCTGACTTCGCCAAGATCGAGCGCCTTGCCGTGCGCAAAGAATTTCGCAACACGCGCCTGTCGTTCAATCTCGTGCGCGCCGCGATCGACCTGTGCCGGGTCAAGGGCTATCGCACGCTGTACGGCCACGCGCAGAAGAGGCTCACCAAGTTCTGGTCGATGTTCGGTTTTGAGGAGTTCGAAGGCGGGCAGAACCTCGTCTTCTCCGATTTCGACTATGTCGAGATGAAGGCCTCGATCGAGCGGCACCCGAGCGCCATCACCATCGGCGTCGACCCGTACGTCATCATCCGGCCCGAAGGCCGCTGGCACCGTCCGGGCATCCTCGAGAATTCGACGAACCGGCCCGTGACGCGCCCGTCGGTCGACACCAAGGAGCCCGTGTGAACACGATCGTCGACTTCCGCAGCTATACGACCGCCCGCGGCGTGCCGACGCTCGTCTTCGTCGACATGCAAAAGGAGTACCTCGCCACGCCGCGGCTGATGGCGATCCCGGAGATCGCGGAGGCGCTCGCCAATTGCCGCAAGCTCCTCGACCACGCGCGCGAAACCGGACTGCCCGTCGCCTTCGTGCGCTGGCTCGATCGCTCCGGCCCGTTCTTCAACCAGGCGACACCGTTCGCCGGCTGGATCGACGGCTTCGAGCCGCAGCGCAATGAAATGATCTTCGATCGCAAGCGGCCGTCCTGCTATGCGAGCGAAGGCTTCGCGCAGTTCATGGATCACGGCGGCAAGGACGTCGTCCTCGCTGGCTTCGCCGGAGAATCGGCGTGCCTCTCGACCATGGTGGACGCGTTCCACCGCGGTCATCATCTCACCTATGTGGCTGACGCCTCGGCGAGCCACCGCCTGGTCGAGATGGCGGCGGAGGATGTGCATTCCGCGATAACAAGAATCGCCAATCTCTATGGCGACGTGGTCAAGGCCGACACGTGGATCGGCGCACGTATCCGGGCCGCGGCGAAGGCGGGGTAGGCCGGCATCATGCGCGGTGGGGGGTCGAGTGATGTTCGTTGCGTTGAAGAACTGGCGGGAGCGTCTCAGGCATCGGGGCGGCGCTTCCGGTGATCGTCTCCTTGCCGGGACCGAGTTTTCTCTCTGGCAGGAGGCCGGCTCGGACGGCGTCCTGCGGCAATTTCGCGCGGTCGCGCTCTCGCCACCTCTTGCGCCCGGCGATCCGCATGCGCTTGGCGAGCTCGGAGCCCAATTCGACGGCGCCGAGCCTCTCACCGCCGCGGAGAATCTGTCTATCATGGCGTCGGTGGAGCGAGGGGCGGCCCGACAAAAGCGGCGGACTTAAGTGTCGCGCGGCGGGCCTGGAAGCGGGATTGGCCGGGAAACAACGCCATAAACCGACGGCGGATGCTGCGACGACCTTTGCGGTCGTTCTCGGCAACGCGCTCGAATGGTACGAAGTCGTTGTCTACGGCTATCTCGCCGCAGTCATCGCGCGATTGTTCTTTCCGGCAATCGATCCCGGCACCTCGCTGCTCCTGACCTTTGCCAGCTTCGGCCTGACGTATCTGAGCAGGCCGCTGGGTGCCCTCTTGCTCGGCCTCTATGCCGACAGGTTCGGTCGCAAGACCGCGCTGCAATTGTCGATCTGGTTGATGGTCGGCGCCTCGGCGGTGATCGCGCTCACGCCGACCTATCAAACCATCGGCATCGCCGCGCCGGTCATTGTGGTCGTGGCGCGTCTGGTACAGGGCTTTTCCGCCGGCGGCGAGTTCGGCACTGCAACCGCATATCTCGCCGAGCAGGACGCGTCGCGGCGCGGCTATCTGGCGAGCTGGCAATTCGCCAGCCAGGGGCTGACTGCGCTGCTCGCCACCGGATCCGCGGCGGCGCTCACCACCTTCCTGTCGAGCGATGCGATCGAGGCTTTCGGCTGGCGACTGCCGTTTTTGTTCGGCCTGCTGCTCTATCCGATCGGCATCTACATTCGTGCGCACGCCGCCGAAACAGCCGACTTTAGCGCCGCGCGCGAACGGCCGGAGCGGCTGAGCCTCAACGGGCACTGGCGGGCGCTCGCGACCGCCGTCGGCCTGATCGTCCTCGGCACGGTCGCCGTCTACACCATCATCTTCCTGCCAAGTTATGCGGTCCGATCGTTGCACCTGCCGGCGAGCACCGGTTTCCTCGCCGGCATCGTCACCGGCGTGCTTCAGCTCGCGCTGGTGCCGGTGTTCGGGGCGCTGTCGGACCGCATTGGCCGCACGCCGGCGCCCATGACCGCCGCGCTCGTCATGCTGCTCGGCTCCTGGCCGGCCCTGACATGGCTGAATGCGGCGCCGTCGTTCGAGCGGCTGTTTGTGCTGCAAGCCCTGCTCGGCCTGTCGATCGCGGCCTATCTCGGCTCCATGCCGGCATTGCTGGCCGAACTCTTCCCCGTCCGCGCGCGCAGCGCCGGCTTGTCCCTGTCCTATGCCGTCGGCGTCGCTGTCTTCGGCGGCATAGCTCCGTTCGTTCACGCCTGGCTGATCATGGAAACCGGCGATCCGGCGGCGCCGTCCTTCTACCTCGTCGCGGCGGCCATCGTGAGTATCGCCGCGCTGCTCGCGGCGCGACGCGTGAGAACACCCGCAGGATGAGTGCACCCGCATCCGGATCCGCGCGCGTCGTCACGGCCGGCGGCTCGCGCCTCGTCCTGCTCGCGGCCGGCATGTTCGCGATCGGCACCGATGCCTTCGTGATCGCGCCGCTGCTTGCGCGCATCGCACGCGACCTCGACGTCGGGATCGCCGCGGCGGCGCAGCTCATCACCGCTTACGCGCTCGCCTACGCGCTGTGCAGTCCGTTCATCGCGACACTAACCGCAAACTGGCGGCGCGAGCGCGCCGTCGTGTCGGGTCTGGCGATCTTTGTCGCCGCCAATGTCGCGGCCGCGCTGGCGCCGGGCTTCGCCGGGGTGCTCGCCGCGCGGGCCTGTGCCGGCGTCGGTGCGGCGCTGTTCGCGCCGGCGGCGAGCGCCAGCGCCGCCAGTCTCGCGGCGGCCGGACAGCGCGGCCGGGCCTTGTCGATCATGATGATCGGCTTGAGCAGCGCGACCGCGCTCGGCTCTCCGCTCGGCACGCTGATCGGCGCCGTGTTGAGCTGGCGCGCGGTGTTCCTGCTCGTGGCGATCCTCGCAGCAGCCGTCGCGGTCGCGATCCTCGCCACGATTCGCACCGGCGTGGAGATGGACGGGGCGTCGGTCGGCCAAAGGTTGCGTCCGCTGCGCGAACCGGGCGTCATTGTCACTCTGCTCGTCACCTTCCTCGTCCTGACCGGGCTTTACATCAGCTACACCTACATCAGCGTCATCTTCGATCGCGCGACCGGCAATAACGGTGCGCGCATGGCGCTGTTGCAGTCGATCTGGGGATTTTCCGGCGTCGTCGGCGCCATGCTCGCCGGCCGACTCACAGACCGCTTCGGCAGCGGCGCGGTGGTGCGCGCGATGCTGCTCCTGCTGCTCGCTGATTTCGCGCTGATGCCGTGGACCGGCGCGTCTGCCGGCACGGCGGCCTGCGCCATGCTGGTGTGGGGCGTCTGTGGCTGGGGCTTCGTCGTGCCGCAGCAGCATCGTCTTCTCGACAGCGCGCCGCGATCCGCGTCCATTTTGCTCGCGCTCCATACGATGGCCGTCTATGGCGGCACGTCTGCATCCGGCGTGATCGGCGCGCTGGCCCTGCAATGGATGGCGCCGCATCGCCTGCCGTTCGTCGGCGCGGGGCTCATCATGTCCGGGCTCGTCGTCGACGAATGCGCACGGCGTCTGCGCGTCGCCGGATCGGCGCGTCGTATGCGCGGGCAATGAGTTCCCAATTCAATTCGGGAACTCGTGAGGCTTTCATTTTCCGAAAATGATAATTGCCTCAGTGCGCTGCCGCCAATTGCGGGAATAATTGCGGGGACGCGCGAACAAACCTCGGTGAGGCCGCGTTAGCCGCAAAGTGCAAACATTATTTGCGAGGGCGCCATGGGTCAGTCGAAGCCATTTGCCCGCAGTATCGTCCTCGTGGTCGAGGACGACGAGGATCAGCGTTCGCTCGCCGCTACCGTGTTCGAGGAGGCGGGATTCAACGTGATCGAGTGCGAAAGCGCCGAGGCCGGCGCCGCCGTCATCGACGCCAAGCGCGGCGAGATAGCCATGATTTTCACCGACTTGCGGCTGCCGGGCCGGATGGATGGTGTCGAGCTGGCGCACATCGCGAAGACGAAGACGCCGAGTGTTCCGGTCATCGTCACGTCCGGAGCCTCGGGAGAGCGGTTGCGCGATTTGCCCGACAGCACCGAATATTTGCAGAAGCCTTGGCGTGCGCTCGACTTGCTGATCCGCGCCGAACGCGTGCGGGGCGACGATGCCCCGGGCTGGCGCGGCGACATCCTGTAGCGTTTCGAAGACGTTAGCTTCGTGCGGTCGCGGGCCTCGGCTCGCGTTCCGCCAGCAGCATGTCGAGCGTATAGGCGTTCGGGCAGAATCCCTCGTAATGGTCCGCCGCGCTGCCGGTTGCGAGTTCGTGCGCACATTTGCGCTTGTGCGTGCAGGAGACGCACAGCCGCTCCAGGTCGCGCATTACCAGTGGGTCGCGATCGGACAGCGTGCCGGCATCGATCCCGAGTGCCGCCAGCATCCGGTAGAGCAGGCGGGCACTATCCGGGCTCTTGTCGGCGAGGGTCCTCAACTCTTCCGGGCTGATCAACAGGTCCTGGGCGATCGCGGCGACATCCTGCGGGTCGCATTGCGCCAACTCGCGGCTCGAGCCCAGCGTTTCGCGGTAATTTTTCACCCAGCGTGCGATCGCAGCGAAGATCGTTTGGTGGTCGGTCGGGTTGGTCTGCATGAGTCACCTCTGACCTTGCAGGCTAGGGGTGGCCGCGCCCGGTGCATTGATCCCGCTCAAGTGTCGGCGCCGCCTGCGCAACCCTGAGGCGGACACCGGGAGCCCGCGCGTCGTTGCTAGGGCCTGCGCGTCGTTGCGTCGCGCACGAAAGCTGGGGCCGGCGGAGGCAATGTGGACAACCCCACAAACACCCTCAGCCTAGGGGCCTCGTCCAGGGCTAATGCGCGCCTGGAAAGGCGCGACGCGCGCTGAAGAATTCCTGCACGCCTTCGGCCGAGCAAGTCGGACTATATCGGAGTCCGAGGGAATTTCCGTGCGCGCACACACGGGCGCGCTTTTCCAAATAGGTAAGCGATGCTGACTTGTTAATTGCTGGCGCGCCGCGACGAGAGCGTTACGATGGTCGCGCCAACAAGAGCAAAAACAGTGGAGGAGGCGTCCCGTGCGTCGCCCCATCCGACTGAAACCCAGAGGGAGAACGCATCATGAGCATCAAGGGACGCGTCACGCGACGCAGATTCCTCCAGACCACCGGCGCCGGCATTGCCGCCGCGCCGGTCTTTTCGCCTTTCGTAGCGACCGAGGCCTTCGCCGCCGACAAATCGCTGTCGATCGTGCAATGGGCGCATTTCGTGCCCGAATACGACACCTGGTTCGATAATTTCGCCAAGGAGTGGGGCAAGAAGAACAACATTACGGTCACTGTCGACCACATCCCCGTGCAAAACGTTCCGGCGCGCGCAGCGGCGGAAGCGTCGGCACAGTCGGGCCACGACCTGTTCGGCTTCAACGGCGCCGGCGGCGCGCACCTCTATCGCAAGTTCTTCCTCGACGTCGCCGACCTCGTGAAGGAGACCGAGAAGAAGTACGGCAAGGTGTCCACCATCGGCACGCAGCTCGGCTACAACGCCGACGACGGCACCTGGTCGGCTTTCCCCGACTTCTACATCAACTTCCCCGGCATGTATCAAAAGACGCTGTGGGGTGAGATCGGCGTGACGCCGGATACCTGGGACAACCTGCGCACCGGCGGCGCCAAGCTCAAGGCGAAGGGCCATCCGGTCGGCATCTCGCTCGGTCACAGCAACGACCCGAGCACGACCTGGCGCGGGCTGCTGTGGAGCTTCGGCGCCGGCGAGCAGGACAAGGCCGGCAAGAAGATCACGCTCAACACCAAGGAGACGGTCGAGGCCGTCAAATACGTCGCCGCGCTCTACAAGGAAGCGATGACGCCGGAAGTGTTGTCGTGGAACGACTCCAGCAACAACCAGTACCTCGTGTCGGGCGTCGGCTCCTACATCATCAACCCGATCTCGGCGTACCGCACGGCGCAGAAGGCCAACAAGAAGCTGGCCGACGACATCTTCGTCATCGAGCCGCCGAAGGGCCCGAAGGGCACCATGATGGGTGCGGCCTCCGAGTTCTACGGCATCTGGAAGTTCGCCAAGAACAAGGACGCGGCGAAGGAGTTCCTGCGCCACTACTCGGCAAACTGGCCGGATGCCTTCAAGGCGAGCGAAGGTTACAACAACCCGTGCTTCGCCGGACTTGTGCCGAAGCCGATGCCGATCCTCTCGGACGACCCGACTTCGACTCCGCGTGACAAGTTCAAGGTGCTGCAGGAATCGGACAAGTGGTCCGCCATTCCGGGCTACCCCGGACCGGCTACGCCCGCGATGGACGAGATATACTACCAGTTCATCATCAACGACATGATGGCGAAGCACGCGACGGGCCAGATGAGCGCCGAGGATTCGGTCAAGTGGGCGACGCAGCAGTGCGAGTCCATCTTCAAGAAATGGGTCGGCAAGGCCTGATCGAACGCGTCCGGGCCGCGCCTTGCGCGCGGCCCGGACAATCACACCGGCGTTGTGGGACGGCGGTTTCTAGAGGGCAACGCGAAACAACATGCCGCCGGGAAAACGGCGGGCAGAGCTTTTTGCTCTGAAGACTGGGAGGTTCAATGGCTGCGGTACTGACCCGGGACATCGTCAAGAAATTCGGCGAGGTCCCCGCCGTCAACGGCATTTCGCTCACGATTCCGGACGGCGAATTCATGGTTCTGTTGGGCCCGTCGGGCTGCGGAAAGACCACGTACCTCCGCATCATCTGCGGCCTCGAGCAGCAGACGAGCGGCGATCTCCTGATCGGCGGCAACGTGGTCAATGAGTTGCCGCCCCGCGCCCGCGGTGTCGCCATGATGTTCCAGAGCTACGGTCTCTATCCGCACTACACCGTGCGCAACAACATCGCGTTCCCGCTCAAGACGCAGCGCGTACCACGCGAGGAGATCGATAAGAAGGTCGAGTGGGCCTCGAATCTGCTTGGTATTGCGCGTCTCCTCGACCGCAAGCCGCGCGAACTGTCGGGCGGCGAGCGCCAGCGCGTCGCACTTGCCCGCGCTTTGGTGCGTGAGCCGACCGCGCTGTTGCTCGACGAGCCATTGTCGAACCTCGACGCCAAACTGCGCGCTTCCGCTCGGTTGGAGATCAAGGCGTTCCAGCAGCGGGTCGGGCTGACTACGATCTACGTGACACACGATCAGGTCGAGGCGATGGGCATGGGCGACCGGATCGCCGTCATCGACGGAGGGCGTGTGCGCCAAGTCGGGACGCCGACCGAGATCTACGACGACCCGGCGGACCGCTTTGTCGCCACCTTCGTCGGCACGCCGCCGATGAACATCCTCGACCAGAACGGCGGCGCCGTCGGCTTCCGGCCGGAGAACTTCCTGCCCAAGGACATGATGGAGGACCAGAACTTCGCCGAGTTCAATTTCCGGGTCGACCGCTCGGAATATCTCGGCTCCGAGCGCATCGTCTACGGCGTCGTCGAAGGTTTCGATCCTAAACAGATCGTCACCGCGAAGCTGCCGCCGGCGCATGTCGACGAGGCCAGCATCCGCCCGGGCGAATGGCATCCTTTCGCCGTGCGCAATGGCGCGATGCGTTATTTCGACAAGGACGGCAACCGCACCAGCCGCCACTAGGACGGATTTTCGATCATGGTCGCAATCGCAGATTCAGTTCCGAAGCCGATCTCGCGCTTCCGGTTCATATTGGACCGCCGCGACATTCTCGGCGCCATCTTCGTCGCCCCGGCAATCCTCTACGTGCTCCTGCTGGTGGGGGTGCCATTCCTGATGGCGCTCTATTACTCCGTCAGCAGCTACACGATCTACAATCCGGAATGGACCTTCGTCGGGCTGTCCAATTTCGTCGACATCCTCGAAAACCCGAGCTTCCGGGACACGTTGTGGAACACGTTCGTCTTCACGTTCGGTTCGCAGATTCTCGGCCTCGTCCTCGGCAAGTTCGGCGCGCTGCTGCTGCTGCGCCCGTTCCCCGGACGCAAGATCGTGCGCGCGCTGATCATATTGCCATGGGCGGTGCCTGTCGCGCTCGCCACCGTCGCCTGGCAGTGGATGTTCGATAGTCTCTACAGCGTCATCAACTGGACCATGATCGCGGCCGGCTTCATCGACCGCGCGGACGCGCCGAACTGGCTCGGCAATCCGCACCTCGCCATGCTATCGATCATCGTCGTCAATGCCTGGCGGTTCTTCCCCTTTGCCATCGTCATCTTCCTGGCCGGCATCACCGCGGTGCCGCAGGACGTGATCGACGCGGCGACGGTCGACGGGGCCGGCTTCTGGCGGCGCAACTACCAGATCATCCTGCCCATGATCCTGCCGATCATGACCATCGGTCTCGTATTCGGCATCGTGTTCACCTTCACGGATTTGTCGATCGTCTTCCTCATGACGAACGGCGGACCGGTCGGTGCGACGTCGGTGCTCGGCTTCGCCGGTTTCCAGACCGGCATCGTCTCCGGCGACGTGTCCCACGGCGCCGCAATTTCGCTGTTCATGCTGCCGGTGCTGCTCGTCATCGTTGTGGTGATGCTGCGCTTCATTCGGCGCCGGGAGATCTGACATGGCGCGCACCACAGCCAAGACCGTCGTACAGGAAACGTCGTTCTATACGGCGGTTCTCTTCTTCTTCCTGCTCGCCGCATTCCCCTTCTACTGGATGTTGATCACGTCGTTCAAAACGAACGGCGACCTCTACAACGTCAGCAACGTTCCGTTCTGGTTCAACGATCCGCCCACGCTCGAGCATTTCCGCTATCTGTTCGAGAAGACGCTGTTCACGACCTGGCTCCTGAACTCGCTGATCATCGGCGTGGTGGTGACCGTCATCACCCTCGTCACTGCGCTTCCGGCCGCCTACAGCCTCGCCCGCATGACGGGCCGCAACGGCGAGGCGCTCGGTATCGGCATCTTCCTCACCTATCTTGTGCCGCCGACGCTTCTCTTCCTGCCGCTGTCGCGCGTCATCGCGATGCTTGGATTGCAGAATTCGATGTGGGCGCTGGTGCTGGTCTATCCGACCTTCACGATTCCCTTCTGCACATGGCTGCTGATGGGCTTCTTCAAGTCCATGCCGCGCGAAATCGAGGAGGCGGCGATCGTCGATGGTTGCAGCCTGTTCGGCGCCTTCATAAAGATGGCGATCCCGCTGTCGGTGCCCGGCATCCTGACGACGGTGATTTTCACCTTCACGCTGACGCTTCAGGAGTTCGTTTACGCGCTGACCTTCGTGTCGGCGTCCGACCAGAAGCCGATCACTCTCGGCGTCGCCACCGACCTCATTCGCGGCGACGTGTTCTACTGGGGCGAGATCATGGCCGGCGCGCTGATCGCCTCGATTCCGGTGGCGATCGCTTACAATCTGTTCCTGGACAGGTTCATCTCCGGCATCACCGGCGGCGCGGTGAAATAGACCGGGCCGGGACCGCGCTGGTGCGACGGAGGGCCGACGGGCCCCCGATCGCGACGGCAAGGCGCCCTCAGCCGTGCTGGAGGAACTCGTCCAGCGTCTGAGCGGACGGGAGCGCCATCCCCGACTGGGGGATGCGGCTGACCACCGACACGCCAAGCTGCTTCAATTTGACCGCCATCTCGACCGCTTTGACGATGACCGTCACGCCATTGACGATCGGCGCGCCGTCGACATTGGCGTTCGGCTCCTGGCCGTACAGCATCATGGTGATGCCGCCGGTCGGCACGATGACGTCGGCACCGTCGTCGATGAGACGGCGCGCCTCGCGCTCGAAGCTCGACCACAGCGCCGCCTTCTTCGCCGGCGCTTCGAACGCCTCCATGTAATCGCTGATATTGGCGTTCATCGCACGGACGCCGGCGACGCGCTGTTGCAGGCCGTAACGATAGATCTGGTCGTTATGGATCGGGATGAAGGCCGGGTGGATGGTGATCAGGCCGAGCTTGCGGCCCATGGTGCAGGCGTGCAGCAACGTCGTTTCGCCGAGGCCGAGAACAGGGATGTTGACCGAGGCCCGCGCTTCTTGAAGCCCGACGTCCTGGAAGTGGTTCATGTAAAAAGCGGCGTAGCCTTCGCGCTCCGCCGTGATCGCGCCGCGCATGACCGCGCGGGCGACGCGCGCCTCGGAGAGGGCGTGCACCGTCGTCACCGACGGCGTCATGGTCTTGAACTCGATCTCGAACCCGGGATCGGTGCACGCCTTCACGTGCGGCAGCAGCTTTGCCAGGTAGTTGCGGTGGCCGACCTGGTCGGTCGCGCCCTGCGCCCAAATGCGGTGTGTCTTGGCGGCGTCCAATGAGCTGCTCCGGCGGTGTTACTTGAGTCGCTTGGCGGCGTCGTCGAGAAGGCTCAAGTCGGAATACTTGGCGATGTCGGTATCCTTATCGGTCAGGCCGAGTTCCTTCACGAGCGCGACGTTGCGCTGAAGCGCGACGAGGTCCGGCCGCATGCCGGCCGCGTGATGGTAATCCTTGTTGGTGAAGACCCAGCCGAGCCGCTCCGGCGGCTGCTTGGTGACGCGCGACGCGATCGCGATCACCTCGGCATGATTCTTCGGATCGAGGAACCAGGAGGTGATGCGCAGCGTGTCTTCCATGAAATCGACCATGGCGGCGCGGTTCTTGTCGATGAACGACTTGCGCGCGGTCCAAAACAGGAGCTGCGTCACGCCCATGACGTCGCTGTTGAGAAACAGAGGCTTCGCGATCTTGCGCAGCTCAGGATCGAACGAGAACGGCACCACCAGCGGCACCATGTCCGCCTTCTTGTCGGCGAGGATGGCGCGCATCGACGGCAGCGGCGCCTCGATCTGCACGAAATCGCGGTTCACCTCCAGGCCTTTGGTGCGCAACATCTTGCGCATCGCGATGTCGACCGCGCCGCCGGCAGCATTGATCGCCATCACCTTGCCCTTCATGTCCTCGATCTTCTGCACGGGCCCGTCCTTCAGGACCATGTATTCCTGCGAATAGAAGCCCGGTATGCCGTCCTGCAATTCGTCGGCGATGACCCGCAAGTCGGAGAGCCCAGCATTGTGGATGGCGATCGGTAAAGTCGTGTAGGCGAGATTGGCGATCTCGAGCTCGTTGTTGGCGAGCGCCGTGATTTGCTGCGGCGTGCCGGAGTAGCGGACCGGCTCGAGGACGTAACTCTGGCCCATGTGCCGGGCGAGGTCTTTCTTCTCCAGAAGCAGCGAGCCCCAGTTGGAGAGCGGCGCGATCCATGAAACGCGGATCTTGACCGGCTCGGCGCGCGACGCACCTTGAGCCAGCAGCAGAATTGCCACAACGATTGCGATCGAGCAGGTCCTGGCGAGCCGCATATCCCCCTCCGCGCGCTGTCCCTTGATGGATGTCACGATAGCGGTCCTCGCCGACCGGCCGCAACAGCGCACCGCCGCGACCGCGTCGGCCCGGTTTCGATGCTGCGAAAGTTCGAGAGGGAGCGTTGGAGGCCCGGCCTGGAATCGAACCAGGCTGGAAGACCGTGCATGGCTTCTGCGTCGCCACTCCGCCACCGGGCCGATCCCGTCTTAGCGCGCGCAGGCTTGACGAAAAGTTGAACAGGCTGGTGCTGTGAGTTCCCGTGGCGCGCGCGGTTAATTCGCGGTTACCGGCTAAGCGAGGACGGATTGGCCAGGAACGTCATGCGCTGCTGGTTGTGGCCGATATTCCGCGGCGCGCGCCGCGCCTCGTAGCCTGCGTCGCGCAGCTTCTTGAGCATGTCGGCCTCTTCATAATGCGAGAGGCCAACTTTGCTTTTGATCTTGAAGTAGTCGGATACGACGATCCGGATCAGCCCGCCGACCGCTGCCCAGAAGAAGCCGTTCTCGGCGCCGAAACGCAGCAGCGCCAGCGCCGCCATCGGTGCGGCGAGATGCGGCTTGATGATGTCGCCGAGCACGAACACGCCGCCGGGCTTGAGGAGGCGGCGGAACGTCGCGAGCAGTTTGTCGAGCTCGGCGCCGCTCAAATATTGCGCCACCGAGTGCAGCACGATCATGTCGTAGGACCCGGCCGGCTGCGACGCGGCCTGCTCCGGCGTCATCACCGAGATCTTGGCGTTGCCGGCGTTGCGCTCGGCCAGCGCGGCGCGCACGTTCGGCGCGGCCTCGACCATGGTCAGATGCGCGCAGGCGTCAGCGAGGATGCCCGCCGAGGTCGCTTCGCCGCAGCCATAGTCCATGACGCGCGCGTCGCGCGAGGGCACAAGCTTCGCGATGTCGGTCGCGATGGTGCGGTAGTGCACGTCGCGGTGCCGCGCATTCACGTAGATCACGGAATGCTTGAAATCGTAAAAGCTGATCCAGTCCATCAGCGGGTCCAGAGTTCGGTCAGGCCGCCGCTCGCGCCAAGCACGGGATCGCTCTTCGGCAGTGGCACGCGCGGGATCGTCTGCAAGGCCTTATCACGTTCGGCGGGATTGTCACCGCGGCACAGATTGTAGGTGCCGTCTGGCGGATAGCCGCCGATGACGAGGAAGTCGTCGGTTGCCGAGAGCTTCTGGTGCCCGGTTCCGGCCGGCAGGACGGCGACGTCGCCGGCTTTGAGGTCGAACACCCGGCCCTGTTGGCCGCCGAGCTGGATGCGGCCGTGGCCGCGGGCGATGCCGAGCGCCTCGTGGATCGCGCCGTGATAATGCACGAAGGGGAAGACGCCGTTGCGCCACATGTCGCGGCCCCAGCCGTTCGAGCGGAACAGCGCTTCGAGCGCCGCGGCGGGATCGCGCGCGCGCCCAAGATCGAGCGCGCCTTCATAGACGATGGCCGGCAGCGTGTTGTTCGGCACGATACCGTCGTCGCTGAACTGGAATGTGAGGGGCTTCGCCATTTTAATTTTTGTCATGGCCGAGCTTGTCCCGGCCATCCCGATCACTTGGCGCAGTGCCCGACTAAGCGAGGCCACCGGGACATCAGGGCGTTTACGCCCGTCTTCGACGGGCTATGCCCGGTGGCGACAAGTCGCTACGCGCTCTTCTTCTGCTTCTTTTGCCGCATCATTTCGACGAAGCGCGTGAATAGGTAGTGGCTGTCGCGCGGCCCGGGCGAGGCCTCCGGGTGATATTGCACCGAGAACACCGGTTTGTCCCTCAGGGCGATGCCGCAGTTCGAGCCGTCGAACAGCGAGAAATGCGTCTGGTCGATGTTCTTCGGCAACGTATCCTTGTCGAGCGCGAAGCCGTGGTTCATCGACGTGATCTCGACCTTGCCGGTCGTGACGTCCTTCACCGGATGGTTGGCGCCGTGATGGCCCTGATGCATCTTCTGCGTCTTGCCGCCCATGGCGATGCCGAGCATCTGGTGGCCGAGACAGATGCCGAAGGTCGGCGTGCCGCTCTTCACCACCTGCTGGATCACCGGCACCGCGTACTTGCCGGTCTCGGCCGGATCGCCCGGGCCGTTCGACAGGAACACGCCGTCGGGCTTCAGCGCCATGATGTCGTCCGCCGAAGTCTTGGCCGGCACGACTGTGACCTTGCAGCCGGCGCCGGCGAGCAGGCGCAGGATGTTGCGCTTGATGCCGTAGTCGATGGCGACGACGTGGAATTCCGGGTTTTCCTGGCGGCCATAACCCTTGCCCCAGACCCACTCGGTCTCGTCCCAGGTGAAGCGCTGGCCGCTCGTCACCTGCGGCACGAGGTCCATGCCGACGAGGCCGGGCCACGCGCGCGCTTCCTTCTTCAGCTTGTCGAGGTCGAACTTGCCCGACGGCTCGTGTGCGATCACGGCGTTGGGCATGCCCTTCTCTCGGATCAGCGCGGTCAGCGCGCGCGTGTCGATGCCGGCGAGGCCGATAATGCCGCGGGCTTTCAGCCACTCGTCGAGCCCGCGCGTGGCGCGGTAGTTCGACGGCGAGGTGATGTTGGTGTGGAGGATGACGCCGCAGGCGCCCGGACGGGCCGCCATGTTGACGCTCTCGATGTCTTCCTCGTTCGTGCCGACATTGCCGATGTGAGGGAACGTGAAGGTGATGATCTGCCCGGCATAGGAGGGGTCGGTGAGGATCTCCTCGTAGCCGGTCATGGCGGTGTTGAAGCACACCTCGCCGACCGAATGGCCGGTCGCGCCGAGGCCGAAGCCCTCCAGCACCGTTCCGTCGGCCAGCACCAAAACTGCCGTGGCTTTGGGTTCCGCCCAAGCCCCGGCCGGGTTTCCTTGCGTCTGGGTCATGGGCTCTTAATTGCGTATCATGGTGCCCATAGCAAGGCCCGGAGGCTGGCGCACACAGCGCTTTCGGCGGTATTCCGGGCCCTGGCGCAACACGGAGCAAGCCATGACCGGGCCGGCGAGGGAAAACTACCGCGAGGACGTGGCCGGCCGCGCCAATGTCGAGAACACCCCGGAGCTCGACGCCTACTACAACGACCTCGAACGCTTCGACGCCGCCGCGCTCTGGACCGTCGCCAACAAGATCGAGCCCTGGCAGCCGAAATCGTCCTCCGTGCCGGTGCTCTGGCGCTATGCCGACTTGCGCGGCCACGTCCTGCGCTCGCTCGACCTCGTCGCGCCGGAGAAGGCGGGGCGCCGCGTCATCTACCTCAACAACCCCGGCCGCAAGGACGTCGCCGCCGCCGTCGGCTGCCTCTATTCCGGCCTTCAGGTGATGAAGGCCGGCGAGGTCGCTTCGGCGCACCAGCACTCCGCCTCGGCGCTGCGCTTCATCATGGAAGGCAAGGGCGCCTACACCGTGGTCGACGGCCACAAGATGACGCTCGGCGAGAACGACTTCGTGCTGACGCCGAACGGCTCGTGGCACGAGCATGGCGTCGACGCCTCCGGCACCGACTGCATCTGGCAGGACGGGCTCGACATCCCGCTGGTCAATTCGCTCGAAGCGAACTTCTACGCCGTGCATCCGGACATGAAGCAGGCGGTCAACTACGCGGTCGACGACGCCTCGATGACCTGGGGCGCCCCGGGCCTGCAACCTGCCGGCAATGACTGGAGCAAGGCCTATTCGCCGCTTCTCAAATACGAGTGGGAGCCGACTTACGAGGCGCTGTCGAAATACGCCAGGGCGACCGATGGCTCGCCCTACGACGGCGTGCTGATGAACTACGTCAATCCGCAGACAGGCGGCCCGGTGATGCAGACGATCGGCGCGGCCATGCAGATGCTGCGCCCCGGCGAGAAGACGCGCGCGCACCGCCACACCGGCTGCGCGATCTATCAGGTGGCCAAGGGCGAAGGCTATTCGATCATCGACGGCAAACGATTCGACTGGAAGAAGCGCGACATCTTCTGCGTGCCGGCCTGGGCCTTCCACGAGCACGGCAACGCCTCGGCGAGCGAGGACGCCTGTCTATTCAATTTTAACGACCTGCCGGTCATGAAAGCGCTCGGGCTTTACCGCGAAGAGGCTTTCGGCGAGAACGCCGGTCACCAGCCGGTGAACTGAAGGGACAACACGACCATGCTACGCGACGACATCAACAAGGCCTTGACCGAGGCGATGAAGGCCAAGAACGAGCGGGCGGTCTCGACGCTGCGCATGGTCAATTCGACGCTCAAGAATGCCGACATCGAGGCGCGCACCACCGGCAAGCCGCTCGACGATGCGGCGGTGCTGTCGATCCTGCAGAAGATGATCAAGCAGCGGCAGGAATCGGTTGAGCTTTATCAAAAGGGCGGCCGCGCCGATCTGGTCAAGCAGGAGCAGGAGGAGATCGCCATCATCTCCGCCTATCTGCCGCAGCAGATGTCGGAAGCCGAGATGAAGGCCGCGATCGATTCAGCCGTCGCCGAGACCGGCGCCGCCGGCATGAAGGACATGGGCAAGGTCATCGGCGTGTTGCGCGGCAAATATGCCGGGCAGATGGACTTCGGCAAGGCGAGCGTGCTGGTGAAGGCGAAGCTCTCCGGCTGATCACCGCTGAGCGGCTGGCCGCCATGGCGCGCGCCGCCCGCCGCGATTGACCGCATCGATCAGTCCGGCGGCCTCCAGCGCCGTCACCTCCCGCTCCAGCGCCATCAGCGCCTGCGTCAGCCGTTTGGCGCGCCGCGAGTGCTTCGCGAGTCCGTGCTCGGTTTTCTCCCAAGCGTAAGGCGCGACGATCAATTGATAAAGCGCGCGCCATGCCGCCCACGACAAGAGCAGCCAGTGGGCTGGCATCAGCAGGAGCACCCACGCGCAGTGCACGAGTTGCCGCCGCGACAGGCCGATCATGCAGAGAATCGCCGACGACGCGTATCCGGTCAGGACGCTCAAGCCGTACAGGGCGATCAGGATCACCTCGCCTGCGCCCCAGACCGGCGCCCCCGAAAACGCCGCGACGAGTGATCCGATCAGGAACAGAGGATGCACCAGCGCGGCCAATACGTTGCCGCCGACTGCGAGCTGGAAGCCGATAAATCCGCGCGGCCCGAGTTCGCGCCACAGCGCCGCTGGCTGGCGCATGTGCACGCACCACGTCTGCATCCAGCCCTTGAACCAGCGCGTGCGCTGCCTGAGCCACGGCATCAGCCGCGCCGGCGCTTCCTCGTAGGTGGTCGAGTCGATCATCGCGGTACGATAGCCGAACCGCGCCAGGCGCATGCCGAGGTCGGCGTCTTCGGTCACGTTCCACGCATCCCAGCCGCCCGCTTCGCGCAGCGCAGCGGTGGCGAAATGATTTGAGGAGCCGCCGAGCGGCAGCGGCAAGCCGAGCGTGCAGAGCCCATCGAGGAAGACGTCGAACTGTCCGGCATATTCGGCGGTGAACATGCGCGCGAGGAATCCGTCGTCCGTGTTGTCGATGGACAGGCGCGCCTGCACGCAGGCGAGCCGGTCGTCGTTCGCAGCGAACGCCGCTTCGGCGCGGCGAAGCTGGTCCGGCTCGGGTCGGTCCTCGGCGTCATAGATGACCGTGTAATGGCCGCGCGCGAACGCCAGCGCCGCGTTGAGGGCGCGCGGCTTGGTTCGGGGGGGCCCGGCGGGTACCACGATGACGCGCAGTCCCAGTTGTCCCGCATAGTCCGCGATGGCCTCGCGTGTCTCGCGATCGTCCGCCTCGACGGCGAGCAGGATGTCGAGCTTCTCGCGCGGATAATCGAGCCGCTCGAGAGAACGTAACAGCCCGGGGACCGACCGCGCCTCGCGGTAGAGCGCGGCGATCACGGTGTAGACCGGCAATTCGCGGTCGGGCCGCTCGTTTGGACCGCCCTCGCACGGGCGCGGCATCAGGGCTGTCGTCAGGCGCAGCGCGAGCCAGGCGATGAAGAACAGCGCGAGCGTGGCTTCGGCGGCGAGGGGCGCCGCGATGAGCCCAAGCGCCGCGATGGCGAGCGTCAGCGCAAGCGTAGCCCACGCCCTCCAACCCCGCCGCGCGCATGCGGAAAGAAGCGGCCACCGCGCGTGAAGTCCGTTCGCCGCGTGGTCGGCAATGGCCACTCCCGCCGTGCGAAGCACGAAACGGTCCAATCGTGCAGTCGTGGTGAGCCGAAATTGACACGGTCGGGCCTTCCCGCCGCTAATCAAATCGATCAATCCGCGCGCCGCGAGGTGGCGCGGCGCGATCAGCCACACCGGTCCGTCCCCAAGTGTCAGCATCGCCACGCCGGCCGCCGCCGCTTCGATCAGCCGTCCGTCGGGGAGCGGGCAGGCCGCGCGCGGCAGGTCATCGAGCGGGGCAAATCCGACATCGAGCGCGGCCGCGAGCGCGCGCACATAGGTCTCCTCATCGATCTCGCCCATGGCGATGAGCGCGCGGTCGGCGCCGGTGCCTAGACGCTCGGCGCGCAACGCGGCCCGGTCGAGCGCCTCGGCGCGCACCAAATGGGCCACGCAATCGAGTTCGGGATAGGCACCTTGCGTCTTGAGTGCCGGGCGATGCGCGGGCTGGTGCACGCTGCGCAAGGCTGCTCGGCTGGCCTGCGCGACCGCTTCCATACGCTCCACCACACACAAGGCGACGGGTGGTATTTTCAGCGCCGGACGCCGAATACACAACTATAAAGTGTATTTATGGAAATCGGGTTGCGGTTATCGCGGCGCGCTGGTGCCGCTACTTTCCGCCGGCCATGGCGTCCGAGGCGGTGAAGAAGCGCACCATCACGTCGGTGGCGTCCGCCGGCGGCTTGGCGAGGCTGGTGTGGAATTCCATGCTCTCGCCCGGCGGCAGGACTGAGCGGTCCGGCTTCGCCGTCCAAGTGTACACCTCCTGGCCGGAGGCGTTGCGTGCCGCGAAACGAAGCCGCGGCACTTCAAGCGGCTTCTTCGACTTGCTGACGACCTTGCCGTCCACCAGCAGGACCGTCACGCCGTTATTGGCTTCGCGGCTGATGTGCACGTCCTCGAAATCGAGCTGGCGCAGGTTGACCGGCAGGCCGACCGCCGCGAACAGCGACGCGGTCTGCGGCAGGTAGCGAACGACCTCGTTGCGCGCGCCGATGACGGCGACGTTGAAGGCGAGCAGCACGAGCACAACCGCGGTCCACCGCGACGTGCGGCGGGATTTCTGCCGCTTGCTCTGGAGCCGCCGGCGCCGGGCGATGAAGCTTTCGGAGTCGGCCGGGTCGGGCTCGGGCTGCGCGGCCGGCTCGGGGATCGGCATATGGTCGATCGGCGGCACTAGCGGCGGCGAATCGTCCAGGACCGGCGGCGGCTCGGACGCGGCCGCGACAACGGCCTGGGCGGCGGCGTCGACGTGCTGGAAGGGCTCTGGTGCGGGTTCCGCCTCGCGGCCGAAGTCGTCCTGGTCGGTCACGGCGCGGAGCGGCGCGCGCGGCGCGGCCGCCTTGGGCGGAGGCGGCGCTTCGGCTTCCGCCTCGGCGATAATTCCATCGACGAACGCGTCGACCGTGTCCTCGGCCCGCGGCGCGCTGGCAAACCAGGTCGCCCGGCAGCGTGCGCACCTCACCATACGTCCCTGCGCCCCGACCGACGCGGTGTCGATCTGGTAGGACGTGGCGCAACTCGGACAGACGATCAGCATGGCATCCGCGACTTAAGGCAGCCTGGGTCGAAACCGTACCAGCCGACCGTTAAAGGACCGGAAACCATGGGACGACTCTTGGCCGCCAGGACCTGGCGCCCAAAACCGGCTGGCAGGCCGGTCATAATGCTGTAAAACCTTGAGTATTGGCGGGAATCAGCGCGCCGGGGCGGCTTGTGGCGCGAGTCCCGCCCCGGGGGACCTCCCTGAACGACTGATCGGAGACAGGTGTGGTCCGATTCGAGAATGTCGGTTTGCGCTACGGCATGGGGCCGGAGGTTTTGCGCGACCTCAC
>Ga0310810_10002592_pt1 | contig 19478 bp, 17 predicted proteins | sample NCmetagenome_FD_207641 | JGI IMG/M metagenome (GOLD analysis project Ga0310810, IMG submission 207641) | Soil microbial communities from experimental microcosm in Duke University, North Carolina, United States - NC | ecosystem: Engineered > Artificial ecosystem > Soil microcosm > Unclassified ...
CGGCCTTGCGCTCGCGTACCTGCTCGATCGCGAGGGCCTGCTGTCTGCGGAGGCACAGCACGGGTCCACGGACGCCTGTGCCGCCGCGGCGGCGGGGGTGAATCCCTACGCGCCGAAGCCGCCCCATTTCAAGCCGCGCGCGCAGGCGGTGATCTCGTTGTTCATGGGCGGCGGCTGGAGCCAAGTGGACACGTTCGATCCGAAGCCGGCGCTCGCGAAGTACGCAGGACAGCCGATCGACGGCAAGGTCCAGGGCGACGTGATCGTGCGGCAGGGTTTTCCGGGACCGCTGATGCCGAGTCCGTTCACGTTCCGGCCGCACGGCCAGAGCGGTGTCGAGATCGCGGAGATCTTCCCGCACCTGAGCCGCCACGTCGACGAGATCGCGTTTCTGCGCTCGGTGTACGGGCGATCGAACGACCACGTGCAGGGCACGTACGAGATGCAGACCGGCCAGATCAATCTCGGATTTCCGAGCGTCGGCTCGTGGGTGACCTACGGCCTGGGTTCGAGCGCGTCGAGTCTGCCGGCGTACATCGTCATGACCGACGCGCGCGGCGGACCGCTCGGCGGGCCGAACGACTGGGCCGCGGGCTTCATCCCGGCAGCGTATCAGGGCACGCTGTTTCGCTCGAGCGGCGATCCGATTGTCGACCTGAAACCGTCCGCCGGCCTGACCGAAAGCGATCAGCGGGCGCGGCTCGACGCGCTCGCGAGGCTGAACGAGCTCGACATGCAGAAGTACCCCGGCAACACCGAGCTGGCGGCGCGCATCTCGTCGTACGAGCTGGCCTACCGCATGCAAGGCTGCGCACCGGGCGTCGTGGACGTCTCGTCAGAGTCCGACGCGACCAAGGCACTCTATGGGCTCAACGAGAAAGCCAGTGAGCCGTTCGGCCGGCAATGCCTCATGGCGCGGCGGCTCGTGGAGCACGGCGTGCGATTCGTCCAGATCTTCGCCGGCGGCGTGGGCAACCAGAACGTCGACACGTGGGACGCGCACGACGACGTCAAGGCTAACCACACGCAGCACGCGGCCGAAACGGATCGACCGATGGCCGGCCTGCTGACGGATCTGAAGGCGCGCGGACTGCTCGACACCACGCTCGTCATCATGCACTCGGAGTTCGGCCGCATGCCCATTTCACAGCACGGGCTTGGCCGCGATCACAACCCCGGCACGCAGACCGTACTGATGGCCGGCGCCGGCATCAGGGGCGGTCAGGTGATCGGATCGAGCGACGAATTCGGCTACAAGGCGCTCGAGCAGCCGATCTCGTACCACGACCTGCACGCGACGATGCTGCACCTGCTGGGCCTCGATCACACAAAGCTGACCTATCGCTTCAACGGCCGTGACATGCGATTGACGGACGTGTACGGCACGCTGATTCCCCAGATCTCGAAGGCCTAGCGCATGGCAGGCAGGAGACTGCTTCCCGCGATCGTCGCAGCGCTCGCCGTGGCCGGCGCCGCGGCCCAGCAACAGCGTCCGCGCATTCCGCCGACCGGCGCGATCAAGAAAGTCCGCGACAACTTGTTCGTGATTCCCGGGGCCGGCGGCAACACGACGGTGTTCGTGACGCAGGGCGGCGTCGTGCTCGTCGACACCAAGCTGCCCAACAACGGCGAGCCGATTCTGACCCAGGTCCGGACCGTCACCGACAAGCCGGTGACGATGATCGTCAACACACATTCGCATCCGGATCATGTCGGCAGCAACGAGTACTTCCCGTCGGTTGAAATCGTCGCGCACGAGAATGCGAAGAAATGGATGGCCGCGAATCCGCGGGTGGCGTCGAACGCGGCGGTGATGCCCAAGCGGACGTTCACCGACACGATGTCGCTCGGGACCGGCAGCGATCGGATCGATCTCTATTATTTCGGCGCCGGGCACACCGACGGCGACGCGTTCATCGTCTTTCCCGCGCTGCGCGCGATGTGTGCCGGCGACATGTTCGCGTGGAAGATGTCGCCGCTCATCGATCCGATGGCGGGCGGCAGCGTGCTGGCGCTGCCCGGCTCGCTCGAAAAGGCGGAAAAGGGTATCCCGAATGTCGACACGGTGATCGAAGGCCACGGCGACGTCAACACGTGGCAGGGATTCCGCGACTACGTGCAGTTCAACCGCGCGCTTGTCGACGCCGCGACAGCCGGGATGGGGAAGAAAAGCGGGGAGGAGATCGCCGCCGAACTAAAGACGAAATTTCCTGTCTTCACCCATGAGCAGCTGCTGACCGACATGGAGTACGGCGGCACGCCGCTGTCGCGCGCCGTGATCAACCTAGAGATCGCGTTCCAGGAGCTGGGCAAGCGCTAGCGAAATCCGGGAATGCAGGTCGCGAGGAAACCGGGCTCCGGGGGCTGGCACGGAAACGGCCGATAGAACGTCAGCAGGCGTCCAGCGATGATGACGCCGATCCACAACGACAGCGACACGGCCGCGCTCACCTTTGCGGCCAGCGGAGCATCGTCCGGCGCACCGTCCGCGGTGACGTGGCGATACGAGGTCAGATAAAACGTCAGCGCATTCATTCCGGCAGCGACGATGAACAGCGCTTTGAAATGGAAGGATGGGTTGTAGACGTACTGGTCGGGCTCCGCGAGCAGGAAACAGACGCCGGTGAGGGCATTGATGCCGAATCCGGCGAGCCCCCAGGGAATCAGCCGGTGCATCGCGGCAATCGGGATGCGCCGCGCCACGCCGAGCAGCCGCAGATCGAAGAGGCCTACGGTGCCGATGAGCAAGGAGAGCCCGATGAAATGGAGGCTCTCCGCGATCGGCCATCCCCACGCCGTGTGCATCATGCGGCCGATCGGTTTGACGCTCGCGAACGTGCTCACGAGCCACATCTGAAAGGTGACCATGGCCTCGCTAGCCGGCCATGAGGCGCCGGTAGGTGTAGGCGAGGAGGCGCCCGGCGATGATGGCGCCTCCCCAGCTGGCCAGCAACGAGATGCCGAGCCACATGCGCGCGGCCGCCTTCGTCGTCTCGAGCCGCTTGTTCACAGCGACGAACAGCGAGAGGCCAACGGCAACCAACGACAGCTTCAGGTAGAAGAGCGGGTTCGTCAGCGCCTTGGTCGGATACGCGATGAGCAGCATGACGCCCGAGACGGCGTTGAGCGCGAAGCCGATCCACGCCACCACGGCATAGCGCCGCATCTCTCCAGTCGGAATGTCCGGCGCAACGCCGAGCAGGTGCAGTGCGATGGCCGCGCTGACACCGGCCACGAGCCCCATGCCGATCGCGTGCGCCGACAGGATCGCCGGATACGCCAGGAGCGACGTCGACTCCCGGGTCCAGACGCTGAGCGCGCTCGATTCGATCCAGCGGAACACGGGATTCATCGGCCGGCCGATGTTACCGTAGTATCCGTTCCATGCCGACATCCGCCGCCGAAATCACGGCCGAAGTGCTGCGCCGCCTCGAAGCGACGCCAGACACGCGGTTGCGGGAGATCATGACGAGCCTGGTGAGCCACCTCCATGGGTTCGTCACCGACGTCGGGCTGACCGACCGTGAGTGGGTCGAGGCGGTGGAGTTCCTGACCCAGGTCGGTCAGATGTGCAGCGATCGCCGGCAGGAGTTCATTCTGCTGTCCGACACGCTCGGCGCCTCGATGGTCGTCGATCTGATCAACCATCGCCGCCGCGCCGGCGCGACCGAGTCGACGGTGTTCGGCCCGTTTCACCGGGACGGGGCGCCGCGAATGCCGTTCGGCGGCAACATCGCCTCGCACGATGCCGGTGTGCCCACGTTTGTCGAAGGACGCGTCCTGGATCTCGACGGCCGGCCGATCGCCGGCGCGAGGCTCGACGTCTGGCAGACCAACTCGGCCGGCCTGTACGACTCGCAGACGAACTCGCCCGACGCACTGCATATGCGCGGCGTTTTCAGCACCGACGCCGACGGGCGTTTTCTGATCCGGACCGTTCGTCCGGTCTACTACCAGATTCCGTCGGATGGGCCCGTCGGGAGGATGCTGCGTTCGACGGGCCGGCATCCGTGGCGTCCGGCGCACATTCATTTCGTCGTCTCCGCCGACGGGTTCGAGCCGGTGACGACGCACATCTTCGACGCGATCGATCCGTATCTCGCGTCGGATGCGGTGTTCGCGGTGAAGCCTTCGCTCGTGGCGACGTTCGTCGAACACGCGACCCAAGACACTGACGCGTTGCGGCTCGGCGTGACGGCGCCCTTCTGCACCGTGGCGTTCGACTTCGTTCTGCAGCCAGGATCGGGCGCGTGACCGACGCCGCCGCCATCCGCGAGGTCGTCGAGAACTGGGTGCTGTGGCGCGACGCCGGGGACTGGGAGCGGTTCGCGGACGTCTGGCACGCGGACGCGATCATGAGCGCGACCTGGTTCCACGGGACCGCTGCGGAGTTCATCGCCGCGAGCCGCGAGGGCTTCGAGCGCGGCGTCATGATTCTCCATTCTCTCGGCGGATTCACCTGCGACATCGCCGGCGATCGCGCGATCGCGCAGACGAAGATGTCGATCATGCAGCGTGCGCCGGTCGACGGCGTCCTCGTCGATGTGACGTGCACCGGGCGCTTCTACGATTTCTTCGAGCGTCGCGCCGGCCGGTGGAAGATCGCGCGCCGGCAGCCGATCTACGAGAAGGACCGGCTCGATCCCGTCGATCCAGCCGCGTCACTGACGCTCGACGCTGCGCTGCTCGAGCAGTTTCCTGCCGGGTACCGGCACCTCGCCTACGTGCAGGCGAAGAACGGATTCACGGTGCGGACCGGCCTCCCTGGGCTCCGCGGTCCGGAAGTCGAACAGCTGTATGCCGACGGGCGCCGTTGGCTCCGATGGGACTGAAGCCCTCCGTCGATCACTTCTTCACCATGTGCACCCAGTCCTTCTCGTTCTCGAGGCAGTAGTAGTCCAGCAGTTCGCTGTCGAGCACGAGCGGCTGCTTCAACGTCACGGTCCAGGGCGCGGTATAGGATGTCGGGTCGTCAATCGTCATCTCGACTTCGAGCGTCCCGAAGGTCGGCCGCCGGATTCGCTCGGTCAGCTTTCCCGTGCCCGTCAGCGGATTGCCGGATGCGTCCAGCCATAAATCGTCCTTGAAGCCCGAGGTGCGCACGACCAGCGTGTCGCCTTCCCACGCGGCCGTCGAGTAGCCGTTCCATGTCGGATTCTGATCCGCCGGAAGCGGTCGACCATCGGTGAAGATCTGTCGGTACTGCATGTTGCGCTCGGTCAGGATGATCACGCGGTCGGGCACCTGGAAGATGCGCTTGTAATAGTCGTCGGTCCAGATTCTCGGCGCGCCCCGCGGCATGCAATGAACGTTCGGGTCTTCGTCCTGCGCGGCCATCCGCCGCTTGACGAGGTCCGCCACGCCAGGCTTGTACGGCAAGCCGCCTTTCACCGTGGCGGCGATGTTGATGAACTCCCGTGAAATCTGCAGATCGTTGCAGTGCGCGCCGCAGTTCCAGCGGTTTTCCCAGCCCCACATGCCACTGAGGTCGGGCCGTCCATCAGCAGTCCGCGGCGGCGGTGCCGAGAGATTCGGCTTGCCGTCGGCAGTGCGTGGCACGCCGGGCGTCGGGTGGTCGAGCCACTGGGCGGAGGCGGGAAGCGCAACCCCGACGATCACGATCGCGGCGAACAGACGCCACTTCGTTCGCATGACAACTCACCTCGATGTTCCGGCGGTGCTAGCGGTGCAGCAGCGCCTTGACTTCGGTCAGCACCTGTTCGGGTAATTCCTCTTGCAGGTTGTGGCCGCCGGGCAGCCCTTTGCCTGACACGTTCGTCCCGCGCTCGCGCCAGATCGCGAGCACGTCGTACAGCCGGCCCATGGGCCCGCGCTCACCCCATAGCGCCAGCAGCGGGCATGCAACGGTCTTCGTCAGGTCCCCACGATCGTGTTCGAGATCGATGGACGCGCCGGCGCGATAGTCCTCGCACATCGCATGGATGTTCTCCGGCCGGCTTGCGGTGCGCAGGTACTCGCGCTGAATCTCTGACGTCGCCCGCGCGAGCTGCGCGTCGTTCTGCGCCTTGAGGTCGTTTTCGGGTCCAGGCGCCGGGCGCAGGTAATTGAACCAGTGGAAGTACGCCTGGACGAACGCGAGGGTGACGTGCGTGTAGAGATAGTAGGTCGGCACGATGTCGAGCACCGCGAGGTGCGTGACGGCGTCTGCATGATCCAGGGCCATCCGATGGCCCACGCGTCCGCCACGATCGTGCCCGATGACGGGGAAGCGATCGAAGCCGAAATGCTTCATCACTTCCACCTGGTCGAGCGCCATCGCCCGTTTCGAGTAGTTCGCGTGGTTCTCGCCGTCCAGCGGCGTGCTGCTGTCGCCGTATCCTCGCAGATCGGCCGCCACAACGGTGTACTCCTTCGCAAGCTCCGTCGCGACGAGACGCCATGACACGTGGGTCTGCGGCGCACCGTGGAGCAGCAGCACCGGCGGACCCGACCCACCGACGACGCCGTGAATGGTCGCGCCGCTCGTCTTGACGTCGAACGTCGTGAAGCGCGAAAAGAAGCGGGTGGTGTCGGTCGCCGCCCCCGGCGTCGTCGAGCGATCGAATCCCGCTGCGACGTATGGCAAGGCACCTGCTACGGTGATGAGGAGTTCTCGACGATCCATGTCGGCGTCAGCGCGGGTAGTTCTTCAGCCGCGGCACGCCATGCTGCCACGGCTCCGGCGGCAGCGCAGCCCCGTCGCGATTGGGCATCATCACTTTCGGCAGGCTCTGCGCGTCCATCACGTCGTCTTCCGTGATGACGTTGTTCTTGAAGAGCAGGAACGCCGTCAGCGCATAGACTTCGTCGGGCGCCAGTGTCTGCTCCTTGCCGAGCGGCATACCGCGGTTGATGTAATCCCACATCACCGTCGCATAGGGCGAGTGGAGCGCCAGCACGTTGTTGTCGTTGACGCACGGTTGGAGGCAGGGATAGGGATTCTTCGTCGTGCCGTCGCTCTTGATGAGCGTCGGCGCCGGCGCCATCGATCCGCCGCGCCCGTGGCAGCCGCCGCATCCCTTCTGCAGAAAGAGCGGCGCCCCTTCCTTCGCGGTCCCGCGGCCGGGCGGCAGTTCCTTGCCGTCGGGGCTAATCGAAATGTCCCACGCACGGATTTCGGCGGCCGTCGGCGTCCGTCCGACGCCGTACGTCGGCGACTGCGCCGATCCTGCGTGCGACAGCCCGAGGACGAGCGACGACAGCAGCAGGTTACGCCAGGCCATTGAGCACGCTCCCGTCGCTCGCGATCTTCCACGGCTGGATCGTGTTGTCGGCGCCGCGCACGCGCGGCCGTTCCGGCGGATCGTTGAAGAAGGCGCCGGCGTCGGCGCGGGTCGGCTGAATCGTGCCCAGCTCGTCGACGCATCGCGACAGCAGGACGCACTCCCGCCCGTCCCACTTCCAATGCATGCCGAAGCGCGTGTGCGCCATCGGGTACGCCGGCGAGCGCAGCTCGCTGTCCTGCCAGTGCACGCCGCCGTCGGTGGAAATCTCCACCTTGCGCACGGCGCCGCCGCCCGACCAGGCCAGGCCGCTGATTTCGTAGAAGCCGGGGCCGGGCAACCGTTGACCGCCCGACGGAAACGTGATCACGGACTTCGGGCCGATTTGCTCCACGAGTGCCGCGGCCCGCGGATCGGCATTGATGTGGCCGTAGTCGTCGTACGTCATGTAGTGCCGGTCGACGACCTTGATGCGGCGCAGATACTTGATTTGATAAATGCCCTCGAAGCCGGGAACGAGCAGACGCAGCGGGAACCCTTGCTGCGGGCGCAGCGCCTCGCCGTTCATGCCGTAGGCGACCAGACAATCGTCCATCGCCTTCCCGAGCGGGATGCTCGACGCGCCCTTCACTTCCTCCGCGCCTTCCGCCACGATCCACGACGCGCCGTTCTGCACGCCGGCTTCCTCGAGCACGAGCGACAGCGGCACGCCGGTCCATTCGGCGCAGCTCGTCAGCCCGTGCGTCTCCTGCACCGTGCTGTGCTGGGCCGAGGCGCGGTTGCCCTGACACTCGATGAAGTGAACGCGTGAGACGAAGGGCAGCCGCTTCAACTCGTCCATCGTGAACACGAGCGGCCGATCGACCATGCCGTGGATCATCAGACGGTGCTCGTCCGGATTGATCTCCGGCACGTAGGATCCGCGATGCGTCGCGACGTAGAAGAGCGACGAGGGCGTGATGATGCCGAACTGGTCCTGAAGCGGCGTATTCACGTGAAACGTCAACCCGTACATGTCGGGCGACATCCGGCCGGCAACGGGCACGCGGATCGACTTCACGTATCGCGAGCGCTCGCCGTAGGCGATGAGCTCCTTGTTCTTCGGAGACAGCGCCTCGGCCATCGACGACTGACCGAGCGCGGGGCGCACGCCGGTGACGGTCAAGCCCGCCAGGGCGGCGCCGCTCTTGAGGAATCGCCGCCGGTTGCGCAGTGCCGTACCCATCGCGCCTCTCCTTCGATCACTTCTTGATCATGTGCGCCAGAGACTTCTCGTTCTCCAGACAGTAGTAGTCCAGCAGCTCGCTGTCGAACACGAGCGGTTGCTTCAGGGTCACCGTCCAGGGCGAGGTATAGGATGTCGGGTCGTCGATCGTCATCTCGACTTCGAGCGTTCCGAAGTTCGGCCGTCGGATTCGCTCGGTCAGTTTTCCCGTGCCCGTCAACGGGTTACCGTTTGCGTCCAGCCACAGATCATCCTTGAAGCCCGAGGTATGCACCACCAGGGTGTCTCCTTCCCACGCGGCCGTCGAGTAGCCGTTCCACGTCGGATTCTGATCCGCAGGTAGCGGTCGTCCGTCGGTGAAGATCTGGCGGTACTGCATGTTGCGCTCGGTCAGGATGATGACACGGTCGGAGAGCTGGAAGATCCGCTTGTAATAGTCGTCGGTCCAGATTCGTGGCGCGCCGCGCGGCATGCAACGGGCGTTGGGATCCTCGTTCTGGGCGGCCGTTCGCCGTTTCACCTCTTCCGCCACACCAGGCGTGTAAGGCAAGCCGTTCTTCAGGGTCGCGGCGATGTTGATGAACTCCCGTGAGATCTGAAGATCGTTGCAGTGCGCGCCGCAGTTCGCGCGCGTTTCCCAGCCCCACATGCCGCTCAGGTCCGGCCTTCCCCCAGCGGTCCGCGGCGCAGGCGCAGACAAGTCTGGCTTGCCATCGGCAGTACGAGGCACGCCGGGCGTGGGGTGCTCCAGCCACTGGGCGGAGGCCGAGCCGGGAAGCGCGCCCCACGTCAAGATTGCTGCACACAGCAGACGCCACGTGGTTCGCATGACATCTTCCTCCGTGTTCGCGGTCCGGATACGGCGACTGCCGGTTCCTAGCGCTTCCTGAACTCCACCTTCATGCCGCCCTGGATGCTGCTGATCACGCCGGGGATGGTGGCGCCGTCGGCGGCCAGCGCGCCGGCGAAGTTCCACGCCTGCGTATTGGGGAACTCCCAGTTGATCTGGCGGCCTTTCACCGTGAAGCGCTTGAGCGGCCGGTCGATCTTGTCTTCTTTCGGAAGCGTCGTGCCCACGAGCCTGCCGATGATCGTGCCGTCCGCGTTCTTCGTGAATTGCACCTCGATGTCGTAGTCGATCGTCCCGACGTTGGGCCGTCCAACCCAGCGGCCCGCGAGCGCGCTGGCAACGTCCGCGTCGACCTGAATCGGAGTTGCCGGTTCGACCTTCGGATTCGCCCGCTCGAAGCGCGAGGTCGTCACGTAGCCGGGGACGATCTGGTTCCCCTCGTGGCAGGCGTACTCCCACCACTCGTACTTGGGATCGTTCCGCATCGGATAGCGGACCGTGAACGAGTGGGTGAGGATGACCGGATCCTCCGTCTTGATCTCGTAGAGCCACATGTCGTTGTTCAGACGGGTGACGCGCTCCGTCGTCTTCATCTGGTCGCTTTGCGGGAAGCGGTTTCCCGCCGGCGACCCGACGACGGCGAGATTGATCATCGGCGCGAGGCCGCCCTCGTAGTTCGTCGTCTCGACGACGAGCGTGTTGCCGTCCCAGTGGCCGCGCGACTCGCCCATGTACGCCTTGTGCGCCGACGGCAGCGGCGGGCGGCCGTCGGTAAAGATCACGCGCGCGTCGTGGATCATCTCGAGGTCGAACACGACAACGCCCGGCGACTGCCAGATTCTGAAGCCGCCGTTGTAGCGATACGGCATCATCGACGAGGGCATGCCGCGCGTGATGCAGCGGTCCCAGCTGTCGAAGTCCGTGGTCCAGTCGTAGGACGGCGATTCGCCGGGCAGCGACCAGCCGCTGCGCATTTCGAGCGCGCGTCGCTTGCCTTCCGGCGTCAGCGGCGGCAGCAGACCATTCGGCGGGTCGACGATGAGCGTCGTCTGCCGCTGCGGCGTCCCCGGGTCTGTCGCGCCGGAGAGGAGCGCACGACCGAATTCTCCTTTCTCCGCTGCCTGACGACTGGCATCGCCACGGCCGGACGCGGCGGCGATGCGCTGCTTGTACTCGTCTTCCGTCCAGAACGCTTTGTTCGGGTCGCAGGGCGGGCCGCCCGGTCGGCCGCTGATGGCACAGCGCTCGAGTGGGACGCCAGCCGCCTGCATCATGTTCAGGTTCGCCTGAATGTCGGGTTCGCCCCACGGCGTTTTCGGATGGACCCAGCCTTTCGGCGTCGCAATGAAGTGGTTGGCCTCGCTCGGCGGTCCGAGAATCGACTGACCCTGCGGGGTCACGACGAAAGCCACGGCGGCCAGGAGACCGAGCAGCGCCGCGCGCATGGTCCGCAAGATTCGGTGCATAGTCACTCCGTGCCGGTGTAGTTTATCGTCATCCGGAGGAATCGTGATGGGCCGATTGGGGCGTCTCGTCGTGCTGGCGTCGACCTTGCTCGGCGCCGGTCTTTTCGCCCAATCGAACGGCACGAGCGCCCCCAAGCCGTACACGACGTGGGTCGCGTACGGCGGAGGCGCGCATTCATCGCAGTATTCCGCGCTCGATCAGATCAAGACGTCGAACGTATCCCAGCTTCAGGTCGCCTGGACGCTCCCTGTTGCCGACACCGTCATCTTCAATCCGCTCGTGGTCGACGGGGCGGTGTTCCTGCAGGCGTCGCGCAACACTCTGGCTGCGGTGGATGCCGCAACGGGCACGGAGATCTGGCGCACGCAGACCCAGGGAGTGATCGGCGGGCGCGGGATGAACTATTGGGAGAGTCCCGATCGCTCGGACAGGCGGCTGCTCCTCATCGCGGGCGGTCATCTCACCGCGCTGAACGCGCGGAACGGCGAGGCCATCGCCGGCTTCGGCGACAACGGCCGCGTGGATCTGCGGAGAGCGCTCGACCGGCCGGCGGCGGATCCGCTGCAGACGGGTAACCCCGGTCGCATTTTCGAGAACACGATGATCGTGTCGCTCCCCGCGCAGGGGGCGGGTTACGACGCGACGCCTGCCGACGTGCAGGCGTACGACGTGCGCACCGGCAAGCTGCAGTGGGTCTTTCACAGCATTCCGCATCCGGGCGAATTCGGGTACGACACGTGGCCGCCGGACGCGTACAAGAAATCCGGCGGCGTTCACAACTGGAGCGAGTTCAGCATCGACGAACGGCGCGGGGTCGCCTTCATCAGCTTCGGCAGCCCGCGCTTCGATTTCTACGGCGGCGATCGCCCAGGCAACAACCTGTTCGGCAATTCCCTCGTCGCGCTCGACGCACGCACCGGCAAGCGCATCTGGCATTACCAGCTGGTGCATCACGATCTGTGGGACTACGACCTGCCGCAGGCGCCGAAGCTGCTGACGATTCGCCAGAACGGCCGGACGATCGACGTCGTCGCGCAGGCGACGAAGCAGGGGTTCCTGTTCGTCTTCGAGCGCGAGACGGGACACCCGATCTGGCCGATCGAAGAGCGGCCGGTGCCGCAGTCTGACGTGCCGGGCGAGCGCGCGTCGCCGACGCAGCCGTTCGCGACGAAACCGGCGCCGTTCACGCGTCAGACGTTCACCGACAAAGACATCAATCCGTACCTGCCCGCGGCAGACCGCGAAGCACTCGCGCAGCGGATCAAGTTCCTTCGCAACGACGGCCTGTTCACGCCGCCAAGCTTCGAGGGCACCATTTCTTTGCCCGGCCACAACGGCGGCGCGAACTTCGCGACCTCCGCCGTCGATCCCGTGCGCGGAGAGTTCTACGTCGTGGCGAAAGCGCTGCCGACGATCGATCGGCTGACGCTGCCGGGTCAGGGCGGCCGCGGCGGGCGAGCGGGCCCGATCGTGACGCCGGAGCAGAAGGCCGCGCTGATCGCTCAGGCCAGGGAGTTGCTTGCGCAGGGCGGACCGCTGCGGCTCGAGTCGCCGTACGAGTTCTGGAATCAGAACAGCGTGACGATGAGCGCCGCCGGTCCGCCGTGGTCGGAGATGACTGCGTACGATCTGAATACCGGCGAGATCAATTGGCGGATCCCGACGGGCACCGTGCTTGCGCCGCCCGAGCTCGGAATTCCAGCGAACAGCGGCTCTCACTTTCCGCGAGGTGCTCCGCTCGTAACCGCCGGCGGCCTGATTTTTTTCGCCACCGGGTCGGACCACCGTTTCCGCGCGTACGATCGCGACAACGGTCGCGAAGTGTGGTCGATGGAGCTTCCGGGGACATCGGAAGGGATGCCCGCGACCTACGCGATCGACGGCCGACAGTACATTGTCGTGCCGGTCGCCGCCGGCGCCGGGATGTTCGCTGCCCGGTTCGGCGGTCCTGGCGCCGCGGGCGCTCCCGGGCAGTACGTGGCGCTGGCGTTGAAACAGTAGGGGAGGAGACGTGGATAGAGCTACGAGAAACGCAGGACTAAAGTCCTGCGCCACATTGATGGGGATCGTGCTCGCCGGCGTCGTGACGCTTCCGATCGCGGCGCAGGAGCGCGGTCGCCAGGGCGCCGCGGCAGCGCCGGCGCAAGGTCGCGGTCGTGGACCGGCGCCGGCCGCACGCACGGATCGAATTGCGGGCCGCCCGAATCTGAATGGCGTCTGGCAGGCCATCAACACCGCCAACTGGAATCTCGAGGGTCACTCCGCGTCGGCGACCGCGTTCCCGCAGCTCGGCGCGCTGTTTGCGGTTCCGCCGGGGCAGAGCGTCATCGCCGACAACAACGGGACGATTCCGTACACGCCCGAAGGGTTGAAGAAGCGTCAGGAAAACCGGGCCGGATGGCCGAAGTCGGATCCGGAAGCCAAGTGCTACATGGCGGGGCTCCCGCGGGCGACCTACATGCCCTATCCCTTCCAAATCGTCCAGGGCGAGAAAGACATCCTCTTCGTCTACGAGTACGCGCACGCCAATCGCGTCGTTCACATGAACGGCCACGACGAGTCCCCGGTGGACAGTTGGATGGGATGGTCGAACGGCAAGTGGGACGGCGACACGCTTGTGATCGCGGTGAACGGCTTCAACGATCTGTCGTGGTTCGACCGGGCCGGCAATCACCATAGCGACGCGCTCACGGTGGTGGAGCGCTACTCGCTGGCGCCCGGCGGGAACCTGAACTACGAGGCGCGGATCGAAGACCCGAAGACGTTCACCCGGCCCTGGACCATCCGCATGCCGCTCTATCGCCTCCGCGACACGAACGCGCAGTTGCTCGAATACAACTGCGTCGAATTCTCGGAGGAGCTGCTGTACGGCGACCTGAAAAAGAAGGGTTCGAAGTAGGTCTATACTCTAGGGGCCTAAGCAAGGAGAGAGCCGTGCGCACGAAGTTGCTCAGTGCCATCGCCGTTGCGCTGTTCGGTGCCGCTGTCGCCCCGGTCCTTGCGCATCATTCGTTCGCCGCCGAGTTCGATGCCAACAAGCCCGTCACCATCAAGGGCAAGGTCGCCAAGGTCGAGTGGGTCAACCCGCACTCGTGGATTCACATCGACGTGACGGGTCCCGACGGCAAGGTCGAGAATTGGGCAGTGGAAGGCGCCGCGCCGAACGCGCTAATCCGCCGCGGCTGGACCAAGAACTCGCTGCCCGCCGGTATCGAGATCACCGTCGACGGCTTCCAGGCGAAGGACGGTTCGTTCCGTGCGAACGCCCGTGACGTCACGTTCCCGGACGGGACGAAACTGTCGGTCGGGTCGAATGAGCCCGACGCGCCCGAGAAGCCGGGTCGCGGCAGAGGTGGCAAGTAAGGTCGTCGGCGCTCTCTCTGATCGGCTCGGTACTCCTCGCGGCCCAGACCGCGGTGCCGCGCCTGCCGCCGTCCGGGCCTCGCAACCCCTCCGGGCCATCGGTGCAGGCGCTTCAGGATCCTGAGTACGCCGCGTTGGCGGCGACGTGCAAGACGCCGCCCACAACGGCCGGCGGCCGCGGCGGTGCGCGCGGCGCTCCTCCTCCCCAGGCTATCCGCGAATACGCGGTCACCGAGATTCCCGGTGTCATCGCGGCCGGCCGGACGTGGACGTTCGTGTGGCAGCAGGCCGGCAACAACGGCGACGGCATCGTCGGCGCCGGCGACGGCGGATTGCTGCTGGCGCAGAACGACACCAGCACCGTCGTGAAGTTGGATCGAAACGGCGACGCGTCTGTCGCCTACTCCGGCACTCACACCGGCGGCGCGCTGTCGATCAATTCGCGCGGCGATCTCTTCATCGTGGAGCGAGGCCTGCACATGAGAGTGGAGCAGCTCGCGCCGCAGCGGAGGATGCTCGCGAATAGCTATCAAGGTGAGCCGCTTGACTGCGTGGGCGCGGTCATCAACGACCTGACGGCGGACAGCGGCGGCGGCGTGTACTTCACCATGGACGGACTGTTTCACGCCGACTCGAAGGGCGTCGTCACCCGGTACGGCGAGAACCTCTCCACCAACGGCGTCATCCTCAGCTCCGACGAGAAGACGCTCTACGTCACCAACGGCGCGGCGCTCGCGGCGTTCGATGTGCAGTCGGATGGGTCGCTGGTCAACCAACGCGCGTTCGTGAAGCTCATGTCGGGCGCCGGCGACGGCAGCACGATCGATGCCGAGGGTCGCATCTACGTGACGACGGGCGCGGGTGTCGAAGTGGTCGGTCGCGACGGCACGCACCTTGGCATCATCCCCACGCCCCGCGGTGTGATCAGCTGTGCCTTCGGCGGGACCGACAAGAGAACGCTGTTCGTCCTCGCGCGTGGTGCGCAGGATGCCGAGGGCAACGAAGTCGCCAACGCGGTGCAGGTCTGGTCGATCCAGACGATCGCGCAGGGCTTCAAGGGACGCGCGAAGTAAGAAGTAAGAACTTACGGCAACGCGAAGACGACGACCTGATTGGTCGCGACGATCGCGACGTACTGCTTTCCGTTCCTCCCCTGATAGGAAATCGGGTTGGCGTTGCCGGCGCCGTCGAGCGTCGTGACCCAGAGTTCCTTACCGGTCTTCGAATCGAATGCGCGGAAGCGGCGGTCGTCGGTCGCCGCGATGAACACCAGCCCGCCAGCCGTGACCGTCGGGCCCGCGCTGCCGCTGCCGCCCACGTTCTGCTTTCCCGCCGGCAGGTTCTCGTTGATCCCGAGCGTGGTCTGCCACGCAATCTCGCCGGTGTTGGCGTTGACGGCGACGAGCCGCGACCACGGCGGGCGTTGACACGGAAGGACGATGTCTCGACCGGAGGCGTCCTTGCCCATCGACGCTGAGAACGAGTGGAAGGGGCCGACGCCGTCAACCGATGCGCGGTCGTACGGCTGCGTCGAGCCCTGCGCGTCGAACGAATAGGTGACGCCGGGCTTTTTCCTTTCGACCCACCCCACGAGCGACGTGTCGTGCGAGTTCATGTAGATGTAGCCGGTGCGCGGATCGATGGCGGTGCCGCCCCAGTTGACGCCACCCGTGCCGCCGGGGAATGAAATCGTCGACTTCGGCGGTGCGTCGTCCTCGTGGAACGTGAAAGGTGTGAACGGACCCTCGTTCGTGAATCCTCCGCTCCTGTCCCACAGCGCCTGACACGCGGCGGCGTGCGCCGCCGTCGTGTCGGCGGCCGTCACCATGTCTTCCTTCTTGAAACTCGTCTTCGCCAGCGCCGGCGGCTTCAGCGGGAACGGCTGCGTCGGCGAGTACCACTCGCCGGGAACGTTCCCCTTCGGTACCGGCCGCTCCTCGACGCCGAAGAGTGGCTGTCCGTTCGTGCGATCGAGGATGAACATGTAGCCGCCCTTGCCGACCGTCGCGAGCGCAGGAATCGTGCGGGTCCCTTGTTTGACGTCGACCAGGCCGGGGGCCGCCGAGAAATCGATGTCCCAGATGTCGTGATGCACGGTCTGGAAGTGCCACCGGTATGTGCCGCTCGCGATGTCGACGGCGACCACCGAGTTGGCGAACAGGTTGTTGCCGGGCCGATCGCCGCCCCAGTAGTTCGCAGCGGGTCCGGCCACCGGCATGTAGACGAGTCCGCGCGCTTCGTCGACGGTCATGGAAAACGCCCAGACGTTCGTGCCCGATCGGTTTTCCCATCCGTTGTCGAGCCACGATTCGTGTCCGACCTCGCGCGGGCGCGCCACCGTGTGGAATTCCCAGAGCTTCTTGCCCGTGATGGCATCGAACGCGCGTGTGTCTCCCGGCGGTCCCAACGGGATCTCGTTCACGGCGGCGCCGACCATGATGACGTTCTTGTAGATCGTCGGCGTCCCTCCGTAACCGACGACCATGTCGACTTCGCCGGCGGTGCCGAATGCTTCGGAGGGTTTGCCGGACGCCGCGTCGAGCGCCAGCAGACGCCTGCCGGCGATGACGAACACGCGCGCGGCCGTCGTACCGTCGCCGGGCCAGTATCCGACGCCGCGGCGTGAGACCGCGCCCGCCTGCGGACCGCCGCCGATCTCGCGCTGCCAGATCACCCTCCCGGTGTCCGCCTCGAAGGCCACGATCGAGTTGGCGGCTGGGAGATACATCACGCCGGCGACGACGAGCGGCACGGCTTCGGAACCTGTGAGAAGGGCGTTCCCGCCGCGGCCGCCCGGCGGAGGGGGGAAGTTGTAGGTCCACGCTTTCGCGAGCTTCGCGACGTTGCCGGCGGTGATGTCCGTGAGCGGCGAGAAGCGGGATCCTGCGAGGTCGTGGTCGTACGTTCGCCATTCCTGCGCGGCCGTCGCTGCGGGTCGCTGGGCGTGTCCGGATGCGGCCAGGCTGAGCGCGAAAAGCACGGCGGTCCAGCGAGGAAAGCGCAGGATGTTCACTGCGACAGTTTACAGGGTGCTGCCCGTGGAATTCTGCTACGCTGCCTGGCGCGGAGGCGAGCATGAAACGAGCATTGACTGTCACGGCGCTCCTGATCGGTGCGGTTGGCGGTGCCGGGCGCGCACAGCAGCCGGCCAATGCGCCGCCCAAGATCCAGGTGCTGATCGTGACCGGCCAGAACGGACACAACTGGCGGGGCACGACGCCGCTTCTCCGTAAGATTCTCGAAGACACCGGCAAGTTCGAGGTTCGCGTCACCGAGGAATTCCGAGGCGCGGGACCAGAAGCGCTGGCGCCGTACGACCTCGTAGTCCTGAACTACTTCGAGCGCGGCCGACCTGAACTTCGGTGGGGCGACCGGGCGAACGCCGCGTTCCTCGACTTCGTTCGATCGGGCAAGGGTGTCGTCGTCTATCACTTCTCGATGGCGGCATTCGACGGCTGGACCGAGTACGAGAAGCTGTCGGGCGCCAACTGGCGACCGAACAACGGCCACCACTCCGCGACGCACAGTTTCACGGTGGACGTGAAGGATCGGGAGCATCCCATCACGAAAGGGCTGAAGCTCTCGTTCCCTCAAACGAACGACGAGCTGTACGCAAACTTGCGGTGGCAGCCCACGGGCTCCTATCACGTGCTCGCAACCGCGTACGACGATCACGCGCTCTACCAGGCAAGCCGCACCGACTCGCGAGCGCCGCAGCCACTGGAGGGCGCGGGCGCCAACGAGCCGATGCTGTGGACCGTTGACTACGGCAAGGGCCGCGTCTTCGTGACGGCTCTCGGACACGACGTCGATCAAGTGCAGACGCCGGCGTTCGTGACCACGTTCGCTCGCGGCGCCGAGTGGGCCGCCACCGGACAGGTCACGCTGCCGGTTGCTGCGGCAATGGCGGCCTCCTCCGGCGGCGGTCAGGCCGTCGCGCCGGCGGCGCAGCAACCGGCACCCGAAGGGTACGTCCCGAGAGGGACTCGGCCGGGCAAAGGGCTCGCACCCGGGATGAAAGTGACGGACCTCGGCAAGGGCGCGCGAACCTTTCGGGTCAATATGACCAAGGGCGACGAAATCATGTCGGGCCTGACCGAATTCGCGGAGAAGTACCACATCAAGAACGGGCACTTCACCGCGCTCGGCGCGATCAACAAGGGCCTCTTCGGTTGGTCCGACGTCGAACGGGGACTCGGGCAGAAGAAGATCGAGTTGAATCAGGAAGCCGAAATCGTGTCGCTCATGGGCAGTATTTCTGTCGACGCCCAGGGACGATCGACGGTGCACGGCCACGGCACCGTCGCGCTCTCGGACGGTTCGGTTCGCGGCGGGCACTGGTGGGAGGCGCACGTCAGCATCATTGCCGAAGTGTTCGTCACCGAAGAGGAAGGGGCGACGTCACACGAATAATTCATTGAGCGGGCATTGCTCGTCGACCAGCGCCTGGATGATGGGACCGGCGTTGTCGCCGTTCATGAGGATCACCCAGCCGGCTTTGCGCGCGACCGATGCGACGACAAACGCCTTGAACCCCGGATTATCGCCGCCATGTGAGATCACGTCGCCGGATTTTCCGTGAAACACCTGCCAGCCGAGCGCCCAGGACGATGAGGCGTCGACCTTCACCTGCGGCCGAATCATCTCGTCGCGCATCTGGCGGCTGAGACTATACGCGTTCGGCGGTCGAGGCTCGATCACCTCGCTCAGGAATCGAGCATATTCCCTTGCTGTCGTATGCAGCCCGCCGGCTGCCGCGTATCTCGCCGTGTCGACGGCGCTCGCCCGGCGGCGCGGACGGCGCATGCGGCCGTTTGAATCATGGCCTTCCGCGGCGCGAGTCTCGTAGTCGGAGGTCCATAGATACCCGCTCGAGGACATACCGAACGGTTTGAGCACATTGGCCTTCAGGTAATCACCGATGTCGGTCGCGCATACGCGGAGACCGTCCTCGAAGGTCGAACATGTGTTTCGATCGACGTGGCCCAGCAACCGCGTGACCACCGATTGCAAGTACCAATAGCCTTCGCCCGAGTACGACCATCGCTCGCCTGGTGTGAAGGCGAGACCGATCGGTGTGTCGGCCGATCGCCAATTCGGCAAGCCCGTCGTGTGAGACAGGACATGCCTGGCGGTGATGAGATCGATTCTTGGATCGTCGAGTGGGCGCTCGGCCGAGTACTTCGTAAGCGGAACATCCAGCGACAGGACGCCTTTCTCGCAGAGCTTGAGCACCGCGTACGCGAACACCGTCTTGCTGACGGAGCCAGCCTCGAAGATCGTGTCCTCAGTGACCGGTGCCTTCGTGTCGACGTTGGCGACGCCGTACGAGTCCCAAAACGCGAGCGCC
>Ga0310810_10002594_pt1 | contig 19464 bp, 16 predicted proteins | sample NCmetagenome_FD_207641 | JGI IMG/M metagenome (GOLD analysis project Ga0310810, IMG submission 207641) | Soil microbial communities from experimental microcosm in Duke University, North Carolina, United States - NC | ecosystem: Engineered > Artificial ecosystem > Soil microcosm > Unclassified ...
CCGTGAGCGAGTCCGCAGTGAGCTCGGATGCGAGCCGCTGCAGGTACGCGCGATCGACCTTCATCTCTTCTGACTCGCGCAGCTTCAGCTGATCGAAGTGGCGCGCCGCCCAGCCGTCGGCGACGTGAACGAGCAGAATCTCCGCGTGCGTCAGCTTGGCGAGCTGACGGACGTGCGCGATGATTGTCTTGTCGGCCGGAGAATTCTCAACGGCAACGAGGATCCGTCGATACATGCCCGTGATCTGATGTGAGGATGCGCTACCCGAAAAAGGTCTGATACAGCAGCCAGACGTTCAACGCAGCAATGATAACGGCGATCGTCCACGCCAGCACCCGCACCCAGGGCGGCGCGACGAACGCTCCCATCTTGGCTTTGCTGCTGGTGAAGCTGACCAGAGGAAACACTGCGAACGGCAACTGCAGGCTGAGGATGACCTGACTCAGGATGAGCAGCGCCCCGGTTCCACGCTCTCCATACAGGCTCACGACGACAACCGCTGGAACGATAGCCACGAGACGGGTGATGAGACGACGGAGCCACGGACGGAGGCGGATGTTGACGAAGCCCTCCATGACAATCTGACCGGCAAGCGTGCCAGTCAACGTCGCGTTCTGGCCCGAGCAGAGCAACGCGACGGCAAACAGAATTCCGGCGGCACTCGTGCCGAGCAGGGGCGACAAGAGCTTGTGCGCGTCGCCGATGTCTGCCACCGATTCGTACTCGGTGCCGTGGAAGACCGCCGCTGACACGATCAGGATGGCGGCGTTGATGAACAGCGCCGACATCAGCGCGATCGATGAATCGAGCGTCGCGAACCGGATCGCTTCCTTCTTGCTCGCCAGCGTGTCGACGTATCGCCGCGTCTGCACGATGGACGAATGCAGATACAGGTTGTGCGGCATCACCGTCGCTCCCAGGATGCCGAGTGCGATGTACAGCATCTCCGGGTTGGTCACGATCTCCGGTCGCGGGATGAATCCGACAGCGAGCGCCACGGGGTCTGGACGCGCGAGGAAGATCTGGATGGCGAAAGAACCTGCAATCGCGACGATCAGCGCGACGACGAGCGCTTCAACGTAGCGGAAGCCGCGATGCTGCAGGAAGAGAATGAGCAGCACGTCGAGCGCGGTGAGCGTCACGCCCCAGATAAGTGGAATCCCGAAGAGCAGATTCAGGGCGATGGCCGCGCCGATGACCTCCGCCAGATCGCAGGCCGCAATTGCAATCTCGCACAGGACCCACAACACGATCGTGACCGGTTTCGAATAACTGTCGCGACATGCCTGCGCGAGGTCACGTCCGCTGGCGATCCCGAGACGCACGGCGAGCGCCTGCAGCAGGATCGCCATCATGTTCGAGATCAGGATGACGCTCAGCAGGGTGTAGCCGTATCGCGCACCGCCCGCCAGGTCGGTCGCCCAGTTGCCCGGGTCCATGTACCCGACCGCGACCAGATAGCCCGGTCCCGCAAACGCAAAAAGCTTCCGCCAGAAGCCGGCGTCCTGCGGCACGGCGATCGAGCCGTGCACCTCGCGCAGGCTCGGGGCGTCCGGGACGCTGCGCCAGCCGCCCTGCGGGGCCGCTGAAACGGGGGCGTCACCTTCCATGTGAATGCAGCCGCGTCATTTTTTGATTAGTCAAAATTTATATTGTTCTTTGTCAAAAGTCAAACTACACTCGAGTCAAATGCCGTCGAGTACCGTCGAGAACTATCTCAAAGCCATTTACATCGGCACCAACAGCCTGGACCCTCCACAGCGGCTGCTGCCCATGGGGCAACTGGCGTCGGCCCTCAACGTCACGCCCGGCACGGCGACCACGATGGTCAAGACGCTGGCTGAGTCGGGACTCGTGGAGTACGAACCGTACGCCGGTGTCACGCTGACCAAGGCCGGAGAGAAGCTCGCCGCCCTCGTCACCCGTCGCCACCGGTTGATCGAGCTTTTCCTCGTGCAGGTCATGGACTACTCGTGGGACGAGGTGCACGACGAGGCCGAACAACTCGAGCACACCGTCAGCGATCGGTTGGTCGATCGGATGGACGCGATGCTGGGCAGGCCGGAAACCGACCCGCACGGCGATCCGATTCCCAACGCAGAAGGGATGGTCAAGCGTCAGAAGCTCCAGACGCTGTTGACCTGCCCACTCGACACGAAGGTCACGGTGACACGCGTCATCGATCAGGACAAGGACTTCCTGCGCTTCATTGAGCACCACAACCTGAAACCGGGAGAGGCCATCTCCGTCGAGGAACGCGATCCCGCCGCCGACAGCGTTCGCGTCCGGCGCAGCAACAATCGCCGGCTGACGATCGGAACGCGCGCCGCATCCAAGCTGCTCGTGCAGGCGGTACAGGTGCTGCTCCTCGTTCTGCTCTCGTCGCCAGTGTGGGCACAGGCACAGGCGGCGGCACCACGATCCGAGCCGCCCCGCACGTCGCTCTCGGGTTACATGGACTTCCATTTCAACAATCCCGAGTTCAGCGACGCGCAACTGGATTTCCACCGCTTTGTGCTGCTCGTCACGCATAACTTTTCCGAACACATCCGCTTCGTCGGCGAGCTCGAGCTCGAACACGCGGTGGTCGAGGGGCTGGAAGAAAAAGGCGAACTCGAACTGGAGCAGGCGTACGTCGACTTCCTGCTCAAGCGCTCGTTCAACGTCCGCGCCGGGATGCTGCTCATGCCGATCGGCATCATCAACGAGCGGCATGAACCGCCGGTCTATTACGGCGTCGAACGTCCCTTCAACGACACCTTCATCATCCCGACGACATGGTTCGAAGTGGGCGCCGGTGTGCACGGAGAGCTCGGTCGCGGCTGGCGGTATCGCGCGTACATCGTCGCGCCGCTCGACTCAGCGGAGTTCACCGCCGAAGAGGGAATCCGGGAAGGGCGCCAGAAAGGCTCCGAGGCGAATGTCGGGAGCCCCGGCGTGACGGGGCGACTCGAATACGTTGCGATTCGCGGACTGACGCTTGGCGCAAGCGGATGGTCCGGGAAGTCGGGATTCCAGTTCCGCCCGGTCTTCGACGTCCCCGTCTCGCTCGCCGAGGCCGATGCGCGCTACTCCCGTCGTCAACTGGAACTCCGCGGGCAGTTCTCGCAGATCTGGATCGACAACGCCGGACGATTGAACGATGCGCTCGCCCTTCGCGTTGGTGTCAACCCGAATGTCGCCAGAGTGCTGCGCGGGTTCTACGGCGAGGCCGGCTATCGGGTGATCTCGCATCCACGCTTCGGTGAGGTCGGCACGTTCGCCCGGTACGAAAACTTCGATACGCAGTTTCGAATGCCTGCCGGCTCTGTCGGGCTGCCCGAATTCGATCGTGATGCGTGGGTCGTCGGCGCCACCTACTGGCCGGATCCCGACGTCGCCGTGAAGTTCGACTACTCGATCGTGCGGAATCGCAGCACGGTAGTCCAGGCGCCGAACTCGCTCAACATCGGCCTGGGATGGTGGTTCTGATGCGACTCGCCTTGATTTCACTCGTGCTGCTTTGCACCACGGCATCAGGTCCGGCTAAAGCCGGACACTACATTTCAGACGCAGGGTCCGGCTTCAGCCAAACCGACGCAGCCCAGGAAACGCAGGTCATCGAGATCAGCGCCGAGCGTTTCAGCTTCAACCCGTCGGAGATTCGAGTCAAAGCAGGAACAAAGCTCGAAATCCGCCTGACCAGCGAAGACACGATGCACGGCTTTCATATCGTGGGCACTGACATCAATCTCGAGCTGCCCAAACGGGGACGCGGTGTTGCGTCCGCCACATTCCAGCCCACTCCGGGCCGCTACGAGTTCGAGTGCTCCAGGTTGTGCGGAGCTGGCCACTCGTTCATGCGCGGCGTCATCATCGCCACCGAGTAGCGAGGTCATTCATGAACAGCACGACGGGGACGATCACCGCGCTCCTGTTGCTCAGTGCCCTCCTCATCGCGCAGACACCGGGCGGCGTGCCAGGAGAACCGCTTGCCGGCGTCACCCCGGTGGAGTTCGAAGAGTTTCGAATCGGCCTCGACGACTTCCTCGAAGTGGAGACGTCGGATGAAGGACTGGGCCCGGCGTTCAACGGCACGAGCTGCGCCGGCTGTCACAGCGTCCCCGCCGTCGGAGGCACTGGACATATCGGCGAAGTGCGCGCCGCCAAGCGTGGTCCACGGGGCGAGTTCGTCGCACTGGATCCGTCGGGCGAAACACTGTTTCATTTGTTTTCTGTGCCGAGCCACTCGTGCCAGCCCCAGATCCCCGACGATGCCACGGTGTTTGCGCGCCGCGTTCCGATTCCGCTGTTCGGCGCCGGCCTCGTCGAGGCGATCCCGGACGAGTCGCTGCTCGCGCTCGAAGATCCCATCGATCGCAACCGCGACGGCGTCAGCGGCCGTGCGGCCATCGTCGTCGATGTCGCGACCGGCGAGCGACGCGTTGGACGATTTGGATGGAAGGCGCAGCACGCCACGCTGCTCACCTTCAGCGCAGATGCCTACCGTAACGAGATGGGCATCACCAACGAACTGTTTTCGCAGGAGCTCGCCGTCGGCGTGTCAGGCGATCGCATGCAGGCCTGTGATCGCATCCCCGAGATCGAAGACAAGCGCGATCCGCGGACCGGGCGGCGCGGCATCGACAACTTCGCGAGCTTCATGAAGTTCCTTGCGCCCGTTGCTCGCGGTACCGTCGGCGAATCCGCGCGGCTCGGCGAACAGGTATTCGGTGCGATCGGCTGCGCGGCATGCCACACGCCCTCCATACAAACCGGCCCGAGCGCGAATCCTCTCTTCCATCACCGGCAGGTGCCGCTCTTCTCAGATCTGCTGCTGCACGACATCGGCACGGGCGACGGCATCGCACAAGGCGTGGCTGCGCCAGAGGAGATTCGCACGCCGGCACTCTGGGGCATCCGCTTCCGACGGCCGTTCCTGCACGACGGGTCTGCGGCGACATTCGAGGAAGCGATTGGCCGCCACGGAAACGAAGCGGAGCTGGCGCGGCGCGGATTCGAACGCGCGGCCGAAAGCGATCGCGCCGCACTGCTCGCGTTCCTCAGGTCTCTCTAAGATGGACAGTAAGCAGAAGGTCCAGATCAAACGGCTGTTCGTCCAACGACTTGCGCGTCAGAGTCTGGTTGCCCTGATCCTGGTCGTGGGCTCACTGGCACTTGGGACGGTGGGCTTTCATATGCTGAGCAGGCAACTCTGGATCGATGCCTTGCTCAACTCCGCAATGCTGCTCGGTGGGATGGGACCGGTGGGCGATCTCGGTCCGACGAGCGGAAAACTGTTCGCGACCTTCTTTGCGCTCTACTCCGGCCTGGTCTTCCTCATCGTCGCCGGGCTCCTGTCCATGCCGGTCTTTCATCTCGTCCTGCACCGCTTCCACCTCGACGTCACGCGCGGCGAAAAGAGCTGACGGCTACTGTCCGATGCCGTAGAGGTGACCGAGCGTCCTGACGACGATCAGACCGTCCGAGATCGCCGGGGTGGCCATGATCACTTCCTTCATGTCGTTCTTCGCAACCTGCGTGAGACCCGGACTGGCAGTAATCACGTAGACCTCGCCGTCTTCACTCGCAACGTAGAGACGTCCGTCCGCCGCGATCGGCGAGGCTGAAAATGATCCGCCCGTGCCGACGCGCCCGCGAAACGCACGTTGACCGCTGTCAGGGTTGTACGCCGAGACGATGCCGTTGATGTTCAGGGTGAAAAGGTAGCCGCCGTACAGAAGCGGAGTCGGGATGTACGTGCCCTCGTTCATGTTGCTCCACGCAATCGACTGACTCTTCTCCTCGCCCTTGGGCAGCGAGATGTCACCTTCGGCTTCAGGCCGAATCGCGTAGATGGGTCGCACCGGCGGGTACCCACCGGTCACGAAGACAAGTCCGTTGCCGGCCACCGGTGTACCGATCGTGATCTCCGAATTGGGCCCCAGCGTCCACAACTGTTTCCCTGTCGCAGGGTCGTACCCGCGAACCTTGGTGCCGTTGGTGACGACCACTTCACGGCCGTCGGATGTACGGGCGAGCGTCGGTGTACCCCACGTCGAGATTTCGTCGGCGCGCGGCGTCTTCCAGAGTTGCTTGCCGGTGGCCAGATCCCATGCCGCGATGTACGACCCCTTCTGCACGTCGGCCTGAAGGATCACGGAGTTGCGGTAGATGATCGGCGAGCTCGAGTGACCCCACTGGAATGCCGGATCGAAGAACCATCCACTATCGAGCACACCGAGATCGACGCGCCACAGTTCCTTGCCATTGAAGTCCCACGCAGCGAGCACGCCGGCTGACCCGAAGACCGCGACCACGCGCTTACCGTCGGTGACCGGCGTCGAGCTGGCCTGACTGCTCTTCGTATGACGCTTCGTTTTCGGGAGCGCGGTGACAGCCGTACGCTCCCAGAGAATTTTTCCCGACGTCTTGTCGAGCGCGAAGATCTTCCACTGATGCTCCGAGAGGTCGTCCACCGGTTTGACGTCACCGTAGAGGCCGGTCTTGAACGTGGTGTCTCCGGCCTTGCTGATCGCGGTGACAGCGAACACGCGGTCACCCCAGATCACCGGGCTCGAGTTGGCGATGCCAGGGATCGGTGTCTTCCACTTGATGTTCTTCCCGCTGGCGACGTCCCATTCGGTGACCGCACGCTGGCCGTCGCCATTACCTGAAGCACCTTCGCCACGAAACGCAGGCCAGTTGCGTGGCCCCGTGGATCGAGGAACTGACGCGGCAGCGGCTGGAGGTGCTGCTGGCGAGGCGGGCGGAGCAGCGGCTGCCGCCGCGGCTTCTGGCGTCATGCGCGCGAGGCTGATACTCGCGGGGCCTTGTACCAGGTCCACAGACTCGACGAGGCCACCGCGGCCCGCGAACGTCAGCATCGCGTTCACTTCAGTGATGCGAAAGACATCCTCGGCTGACGGCACCAACCGGACTGCCGGCTGACCCGTGACCTGCGACATCAGCGTTCCGTTGTTCAACGTCACAGTCATCGTCAGGCCACTTCCCGCGTCGCGGTACGTGCCGACGTACTTGGGAAGGACGGCGGGATCGACAGCGAATGCGGCCGCAGCTGTCTCTGGCGGCAGCTTGTCGATGGCACCCTTGATGAGCGGGACGAGCGATTCCCTCTTCATCGTGCCGGCCATCGCGATTGCCGACTGCAGGCCCTGGCGCGTGACCTTGCCGGCCAGTGCTGCTCTGGTCAGCGGCTCGCTGTTGCTCTGCACGCCTCCAGCGAGAGCGCTGTCTGGATCGGACCCGTTCTGTACCAGATAGACGGCGACGTCGATATAGCCGTTGGCGATCGCCATGTCGGCCGCGCGCCCGCGATAGAAGGTGTCCTGCGCATTGACGTTCGCGCCGCGCGACAGGAGCAGCTTCACCGCCTCGAGCCGTCCGTTCCCGGCCGCGAAGATGAGCGGTGTCACGTCGTAACGCGACTTCGCGTTGACGTCAGCGCCCTGGCTGAGCGCTGCCGTGATTCGAGCGGTGTCGCCGGCGCGCGACGCTTCCCACAATGATTCGTTGGCTGCCTGCGCTCCTTGTCCTGCCACCATGCTTGTGGCTGCGAGGAGAGCGGCTCCGAGGACCACGAGGACGCGATTCATGGTGTTCTTCTTCATCTTTCACCTTCTGCGTCGAGCCAGCAGTGGACGCGAATTATAATCCCCGGCCTTGACACTTCCTTCACCGGCGCCGGTCGAGGCGCGATCCGGCCTCGATCCCTGGCAAGCAGCAGAACTCCCGGAACCACCCAGACCACGCGGGCTCGAATGGGTCGGTGCGGTCGGCCCCGGCGTGATCGCACTTGGCGTGTCGATCGGCAGCGGCGAGTTCCTCCTCGGGCCGGCGGCGTTCGTGCAACACGGTCTATCGCTGATGTGGGTCGTCGTCGTGGCGGTCACGCTGCAGACGATCTTCAACACGGAAGTGATGCGCTACACGCTGGCCACCGGTGAACCTGTCTTCACCGGGTTCATGCGCACGAGGCCGTCTTCAACGCTATGGGCGTGGGTTTACGCGGCGCTCTACTTTCTCCAGGTCGGCTGGCCCGCGTGGGCAGCGACGGCTGCCGCCGCGATCTTCTTCCTCTTCGTGAGGCGCCTGGCAGTCGCCAGCGACGCCACAGCCATCTACGGCATCGGCGTTGCGGCGTTTCTCGGCTGCGTCGTCATTCTCACCGTCGGCCGGCGCATCGAGCGCACGCTCGAGCTTTTGAACTGGATCCTCGTGGTCACCATCCTCGGGGGCTTCTTCGTGCTCGTTCTGCTCTTTGCGCCAGGAAGCGCATGGCTCGAGGCCGGGGCTGGACTCGGCGGCTTCGATCTGCGCTCGGGGACGTTCAATCCGCTACCGGCTGGCGCCGACTTCTTTCTTCTCGGCGCGCTTGTCGCGTACTCAGGGTCGGGCGGCGTTGTGAACATCGTGCTGTCGAACTGGGCCCGCGATCGCGGCTACGGCATGGGCGAACGCGCCGGCTACATTCCGGCGGCGGCCTCCGGCGAGAAAGGACATGTCGCGGCCACCGGCTTCATGTTCCCCGACGATGCCAAGTCGATGGAGCGCTGGCACGGATGGTGGCGAGTGGTGTCGGCCGATCAGTGGGGTCTCTTTTGGATCGGCGCGCTCCTTGGAATGCTTCTGCCGGCGCTGCTCTATGTCACGTTCCTCCCGCGCGGCACCAACATTCAGGGGCTTGGCATCAGCGCAGCGTTGGCGGCGGCGATCGGAAGCCAGACTGGCGCGCTCACCGGCGGTGTCATCGCATTCCTCGGCGCGTGGCTGCTGTTTAAGACACAGCTCGATAACCTCGAAGGAATGGTTCGCGCCATCGCCGACATCCTGTGGACAGGAAGTCGTCGTGTCCGCGCCTGGCGTGGCGGCGACGTTCGCGCGGTTTACTACACCGTGCTCGCGATTCTCGTCGTCTGGGGGCTGATCGCGATGCGCATCGCCCAGCCGATCGTGCTTCTGCAACTTGGCGCCAATGTGGCTGGGCTGATCTTCGTCATCGCGGCGCCGCACCTGCTCTACATCAACACGCGACTGCTGCCACCGCACGTACGGCCGCCGATGTGGCGACGTGTCGCGCTTATCGTGATGACACTGTTCTACGGATTCTTCGTGGCGCTCTCGTTCGGCAGTCTATTCACGTAAGAACCGCTCGATCACGCTCGCCAATCCCTTCACATCGTCCACGACAGAGTGCCCGTCCTGCAGCTGTTCGCGCTTGAAGCTGCGAAACCCGAACCCGTAGGAGACGATGCAGGCGTGCGCGGAGGCGTGGAGGGCGGTCTCGTAGTCGACCGCCGAGTCGCCGACCATGAGCGTACGGTCCGGAGTCACGTGAGCCGTCGCCATGATCGCGCGCAACCCTTCAGGATCCGGCTTTCGCGGATACGGACCATCGCCGCCGACGACAGTCTGAAACAGATCTCGAATCGCGAAAGCGTCGAGCAGCTTGATCGTCGGCGCCAGCGGCTTGTTCGTCAGCACGGCGAGACTGGCGTGAGGACGAGCGGCATCAAGCATGTCCAGGATGCCCTCGTAGACGCGCGTGTGATTGGTCAGACGTGTGTCGTAGATCTCCAGGAACCTCACGACCGCGTTCTTCGGATGCTCGAGACCGGCGGCGTCGAGCGCCCGTTTGACGAGCAGCGCTGCTCCTCCGCCAACCATCCCGCCAACGGCGTCCTCAGACAGAGTCTTCCCGCCTAACTCCGAAATGAGTTGGTTGGCGGACTCTGCGAGGTCGCGATGGGAATCGATGAGGGTGCCGTCGAGATCGAATGCAATCAGGCTTTGTACGTGGCCCACGAAGTCGGAGTCTCCCATACGGTGACGCGCGTAACCGGCAGCCCCTGCTCGCGCGAGATATCGAACAGCAGGCGCGCAATCCGCTCGGCCGTGGGATTGCTGTCGAGGATGAAGACCGGCTCGCCCAGTGATTTCAGCGACGCGACGAGCGGATCGTCGTGCCGCAGGATCATGCGGTGATCCAGCTCGCGGTCGATCCAGCCCTTCATCGCGCGCTTGATGTCCGTGAAATCGGCCACCATGTTGCGGCGGTCGAGCCCGTCGGCCTGGATCTCGAGCTCGACGACGGCGTTGTGGCCGTGCGGATGCTTGCAGACGCCGTCGTAGTCGAGGAGACGATGGCCGTAACAGAAGTCGAGGCGTTTGGTGACCGAGTACATACTCTGTAATCTTATCGGCGTTTGGCAGTCGCTGTTCTTTTCTCGGCCGGGCTCGATAGTGCTGTCCTCGCGGCGTCGGAAGCTCGTGCCTCGACGGTCCATCCGATCTATGTGAGCTGCGGCTTAGCCTGGGAGCAGGAGGAGCTCGCCATCGCGGAGCGCCTGCTCGCCACACCGGCCTATCGCGGCGCGCAGCCGATCGCACGCCTGACGTTCACTGTCGCGGATCTTTACCCGGCGAATCACTGGGCGTTGACTGGAACGCCGCCCGCTTTCGACACGCCCGACGAAGACGTGTACCTGACGGGGCGCAATCTCGCGCTGTTGACGAAAGCCGGCGTTCATTGCGCGCAGCGCCGCATTTCCCGCATCGCGATCGGGACGCTCGCCGGCAATCCATTCCCTGACGCGACACCGGATTTCTTCAAGACGCTGGCGAAGGCCATGTCGCTCGGACTAGCCCATCAGATCACGGTCGACGCGCCTTTCATGCAGATGCACAAGAGCGACGTCATCCGTCTTGGTCGCGAGCTCGGGGTTCCGTTCGAGTTGACGCTGTCGTGCATGAACCCGAAAGATGGAGTGCACTGCGGTGAATGCAGCAAGTGCCGCGAACGGCGGGACGCATTTCGAGAGGCGGGGATCGAGGATCCGACGAGTTATCGACGGATCCCGATTCGCTGACGGCGGGTCTAAAGACCCGCCGTTCCAAGCAGAGTGTAGAGGCGGGCCTTCAGGCCCGCCTTGATCAGGATGCTGCCTCGACTCGGTTGGTGAGCGTGCCCACACCCTCGTAGGTGCAGACCGTTCGGTCGCCCGGCTTCAGATAGATCGGTGGCTGACGCGCAGAACCGACGCCCGACGGCGTTCCCGTCGCGATCACGTCGCCCGGACGCAGCGTCATGATGCTCGAGCCATACGCCACGAGCTCGAACACGTCGTGAATCATCAGCTGCGTCGTCGCGTCCTGCATCAACTTCCCGTTGAGCGAGAACTTCACCGGCAGATTCTGCGGGTTGGAGACGAATTCCTTGGGCGTGATGAACGGACCCATCGGCGCAAACGTGTCGTGCGACTTACCGATCAGCCAATCTGACCCATAGCGACTGTCGCCACGCCCTTCACGATCCGAGACGTCCATCTCGTTCGTGTAGCCGAAGATGTAGTTCGCCGCCTGCGCCACCGGCACCTGGCTCGCCATCTTCGAGACCACGACGCCGAGCTCGCACTCCCAGTCGATTTGAGTACGCCCCTTCGGGATCCTGATCGCATCGCCCTCCCCGACGATCGCGGATGGCGCTTTCAGGAACGCGTAGGGATTCCAGCGCGTGTCTCCCTGCTTCCGCTCCCAGATTCCAGGCGCGCTTTTCGTTCCGGGCAGCGCCGTTCCCGGCGGAGGCGTACCGGCGGCCTGCGGCTGGCCCGCGCGCCGGTCCATCTCCTCTCCGTGCTCGCGGTAATTGACCGCGGCATTGAGCAGCGTCATCGGATACATGATGGGCGGGAGGGTCTTGAGCGACGAGAGCTCGTGCACGTATGCAGGACGCGCTGCACCTTGCGGCGCCGAGGTCACTGCCTTCACGACCGCGTAGATGCGCTCACGCACCCCAGCGTCGTAGCGCTCGATGAGCTGCTTCATGTCGGCCGGTGCCGCAACGCGGCCGCGGCCGATGACCGAGTCCGCCGCGGCGAAGTCGATCACCTGCGTGTCGCGGACGACGACGCCGATGAACGTACGGTTCTGAAGCTGAAACGTACCGAGCTTGAATGGTGCGGGCGCCTGGGCGTTCAGGATCACGCCGGCGGCCAGGAGACCGGCACAAGTGGCTGCTACTGCAACGCGCTTCATCGTCTGCCTCCTCTGGGGTGAGGAAGCATACTTTACCGCGTCACATCGATAGATCCATCTCCGCTTCGGACATGGAGCGTTGCGCCCCCCGAACCGAGCTGGCCGACGACCCTCCGGCGTTCAGACTCGTCGCCTCCGCGCGGCCGGTCGATGCCGTCCACGCGAACGGTGCCGTCGCCAGTGGACGCATCAATCGACGCGTTGAAATCGCTCGGCAGCCTCAGCGCAATGCGCCCGTCGCCCGTGGTGATGTGCCAGTCGTTCTTCATGGTGCTGCCATTGTTGGCATCGATACGAACCGGCCCATCGCCCGTTCGGACTGCCAGCTGGTCGAGACGCCCATCGATCTCAATCGAGCCGTCGCCGGAATCAGCGTCGATCTGCCCCGCGGCTCGATCGATGCGAATCGTGCCGTCGCCGGTATGCACCTTCAACTGACCTTCGAGATGCGTGGCAATGACGCGGCCGTCGCCGGAGTTCAGATCGATCGTCCCCTCGAGATCGGCCGCATCGATGCCTCCATCGCCCGTGCTCGCGTGCAAGGCGACTCGTCGCGGAAGCGTGACCGAGAAATTGACGGACGGCCCATTGCCAAAGCTGACCACCCGGCGATTTTCGCCACTTGGCGCCTCGATCGTGATCTTGTTGCCGTCCTGCGTCTGATTGACGACGAGAGCTTCGGCCGCCGATTGATCGGGGGCACGGCGCTCGATCTCGACGAGCACTTCGTTCTTGTCCCACGAGCGAATGACGAGCGTGCCGTCGAAGGTCTTGAGATTCAGATCAACCGGTTCTGTCGCGGATACCGTGAATCGCTTCTCTTCGCGCGTCGAGACTTCGCTGCCTCGGACGTCAACGCTGCAGGCAACCGATGTCACCGCAACCGTGAAGGCGACGATCTGGACGGGACGCAATTTGGCCATGTTCAACCTCTACTCCCCGACTTAGACGGGACACCGGTTGACGGAGTTCAGGCACCCCAGACCAGCTGACCACCGACGAACGTTCGGACAATCTGGAAGGCACGGTCCAGAACGACCACATCCGCAGCAGAGCCTTCAGCAAGGACACCGAAGCCGCTCAGGCCGAGCGTTCGCGCCTGGGTCGTCGAGCACAGGAGCGCCGCATCGACGAGTGAGCCCCCGAAACTCGTGACGATATTGCGAAACGCCCTGTTCATCGTCAAGGTGCTACCCGCGAGCGTCCCGTCGTCCAGGAAAGCGGCCTTTGCTCCGACCTCTATCTGTCGCCCGCCGAGGTGCGCCCTCGAACCCTGCTTCAGGCCAGCGCCCGCGGTGGCGTCGGTGATCGCCATCACTCCTTCGGGCCCCTTCGCTGCCATCGCGACGCGGCACATCGAGGGATGCACGTGATACCCATCGCAGATTAGTTCGACCGTCACCTCTTCGCGAGCCAACACCGCGCCTGGCAACCCGGGCGCGCGATGCGTCATCGGCGTCATGCGATTGAACAGGTGCGTCGCATGGCGGGCTCCGGCGTCGATCGCGTCGATCGCGGTGTCGTAGTCGGATCCGGAGTGACCGAGCGAGACGCGGTGTCCCGCCGCTGCGAGCGAGCGAACGAGCTCGATGCCACCCGGCAACTCTGGCGCCACCGTCACGATGCCCACATCGGGACGACACGCCGAAATCACGTCGAGGATGTCGCGACCCGAATAGACGCCGTCATGGGCGCGCTCGGCCGCGTGTCGCAGACAGTCCGCGGGCTGCGCCCCTTTGTACTCAGGGTTGATGAAGTTGCTTTCGAGGTGAGCCGGCAGCACGCGTGCAGATCCGGGAACTGGTGCGACACGCGCCTGCCTCACTTGCTGCAGCACGCTGCGAAGATGATCGGGCCCGCAAGCGACCGTCGTCGGGCAGAACGCGGTGACGCCATATCGAGGCAGCAACGCGGCGATGCGCGCAATGGCGCCATCGCCGTCGAGCGTGTCGTGTCCGTGGAGACCGTGGATATGGACGTCGATGAAGCCCGGCGCCACGAAACAATCCGTTGCGTCGATGACCGTCGCCCCGGCCGGATCGACCCGGCGAGACTCGATCGCGGTGATGCGGCCACCTTCGATGATGAGGGAGCCTTCACTGACCACGCGCCCTGACAGAATCAGGTCGCCACCGCTGACGACGATCACGGCGCGATTCTCTCTCCGTCCCAGTCGATATGCACGTGAAGCTTGCGCCCTTGAAGTGGCAGCGGCGGCGCGTCCACGATCTCGTCCACGCTCGTCTCGGGAATCGGGTTCCGGCGGAGGACCTCGCGATCGACGCGTTTGAGCAGCACCATCAGACCCTTTTCGACCGGGGCCCACAGCACGAGCACGCCACCGCTTTGTTCCGGTGGAAACTTGCGATCGTCGAGGTAGTCGCGATCCTGCGTGATCAGCGTCCGACGGAGCTGCCTGGCCAGGCGGTAGTGTTCGCCATCGCGCGCACGCCGCAGTTCTTCGTGCTCGAGGACGAAGAGCACATCCCAGTGCAGCGCCTGTCGCATGAACGACACGAGTCCCGCGGGTACGTTGGCGTCCACGTACACCCTGGGTTGTCCCGAGACCTGCTCGGCGTAACCGCCTAACTCGGACGCGAGAGTGCCCATTGTTGGCTCTTGGCTTTCGGCTCTAGGCCTTCGACTCGACGCTTTCCTTTGCCTGCTTGCGCAACACCGCAACCAACTCGTCGCGCTTGTGCACGAGTTGCTTGAGCGGACGGCGGCCGTTTGGCGATCCCACGACGTACTCGCAGAAGAGCGGGAAGCCGATCGTGGAGTCCACGTAGGCAACCGCGGTGTCGGGAAGCACACCCGGATTGACCTTGCCCCAGCTCACGGCCTCGGCCGGTGTCGCGCCCGAGAGTCCGCCCCAGACGACTTGATCGGTCGTGATCTGAATGAAGTAGTCGTTGCCGCCCTTGGGAATCCCGTAGACCTCCCACAGCGTCGGCTGCCCCTGGAGATAGAAGTTCTTCGGCGATCCGCCGCCGAGGATGACGCAACCGTTCTTCTTGCCGGCAAGGATGAACGCACAAATCTCGTTCACGTCCTTGTTGGGATCGATCATGAGGCTGCTGTCGTTCATCAACTCGTGGAACGCCACGTTCATGCCGATCGAGCTGTCGCCAGGGGAAGAGGTGTAGATCGGAACGCCACACGCCGCAGCCGCTGCGAGCACCGAGTAGTCGCGGCTCTCCGGATGAAGCGCCAGAAGGTCCTGCCCGAGCGCGTAGTGAAGCTCGGCCGTCGAGACCGGTCGATCGACGCCCCACCTCACAAGGAACTCACGAATGTAGGTGTCTGTCTCCAGCAGTACGGTCGCTGGAAAGAGGACGTCATAGATTCGAATGACCCCCTCTTCGTAGAGCTGGACGTCGTCAACGAACGGTGACCCGCGGTGCAGGGTAAAGTTCAAAGCGTAGTGAAGGTCGTGGTAGAGGTTCGCGCCCGTGCTGATCAGGAAGTCCACGAGACCCCGCTCCATCAGCTCGACCATGCAACCCCCGAGACCCGCCGGAGTCAGGGCACCCGCCACCGTCAGAGCAATCGTCGTGTCGTTCTCCGACAGGAGCATTTTGTCCGTGAAGATACGGCACGCCTCCCCCAGTCGGGCTGCGTTGAAGGCCTGAAATCCCTCGTCAATCAGGTGCCGGAGGTCGGCGCTTCCGCGGGGCCGATAGTAGCGAATGGGTTTGCCACTGAGGTGTTTGGCGCGTGATTTCTCGGCGCCCGGGGCACGGTGAGGCATCGCCTGGGTAGCTTAGCACCTCCGCCTGACGTCCCTGTCTCGCGACACGGTAGGTTCGTATTGCAGAAGACCGCTGTCGGTTGCACGACTATGCGCCGATAACAAAACCGGTCTTCTTGGGTACAGAACCAGATGAGTGCAGTCACCAACCGCGCAGCCACGATGCCAAGGCCTGATAACGGGGATCCCGAGGCGAGATTCCGCTCGCTCGTGCAATCTCCCCTGCGGGCCGGACTGCTGCGGTTTCTCGCCGCACGTCCCGGCGAGTCTTTTGACGTTGAAACGTTGATGGCAACGTTCGGGCGCATGCGCCTGGACATCGAGAACTGCCTCCGCGAGCTGGTTGAATTCGGTATCGTCGGACGTGGACCGAGCACCCCGCCGGCGTTTGCAGCCATCCGCCCCGAGAGCGACGTCCTCAATCGCCTCCTCGATACCTTCCTCGAACGGCGAGCGGACATCAGCCTCGAGGATCAGGCCCCGTCGGTTCAGCGGTTCCGCGAAATGATCGGTCGCGACGAGAAGATGCTCGTCGTCTTCGAGTGGATTCGCACCGCGGCCAAGTCGGATATCTCGGTCCTGATTCTTGGACCGACCGGCTCCGGTAAGGAAGTCGTCGCACGCATGATCCACGAGCTGAGTCGACGCGGGACCGAGAACTTCCAGGCGGTGAACTGCGCAGCATTGCCCGACACGCTGTTCGAGTCGGAAATCTTCGGCTACGAAAAGGGCGCGTTCACAGGTGCACACGATCGCAAACCGGGACGAGTGGAGCTCGCCGATCGAGGCACGCTGTTCCTCGACGAAATCGGCGACCTGTCACTGGTCGCGCAGGCAAAGTTGCTGCGCGTCCTCGAGGATCGTCGCTTCGAGCGACTGGGTGGTCAGCGCTCGGTGCAGGTCGATTTCCGTCTGATCTCGGCCACCAACCGACCACTCGATCAGTTCGTGCGCGATAGCCGCTTCCGTGAAGATTTGTACTATCGCGTGAACGCCTTCTCGATCCGGCTTCCATCGCTTCGCGAGCGGCCGAGCGACATCTCGGTTCTCGCCAGCCGGTTCACTGCACGCTACTGCGCGGCCAACGGGCTCCCGCTCGATGCGAAGGTCTTCTCACCGGAGGCGCTCGCTCGACTGCACACGTACCCCTGGCCCGGGAATATCCGTGAACTCGAGAGCACAGTGTCGCGAGCTGCGCTCTCTGCTCCTGGCCGGGTCATCAGGGACACGGACATCGAGTTCCTCCACCCGCAGGCGACTGTCACCTCCGACGCGCCGCCACGAGTGCCCACTCTTGCAGAGGCCGAGCGTGCGCACATCGTGCGCGTCCTCGAGGGCACTACCTGGAACAAGAAGGAGGCAGCCCGGCTCCTCGACATCAGCCGCGGCACGCTCTACCGAAAGATCGTGGAATACGGCCTAGAACCAGAGGCACGCGGTTCGCGAAGCCGAGACCAGTAGCGAGCCGGAGGGACTGTGTCCGTGTGCGTGTTCACTCGTTCCGATCTGGAACACAGCGTGGCTGGAGCTCATCTACTCCAAGCGCAGCAGCAATTTACGCTGATCCAGCCACCAAAACCGTGTGCAGTTACCGCACACACTTAGCTGACTTCGTAATCGAGGAGCCCGGCTCGGCCCGCCACTTCAGGCCTGCAAGCTACTGATTCCTATGAGCTTCAAAGGTCCAAACGGTCGTGCCCTGGGCTACGGCAGAAGTCTTGCCCATGAGTTAGCCGTCCATATGTCGATTACACGATCGCTCCGTACCCTAACCTCAGCACTTCTGGCAGTGGCCTTAGTCCTGCTCACTGCTCCAGGAGCCATGGCGCAATCAAATGGCCGCGGCGACAGGGGCGAAAAGCTGGATAAGTTCCTGCGGAACCGTGCACGGCAGTTGTCCGGCCGCACTCGCGTCATCGTGCAGTTCAAAGGCGACAGCGACGTGCGGTCACTCGGAAAACGAGCCGCTGCAGGACGACGGCTTGGCCGAAGTGGTCAGGTTGCAGAAGTGGATAACGCCGAACTTTCCAGAATTGCGGCCGATCCAAAAGTTGAGCGCGTGTACCTCGACCGTCCCGTCTTCGCAACGATGGAGCGCACCGGCCTGACGACGGGCGCAACTCTCGCGCGTCAGCAACTGGGTGTCACAGGTAAGGGCGTAGGCGTCGCAGTCATCGACTCGGGCATCACAAATTGGCACGACGACCTCTATCGCTACACGAACCGCGTTTCCCACTTCAAGGACTTCACGGACGACACCCGTATCTGGTCGAACGGCTCTTACGACGACTACGGCCATGGCACGCACGTCGCGGGCATCATCGCGGGCACCGGTTACGACTCGAGCGGTAAGCACAAGGGTGTCGCGCCGGGCGCGAAGCTGGTCGGCCTGAAGGTGATGGACCGCTACGGGCGCGGCTACATGAGCGACGTGATCGCGGCGATCGACTACGCGATCTCCGTCAAGGGCACGTACAACATTCGCGTCATCAACCTGTCGGTTGCTGCTGGCGTGTTCGAGTCGTACTGGCTCGACCCACTTACGCTGGCTGCCAAGCGCGCAGTTGACAACGGCATTGTCGTTGTCGCGTCCGCTGGCAACCTGGGACAGAACAAGCTGGGACAGAAGCAGACGGGTGGCATCACGTCACCGGGTAATGCTCCGTGGGTGCTGACTGTCGGTGCGTCGAGCGAAGAAGCGACCAGCAAGCGCAACAACGACACCATCGCGAAGTTCAGCTCGGCTGGTCCGACGTGGATTGACTTCGGCGCGAAGCCTGACCTGGTTGCTCCAGGCGTCGGCATCGAGTCGCTCTCGGATTCGCACAGCACGCTTTACCAGACATTGCCGTCGATGCTGATCAACGGCACGCAGGGACTCGGTCTGAACTTCAAGCCGTACCTGAGCCTGAGCGGCACGAGCATGTCTGCGCCTGTGGTGTCGGGCACCGTCGCGTTGATGCTCGAGGCCAATCCGAAGCTCACACCGAACGCGGTCAAGGCGATCCTGCAATACACGGCGCAGTTGAAGAGCAGCACCAGCATGCTCGTGCAGGGCGCGGGTATGTTGAATGCGAGCGGCGCGGTCCGCCTCTCGAAGTTCTTCGCCGCACCGGCAACGACGACGCTCGGCAGCATGGGCGACTACATCCAGGGTGAGTGGGCGCCGTGGGCGCGTCACCTGATCTGGGGCAACTACCGCATCACGGGCGGCATGCCGCTCCCGGGTAGCAACGCCTGGAGCACGAGCGTCCGCTGGGGTTCACTCAAGACGTCCACCGGCGCCCGCGTCGTGTGGGGATCGCGGCTCGACGACAACATCGTCTGGAGCACTGCGAGCGACGACAACATCGTCTGGAGCACCGGCAGCGACGACAACATCGTGTGGAGCACGGTGGGCAACGACAACATCGTGTGGAGCACCGGTGGCGACGACAACATCGTGTGGAGCACCGGTGGCGACGACAACATCGTCTGGAGCACCGGCAGCGACGACAACATCGTGTGGAGCACGGCTGGCGACGACAACATCGTGTGGAGCACCGCCGGCGAAGACAACATCGTGTGGAGCACCGGCACCCTCCAGAACATCGTGTGGGGTAACGACTGCGACGGGCGCAACTGCCAGAAGACGGTGTGGGGCTCGCAGAAGAACGGCGTCGTCATGGGCACGACGAGCG
>Ga0310810_10002595_pt1 | contig 19464 bp, 15 predicted proteins | sample NCmetagenome_FD_207641 | JGI IMG/M metagenome (GOLD analysis project Ga0310810, IMG submission 207641) | Soil microbial communities from experimental microcosm in Duke University, North Carolina, United States - NC | ecosystem: Engineered > Artificial ecosystem > Soil microcosm > Unclassified ...
CGCGGCTGCTCCATCAGCTGGTGGTGGCGCTCGCGCTCCCCTTGACCCTCCTGGTGATCTTCCTCATGGTCTCGGCGCTGCCCGAGCGCATCTGGGTCATCGTGCTCTGGCACTTCGGCCTGCTCTTCGTCCTCGCGCTCGCCTGCCACGGGGCCCTCGCGCTCGACCGCCCGGGCGCCGGCCATCTCACCGAGTTCTACCTCCTGATCTCGGTGGGCGGCGTGCTGGGCGGGCTGTTCAACGCCCTCGTGGCCCCGCTCGTCTTCTCCTCGCTGATCGAGTACCCGCTGATGATGGTCCTGGCCTGCGTGCTCCTCGCCGCGACGCGAAGCGCCGCGCTGGGCCTGGGCGACGGCGCCCGGCGCGCGCTGCTCGCGGTGGCGGCGGCGGCCGCGCTCGCGCTCGTGCTCTACTCGGAGTCGGCCACCCTCCGCGTCGACTTCGCGTTCCTCGAGCGGGTGCTCGACGTGGGCGCGGATCGAGTGAGCGACTGGCTCGATCCCGCCGAGCGCCTGGTGAACAAGCTGCTGATCTACGGGCCGCCGCTGGCGGTGGCCTGGTTCCTCCGTCGCCGCCCGCTCCACCTGGGCCTGGCCCTGGCCTCGGTCCTCCTGATCTCGGGCTTCGTGGACGCGCGCAACAGCGACCAGATCCGGCAGAGCCGGTCCTTCTTCGGCGTGCTCCGCATCTCGCGCGACCGCGACCCGAAGGGCTACACCGAGCTGCGCCACGGCACCACGCTCCACGGGCGCCAGAGCCTCGAGCCCTCCCGGCGCGCGGAGCCGATCTCCTACTATCAGCGCAAAGGCCCGATCGGCCAGCTCTTCGCCGAGCTCGACCGCCGCCCGGGCAGCCGGCACATGGCGGTGGTCGGGCTCGGCACCGGCACCCTCGCCGCCTACACGCGGCCGGGCGACCGCGTCACCTTCTACGAGATCGATCGGCTCGTGCGCGACATCGCCTTCGACCCGGCCTACTTCACCTACGCCACCGACGCGCGCGACCGCGCGGTGACCTTGCGGCTCGAGCTCGGCGACGCGCGCATCCGCATGGAGGCGGTCCGGCGCGACCGGCCCGAGGAGCGCTACGACGTGATCCTGGTGGACGCGTTCAGCTCGGACGCGATCCCGGTCCACCTGCTCACCCGCGAGGCGCTCCGCCTCTACTTCGACCTGCTGGGACCCCGCGGGATCCTCGCGCTCCACATCTCCAACCGCTACCTGCGCCTGGAGCCGGTGGTGGCGGCCCTGGCCGAGGAGGGGCGCTACGCGCGCATGCTCCAGGACGGCGGCACCGACGACATCCGCGGCGCGGTCGAGGCGAGCTGGGCGATCCTGGCCCGGCGGACGGAGGACTTCGGCGAGCTGGCGTCCGACTCCCGCTGGACGCAGACGCGCCTGGACGTCGAGCCGGCGGTCTCCGCCTGGACCGACGACTTCCACAACCTCCTGTCGATCTTCAAGTGGTGAGCCGCGGCCGGCGCGCGCGCAGGATCTCCCGCGCCGCGTTGTAGCCCGGCGTGCCCATGACCCCGCCGCCCGGGTGGGCGGCCGCCCCGCAGAGATAGAGCCCGGCCACCGGCGTGCGATAGCCGGCGTGACCGGGCACCGGCCGCAGCGAGAAGAGCTGGCCCGGGGTCATCGCGCCCTGGAAGATGTTCCCGCCGGTGAGGCCGAACACCCGCTCGAGATCGGGCGGGGCCAGCACCTGCCGGGCCAGCACCGAGCGGCTGAAGTTGGGCGCGTACTCGTCGAGCAGCGCGAAGCACCGGTCGGCGAAGGGCTCCCGCATCGTGTCCCAGTCCCCGTCGCGCAGCGCGTACGGCGCGTACTGCACGAAGATCGACATCAGGTGCCGCCCCGGCGGGGCCACCGTGGGGTCCACCACCGAGGGGATGGTGCACTCGAGCACCGGCCGCGCGGAGGGCCGGCCGTACTTGGCGTCGTCGTAGGCCCGCTCGATGTAGTCGAGATCCGGGCAGACGTGGATCGTCCCGCGGTGCTGCGGACCCGGCGCGATCCCCGGGCAGGCCGTGAAGTCGGGCAGCTCGGCGAGCGCCACGTTGATCTTGAGCGAGGCGCTCTCGTAGGAGATGCGCGAGACCGCCTCCCGGAACGCGGGCGGCAGCGTCTCGGGGGCGAGCAGGCGCAGGAACGTCACGTGGGCGTCGGCGTTGCTCGCCACCACCGGGGCGCGCGCCTCCTCCCCGTCGGCGAGCGCCACGCCGGTCACGCGCCCGTCGCGCACCGAGATGCGCGCCACCTCCGCATCGCAGCGGATCTGCACCCCCAGGTCGCGGGCGGCGCGGGCCAGGGCCTGGGTGAGCCCGCCCATGCCCCCGCGCACGTAGCCCCACACCCCGCGGCGGCCGTCGGTCTCGCCCATCACGTGGTGGAAGAGCACGTAGCCGGTGCCGGGCGTCGACGGGCTCGCCATCGCCCCGATGATCGCGTCGGTGGCGAGCGTCGCCTTGAGCTCGGCCGACTCGAACCAGCGGTCGAGGATGGGACGCGCGGGTCCGGTGAGCAGCTCGACCGCCTCCGGGGCCGCGTCGCCGAGGCGGCCGAACGCGCGGCCGACACCCAGGAGCCGCAGCAGGTCGCGCGCGCGCGGCCGCAGCAGGTCGGGCGGGGTCATCGCGAGCGTCGGCTCGACGAACGCGGCGACCCGCTCGAGCATCGCCTCGTACTCCGGATAGCGGGCCGCGTCGCGCGCGCTGAACTTCGCGATCTCGCGGCGCGTCCACTCGGCGTCGGGGCCCAAGATGAGCGAGCGCCCGTCGGGCAGCGGGGTGAACGACGACGGGTTGCGGGCCAGGACCTCGAAGCCGTACTCGCCGAGGCGCAGGTCCCGCACGATCTCCCGGCGGAAGAGGCTGTTGACGTAGGCCGCGGTGGAGACCTTGTAGCCCGGGAAGGTCTCCTCGGTGACGCAGGCCCCGCCCACCAGCGGCCGGCGCTCGAGGACCAGCACCCGGCGCCCGGCGCGGGCCAGGTAGCACGCAGCCACCAGCCCGTTGTGGCCGGCCCCCACCACGATGACGTCGTAGCCGCCGCGTCCTCCGGGTCGCGCCATCGAGGCCTCGGGCTCGCGGGGGGACCCCCTACTCGATCACCTGATCCGCCCGGACCAGCCGCGAAGGCGGAACCGCCATGCCGCCCGCCCGCCCGCCACGCCTCGGAGGAACGCTCGTCGAAGCATCTCGCGGCGACCTTACACCAGGCCGGATATTCCGTGCTACTGTCTCCGGCGCCATGACCCTCGAGCCGGTGACGCCGCGCCTCGAACGTCTGTGCCGGGCGACGGTGGAGATCGCGGCGCCCCTCGTGGTGGGCGACACGCCGCACGGCGGGCGCCGGATCATCCCGATCACCGGCGGGCGCATCGAGGGCCCGCGCCTGCGGGGGGTGGTGCTGCCGGGCGGGGCCGACTGGCAGATCGTGCGCGCCGACGGCGGCGCCGACCTCGAGGCGCGCTACACGGTGCGCACCGACGACGGGGCGCTGATCTACGTGCGCAACGTCGGCGTGCGCTGCGGGCCGCCCGAGATCCTGGCGCGGCTCGGTCGCGGCGAGCCGGTCGACCCGGCCGCCTACTACTTCCGGACGACCCCGCGCTTCGAGACCGGAGCGCCCGGGTACGGCTGGCTCAACGACGTGGTCGCGGTGGGCTCGGCGGTGCGCCGGCCCGAGGCGGTGATCCTCGACTTCTACGCGGTGACCTGAGGAGGAAGGCCCGTTGACCCGGACCACCCGGCGCACGTTCCTCGGCGGGCTGACCGCGGCGGCGGTCGGCGTTCCCACGCTCCTGCGGGCCCAGCCGCGCCCGGTGAAGATCGGCATGGTGTGCCCGGTGAGCGGGCCGATGGCCGACGTCGGGCAGGACTCGCGCCTGGGCGCCCAGCTCGCGGTCGAGGCGATCAACGCGGCGGGCGGGGTGAGATCGCTCGGGGGCGCGCGGCTCGAGCTCCTCACCGCGGACAGCGAGACCAAGGCCGACGTGGCGCGCTCGGAGGCCGACCGTCTCATCAACGCGGGCGCGCAGATCATGACCGGGGCGTATCACTCGGCCCACGTGGCCACGATCTCGCTCCTGGCCCAGCAGCGCCGGGTGCCGTACGTCATCGACATCTCCGCCGCGGACGCGCCCACCGCCAACGCGGCCAGATCGGTGCGGGAGGGGCAGCAGAAAACCCAGTACGTCTACCGGATCTTCCCGGGCAGCGCCACCTTCGGTCGCAACGCGGTCCGCTACATGACCGAGATCTTCCGCGAGGCGAAGGTGACCCCGAAGCGGCTCGTGCTCATGTACAGCAACGACCTCTTCGGCAAGACCCAGACCGACAGCTTCCAGGCCGCGATCAAGGCGGCCGGCCCGGGCTTCGAGGTGGTCGACGTCATCCCCTACCCCGAGAACGCGGTCGATCTCTCCACCGAGGTCGCGCGGGCCCGCGCGGCGAAGCCGGACGTGCTGGCCCCGGTCACCCGTCCCGCCACCGCGATCCTGCTGCTCGAGGAGCTGGCCCGGCAGCGCGCCGACCTGATGGGCGTGATCAGCCCCGGCGCGCCCGGGCTCTACGAGACCCGGCAGATCCAGCAGCTCAAGGACAAGATCGAGTACGTGATGGACTGCACGGTCTACGCGAACTACCGCAAGCCGGAGACGCAGAAGATCGCGGCGGAGTACGCCAAGCGGTCGGGCGGGCGCCACTTCGACGCGAGCGGGGCCTACGCCTACGAGGCGATCCAGGTCATCGCGGACGTGCTGGAGCGCGCCGGGTCCACCGATCCCGACGCGGTGGTGGCCGCCATCCGGAAGACGAGCTTCGCGGGCGGGGTCACCGTCTCCACCGGGCCGGTGGTCTTCAACGAGACGGGCGACAACCCCAACGCCTCCACCGCGATGCTGCAGATCCTCGGGCAGGCGCCGCGCGTGGTGTGGCCCCGGGACGTGGCCGAGCAGAAGTTCGTGTTCCCGCGGCCCCGGGCCTGACCGGACTCGCCCGCGCGGCGCTACTTGAAGACGCGGTCGGCGCGGGCCACCACCGGCCCCGGGATCTTGAGCCCGAGGCTGGCCGCGGTCTTGAGGTTGACCGCGAGCTCGAAGCGGGTGGGCCGCTCCACCGGGAGCGAGGCCGGGTCGGCGCCCTTCAGGATCTTGTCCACGTAGAGCGCGACCCGTCCGTTGACGTCGGCCAGGCTCGGGCCGTAGGACATGAGCCCGCCCGCCTCCACGATCTCCTTCCACTCGTACATGGTGGGCACCCGGTGGCGCGCCGCGAGGTGGATGATCCGGTCCCGGTGGCTCCCCAGCACCGGATCCGCGGTGACCACCAGGGCCTGCGAGCCGCTCCGACGGACGGACTCGAAGGCGTCGAGGTACTGCTCGGGCAGGCGGGCGTCCGCCACGTGGATCTCGATCGAGATCCCCCGCGCCGCCGCCTCCATCGCCTTCACCTCGGTCCCGCTGCTCGGGTTGCGGAGGTTGGCCAGGATCGCCACCCGGCGCAGGCCCGGCACGCACTCGCGGAGCACCTCCAGGCGCTTGCCGGCCAGCTCCGGCACGTAGGTGGTGAGCCCGGTCACGTTGCCGTCCGGACGGGCGAGACTCGCCACGAACAGGCCCGCCACCGGATCGGTGCCGCTCACCATCACGATCGGGATCGTGGAGGTCGCGTTCTCGGCGGCCCGGATCGCGGGCGAGGACACCGCGATGATCAGGTCCACTCCGGAGCGGACCAGGTCCGCGGCCAGATCGGGCAGGCGCTCGAAGTCCTCGTTGGCCGATCGGATCACGAACTGCACGTCGCGCCCCTCCACGTAGCCGAGCTCGCGCAGCTTCTGGCGCATGTCGGGCATGATCCCGCGGGGTGAGACCGTCGACGGGGTGAGGAAGCCGATTCGCCGGGACCGGGCCGACAGGGTCGCGGCCGGGGGCGGCGGCGCGGGAGACTGCGCGAAGGCCCCGCTCCGCGCCAGCAGCATCCCCGTCGCCACGCTCGCGACGAAGGCTCGACGGTCCGGCGCGTCCCCAGTCATTAGAGTTATCCGCCTCCCCGTCGTAGAATAGCCCGAACCGCGACCACGTCAACCGTCACGGGGGCCATCATGGGACGAGCCCGCATCTTGGTGATCGACGACGAGCGCGCCGTCCGCGAGCTGATCTCGGACGCGCTGAAGATCGAAGGTCACGACGTCCACACCGCGGAGAACGGCAAGGAGGGCCTCGACCTGATCGGCCGGAACCGCTTCGACCTGGTGTTCTGCGATCTCCGGATGCCCGAGATGGACGGCCAGACCCTCTACGAGGAGGTCCAGCGCGACTATCCGCAGGTGCTCAAGCGGATCGTCTTCGTGACCGCCCAGGCGAACTCGGCGGACTACGGCCCGTTCCTGCGCAGCACCGGGATCCCGGTCATCGAGAAGCCCTTCACCCTGGGCCAGCTCCGCCAGATGGTCGGCAAGATGGTGGGGCCGATGCGCTAGGCGCCGAGCCCCTTCAAGAAGTCCTTGTTGGTGGCGGTGAGCTTCAGACGACCGAGCATGGCCTCCATCGCCTCCTGCGGCTTGGTGCCGGAGAGAGCCCGCCGCAGCAGGTGGATCTTCTTCATGTCCTCCTCGGAGAAGAGCAGCTCCTCCCGGCGGGTGCCCGACCGCATCAGGTCGAACGAGGGGAAGATGCGCCGGTCGGCCAGCTCGCGCGAGAGGTAGAGCTCCATGTTGCCGGTGCCCTTGAACTCCTCGAAGATGATCTGGTCCATCCGCGAGCCGGTGTCGACGAGCACGGTGCCGATGATGGTGAGCGAGCCGCCCTCCTCGATCTTGCGGGCGGCCCCGAAGAAGGCGCGCGGCATCTGGAAGGCGCGGCTGTCGATGCCGCCCGACATGGTGCGGCCGCGCGAGGAGAGCTCGTTGTTGTAGGCGCGGGTCATGCGGGTGAGCGAGTCGAAGAGGATCAGCACGTCCCGCTTCTCCTCGACCATCCGCTTCGCCCGGTCCAGCACCTGCTCGGTGACCTCGATGTGGCGGCGGTAGGGATTGTCGTTGCTCGAGGCCACGATCTCGGCCTGCTTGCCGATCTGCATCTTGAAGTCGGTGACCTCCTCGGGCCGCTCGTCGACCAGCAGCACGATCACCGCCACCTCGGGGTGATTGGCGAGCACCGCCTTCGCGATCTGCTGCAGGAGGATGGTCTTGCCGGTCCGCGGCGGGGCCACGATGAGCCCGCGCTGGCCCCGTCCGATGGGCGCGATCATGTCGAGCGCCCGCATGGAGAGCTGGTCGGGGGTGGTCTCGAGCTTCAGCTTCTCGTACGGCTGGACCGCGGTGAGGCCTTCGAAGAGCGAGGGGGCGGGAGGGCGGGACACGGGGCGAGGCGGCATCGGCCCGCGTGGCCCTTGGCCCTGGCCCTGGCCTTGCCCCTGCCCCTGCGGCGGTCGATTGCCCGAATGCCGGCGGCGGTGAGATCGCCTACTCAACTGAAACGCTCATGGCGCACGAACCCTTTCGGTGCAGTTAGAGGACAATCGCCACGCCCGTCAACCAGCGGTAGAAGGGGCGGCGGCGGGGGGACGGCCACACCACCCGAGTGCCCACATGGTACAACGGCTGCGCCCGATAAAGTAAGCGCCCCGTGTGGCATCATGGGGCCCTCGAGTGGACCCGCGATGACTCCCCGATCCGACGTGGTGGGCAGCCTGCTCCGCCCCGAGGCCCTGCGCCTGGCCCGGCAGGGCGTCCGCGAGGGGCGGGTGACGCCCGAGGCCCTGCGCGCGGCCGAGGATCGCGCGGTCCGCGAGGCCATCGCGCTCCAGGAGGGGGCGGGGCTCGACGTGATCACCGACGGCGAGCTGCGACGCTCGTCCTGGGTCATCACGATCCCCCTGCGGGAGGACGCGGCCGGCCGCGCTCCGCTCGCCGGCTTCGAGTTCCTCCCCGCCGACCCGGGCTGGTGGTCGCTGTGGAAGGAGCCGGACGGGCGGCCGGCCCAGGTGTGGACGAACCCCACCCGCCCCTTCATCACCCGGCCGATCCAGGTGGCGCGCGACGTGGTGAGCGACGAGTACGCCTTCCTCAAGGCCAACACCCGCGTGCGGACCAAGTTCACGATCCCCTCCCCGAGCTGGCACCGCATCTTCTGGCACCCCGAGTACTCCCGCGCGGCCTATCCGAGCCCGGAGGACTTCCTGCGCGCGATCGCGGGCTACCTGCGCGAGGAGGTGGTGCCGCGGATCGTCGCCCTGGGGGGCGACTACATCCAGATGGATGCACCCAACTACGCCCAGTGGCACGTGGACGGCGACAACCGCGCCGCCTTCGAGGCCTGGGGGCACGACATGGCCGCGGAGCTGGTCGCCGACGCCGAGATCGACGACACCGTGTTCGAGGGCGTGCGCGGGGTGACCCGCGCCATCCACATCTGCCGGGGCAACGCCCCCGGGGGCCGCTGGCTCGCCAACGGGGGCTACGAGCGCATCGCCGGCGAGGTCTTCCCGCGGCTCACCCGCTACGACCGCCTGCTGCTCGAGTACGACACCCCGCGCGCGGGCGACTTCGGCCCGCTCCGCCACGTGCGACCGGAGGCGACGGTGGTGCTGGGCCTGCTGACCACCAAGCAGGGCGCCCTCGAGGAGACGGACGCGGTCGAGACGCGCATCCGCGAGGCCGCGCGCCTGGTCCCCCTCGAGCGCCTGGCGGTGAGCCCGCAGTGCGGGTTCGCCTCCGGCGAGGCCGGCAACCCGCTCACCGCGGATCAGCAGGCCGCGAAGCTCCGGCTAGTCGGAGCCATCGCCCGACGGGTCTGGCCCGACCGCTAGCGGCGCGCGCTCGGAGCGTAGAAGGGGTCGCGGGGCGCCCCGTCGAGCCAGCCGTCGTAGAAGCGTCGCACGTGCGGGAAGATCTCGCGGGCAAGCCGGCGGCGGCGCTCCTCCTCCGGGCCGAGCGGCGCGCGGAGGGCGGCGGCCAGCTCCTCGAGCGCGGCCTCCCGGTCGACCCGGGTGAAGCGCCCGTCGCGCAGCACCACCTCCCCCGCCACCATCACGGTGTCCACCGCGGCGGCCCGCGCCCGGTGGACGATCGCGTCCACCGACGCAGTGGTCGGGTCGAGGTACGGCGCGGCGAGGCTCCGCCACGGCAGCAGCACGAGGTCGGCCGCCCGGCCGGGCGCGAGGCTCCCGATCCGATCGCCGAATCCGGTGGTGGCGGCGCCGCCCGCCGTCGCCATCTCGAGGACCTGGGCCGCGGTGGGCACCCCGTCGTCCATGCCGGGCACCCGGTGCAGCCGGAGCACGAGCCGCATCTCCTGGAACATGTCGCGGTCGTCGTTGATGCCCGCCTCGTCGAGCCCCAGGCCGACCCGGACCCCGCGCGCCTGGAACCGGTTCAGCGGGGCCACGCCGCTCCGCAGCCTCAGGTTCGAGCTCGCGTTGTGGCAGATCATGGTGCCGGTGCGGGCCGCGAGCTCGATGTCGTCCTCGGTGAGCCACACTCCGTGGCCGAGCGTCATGCGCGGGCCCAGCAGGCCGAGATCCTGGAGGTGACGGAGCGCGGTGGTCCCGGTGCGGCGGCGCGCGTACTCCTTCTGATACGCCGTCTCCACCAGATGCATGTGCAGGCCGACGTCGTACTTCTCGGCGTAGTCGCGCAGGGACCGCAGCGCTTCGTCCGAGCACCAGTGGAGGTTGGCGGGGGCGAGCTGCACGCGGGCCCGCTCGCCCGCGTTGCGCCCCACCCGCTCCCAGAGGTCCACGAACAGTCCCAGGTGATCGGGCAGCGGGATGGACTGGACGGCCAGGTACTCGCGGAGCTCCGCCCCGAGCCCGGGCGGTAGCCGGCGGCAGAAGTCCTCGTCGGCCTCGTAGACGAGGCGATTCTGGTCGCGCAGGGCGTAGGAGTAGGACACCCGCATGCCGACGTCGTCGTAGGCCTTGAGGATGCGCTCGGCGACGCCGGCGACCCGCGAGGCGGGCGCGCCGCGCCATCCGTGGAGATGCTGCACCGTGGTGATCCCGGAGGTGAGCATGTCGAACGCGGAGTAGAGGGTGTCGAGGTAGGGATCGACGTCGCGGCCGGCCAGGCGACTCGCGAACCACAGCTCGAGCGGCAGGTCGGGCGAGCCCAGCTGGAACGGGGTCAGCCCGACGTGGTGATGGCTGTTGACGAAGCCGGGCAGGACGACGTGATCGGGCGAGCCCAGGGTCGGCGCGGTGGGGTGCCGGCGGGCCAGCTCGGCGGCCGGCCCCACCTCGACGATGACCCCGTCGCGCTGGAGCAGCGCGCCGTCCTCGATCACCGAGGCGCGGCCCTCCTGGACCCCGGTGACCACGTACCGGCCGCGCACGAGGGTCGTGCCCACGCCGGGCGGGGCCGCGCTCATGCCCGACGCCTCAGGCGGGGACGGAAGCCGACTGGGCGATGCCGCCCCGGACCGCCCCGCCCTTGACGCTCCCCCAGAGGACCTCGAATCCCTCGGGCAGCGGGCGACTGTTGGGCGGGGCCAGCCAGAGCCGCATGAGCAGCCGGTCGCGGCCCGGCTCGGCCGCGTCCTCGTAGGCGGTGCGGGCGTGGTAGACGACGTGGTTGTTCAGGAGCTGGATGTCGCCGGGCCCGAGCTCCATCTCGTAGCCGAGCTCGTCGCAGACCTGGGCCAGGAGATCGAGCGCCTCGTCCTGCGCGGCGGTGAGGCGCGGGATCGTGGCGATCTGCTGCGCCGCCTCCACGAAGGTGCGGGAGTACTGCGTGGTGAACTTGCCCTCGCGCATCGCGAAGATCGGCATCGCGTAGCAGGACGCCTCGCCGCCCGCCTCCTCGCCCTCGCGACTGCGGACGTAGTCGGAGCAGAGCAGCGCGTGCAGATCGGGCCGGCGCGCCAGGATCGCGTTGCTCACCGCGGGCACGCTCACCACGCGGCTCGTGCCCCCGCGGCGAGCGGAGCGGACGCAGAGCAGGCCAACCACGTCGCAGCGATCGGTGTGCCAGCGCAGCGGGCCGCTCGAGCGCGCCTTGGCGCGCGAGGTCACGCGCTCGCCCTTGGGCACCGCGGGCTGGATCACCTCGCCGTAGAGCCGCACCTCGTCGCGAACCAGGCCGATGAGCTCGCCGTGGGCGTTCTGGTGGACCGCGGTGCCCAGGTGACGGCCGAGCCCCCACCAGATCGTGCGCAGCTGCTCGTCGGAGTAGCGCTCCACCGGCAGGCCGCGCAGCAGCACGAGCCCGCGGCCCCACTCGAGATCCCGGTTGACCTGGGCCAGCTCGGCCGACACGCCCGGCAGCGGGAAGTCGGCCTTGCGGATGTGAGGCCACGCGAGGCCACGCCGCTCCACGTCCCGCAGTGCGGCGTCGATCTCGTCCACCGCGGCGGTGGACAGCCGCCGGATCCAGTCGCTCGAGCGGGCCAGCTCCTGGCCGTGCCAGACCATCGGGCCCTGGATGGGTCGGTCACCGAGCGTGCGAGCCATGGCCCCCCAGGCTAGCCGACAGCCCGCCGGATGCGCAAGGCCAGCCTGGCATAGAATCTCCTCCACCATGATCGACCTCCCCCGGCGACGGGTGCTCGGCGCGATCCTCGCGGCCGTGGGCTTGGCCGGCTGCCTCACCGGCCCCGCCCGGATCGCCCCGGAGGGCACCCTGGCGACCACCGCGCCCAACGGCGCGTCCGAGCGGATCCCGGTCACCGTCGTCCGGCCCGACGGCCCGGGCCCGTTCCCCGCGGTGGTGATCCTGCACGACTGCAGCGGGCTCGGCCCGCGCTCGAGCGGCGCCCCCGGGCGCTGGAGCCGGGAACTGGTGACGCGCGGCTACGTGGTGGTGATCCCGGACAGCTTCACCACGCGCGGCTTCCCCGACGGCGTCTGCACCGACGCCTCCGGGAGCCGCGGGCGGGTGGCTTCGGCTCGACGATCAATCGATGCCTACGCGGCCCTCGCCCACGCCCGCGCGCTCCCCTTCGTGGACGGCCGGCGCGTGGGCGTGATGGGCGGCTCCCACGGGGGCTCGACGACACTGGCCGCGATGGCCGCGCCGGAGAGCGCGGGCGAGGCGCTCGCCCAGGACAAGCGCGCCGGCTTCGCGGGCGCGGTGGCGCTCTACCCGGGCTGCCGGGCCGCGCTCGGGACCTGGCACGCCGACGCCGGGACCTACCGGGCGGTGGCCCCGCTCCTGATCCTGATCGGCGAGAAGGACGACTGGACCCCGGCGGGCCCGTGCGTCGCGCTCGCCCACTCCTCGGCGGCCACCCCGCACCCGGTGGAGCTCGTGGTCTACCCGGGAGCGCATCACTCCTTCGACAGCGATCGGCCGGTGCGCTTCGTGGCCACTCGCGTTAACATGAACGCCCCCGGCGGACGGGGGGCCACCACGGGTGGCGACCCGCAGGCCTGGGCCGACAGCATTCGCCGCGTCGTCGAGTTCTTCGAACGGACCCTCGGGTAGGCGAAGGGAAGCGCCGGATGTGGACCTCGGGATCGAAGCGGTGGGTCTCCCTGGCCGCGCTCACGACCGTCTACGTCCTGGGCGGCAAGCTCGGCCTGCTCTTCGCCTCCGTCCATGCGAGCGCCACCGCGGTGTGGCCGCCGACCGGGATCGCGCTCGCCGCGCTCCTGCTGCTGGGCCGCCGGGCGTGGCCGGCGGTGGCGGTCGGGGCCTTCGTGGTCAACGTGACCACCGCCGGGTCGGTGGCCACGTCGCTCGGCATCACGCTCGGCAACACCCTCGAGGCCCTGCTCGGGGCCCGGCTCGTCGAGCGATGGGCCGGGGGGCTGCGCGCGTTCGACCGGCCGCGCGACGTCTTCGCCTTCGCGACCGCGGCGCTGCCGGCCGCCGCGGTCAGCGCCTCGATCGGGGTGTCAAGCCTCGCGCTCGCCGGCTACGCCCCGTGGGGCGACGTCGGCACGATCTGGCTCACGTGGGCGCTCGGCGACGTGGCCGGCGCGCTGCTGGTGGCCCCGCCGATCATGCTGTGGCTCGGCGCGGAGGGCGAGCCCCCGCGCCGGAGGCGGGCCCGGCGGATCGAGCTGGGCGCGCTGGTGCTCGTCGTGGTGGCCCTCGCCGCGGTGGTCTGGGGCGGCCTCGCGCCGGCCCCGCTCCGTCAGTACCCGGTCGCCTTCGTGGCCATCCCGCCCCTGCTGTGGGCCGCGTACCGGTTCGGACGACGCGAGGCGGCCTCGGTCCTCCTGGTGCTGGCCGCCATCGCGGTTTACGGCACGCTGCGCGACTTCGGCCCGTTCGCCCCGCTTTCCCCGCGCCACGCGCTGCTCGTGCTGCAGGCGTTCATGGCCACCATGGCGCTCATGACCCTGATCGTGGCCGGCCTGGCCTGGAGCCGCGAGCGGGAGATCTCGCTGCTGCAGACCATCATCGACCGGATCCCGGTGATGATCACGATGTACGAGCCGGACACCCGGGTGCTGCGGCTCAACCACGAGTTCGAGCGCGTCACCGGCTGGTCGGCGGAGGAGGCCCAGCGGGTGGACCTCATGGAGCGCTGCTATCCGGACCCGGTCTACCGGGCCCGGGTGCGCTCCTACATGGACTCGCTGACCGAGGGCTGGCGCGACCTCGTGATGACGACCCGCAGCGGCGAGCGGGTCGAGACGTCGTGGTCCAACGTGCGCCTGCCCGACGACACCCGCGTCGGCATCGGCCTCGACGTGCGCGAGCGCAAGCGCGTCGAGGCCGAGCGCGAGCGCGCGCACGCCCACGCGGAGGCGGCCAGCCGGGCCAAGGACGAGTTCTTCGCGATGCTCGGCCACGAGCTGCGGAACCCGCTCGGCGCCATCACCACCGCGCTGCACGTCATCGAGCTGTGCGGGCCGCTCGACGAGCGGAGCGGCGAGGCCCGCGCCATCATCGGGCGCCAGGTCCAGCACCTCGTGCGGCTCGTCGACGACCTGCTCGACGTCACCCGGGTCGCGACCGGCAAGATCAGCCTCACCCTGCGCCGCATCGACCTCGCCGCGATCGCGCGCCGCGCGGTGACCGGCGCGGCGGCGGCCGCCCGCGGGCGAACGCTCACGTGCCGCGCCCCCGAGCCGGTCTGGATCGACGCCGATGAGACGCGGATCGAGCAGGTGCTCGGCAACCTGCTCGGCAACGCGCTCAAGTTCACGCCCGCCGACGGCCGCGTCACCGTCGTGGTGGAGACCGAGGGGCCGGACGCGGTGCTGCGCGTCGAGGACACCGGGGCCGGCATTCCACCCGACCTCCTCCCGCGGATCTTCGATCTCTTCGTCCAGGGGACGACCACGCTCCACCGCCGGGAGGCCGGGCTCGGCATCGGGCTCACCCTGGTCCGGCGCCTGGTCGAGCTCCACCGCGGGCGGACCGAGGCCGCGAGCGCGGGGCCGGGTCGCGGCAGCGTGTTCACGGTCCGGCTGCCGGCGGCGCGACCGCCCGCGGCTTTGTTCGCGCTTCCCCGGGAGCATCCGCCCGCGGTGTCCCGCCGCCGCGTGCTGATCATCGAGGACAACGACGACGCGCGGCAGATGCTCCGTCACCTGCTCGACCGCGCGGGGCACGAAGTGCACGAGGCGGCCGAGGGCACCGACGGGCTCGCCCGCGCGCTGGCGATCGCCCCCGACGCGGTGATCGTCGACATCGGCCTGCCCGGGCTCGACGGCTACGCCATCGCGCGCCGGCTGCGCGAGGCGGGGCCGCCCGGCGTGCTCCTGGTGGCGATCACCGGGTACGGGCAGGACGGCGATCGGCGGCGCTCGCGCGAGGCCGGCTTCGACGTCCACCTGACCAAGCCGATCGACCCGAGCGTGCTGGACGCGCTCCTCGCCAACGCGGGTGCTTGACCGGGACCGGCCGGGCCGCTAGGCTCCTGGCCATGATCTCGACGAGCCCCCCGGTCACCATCCCGAACGTACCGATCACCGACTACGTGCTGCGTCACGCGGCGCGCCTGGGCGACAAGCCGGCCCTGATCGACGGCCCCACCGGCCGCACCCTCACCTATCGCCAGCTCGCCGAGGGCGTGCGGCGGACCGCGGCCGGTCTGGCCCGGCGCGGGTTCGGCAAGGGGCAGGTCCTCGCGATCTACTGCCCCAACCTGCCCGAGTACGCGGTGGTGTTCCTCGGCGTGGCGATGGCGGGCGGGACCAACACCACCGTCAACCCGCTCTACACCGCCGACGAGCTGGCCAACCAGCTCAACGACTCCGGCGCGCGCTTCCTGGTGACGGTGCCGGCGTTCCTCGACAAGGCGAAGGAGGCGGCGGCCAAGAGCCGGGTCGAGGAGGTGTTCGTGCTCGGCCCGGCGGAGGGGGCCCGGCCGTTCACCGATCTGCTCCAGGCCGGCGACACCCCGCCCGCGGTCACGATCGATCCGGCCGAGGACCTGGTGGCCCTGCCGTACTCGAGCGGAACCACCGGGCTGCCGAAAGGTGTCATGCTCACGCACCGCAACCTGGTCGCGAACCTCTGCCAGGCCGAGGGCATGAAGAACTTCGAGGCCTTCGGCGATCGCGACATCACGATGGCGGTGCTCCCGTTCTTCCACATCTACGGCATGGTCGTGATCATGATGCTGGGCCTGGCCGGAGGCGGGACCATCCTGGTCATGCCGCGCTTCGACATGATGGAGTTCCTGACCCTGGTCCAGAAATACCGGGTCACCGTCCTGCCCCTGGTGCCGCCGATCGTGCTCGGCCTCGTGAAGCACCCCGCGGTGGCCCAGTTCGACCTCTCGAGCGTGCGGCTCATCTTCTCGGGGGCGGCGCCGCTCGGCGAGGACATGGCCCGCGCGCTCAGCGCCAAGCTCGGCTGCCCGGTGGTCCAGGGCTACGGCATGACCGAGGCGAGCCCGGTGACCCACCTGAGCCCGACCCACGACGCGCCGTTCAAGCCCGGCTCGGCCGGCTGCATCGTGCCGAACACCGAGGTGAAGATCGTCGAGGTGGGCGGGGGGTCGACCGCGGAGCTGCCGGTGGGCAAGGAGGGCGAGCTGTGGATCCGGGGCCCGCAGATCATGAAGGGCTACCTCAACCGTCCCGAGGAGACCGCCGAGTCTCTCGACCGCGAGGGCTGGTACCACACCGGGGACGTGGGCTACGTCGACTCGGACGGCTACTTCTTCATCGTCGACCGCACCAAGGAGCTGATCAAGTACAAGGGCCTGCAGGTGGCGCCCGCGGAGCTCGAGGCGCTGCTGCTCACGCACCCGGCCGTCCTGGACGCGGCGGTGGTGCGCCGGGCGGACGAGGAGGCGGGTGAGGTGCCGAAGGCCTTCGTGGTGCGGAAGCCCGACGAGGCCTCGCAGGCCACCGCCGCGGACTCGATCATGGGCTGGGTGGCCCAGCGGGTGGCCCCCCACAAGCGCATCCGCCACCTCGAGTTCGTCGACCAGATCCCGAAGTCGGCCTCCGGCAAGATCCTGCGGCGCGTCCTGATCGACCGCGACCGCGGGCGCTAGGCCCGGCGGTGCCGCCGCGCGCGGGGTGCTCTCCGCGCCCGACGACGGCTATCCCTCGTAGACCTTCTTAAGCTCGTCGGCCGCCCACTTCACCGCGTCGGCGGGCGGCGTGCCCTGCGCCGCCTTGGCGAACATGTCGGTGACGATGTACTTGGAGTAGGCCTCGGCGGCCTTGGCGCTGGGCGGGCCGGCGAAACCGAACATGCGCGAGCCGCGCGGGGCGGTGCGGAACGGCTTGAGCGAGTCGTCGACCTTCTCCCACATCGGGTGATTCTCCCAGTACGTGGTCGCGCCGACGCTGTAGCCGCTCTCGATCTCGAACCACTTGCCGAACTGCTCCTTGCCGTGGAGCCACTTGAGGAACTCGCGGGCCGCCACCTGGTTCTTCGAGTATTTCATCAGCGCGTGCGAGAAGGCGACCAGGTAGAGCGGGATCCGTCCGTTCGGGCCGTCCGGGATCGCGAAGTGCTGGATGTCGCGCCACATCGGCTCGCCGCGCTCGTCCTTGATCTTGTCCGGGTTCCGCTTGGCGAAGATGTAGATCGACGCCCCGTTGTTGGTGGCGCTGATCTCGCCCGCGTGGAACGCCCGGTTGTTGTTGGTGTCGTCCCACGCGAGCGCGCCCTCGTCGCAGGCGTCCTTCCAGAACGCGACCATCCACTTGACCGCCTCGAGCGCTCCCTTGCCGTCGAGCACCACGCGGCCCGCCGCGTCGGTCTCGGCGCCCCCGAAGGTCCACAGGATCGGGTAGGTCCACGCCGGGGCGTCGCCGAAGGTGTGCCCGAGAGTTTGGCCCACCGGGCGCCCCTTCTTCTTGAGCGCGGCGCCGATCTTCCGGTACTCCTCGAGGGTGGCCGGCGGCGCGCTCGCGCCCACCTCCGCGAACCACGACTTCCGGTAGGCGGTGAGGATGCCCCCGGTCCCGTAGGGCAGCCCGAGCCAGCGCTTGCCGACCTTGGCCGCCGCCTCGCAGTGCGGATAGTAGCCGCCCTGCTCCTTCGTCTTCCACGCGCTCAGGTCCGAGACGTCGACGAGCGCGTTCGCGTAGAGGTGCGGCCAGTTGTGCAGCATCAGGATCAGGTCGGGGCCCGCCCCCGACTGGATCGACGCGGTGATGCGGGCCTGCAGGTCGTTGGCGTTGATGGTCTCGAGGGTCACCTCCACCTTCGCCTGCTTGCTGTACTCGGCGACCTGCCGCCGCAGCTCCGCGTCGCCCTCGGGAATGAAGTCGACCCACTGGAGCAGGTGGAGCTTGGTGGTCTGCGCGTGGGCGGGGGCGCGACGCGCCGCGAGGATGCCCTCGAGGCCTCCCGCGCCGGCCAGCGCGCCGGCCGCCACCCCCGTCTTGAGGAACTGCCGTCGATCGTCCCGTCGGTCCATGGACTCCTCCTCGTGCCGATCCGGTGAAGGAAGCGTGCACCGCGTCGCACCGGGGTCGTGCGACGCGCTAGGGAGGACGCGGGTGGGCAGGGGGCGGGCACCGGCCACCCGAGTGGTCGGAGCGGGCGGAGGCAACACGTCCGTCGACCCGATCCTGCGCCATGACTCCCTCGGTCGAAGGCGGGGCCCGGCGACTCTGCGCCCGGCCGCGACGGCTGTCAAGGCGCGCGGTGATGCGCCGCGGCCGCGTGCTATAACTGCCGCCATGAACAAGATCGAGCGGGTGCGCGCGACCCTGGCGGGCGGCCGGTGGACCGGGCCCCCTTCACCGTCTGGTACCACTTCGGCACCCAGCACGCGCCGGCCGAGCGGGCCGCGCAGGTGCACCTCGAGTTCTTCGACCACTACGACCTCGACCTGCTCAAGCTGATGAACGACTACGACTACCCCGCGCCGGCCGGCCTGGAGGTGGTCGCGACCGCCGCGGACCTGGCCCGGCTCGAGCCCTTCGACCCGGTCAAGGCCCCGCTCGGCGCTCAGCTCAAGACGGTGGAGCTGGTCGCCCGCGCGCTGCGCGATCGGGCCCTCTTCGTCGATACCGTGTTCAACGCCTGGAACACCCTCAAGCGCAACCTGGTGCGGGAGGCGATGCCCGGGCTGATGGCCGAGCAGCCCAAGGCCCTCGAGGCCGCGCTCCGGGTGGTCAACGACAACCTGATCCGCTACGCGCAGGCGAGCCTGGCCCGCGGCGCGGCCGGCATCTTCCTCTCGGTCCCGGCCTCCGCGGAGAGCCTGACGCCCGAGCAGTACGAGCGGTTCATGCGGCCGTTCGACTTGGCCTTCCTCGAGGCCATCCGCGGCCGCGGCGAGTGCCACGTGCTCCACGCCCACGGCGAGCGGCTCTACTTCGACCGGCTCGTGGACTACCCGGTCCACGCGCTCTCCTGGGCCGACCTCAACGGCGGTCCCTCGATCGCCGAGGCGCGGCAGCGCACCCCGTTCACGCTCATGACCGGGCTCGATCACGTGCGGTTCGTCGAACGCTCGGCCCGGATCGTGCGGGAGAGCGTCCGCGCCGCGATCACCGCCGGCGGTGACACCCGCTTCATCCTGGCGCCCGGCTGCTCGCTGCCCACCTACGCCTACCCGCCCCTCATCCGGGCGGCCCGGGACGAGTCGGCCCGGTCATCCCGCTGACAGGTAGTGCCGCCTCCGGCCTGGGAGAATCCGTGCCGACAACGGGTAAATCCGTGCCTCTGGTTTCGCGTGCACATTCGTAAGTAGCCGAAATATAGTCTCGATTTTGCTGGAATGGGGATTGCTCTCCTCCCGACGGCAGGAGGGTGTCCGATGACCCCGAAGCGAATGACCCTGGCGGCCGTACTGGTCCTGACCGTCGTGTTCCTGAGCCCCATCGTCTATCTGGCCGGGCAGCGCGCCGGCATCTGGCTCACCACGGCGGCGGCGGAACGCGGTCCCTGGCCGAGCGTGGACGAGGGTGAGCGCGACGCGGGGGACTCGCCCGAGCGCGCCAAGCCGGCGGTGCGCCCCGGCTTCGGCCTGATCTGAGGCCGCGCCAGGATCCGAGGCCGCGGCTAGACGGTCACCACCAACCCGTCGTACGCGCACTCCTCCGGCACCGAGGCCGCATGCGCGAGCATCTCCCGGCCCATG
>Ga0310810_10002596_pt1 | contig 19461 bp, 21 predicted proteins | sample NCmetagenome_FD_207641 | JGI IMG/M metagenome (GOLD analysis project Ga0310810, IMG submission 207641) | Soil microbial communities from experimental microcosm in Duke University, North Carolina, United States - NC | ecosystem: Engineered > Artificial ecosystem > Soil microcosm > Unclassified ...
GCGGGGCCGATAAGAGTTTCAACCTGAGCACCTAGCTGTTGCGCGAGCGCCTTGACGATACTCGTGCCAAGCCCGTTTTTTGGTTGAGCAAAGACGTCGTGCCGCTTGCCAATACCATTGTCAGAAACTGAAAGCTTCCAATTCGTTCCGGCAACGTCATACGCGACGGTGATCCTTCCTTCGACCCTGTCGGGGAGGAAGGCATGCTTTAGAGCATTCATAACGAGTTCAGTCACAATCAAACCGATACTCTCGGCCTGACGGGACGTGGCGATGCCTCCTTCGCCGACCACTTTCAACGAGATTGGCCGAGTGTCGCCAATCATGGAGATTGCAAGAGTGTCGCAAAGCTTTGAGAGATAAGGGACCAGTTCAATGGACCCGTTGGCCTCGGACCCGTGGAGCTGCTTCTGTACGGCAGCAACCGACAGGACCCGCTTGTGTGCGTCTTGCAGATGAACTCGCGTCTCTTCCGATTCTACCCTCTGCGCCTTCAATAGAATAATACTGGCAATGATGTGCAGGCTATTGGCAATTCGGTGGTCCATTTCCTCAAGCAGCACGTCCTTCTGTCGCAACAACTCGTCCTTTTCGCGCTCCAAGATGAGCCGCTCAGTAACATCCTCCATGCCAAGCAGTATGGTTGGCTCCGCGCCTTCCTCGTAGAACACCTGGCGTGCGTTCAAGCACATCGTGCGATGCCCCAAGTCAGGAAATTCATGCTCAACTTGATAGCCATCCATCACGCCATGCTCGGGTATGATGTTCTCCAGCAGCACTCGAAGTTTTGGAATGTCCCATTGTCCATCACCCAAAGCGTACAGGAGTCTGCCTTGGGTATCCTCGGGACTCACCTTGAATGCCGAATAGAAAGATCGGCTCGCAGCGATCACACGCAGTTCTTTGTCGAGCACAAGAACAGGTTCGCGAACAGTGTCGACAATGCCTTGAGCGAGTGCACACGCATCAGCGACGGCGGTGAACTGTTTCCTGAAGTTCGTTGGTTGCATATCGCCTCTGCGACGTATCTCCGTACGTGGAAAACGACTAAAGTGGCCTACTGGATCATTTGTTTCGGCGAAAAGCCGTGCCAAGGCCTAGCGATTTGAGTGTTTGAAAAAATGGTAATTCACGTAACTAAGGCAGTCTGTATAAAATTGACCACTTATTGGGTCGCGTCGCGGCGTTTCTAGTTGGAACCTCGGCTGTTCAGTCAGAGTTGACAACCATGACCGATCAGAGCGACCTCCGCGACAAACGAGACGACAAATTCTATTTATCTTGGATCATCCGTGGCGGCATCGTGCTCGCTCTCGTCGTTGCAGTCCTCGCATTCATAAGCACGGGCTACCCCACAATTGTTCCTGCTTCGGTGTTTTGAAGCCGTCTTGCTGGGATTCGGCCTAGTACAACCAGGGATGTTTCAGCCGTGCTTTGCGACGTAGCCAGCGGTGATCTCATTCTTGTGGGCGGCGAAAGCTGCCAGGACTTCGGCCTTCTCGCGCTGCGGCACCTTGGCGAAGTCCAAGGTCCGTCCGAGTTCTGCTGCGACCTCATCGAATTCTGCGGGAGAAATGCGGAGGTCCCGATGGGCTTCCTCAAGACCAAGCGGAGTCGTGCCGGGCTTGGTGGGCGTATACTGGAAGGGCCCACCCGAAACGTTGCACACCCACAGCGTTCGCATGAACTTGAGGCCGGGCAACCTGCTCAGATCGTTGGTGTGCCATTCCCGTAACTGCGGATTCTTGGACGTCTGGCCGACCAGGGGGTTCTTCACGACCGCATCGCTGAAGTGGTCCACCACCGCCGCAATGGCGAAGACGCCACCCAACCGTTCGTACAGACTTTTCTCAGGCATGGTTTGCTTGGCCTGCGCATCCACATTATCCGCAGCCGCCAACACGGCCATCGGCGCAGCGGTCAACGCCAACCCTGCGACCGCAGTTCGTCGTGTGATAGAAGTCGAAATCGCCTGTGCCATGGTGGCCTCCGTAATGATAAAGATTACGCAGGAAAAACTAAGAGAACCCGGCGGGGGACAAGCCGGGCTCTCTTAAGATCACGCTGCGTGCGCGACCGAAGCATAGGCTGGGACGGAGAGATCGCGGCCTACGCTAACAACCAGCACCGACGTCTCTCGATGCCTAAGGCTAGCAATGCTTGCTGATGGTGATGGGCGGGATCGCGCTCGCCATTCCTGGCGGCTGCAACAATCCGCTTTGCGATGATCTCACGCACTGTACAAGCAGTCCCGAAACTTCGAAGCGAGTTGCAGGCCTTGTCGAAAGCCTCGCCCATTGCCGAGGTGGCGGTGTCGTCGAACGCAACGTTTTGGATCGGGAATACTACTCATAGGGACCTCCCGAAAACGTACGAGCGGGAGCGCGAAAGCGTCTCTCAGTCACCGGGGCTCGAAGCCGTTTCGATGATGAAATGAGGCTAGTCTCGCGAAAAGACGGTAGCTGTGCCAAACTGCTCACTTTCCACTTTTGGCACAGCATTTTCCGGTCTTGGATTTCTGTGTCCGGAAGCATACATATGGTCGTATCACCAGCAGCGGCACCGCAGGCGCGGTGACTGAGAGACGATTGAGCTCCCGCCTGAATGGAAGGGAAGCTGTGATGTCTCGCGCGCCTACGAAATCAAAGCCCACCAAACAAGACACAAACCGCAAGACAACGGGCACTCCGCAATTTGATCCCGCGGCGTTTTTAGCGACGGCGGCCCCCGGTCGCGACATTTCCAGGCATTCAAAGAAAGCCGTCATATTTGCGCAGGGCGCCGATGCTGATGCGGTTTTCTATATCAAGAAGGGCAAGGTCAAAGTTTCCGTTCTGTCAAAAGATGGAAAGGAAGCCGTGGTTGCACTCTTAGGACCGGACGAATTTATCGGCGAAGGATGCCTGATCGGACAGCCGAAACGTTTGGCGACAGCCTCTGCAATGACGGAATGCGAGACGATGCGCGTGGAAAAGGCGGAAATCCAGCGGGTCATTCAAGACGAGCCCGCATTTTCGCAAATGTTTGTCTCGCACGTTCTGACGAGGAATGCCCGGGTCGAGGAGGATCTGGTCGACCAACTCTTCAACTCAACAGAAAAACGGCTTGCACGCTTATTGCTGCTGTTGGCCAATTTTGGGAAGGAAGGCCGACCGGAGCCAATTCTCGCGAAGATCAGTCAGGAAACGCTCGCGGAGATGATCGGCACCACCCGGTCGCGCGTGAGTCACTTCATGAACAAATTCCGCCAAATGGGTTTCATCAACTACAACGGACATCTGGAAGTCCATAGTTCGTTGTTGGGTGTCCTGCTGGCCGACGAACCCCGCACGGTCAGCCCGCCGAAGTAAGGTATCCGATAGTTCATCTGCCCGATGCAACTGGCCGATGTCCGCTTTGGGTCACAAGCCGACATATGCGCCGCAACAAGCGATGTCCGCTGTATCCCCGATAGCGCCTGCGAAAGCAGACACCCGGAAACGGTCATGTCTGCTTTACTCCCAAAAGCGCACATGTGCGCTTCGCGCCGTCTCATTGCCGCCCCGAGTTTCCAAGACAGCACATGGTAACGGGTCCAACCGGCTCACCGGAAGGGGGGCGAATTGCCGCGTCCGCTATGGGTCAGCAGCAGACATAGGCGCTGCAACAAGCGATGTCTGCTTTACCCCCGAAAGCAGACGTGTGCAGTGCAAGGACTCATGTCTGCTAAGCGCCAATAGCGGACATCGGTATTCTTACTCGATCACCTCATCGGCCCGGGTGAGTAGCGCCGGCGGCACCGTGAGGCCGAGGCTCTTGGCGGTCTTGAGGTTGATCACCAGCTCGTATTTGGTTGGCGCCTGCACGGGAAGGTCTGCAGGCTTTTCGCCTTTGAGGATGCGATCGATATATCTTGCTGCGCCGCGCCATTGATCGATCTGATCCGGCCCGTAGGCGATCAGGCCGCCATCGGCTGAAAAGTATCGGTAGGGATAAATCGCCGGCAGGCGATGTCTGACAGCAAGCGAATTTATCACTCCACGATTTGCAATTGTGCGGGGGTGCGGGAGAACGATAAGGCCTGAATCCGGCTCCCCTGCATATTGTGCAATCGGTCCCTCAAGTTCGTGTTGGATGTCGACGACGGCAACCGAGACGTTGAGTGACGGCGCGAACTTTTCGGCTGCGCGCAAAAACGATGTATGCGGAGCCGCGTCTGCACTGAACAGTATCCCAACCCGTTTCACGCTGGGAGCAATCTCTTTGAGCACGCCAAGCCACTTGCCGCCCATCGCCGGCTCGAAATTTTGAAATCCCGTGATGTTGCCGCCCGGACGGGCAAGGCTTACGACAAAACCACTATCGACGGGCTCGGATACCTGCGTGAACACGATCGGGATATCGCTTTTCAGGCGTTGAAGTTGCGAAAGCGCGGGATCGCCCACTGCGATGATCGTATTCGGCGCTGACTGGATTAGCTCGATAGCCAAGGTCCGCAACCGTTCGCCATTTCCCGCACCCCACCGATAGTCGATCCGAATGCGGTTTTCGCCCCAACCCAGGTCATTTAATGATTTGGTGAAAGCTGCGATGCGTGCCTGGCCTGCTTTGTCGGCCTCGCTGTACGCCGCGAACAGAACTCCGACACGCCGCATGCTCGCATCTTGCTGAGCGTGTGCGGCGAACGGCCACGCCGCCGCCCCGCCCATCAAAGTAATGAATTCGCGTCGTCTCATTGCCGCCCCTGAGAGTTCGGAAGGCATCGTACCGGCTTAAGCTAATACACTGGAAGGGACATGTCCGCTTTGGGTCACAAGCGGACATATGCAGCGCAACAAGTCATGTCCGCTTTACTCCTAGTAACGACAGCATGGACTCCCGCAACCGGTTGTGTACGCTTCACGCAGGATCTGCTCGTCTACGCACGCTCGAATAGGGGCAAGCTTTCGATCGGCTTTGACAACACCGCTGGCGCCGCGGCGTTTGCCGCCAAGCTGTTCAATCGCCGCGCCGACCTCGGGCTTGTCGAGGTGCCGTATCGCTCAGCGTCCCATGCGACACAGGATGCCGCGAGCGGGGTGACGCAGGTTCTGATGAGTGCCATCGCTGCCGCGAATGCACTCGTGGAAGCCGGCAAGTTGCGGCGTCTCGCAGTGACTTCGGTTTCCGCTTTCCCGCGCTGCCGGATTTGCCTTCGCTCAGCGAATCGATTCCTGGCGTTGTGATGAATGGATGGTTCGCCGTGGTTGCACCAGCGTCGACGCCAGATCCAATTATAGCAAGGCTAAACCGCGCCATAGACGTCTACCTTCAAGATAAGGAGATTCAACAGAAGCTGCTGACATTTGGACTTGCTACCGAAGGCGCCGGCACGCCCGCTACGACGGCCAGCTTTATCCGAAACGAGCAGGACGCATGGCGGGCGCTGGCAACGGAGCTCGACATCCAGCCGCAGTAGCAAATGCGGCGCAACCGAGGACTATAGATTACTTGTTGGCTTTGACCGGATCCTTCACGTTTTCGACTTTGTCGATGTCGACGTTGACAATTTTTCCGTTAACTTTTTCGGTCCTCCGGATATAGACGGTCTGGATGATGTCGCGAGTCTCGGGATCGATCGAGACGGGACCACGCGGACTCTCCCATTTCAGCTTTCGCGCGACTTGCACCAGAGCTTCGCCGTCAGTACTGCCTTTCGTCGCTTTGAGCGCCTCATAAATGATGTGCATCCCGTCATAGCCACCTACGGAAAAAAAGTCCGGATTGCGTCCGAACTCTTTATCGTACGCTTTAACGAACTCCAAGTTGAGTTTGGACTGATGGTTGTAGTCGTAATGTTGTGCGCTTAGTCTTCCGATCGCCGACTCTCCTAGCGATTTGAGCGCCGCTTCGTCGACTGCCTCGCCGCTGCTCATGATCTTGATCTTGCGTGGGTCAATTCCGCGTTCTGCAAAAGCTTTCCCAAGGGCTGCTGGCTGCGCCCCCCCAGGAATGAAAACGAAAATTGATTCGGGATTTATATCCTTTGCACGCTGAACGAAAGCAGAGAAGTCAGGATTCGCAAGCGGCATCCGGACTGAGCCGATGATCTCGCCACCATGCTCCTTAAATCCCTTCTGAAAGAACTGTTCGCCGTCAATACCAGGGCTGAAATCCGTGACCATCGTATAGGCTCTCTTGATTTTGCCCTTGGTCGCCGCCCATCTGCCGAGTGCTTCCGCGACCTGCGGGAGGGTGAAGGAGCTGCGAACGATATATGGTGACTTCTCTGTGACTGTGGACGCGGTGCCGTTCATGCTGACCATGAATTTCTTGGCTTCCGCGGATATGCTGACAGCACCGAATGTTTCAGGCGACGTTGTGAACCCAGTCAGTATGTCCACCTTGTCCCGGACAACAAGTTCCTGTGCCAGTCGCTTGGCAACATCCGGATTTGGTCCGCCCGAGTCTTTTTTTATGATTTCGATTTTCCTCCCAGCGACAGTGTCGCCATGCAGTTTTATGTAGAGCTTAAAGCCGTTTTCAATTTGCTGCGCGATGTCAGCAAACTGTCCCGAATAGGCGCTGATAACGCCGATCTTGATCGGCTCTTGTGCATTGGCTATCGCCCCTCCGGAAAACACCCAGAGCGCGCACAAGATCGAAGTCACAGTGTGTTTCATGATCGCCTCCAGATTCAAAGACGCGCCGCCGATCTTGGACAGTTCCACGGCTCTTACTGGCCCTGCCCGCAACAGCAGAGTCGAAAGCTTGCTCGCCCACGTCTTCATTGCCATCCTCCCGTTTCATTAGTGGCGACACTCAACTCCATAGATGCTTGCTTGCTATGTCTGCGCCCTTGCGCATCGCTTTGAACTTCTCCCAAACGACCGTTGGATGAACCTCAGTCTTGTAAAGCGCCTGCGAAGAGAAGCCACAGTCGGCGCCAGCCATAACGTTTTCACGGCCCACGAGATTCGCGAAACGTATCAGCCGTTCAGCGATCCATTCCGGATGTTCAACGATGTTACTGGCGTGGGTGATAACCCCAGGGCAAACTACTTTTCCATCCGGCAGCTTTACTCGTTCGAAAAGGTGGTATTCATGTTCGTGGCGCGGATTCGCCGCCTCGAAGCTGAATGAACCAATGTTGATCTTCAGGACGTACTCGATGATCTGACCCAAGTCTGCCTCGTAGATCCGAGGGCCCTGGTTGATCCCGTAACAGGTGTGAAACCGAACTCGCTCCGCAGGAATTCCATTGAGCGCCGCATTCGTCGCTTCGACATAAATTTCCGCACGCCGCCTCTTTTGCTTTTCATCAAGATTCGGCTCAACGAAAATATCCGGCAAAAAGGGGTCATCGACCTGAAGTTGAATGCCGGCAGCGATGATTGCGCGATATTCTTTGTTGAGCTCGCCAGCGAGCGCGTGGAAGTATTCTTCCTCGGTTCTGTAGTACTCGTTGATTCCCACGCCTGACGGCGCTGTTGCGGGTAGAAAGATCCGATGATCGGAAACGCCGGACGCCTCGGCTGCGGCTTTGATGTTCGCTATGTCGATCTTCAGGTTGTCTTCACCCTTGTACTTAACTGGTCCGGTGCAAATAACTGGAACGATGGGTAGAATTGCGCCTCCCATCATCGCTTCCTTGAAATACTGGGCGTAATATTCAGGAAAGGCAGATACTTCCTGCTCAAATACGTTCATCTTCTGACCAGGTCGCGATTCGAATCCGTCGAAGCGCTCGCGGACGTAGGTGAAAAAGCCGGGCTTGGAGTACTCGCCATCCGTGACGATCTCGATCCCGCAATCGACCTGTTTGCGCACGCAGTCGGCAACTGATTTGGTCAGAATGGAAGCCAGCGCGCGCTCGTCGTAGATCTGACCGGAGTATTTGGCCTTTAACAGATCGAGCAGATTGTGCGGTCGTGGCAAGCTCCCGATGTGCGTGGTTTGAATGTGGTCAGTATTTTGCTGCAGCGCCATCGGCTTCGCTCCTGACGCCACCAAATGCCACTATTTTTTGCGCCTGGCGATCAGTATAGCCGAAAATATGGCGCAATCAACTTACAAGGAGCGCTCCATGTTTTTGCAAGCACAACTGCGTGCAATAAATTCCTAAGTGCGGCGTGATCGCTTCCGCGAGTGGGCTGCATCCCCTTGTTTAGGGGGGCCGATTAGCTCAAGAACCGTCGGCGCCAATCGGCGCCAAGTATCGACAGCCTCGGCACGATCAACTCGGTATGGAAGCCAGCTGGAAACGAGAAAGAGGCCGCGCAAAAGATAATGGGTCAGCTCGATGAACCGCTGTGCGTTGCCGCGCGAATATCCCGCCGCATCGAGCGTATCGATCCAGATACTATTCAATACATCTCGGGCTTCTTGGGCGATCGGGTGCACAACGCGTCCTAAGGCGCGGTCTGAGCGGGCAGCAATCATGATTTCGATCATCGCGCGGTAAACAGGTCTGAAAAAGAAATGCTCAGAATCCAAAAGAAACTTCTCAATCGGATCGCTCGATCTGGCGGCGTTGAGTGCAAGCGACCGCGCATGCTCAACTGCCTCTTGCATTGCGTAGCGCGTCGAGGCGGCGATGAGATCGGTTTTTTTTGGAAAATAATGCTCCTGCGCGCCGCGTGACACGCCGGCACGCGCGGCAACACGGCTTGCGCTGAACCCGGCATACCCCTTCTCGACCAGAAGCTGGACGGATGCCGAAAGTATCGCGGCCTGCGTTTCGTTGCGGCGCTGCGCCTGGGTTCGTCTTCGTCTACGACGCTCGCGCGGAGCCACTGGCGCCCCCTGTCAATTTCCAGTTCTCCTACCGCAGCAGTGTCGAAGCACTGTCGGATGTTCAGAAAAGCTGCCGCGTTTCACACTGCCTCCGTCAACAGATAACATTCTGACATAGCTCGGCCGATTGAGGACAGAATACAACAACATCGGCTATTTTTCGAACGTGGCCGACCAAATCGAGCGTTACCTCGCTGCGAAAGACAAACTGCGGCGTCTCAATGGCGACTTAGCGTCAGATGTATCGTTGTCTCCATTCCACTCGCGCGCAATTCCTACTCCGTAGGTCTCATAAAACAACTCTACGATCACGTCGAGTGTTACGGCTCTGCAATCAAAGGCAATGTCCACCAGGGCTGCTGAACAGAGTGAAATGCATCGCGACGAAACATGGCTGGTCAAGCAAACTTTCGCTGATCCCGGTAGCCGAGCATCTACCCTCGGGGATCACTGCCGTTTCACAGGCGATCTTAAGCCCAGGACGCACCCAAAAATTTCCTCGGCGGCTTCATCGCTGTTGCCACGCCATGCCACGATCTGATCCGGCCTGATTAAGACAAGGTCGGCTTGATAGAGTTCACGTGCTTCACCGCGAAAGAGGTCGGCCACCTTCAAGGAAAGTCCGGCGTCCTTGGCTGCTCTCACAATTCGGTGACCCGTGCCCTCGCCCGATAGACGCAGCAATGTCCATCCGAAACCGAAGGCGTCATACAGTGACCGCTCGGTGGAAAGCCACAGATGCGGCGCTCGCCCGCCAGGACAAGCAGAGGGAATATATATTTTCGCGGAATCCGGTGGCGGCTCTGAGCCATCCGCCACGATGATCGTCGACGAATAGCGCGCGCCAAAGGTAATCCCAGGTATGTCGAACTCGGCTCTACCGTGAGCACCAAGATACTCACCGGCTTTTCGACGTGCTTGTGCGCCTTGTGTAGAGTCTTCTTCAATCTCGGGAGTTGGTACGAACGACCCCAGGGATTCTGCGAACTGCCTTGCATAACCTGTATTGCGTTCGGCAATCGGTCGGCGTTCCGCTTCGTAGCTGGCGAGCAGACCATGACCCGCTTGTCCGCGTACAACGGTAGCGAGTTTCCAACCGAGATTGACCGCGTCTTCAATTGCGGTGTTGTAGCCAAGTCCGCCCGCTGGCGTGAACAGATGCGCCGCATCGCCAGCAATAAAGACGCGACCGCGTTGAAATTGTTCGGCTACGAGCGCATAGCCCGCGATCCAGGATCCGAAGGAGAGGATCTCGGCGCTGATCGGGGCTCCGACGGCAGCCTGAAATAATGCCAGTGCGCGATTCTGGGTGATTTCGCTTTCGATTTCGTGCGCTCGCAACTGCGTGTGGAAGGCGAATTCGCCCTTCCCATCAACCGCCGCCATAAAGGCACGGCGCTCGGGGTTGAATGTCACATTCATCCAAGCGGGCGGAAATGGAACAAGCCGATAAAATTCTGGTGACCGCAGATAGACGGCAAACATACGGCCGCCAAAGAAGTCGCGAACGGCACCCTCTTCGCCCGTATAGCCAAATCCCAGCGTCTGACGAACGGTGCTGCGCGGACCGTCCGCGCCAATCAGGTACTCCGCACGAATCCAATGTGTCCTGCCGTCGTCCACGCACTCGACTTCCGCCTCAATGCCATCCAGGGTCTCTGTGAAACGGACCAATCTCCAACCGTAGTGAATTGCAATTCCTGGTAACGCCTCAGCATGCCGCCGGAGTATCTGCTCAACAAACTTCTGTGAGACGCGGTGCGGAAGCTCGGCGGCGCTCCACGAACCGGAAAGCTGCTTGACCCGCTCGGTTGCTTCTCGCGACGAAGGCAGCTTAAAGCGGGCGAGTTCGTGGTGCGAATAACGCGTGAAATAGGCAATGTCCGTCGGAAAATCCGGTGGCAGTCCGAGCGCCCGAATCTCATTGGCGAAGCCTAGACGCCGGAAATGCTCCATAGTGCGCGCCTGCGTCGCGTTGGCTTGCGGATTGAATGCCGTTGTCGGTTTCTGGTCGACAAGAACTGCACCGACACCGCGACGTCCGAGTTCATTCGCCAGCATCAAGCCGCAAGGGCCACCGCCAACAATAAGAACAGAACAGTTGCTTGGCGGAAGCGGTTTCATCGAATCTGGGCCGTCCGCTGACACCGTTTTTCGTCAGTATCTGCCTGCGATCGGCAATTCTTCTGCCGGGAACAGCGAGATCAGGCGACAGCCTTTGTCGGTGACCACGACCTCTTCCTCGATGCGCGCGGCGGAGAAGCCATCGGTCGCCGGGCAATAGGTTTCGATCGCAAACACCATGCCTTCCTTGATTTCGGTTGGATGGTCCATCGATACGACGCGCGAGATGATCGGCCGCTCGTGCAGGTTTAGCCCGAGACCATGGGCGAACTGCAGGCCGAACGCTGACATCTCGTCAGGGAAGCCGAATTCATTTGCTTCCGGAAATACGTCGCAGATATGCGCCGTGCTGGCGCCGGGCTTGATGCGGGCGATAGCATTATCGAGCCACTCGCGTGCCTTTTGGTATGCGTCGTGCTGCGCGGGCGTCGCGCGTACAACATTGAAGGTCCGGTAGTAGCAGGTGCGATAGCCCATGAAGCTTTGCAGGATGTCGAAGAAAGCCTGATCGCCCGGACGGATCATGCGGTCTGTGAAATTGTGCGGATGCGGATTGCAGCGCTCGCCGGAAATGGCGTTGACCGCTTCGACGTCGTCGGAGCCGTGCGTATAGAGGAACTTGTTGACCTCGGCGACGATGTCGTTTTCCCGCACGCCCGGCCGCAGCATTTCATTGACGACGTCGTAGGCACCATCGACCATTGCGGCCGCGCGATTGAGGAGTGCGATTTCGTCGGCCGATTTGACTTCACGCGCGCTCAGCATGATCTGCTGGCCGTCTTTGATCTTGATCCCGGCCTTCTCAAGCTCGAACATCATTGGCGGCTCAATGATATCGACGCCGATCGGCATTTTGGCGACGCCTGCCGACTTGAGAATTGAGGCCATTTCCTCGGCGTGACGCTTCATCAGGCCGAAAGCCGGATCGACGGTGCCCCGCAAGCCGACGAGGCCGGCTTTGCAGTTCTCCGGCTTGAGCCAGGGGGAATAGAGCTTGTGGTGGACCGCGGCCGAGCCGAAATCCCACAGAATAGGATCGCCACCACGCGTGAGGAGAACCCAGCGCGAGAGCTTGTCGCGCGCCCATTCACCGATCTTGGTCGAAGTGACGTAGCGGATGTTATTATCGTCAAATAGCAATAGTGCGCCGAGGTCGGAGGCCTCGAGCGCGGCCTGCGCGCGGCCGAGGCGGTAACGGTGCATACGGCGGTAGTCGACTCGTTCTTCAAAATCGACGCCCATGGTGCCTAGCACGGGCAAGTGCCGACCCCAGTTGTAACGCGGGTTGATGTCCTCGGCGGTGATCTTCACCGGCTCGCGCGTTCTCTCATCCATGGCAATTTCCTCCGAATGTTACGCGATCGAGACACCTTGTCGATCTTGAAGTCTAAGCACGTCAGGCACGCGCCCGCTTCGGAAATAGTTGCGGTCGCAACTTGGGATGGCTCGCCATCATCTTCGGCGCGTAAAGTGCCTCCGCCCCGAGCTCTTCGGCGGCGTGCCACGCCCAGCGCGGATCCCAGAGCGCCGCGCGTCCAATACAAATGAGATCGGCCTGGCCGGAGGCGACGATATCCTCCGCCTGCTGGTAGCCCATGATCAGGCCGACCGACATCGTGACGATGCCGGATTCCTTCTTCACCTTTTCGGCGAACGGCACCTGATAGCCGGGTGACAATGGTATCTTTTGCGCGGGCGACAGGCCGCCGGTCGACACGTCCATGTAGTCGAGCCCGCGCTTTTTGAGTTCTTTGGCGAGCACGACTGTCTCATCGAGCGTCCAGCCACCATCGACCCAATCGGTCGCCGAGACCCGCATGCCGATCGGTTTATCTTTCGGCCACACCGCGCGCACCGCTTCGTACATCTCGATGGGAAAGCGCATACGGTTCTCAAGCAAGCCGCCATATTCGTCGGTTCGCTTATTCGACAGCGGCGACAGAAACTGGTGGGCTAGGTAACCGTGCGCCGCGTGCAATTCGACCACGTCGTAGCCGATGCGGTCTACCCGCTTTGTGGAGGAGGCGAACTCGTTCAGGACGCGCTTTATGTCGTCCTTGGTCATCGCCTTTGGCACCGGCCAGCCGGTATCGTAAGGGATCGCGGAGGGCGCTTCTGGAATCCAAGCGTCGGGACCTTCTAAGATTGGCTTGCCGCCGGCGGCTGGAGGGGTCGTCGGGCCCTTGCGGCCCGCATGCGCCAGTTGCACCCCTAGCTTCGCAACGCCGTATTGGCGGCAGAAGTCATGCACGTGCTTGAGGGCCTTCTCGTTGTCGTCCGACCACATGCCTGCGCATTTCGGGGAGATGCGACCTTGCGGATTGACGTTGGTCATCTCTGTCATCACCAAACCGGCAGCGCCGAGCGAGAAGCTTCCAAGATGCACAAGATGCCAGTCATTCGCCGAGCCGTTGTCGGAGTTGTATTGGCACATCGGCGACACCACGATGCGATTGGGTAGCGTGAGCTCGCGCAACGTGATCGGAGTGAACAGAACGCTCGCCATGTCGAATCCGCCTTTCAAACGCTAGAGGCCGGCGTGCCAGGCGTTCATGCCGACGACGAGGCAGCACAACGCCCAGAAAACGCAGTATTCGACGCCGCCGATCACCCAGATCCAACAGTTCTTCACCTTCCAGGTGGCAGCGGCCGCGACCAAAAGGTGAATGAAGCCGATGAAGCCAGCGTAAGCGGTAAAGACGCCGAAGATCAGGCAGATCGCCAGTGCTGTCTCGATCGCCCCGGCGATGTACATCCAGGTCGCCGGCGGTTTGAAACCGGCAGCAATGAAGAATTCGAGCGTCGCCGGCACCGTTATCTTCCCGACGATGTGCGGAATGAAGAAGGCGCCGCAAATGATGCGCAGAATGTTGAATTCATTGAGCAGATCGAAATTCGCGGCCACGACTAGTTTTCCTCCTTGCGGTCGATATCACCCTATTCAATAAATCAGGCCGTCTTTCGCCACCGGAAAAGGAGGCGCTGCGCCAATGTGATCTGCGGCCAACTCGCTTACGTCGGTAAAGAATAGCCCGCAAATCGGATGCTCGACGAGGAAGGCGGCGCGTCCGCGCGGCAACGGTCGTCGCAAACCGCCGCATTGCCAAACCGGAAATCGTGATTCGAGCAGATCCGATCATTCGTTTCGGATAACGAGCGAAGCACGATCTCAGCACGACCCGGCAAAAGTACGAAACAAAATAGTTTGGCGTCAAGCTATTTGACTTCCATGTATTTGGTGCCAACCATTATAAATCGGTAGAAACGAATGCTGATGCAAATCAGCGCGCATTACATCGCCGCTGCCAATCCGGGAGTTAAAGATGTTACGGACCTGGGTATTTGAATTCTTGCCGGAATTGACCGATCAATCTTCCCCAGTACCCCCCAAAACTATCTCCGAATATATCTGTCGATATCTTTCGCTCTGGGAGCGAGACGAGGCTTTAGGTTTCGACGGAATATTTTTCAGTGAGCATCATTTCGGCGACTCTTATAGTTCGTCGCCCAATTTACTGATCGCAGCCACAGCAGCGAGGACAAAGACTATTCGTCTTGGTGTGATGGGTGTTGTTGTTCCCTATTACACTGCGGCACGCGTGATAGAAGAAATTGGGCTTCTCGATCAGCTGTCTGGTGGTCGGTTGGAAATCGGAACCGCCGTTGGCGTGCCACAAGAGCTTGCAAAATTGGGCCTCAATCTGGACCAGGCGCGCGAGATTTATAATGAAACTATCGAGATCTTAGACACTACGCTCGAAACTGGAATTGCCAACTATCACGGCAAGCATTTTAAGTACGATAACCTACGCCTTTTGCCACGGCCCGTTCAGACACCCCATCCACCAAAATGGTCAACGGTGGTCAACCCAGATACCGCCAGGCGGGCAGCTCGCCGAAAAAGTAAGATTTGTACAGGGTTTAATAGCACAGAGCAGGTGCGCGAAGTTTTTGAAGCTTACATTGATGAATCGCGAGCTATGGGGCAGAGCGTCGACGGCAATAACCTGGGACTTCGTCGGAGGGTGATCGTTTCCGAATCTGAATCGGAGGCGAACAAGATGTCGCAGTCCGCTGCAGAGCGTTACAAAAAGTTTTTGGCCAACGATCCGCGAATCAAGCTTTCGCCGGTGCCCGATGCTCCACGGCAAGGCGGTGGTGGTTTTTCGGTGAGCGACGACGAATTTATCTCAGGTACACCTTTACAGGTCGCGAACAAAATAATCGAACAGTGTAAACGCACGGGCGCGCGCCATTTTCTGGCGGTCCTGCACTGGGGTGCACAACTGACCGAAGTTAGATCTGCCCACGAGTTGTTCGGGCAGCAAGTAATTCCAATTCTAAAAAAAGCTAAGCTCTAGGGAGTGTCTCGATATGTCTGTCGAGCCGGTGGTTAAACAAGATCTAGAGACGGCCTACGATCAAACCAAGTGGGCCCCTAATATGTACCACATTCTCGCCCGCTATGCCTTTCTAAGTGATGCGACACGCGCTGTTGTCGGCTGCCCAAACTCCTTTTCTTATGGAGAAGAAAAACAAGAGAGTTTGCACGTTTATAAAGTGAAGAAGCGTCGTGCACCTATCGTGATATTTGTTCATGGCGGAGGCTGGCGAGGTGGCTCTACGGCTGAATGCGCTTTTCCGGCTGAGATGCTCCACGCTGCCGGTGTACATTTTATCGCAGTCGATTTTTCCACGATTGCCGAGGCGAAGGGTGATCTTGGCATCTTAGTCAATCAGATCCGTCGCGCTTTCGGTTGGATCTTCCAAAATAGCGCTCGCTTTGGAGGTGACCCGCACCGGCTTTACATTGTTGGCCATTCTTCTGGCGCCCATCTTGCTGCGATGACTCTTTCAACGCGCTGGCCTGATTACGGGCTTCCGTCCGACCTGATCAAAGGCGGGGTTCTAGTAAGCGGAATTTATGATCTCGGCCCTTTGCGGCAAACTTCACGCGTTGCTTACGTTCACATTGATGATCGCGTTGAACACGAGCTGAGCCCGATACACCAGCTTTCAAATCTTTCTGCGCCACTTCTTATTGCGGTCGGTACTGCAGAATCTCCGGAGTTTCGGCGGCAGTCGCAAAGCTACGCTGAAGCAGCAATGAAGGCCGGCAAGAAAATACAGACTATTGTCGGCGAAGGTTATAATCACTTCGAAATACTGGAAACACTCGCGAACCCGTACGGTATACTTGGACGCAATATTCTGAAATTGTTAGGGGAAAAATGACATAAGCCCATGCGGTGTCGCGCTGGAATAGGTATTTCTGCGTCAAGGATTAACTTTCTTTGATGCGCCGAGCTGCCGAAATAAGTATCGGGCCATTTGTACAACAAACAATTGAATCTGGTCATTCCCCAAGCGGCTAATCACTGACCGACAGGCCCGAAACAATTTGCTTCAGCATTCTTACCAGGCTTGCCCTTTGTTCCCGGGTAAAAAGCCGGTCTAATTCTCGTTCATGGGCTTCCACTTTTGATTTAAGCTTCTCCATGGACTTGATTCCCGCTGCGGTTATTCGCAACTCGTAACTTCTCCTATCGTGATCTGGACGAGTTCGAGTGATTAACCCGCGGTTGCACAAATCATCAAGAACGGCTGTGAGAGTAGAACTGTCCCGCATCACTGCGCGAGCCAAAGCCGTTTGTGTCAATCCGGGATTCAAATCAATGAGTGCTAAAATGGCAAAGCGCCAGGCTAGCGGACCGGTGCTCGGTATGCTCTGAAGATAAGCCCTTACAGATGCCTCATGGGCGATCCGCAAATTAAATCCAATTAACCCCTCAAGCCATCCGAGATCGATGTCTTCAGTTTGTATGGTTAGATCCTTCGAGACTTTTTGCGGTTTTCTTAGGCGCTTGACCCGCATCACGCGTCCTCTCGTAAGTATCCAGAGAATAGATTTCCAAAACTGTTATGGGTCAAGCCATTTGGCATCTGTTAATCAAGATCTGTGCACTGAGGACTGAAAGCAACGGGTTCGATTCTACCACCTTTCTTTATTACAACGGACAATCGGACGTGAAAAAATATGTCCCAATTCATTTCCGTTTATTAGCGTTCGCATGGATGCGAGCGAGTAAGCGCTTCCATCCCATATGCATCAAACCCACGACATAGCCCTCTCGTCCAGTGACGCTCGGCCGTGCTTCAACTTGACGCTGGATTATCTCAAATTTGATCCCCGCGGGTACACGCTTGCGATTATTTCTTTTCCGCCACGCTTCCATATCACGCAGTGTATCCACGGCTGCAGCGACGGCATCGTCGTAAAATAAACGTTGCGCGCGGATGTTAGCTTTCTGATGAAACCGCTGGCGAGCGCTGCGCGCCATATCTTTCACAAGCAAAGGAGCTCGGATAGACCCGAGTTGAACCCACAATGATGTCCTGTCCTATGAATCATTGTTCGACATCCGCAATGCGGTCCGCGAGTTGCGTATACCGAAGCGGACGACCCTTAACCATATCGAGTGCATCGTAAGGCCACTTAAAATCCTTCCAAAACAATTTTGCCGCGCACGTGTCCACCCTCGATAAGCGTGTGCGCCCGCTTAAGGTTGTTCGCATTAATCGCACCAAGATTGTCCGCCAATGTTGTCTTGATGGATCCGGTATCAATCAGTCGCGCAACCTCGTTTAGTAACCGGTGCTGCTCCTCAATATCGGACGTTTGGAAGGTGGAACGCGTAAACATGGACTCCCAGTGAAGCGAGGCGCTTTTTCCCTTCATTTTGTCGATGCCAATAGCGCCGGGGTCATCGATAATACCGAGCTTGCCCTGTGGAGAAATTATTTCGACAATTGCGTCGTAGTGCTGACCGGTGCCGTTAACACCAAATATATAGTCAATGAATCGGTAGCCGAGTGTTTCGAGTTGAGCAGCCATTGGCTTGCTGTGGTCAATTACATGATGTGCGCCAAGTTCTCGGCACCAATCGGCTGTTTCTGGTCGAGAGGCAGTTGCGACGACCGTTAGATCACTGAGTGCTCGTGCGAGCTGTATCGCTATCGAACCCACGCCACCGCCCGCCCCCAGTATTAGCATCGACTTTCCCTTTTGGCGATTTATCTCCAAACGACCAAACAACGTCTCCCATGCGGCAATTGAGGTAAGCGGCAAAGCCGCAGCCGCAGCAAAACCGAGCGTTGTGGGCTTTTTGCCGACAATACGCTCGTCCACCAGATGCAACTGAGAATTTGTGCCAGAGCGCGAAATAGATCCGGCGTAGAATACGGAGTCACCAGGTTTAAATAATTTAGCGTCAGCACCCGCTGCAACCACTACTCCAGAAGCATCGTAGCCGAGAATTTTCGGTGCCCCTCCTTTGGGACTCATGCGCATCCGCACTTTTGTGTCGACTGGATTAACCGATACTGCCTTTACCTCCACCAATAGATCGCGGCCTTGCGGTGCCGGTTCTTCAATTTCAAGATCCATCAAAGATTGCGCATCATCGATCGGCAGCGAATGCTTGTAACCAACGGCTCGCATGTTTTATCTCCAAATAATTTGGCAATAGACAGTTTAGCATCCATCGAACAGTGATAGGCGAATAAAATTTCCGAGAGCAAATTTCTATATTGGTCTGAGGGAAAACGGCGATCGGAAAATTTTTCCGGCGTTTCGCGTGTGAAGGCGAACTTTGAATCTATATTGCCCTCGAATTCGAGAATGGAAAGCTGCGACACATTAGACGGATGATGCCTTGTTAAGCGCCGAAGTGCCGCACCCCCTTGTAGCCGAAGGCCAAAGAAATTGGCTCCTCATTGATCAGGCTTTAAGCTGAAAATTGAACATTCACGAACCTGACTAACGTGCCCAAAGTTGGATCCGTTCTTCGATCAGACGTCTTGGCGACCTCCGCATGAATTCTCGCTCAAGCAATGTCTTTGGATCACGAAGCCCCCTCGGTAGCGATTGAAAACTCCTTCGCCTAGTGTTCGGCCTTACGCAATCGTCCATCGCGCCGTTTATGCCGTCCGTGTAATGGACGTGACAAGACACAATCCTGTTTCGGCCTAAAAGCCAAACGCTTCAGAGGGGCGAAATATGTTTCATCGGAGCGGTTAGGCGGCACGGGCATATCTACAAGCTCAATTGGTCGTGTTATTTCGTTGGTCAGTTTGTTGGCGAACTCGACCATGTTCATCGGCCTCAGCTTGCGGCCACTGCGTGCAAATGAGCGATGAAACGCTTGACCAAAGCATTGGGCATGGGACGCGTCCGGGTTCGAACAGTGATCTCGCGGGTCGGACTTTGGCCGTGCATTGGTAACGCGACGACATATCCAGCTGCTACTTCAGGACGCATGAGAACCGTCGAGGAAATTGTGACGAAGTCGCTCCACATGATAAGAGATTTCAAAGTCGTGATGGAATTCGTGGAGACAACGGTTTTTGGCATTTTTCGGCGGCTCCTAGGAAATCTCCGCATGCGCCAGACTGCGTGGTGGGCCCGGGAGGACTCGAACCTCCAACCAGACCGTTATGAGCGGTCGGCTCTAACCAGTTGAGCTACGGGCCCGTGCGGCCTTTCTATCAACGCGCGTGGCCCATGCGCAACGCTGCCCTCTC
>Ga0310810_10002597_pt1 | contig 19453 bp, 16 predicted proteins | sample NCmetagenome_FD_207641 | JGI IMG/M metagenome (GOLD analysis project Ga0310810, IMG submission 207641) | Soil microbial communities from experimental microcosm in Duke University, North Carolina, United States - NC | ecosystem: Engineered > Artificial ecosystem > Soil microcosm > Unclassified ...
ATTCACGTGGCCGCCGACAGCGTCGCGCGCATCGATTTCTCGTTGGCGGAAGTCGCCGCCGTCATTGCGCCGACGGTCGTGAGCGCGACGCGGGAAGTGCAGCGTCGCACGGATCAGTCGGCGACGATCGACGTCCTCGAAGGCGCGTCGATTCGGGAAGTCCGCGCCGCACACCCGTCCGGCATCATGCAGCGGCTTCCTGGCGTTCACGCGACGCAGCTGTCCGGCGAGGGCTTGAGCATGGCGATTCGTCAGCCGATCACGACCAAGCCGATGTATCTGTACCTCGAAGACGGCGTCCCGACTCGCTCAACCGGCTTCTTCAACCATAACGCGCTCTACGAAGTCAACCTGCCACAGGCGGGTGGTCTGGAAGTGCTCAAGGGCCCCGGCACGGCGCTTTACGGCAGCGACGCGATCGGCGGTGTGGTCAACGTGCTGACCCGTGCGGCTCCGGTGAATCCGACGCTCGAGGCGACCGTCGAGGGTGGGCAGTACGGGTACGCTCGCGTGCTTGCGACCGGTGGATTCACGAAGGGCGTCAATGGCGTTCGCGCGGACCTCAACGTCACGCACGCCGATGGCTGGCGCGATGAAGGCGGCTTCAAGCGGCAGAGCGGCACGATTCGCTGGGACGGCGCGTTCGGCGGGTTCACCACGAAGACCGTGCTCGCAGGTTCGAACATCGATCAGGCGGAGGCCGCTGGTCTCACGCAGACGCAGTTCGACACGCGTCCCGAGACCAATCCGTCGCCCATCGCATTCCGAAAGGTGCAGGCGCTCCGCTTCTCGACCGCGATCGAGAAGGACAACGGTCGCTCGCTGTTCAGCCTAACGCCGTATGCGCGCCACAACGTGCTCGAGATCATGCCCTCGTGGCAGCTGACGTTCAACCAGCAGATCTGGGACACGAGAAACAACTCGGTCGGCTTGCTGGCGAAATACCGCCGCGACTTCGCGCCGTGGCGCACGCGCGTGATCGCGGGCGCCGACCTGGACTTCAGCCCCGGCTCGTTCGTGGCCAACAAGATCACGGCGCCGGTGACCGGTGGCATCTTCAAGACGTACACGACGGGCGAGAAGCAGTACGACTACGACGTCACGTATCGTCAGGCATCGCCGTACGTGCACACGGAGTTCTCGCCGGTAGCCCGCCTCCGACTCGATGCGGGCGTCCGGTACGACGCGTCCGGTTACGTCTACGACAGCCGGCTCGATCCGATCCAGACGGGCCGCTGGCGCCGCCCCGCGGACACGACCGTCAACTACACGCGCCTGAGCCCGAAGCTCGGGGCAACACTCGATGTCTCGCGCAACGTGAACCTGTTCGCGTCGTACCGTGAAGGTTTCCGCGCTCCGGGGCAGAGCCAGTTGTTCCAGCAGAACTCCAACGTGGCGAGCACCGTCGGCCTCAAGCCCGTAACGGCGAAGAGCGTCGAGGGTGGCGCGCGGGGACAGTTGGCCGGTCGCCTGATCTATTCGGCGGCCATCTACGACATGCACATCCAGAACGACATCCTCAGCGTACTCGATGCGCAGGGCGCACAGTCGACGTCGAACGCAGGCGAGACGCGGCACCGCGGCATCGAACTCAGTGCCGGGACGATGATCACGAGCCAGCTCCGCTTCGACGCGGCGTACTCGACGTCCAAGCAGACGTACGAGGAGTGGGTGATCCCGGTGAGTGGCAAGAACGTGAGCTACGCCGGCAAGACGATCGAAACGGCGCCGCACACGCTCGCAAACCTGCTGCTGACGTACTCGCCTGGCGTGTTGAACGGCGGTCGCGTCGCGGCCGAGTGGTCGCAGACCGGCAAGTACTACGCGGACCCGGAGAACACGCAGTCGTACGAGGGCTTCAACCTCGTCACGCTGCACGGCAACTACGTGCTGCGCAACATCGGCGGCGAGTTCTTCGTGCGTGTGACGAATGTGACGAACGAGAAATACTCCGAGGTCGCGACGTACAACGCGTTCAACAAGTGGCAGTACACGCCGGGCACGCCGCGCTCGGTGTTCGCGGGACTGCGCTACAACTGGCAGAAGTGACGAGAAGCTAACGGCCATCAGCTATCAGCTATCAGCTATCAGCTATCAGCTATCAGCTATCAGCTATCAGCTATCAGCTATCAGCTATCAGCTACCCCTGACGACGACCCGAACAGCAACGGCGACTCATGCGGCTCCACTTCCCTGCTCTCTTGTTTCTTGTCCTGGCCGGCGCTTGTCGCGATGCGGGGGCGCGGGCCGCGTTCTCGGATCCCGAGACCGTGAGCGCGGCCACGACCGTCGGTGCTGCGCCCATGTTCGCGCTCTCGCCCCGCGGTACCCGCGCGGTCGCGTGGGTGTCGGCACCGGATGCCGGTACCGACGGACGACTGTACGTCTCCACCGGCGGGGCGCCGAGCGAGCTGCGTGACTCGTTAGGCCCGATCGAGCCCCATGGGGAGGCGCCGCCAAAATTATCCTATGGGCCCGACGGTACGCTGTACGCGCTGTACGCCGTCGGGAAAGTGGTACCGGGGCGCCGGTTCCCAATGAGCTCCCTGCGGCTCGCGAAATCCGTCGACGACGGCAAGACTTGGTCGGCGCCCGCTACGATCGCGTCCGATAGCGCGTTCGGAACACGCAACTTTCACGCACTCCACATTGGCGGTGACGGCGCGCTGTACGTCGGGTGGCTCGAGGCAAACCAGGGCAAGTCGAAGACATTCCTCACGCGATCGACCGATCAAGGTGCAACGTGGACCACGCCGGTCGCCGCCGATGCAAATCAGTCGTGCCCGTGCTGCCGCACGGCGATCGCGACGGCGAGCGACGGCACGTTGTACCTGGCGTGGCGCACCGTGCTTCCGGGCAACGTCCGCGACGTCGTCGTCGCGCGATCGACCGATCACGGCGCGACGTGGGCGCCGCCAGTGCGCGTACATGCGGATAACTGGGTATTCGACGGTTGTCCGCACGCCGGCCCCTCCATGCAGGTCGACTCGGCCGGCACTGTGCACATCGCCTGGTGGACCGGCAAGCAGGGAGCGGCGGGGACGTTCTACGCCCGCTCGACCGACAAGGGCGCCACGTTTGGATCACCAATCCCGCTCGGCGTCGGCGAATTCTCCGCACCGGCGCATGTGCAGCTCGCGTTAGGCCCGAACCAGACCATCGTCGCGGTGTGGGACGACGGGACGGTCAAGACACCGAAAGTCGTGATGCGCGTGTCGCACGACAACGGCACGTCGTTCGGTCCCGCCGCACTCGTGAGCAGCGAAGGACGCGCGGCGACCTTTCCAGTGCTCGCCCTGCGTGACCGGGATCTCACGATCGCGTGGTCGGAGCAGTCAGTAGCCGAACACGATCACGAAAAGGACATGGCGCCGAACATGAAAGACCCCAAGGCCGTAAAAGGGCTCTCGCGAGTGGGCCAATCCGCGGTACGCGTGCGGAACGGACGGTTACAATGATGCGAGCTACGCCGAACCCGATCATGCGCCGGATTCCCGTCCTTGCAATCGCCGCGATTGCTACCGTGCTCGTCGCGTGCCGACCCAACGCGAACGCGGACGAGGCGTTCCGCCCTATTGCGGTCGGTGAACTGGTGCCGGACTTCGCGGTTCGGACGCTGGCGGGTGACAGCGCTCGCGTTACGGCAGGGCAGCCGGTGACACTGCTGCACGTCTGGGCCACGTGGTGTGGTCCCTGCGAGAAAGAGTTTCCGGAGATCGAAGCCCTTCAACGAGAGTTTGGCCCGCGCGGGCTCAGGATCGTCGCGGTCAGCGTGGACGAGGGTGACGACGATCCCGTGCAGGCGTTCGTGAAGGAAAAGGGCGCGACGTTCGAGATCGGCCGAGATCCCGCAGGAGAGGTCCGTCGTCTGTATCAGGGGATCGGCGTTCCGGAGAGCTACCTCATTTCCGCAGACGGCCGCCTGCTCGTTCGTCAGTTCGGCGCCATTCCTCGAGGCGCCGCGGCGATGCGAGCCGCGATCGAGGCGGCGCTGGCGACCGCCGCCCAGGCCCCTCCTTCACGCGAAGTGCGGCGGGCGTCGACCTAACGCGGATCGAATCGCGAGTACCGTCAGCGACCCTCGCCGAGAGGTGAGAGCGCGCCGAGCACCAGCTTGCGGCGCGCTTCGTCGTTGGTGATCACGATAGCCGCGAGGTTTCCATCGATGATCATCGTCGGCTGCGCCCGCCACTTGATCATCATTCCGGGCGGCGCCACGCGAGCGATGTCGAGCTTCTCCGTATCTGCCGCGCGTGCCGCGGAATCGACGTAGACGAATAGCTGCAACTCATCGCCACCTGGCAGTTCGTAGGATTTCGCCGGAATGGACATGAACATGTGGGGGCCGGTCGCTGGGAGAGGACGGGCTGCGATTCCGGCGTCGCGAAGCCGCTGCTCGACCGTCTCGGACGACCACAGAGGCGTCGTCTGATGCCCGGCGTGCCCCGCGTGGCCGGGGGCGGCAGGCGCAGCGGCCGGCGCCGCTGGCGTGCCGGTGGCAGGCGAAGGCGTTAGGCCAACGGCTGACCCTCCCATCTGCGCCGCGCCCATCGACGCGGCCATCGACCGCCACTCGGCCACCGTCGTCACGAACGAGGTGTCGTCTCGATACCGGCGCGCCGCCAACAGGATCTCCGCGCGCTTCTGCGCGCGGGGAATCGTCGTGTCGGCGAGGACATCGGAGATCACGTCGTGCATCGAATGCAGGTTGTCGAAGATGATGGCGACCTCCGGATAGCGACGTGAGAACTCCGGCGCGATCGCGGCCGTCATCGGCATCACCTTCGGCATGTTCGCTGGCGGGTTCACCAGGAGCTGCCGGAACCGCTCGAGCGCGGAGGCCACGCCCCGCTGTCGCTCATCGCGCGTTCTTGCGGTGACGAGGGGCTCGTACAGACCCACCTGCATCCAGTGGTACGCCCAGATGAGCCCGTTGAACTTCGGGTAGCGGCGACGGAAGGCCAGTGAGTAGCGCTGCCCCTCCATCAGGTCCATGTGCTTCGGGTGACTGCTGAACGCGACGTCGGGGCGTGAGCGATAGTACCTAACGAGCGCCTGCACGGCGGCGTCCTTCCGCTCAACGGGAATTCGCTCGTCCGCCCAGACATCGTAGACCTGGCGGTGCAGCACGTGCGCCCAGTCGAACATCTGCTTTGCTTCCGGAACGAGCTTCGCGTACTCGACTTCGATCGCGGACTCCTCGAGCGGAACGCGAGGCGGGTTCACGAGCAGACGCCGCGTGATGTAGTCGTACTCTTTTTCCTCCAGGCGCGCGACGGGAGCCGCCGGCGCGGTCCAGAGCGTTTCGTACAGGATCGCGTGGCCGTAATCGAACGCGTTGAAGAGCCGATCAGCCGCTGGGTAATTCTTGCGAAACTGCCAGTTGTGAGACGCCTGCCGGTAGAACTGATCATGCGTCGTCGACCACTGCGCGAAAACCGGACGCGCTCCGGACGCGAGCATCACCAACGCGAACAGCACGCGCGAAAAGAGCCGAAGGCGACCAACGCCGGGCATCAGCGAAACCCGAGCGCGAACGCCGAGCCGAACGTTACGTACCATGCTGGATCATCTCCGGTCAGTCGACGACCGAGACCGCCGTCGATCGCCCAGCGCGGGGCGAGTTGATAGCGCACGCCGGTACCGACGCTCCACGCTACCGATTGCTCGGTGTCTAGCGGTCGTTCGGCGAACGATTCGGCGCTGATGAGTACAGAGTGAAGCGGAAAAGTCTTGTCGACCGCGATGCCGGCCAGCCACCGTGATGCATCGGCGCTGGCGATCGACGAAGAGCCCTGACTCGCCGTCGCTGGTTCCGAGGGTCCGACGGTCACTTGCGCGTTCACGTGAAACCGCGCCCACGGCGTCGTCCGCGTCAGAATGCCTTTGAGCGTCCCGTACGCCGCGTCACCGCCAAGTGGGCCAACGGGGAGCAGCACGTCTGCGGCAAACGCGAGCGCCGGAATCGATGTCTCGGCATTCAGCGCGTGGAGCATCGAGATCTCCACGCCTGCAACGCCGCGCGCGGACGTACCGCTCGCATCCACGTACGCCAGCGGCACGCTAACCTGTAGCTGCGTTCGGGGTAGAATCCCGATGGCCGTTTCGGGATGGAGTGACCAGCGATTTAGTCCGCCGCGCGCGCTCTCGAAACGCAGCGGCGCAACATCGAACTCGATCGCGTGGTACTCGACAGGCGACGCATCCTCGATCCGGAGCGGCCGCCCGACGCTCGTGTTGTAGTAATCGGTCTGTGCGCTCGCGCGACCGGCCAGCAGAACCAGGGCGAGCAAAGAGAGTCGCGTCACCGGGCGTGTCGGTACATCAGCTCGAGGAGCTCGTCGTACATCGCGTCCGCCTGGTCGGATCCGGCGGCGATCGCGGTGGACGCACAGTGCTTCAGATGGTTGCGCATCAACTCGCGACCGACGGACCGCAGCGCCTCGTGGACCGACGAGATCTGCATCATGATGTCGGCGCAGTAGCGGTCGTCATCGACCATCTTCTGCAATCCCCGGATCTGCCCCTCGATTCGGCGCAGCCGCTTCACATTCCGCGCCTTGATGTCGGGATCGACGGCAACCGCGCGTCGTTGCTCGCCCGACTCACCGGCGGCACCGCAGCCGCAGCCCACCACCGTCAGCTTGGTTTCTTCGTCCATTGACCGCGCGCCACGAGGTTGAGTAGTTCGCACGAGTGTCACCTGTCTACACGAGGGTCGTAGCGTCTCAGGCGAAGGCTGTTCGAGACGACGCTCACGGAGCTGAACGCCATCGCCGCGCTCGCGAGGATTGGGCTCAGTAACACGCCCATGACCGGGTATAGCACGCCGGCAGCCACAGGGATGCCGACGACATTGTAGATGAATGCCCAGAACAGGTTCTGCTTCATCGTTCGCATCGTACGTCGCGAGAGGGCGATCGCATGGACGACTGCAGCGAGGTCGCCGCGCATCAACGTCACGTCGCTGGCCTCGATGGCGATGTCGGTACCAGAACCGATCGCTATCCCGATATCGGCCTGGGCAAGCGCCGGAGCGTCGTTCACTCCGTCGCCCACCATGGCCACCATTCGACCAGCGGACTGGAGTCGCTTCACCTCGGCGACCTTGCCATCGGGGAGAACGCCGGACACGACATCATGAATGCCCGTTGCACGCGCAACCGCCGACGCGACGCGTTCACTGTCGCCGGTCAACAGGACGACCTTCAGTCCCATTCGCCCGAGGGAGGCAATCGCGTCCCGTGATCCCGCCCGGATCGGGTCGGCGATCGCCATCGCGCCGGCGAGAGCGCCATCGACGGCGACGAATACCACCGTCTTCGCCTCACCTCCGAATCGGTCGGCCTGTTCACTCAGCGGAACGATGTCGACGGCCAGGTCGGCCATGAATCGTGCATTCCCAACAGCCACCACGGCATCGCCCACGCTGCCGGTCACGCCACGGCCGGTGTGAGATTGGAATGCCTCGGCCGCGCCTAACGTCAGACCCCGCTCCCGAGCGGCAACCACGATCGCGTCCGCAAGCGGATGCTCGGACTGGCGCTCCACGGCTCCGGCGAGCGCCAGCAGCTCGGGCTCGCTTCGCCCGCTGACAACGACCACGTCAGTCACTGCTGGCCGTCCCTCGGTCACCGTTCCAGTCTTGTCCAGCACCACGGTGTCGAGCGAACCGGCGCGCTGCAGCGCTTCCCCGCCCTTGATCAACACGCCCAGCTCCGCGCCTTTCCCCGTCGCGACCATCACGGCCGTTGGCACGGCGAGCCCCATCGCACAGGGACACGCAATGATCAACACGGCTACCGCGGCCGCAAACGCACGAACTCCAGGCGCCGACTCGGCCGTCACGAACCAGATGGCGAACGTGGCGATCGCCAGCGAGATCACAACAGGCACGAAGACGGCACTGATGCGGTCAGCCAGTCGCTGAATAGGCGCTCGCGAACCCTGCGCCTCACGCATCAGGCGAACGATCTGCGCCAGCGTGCTACTGGCGCCGAGCGTCGTGGCGCGATACCGAAACGCGCCGGTGCGATTGATGGTGCCGCCGATGACGCGGTCGCCGGGAAGCTTCTTCACCGGATCGGACTCACCCGTGAGCATCGACTCGTCCACGGCGCTGGCGCCGCTCACGACCTCGCCGTCCACGGGCACGCGCTCGCCGGGCCGCACGACGACGATGTCGTCGCGCCTAACGTCGTCCGTGGCGACCTCGAGCTCGGCACCGTCGCGTTCGATCCGGGCCGTGGGCGGTTGTAATGCCGCGAGCCCGCGCAGTGCCTTCGCCGTCTGGCGCTTGGCGCGTGCTTCGAGCGCATTGCCCACGAGAATCAGCGCGATGATGATGATCACCGCTTCGTAGTAGGTATCCGGCGCGACGCCTCGCTCGAGGAAGAACCCAGGCGCCAGCGTTGCGAACACGGAGAACACGAATGCCGCGCCAGTTCCGACGGCGATGAGCGTGTTCATGTCCGCCGAATGATGCCGGAAAGATGCCCATGCCCGCGTGTAGAAGTGCCGGCCAGCCCACCCCATGATGCCGATGGTGAGCACCAGAAGCCCATAGGCGATGAGCCGCTGGTCGATGGCATAGAGCCAGGGGAGCGCGCCCTGGAGCAGGGGCGTGAGTGACGACGCTACCCAGTGCATGAAGGGATCCGATGCGCCGCTCGTTCCCCCGTGGCTCGGCGTGGTCATGAGCGGCATCGAGATCAGCATCGCAACGAGCCCCGCAACGAGACTGACGATCGCCTTGCGCCTGAGCTCCAGATACTCCTCGGCGTACGCACGGTCCTGCGCTCCCTGATCCTCGAGCGCGGTGCGCGACGGGACGGGGAGCTCGGCGCCGTAGCCGGTGGACCGGATGGCGTCGACCAACCGCTCGGGCGACGCCGTTTCAGGGTCGTAGTTTACCGTCGCCGTGCGGGTCATCAGGTTGACCGCGGCATCGTGAACGCCTGGCTGACGCGAGAGCGTACGCTGCACGCGCGCCTGACAGGCGGCGCACGTCATTCCCGACACGGGAATGTCGATGCGCTCACCGATAGCGTGCGTCTCGTTAGGTTCCACTCTGGTCGCCATACTCCTCTCTTCCGCAGACCGCTAGCCGTCAGCGCTCGACGACGAGCGTGCCGTGCAGCATCCCCATGCCGCACGAAAAGTCGAAGCGGCCGGGCTCACGTGGTATCAGTTCCACCACCGTTTTCTCGAACGCCGGGAGAAATCGTCGCACGCCGAAGTCACCGAGCACGACCTCTTCGGAGCAGCTCGACGTCTCCTGGCGATCGAATACCAGGCGCAGCGGCACACCCTGCTTTGCGCGAATCACGGCCGGCGTGAAGCCGCCCTTGATGGTGATGCCGACTTCCTGGACGCCGGACCCGGTGACGGTCGCGCTCCCTGACGACCGTTCCGCAGCGAAGAAGTACCAGTTGACCCAGGCGATCGCCGCGACCGCGCCAGCGATCACCAGCCAGTCGATCATGGACATGTGCTACCTCTCTTCCCTCGCCTGCGCGCTGTACCCAGCGTCTTCCACGGCGAGCACGATCTGATCAGGCGAGACCTGGTCAGGTTGATAGCTCACCTGTGCGGCGCCGACGCGAACCTGCTCGACGGTGACGCCGGGCAGCTCCCCGAGTGCCTCACTCACGGCAGCCACGCAGTGGGTGCACGACATGCCGTCGATTTCCAACTCGAGCTTGTTCATGGCACAAAGCGCTCCGATAGCCTCTGGGGGTATAACCTAGATACCCCCCACCCCTATGTCAAGTGTATCCCTCCCGCCCGGACGCTCTGTCCCAGTAGAGGGGCTCGGCGGTCTTGCATTGGCCTCGCACACCCTCTTGCTTCCGAAACGCGACCGCGTCGCCCGCCACCTGCCCAGCCCCTCGGCGGCCCATCAACTCATCCACGAGGATGGATTCGTGAAGCGAAAACGATCGTCTGGCGTTGACCGCGGCAGCCTGCCGGTCGGTCGTCGTCTGGGCGTCATGGCTGCTCTCGTCGTCATGCCGGCTGCGGGGTTCGGCCAGACTGTTCCCAGGCTCGCCCACGAGAAATACACGCTGCCTAATGGGCTCGAGGTGATCCTCGCGGAGGATCACTCAGTGCCCGTCGTGGCCGTCAACACATGGTTCAAGGTTGGGTCGGGTGACGAGCTCGTCGGCCGAACCGGCTTCGCGCATCTCTTCGAGCACATCATGTTCATGGGCTCGGAGAACGTACCCGTCGGGAAATTCGACCAATGGCTCGAGGCGGCGGGAGCGAACAACAACGGCTCCACCAACTCCGACAGGACGAACTACTACGAGTGGCTGCCGTCCAACGCGCTCCCACTCGCGCTCTGGCTCGACGCGGATCGGATGGGCCGGCTGCTTCCGACCATGGATCTCGCGAAGGTCGACCTGCAGCGGGACGTGGTGAAGAACGAGCGGCGCCAGAGCTACGACAACGTGCCGTATGGCCGAGCGTACGAGACGATCCTCGCGGCCCTGTACCCGGCGTCGCACCCGTATGCGCACTCGACCATCGGTTCGATGACCGATCTGAGCGCCGCGTCGCTCGACGACGTGAAGAACTTCTTCCGAACGTATTACGCGCCTAACAACGCCACCATTTCCATCGTGGGCGACTTTCAGTCCGATTCCGTGAAGAAGCTGGTACAACTCTACTTCGGCAGTATTCCGCGCGGCCCTGCTCTTCCGCCACGGCCGCAGATCACGTCACAGCCGGTGCCGCGTGACACGTTTCTGGTACTCGAGGACAAGGTTCAGCTCCCGCGCCTGTACTACGCCTGGCGCGGAGTGAAGGCATTTCACGAGGACGACGCATCGCTCGACGTGGTAGCCTACGTGCTCGCGGGCGACAAGAATTCCCGCCTCTACAAGCGCCTCGTGTACGACATGCAGGTCGCGCAGGATGTGAGCGCGTTCAACAACAGCCAGCGTCTCGACGGCGGTTTTCAGATCGTCGTGACACCGAAGCCGGGCCACACGCCGGCCGAGATGGCGAAATTGGTGAACGAGGAGCTGCAGAAACTCCTCGCGAGTGGCATCACGGAGCGTGAGCTCGCTCGCGCACAGAACACGACCCGTGCCCAATTCCTCGATCGCATTGCGAGTGATCTCGGGAAGGCAGACCAGCTCAACTACTACAACTATTTCGTAGGCACGCCCGACTACGCGCAGCAGGACGCTGCGCGATACGACAAGGTGACGCTCGCCGATGTGAAACGAGTGGCCGGGGCCTATCTCAACAAGCCGCGCGTCACGCTGACCGTGGTCCCCGAAGGGAAACGGGACCTCATGGTGACGGGGGTGATCCAGTGATGCCCCCGCGCATTGGAAAGCCGCTGGCGTTTGTGTCTGCGCTGTCGCTTCTGTCGTTAGGCGCGTGCTCAGCGAACAAACAGGCCGCACCGGCGGCGACTCCCGCCCCGACACCGGCCGCCGCGACTCCCAGCACGACTGCCAGCGTCGATCTCACGAAGCCGCCCGTACTTGGCGCGCCCAAGGCTCTGTCGCTACCGGCTGTCGTAACTCGCGATCTGCCGAACGGCCTGCGGCTGATGGTCGTCGAGCAGCACGAGCTGCCTCTCGCCGACTTCGTCCTCGTGGTGAAGAGCGGCGGCGAGACGGACGACGCCGCGAAGCTTGGCACGGCAACGCTCGCCACGTCGCTGCTCAAGGAAGGCACCACTTCCCGCAACTCACTCCAGATCGCCGATCAGGAGGCGTTTCTTGGAGTGGACATCTTCACGAACAGCGGATGGGACGCCACGACGCTCCAGTTGCATACACCGACGGCGCAGATGGACAGCGCTCTCGCGCTATTCGCGGATGTGGCGCTGCGACCCGCATTTCCGGCCAACGAGCTCGAGCGGTTGCGTAAGGATCGCCTAACGAGCCTTCTGCAGGTGAAGGACCGTGGCCCGGAAATGGCCAACCGCGCGTACGCGGCCATCGTGTTCGGGGCGGCTGTGTATGGGCGACCGTTGAATGGTGACGAGGCGACGACGAAGGCCATTCAGCAAGCCGACGTGCGGCGCTTCTACGACACGTATTTCCGCCCGAACAACGCGACGTTGCTGGTGGTCGGCGACGTGAAGCCCGAGGACGTCGAGCGTCGCGTGCGCGCACTGTTCGGAAACTGGGAACGGCGCGCCGTTCCAGCTGCCGCGTACGGTCAGCCCTCACCGGCAAAGGGCACGACGATCTACGTCGTGGACAAGCCGGGCGCGGCGCAGTCGTCGTTTCGCATCGGCGGGGTCGGCGTCGCGCGCAACACGCAGGACTACTTCCCGCTCACGGTGATGAACACCGTGTTAGGCGGCTCATTCACGAGTCGGCTGAACCAGAACCTTCGCGAGACCAAGGCCTACACGTACGGTGCCAATTCCGGCTTTGGCATGCGGCGGGCGCCCGGTCCGTTCACCGCAAGCGCCGAGGTCGTGGCGGCGAAAACGGACTCCGCGCTCATCGAGTTCCTGAAGGAGTTGCGCGCAATCCGCGACACAGTGCCGCATGACGAGCTCGAAAAGACGAAGCGCTATCTGCAGCTCCAGCTGCCGGGCAGCTTCGAAACGACCGGCGGCATTGCGGGCCAGCTCGCGCAGCTGGTGCGCTACGACATTCCGCTCAGCTTTTACAACGGGTACACCGCGGGCGTGGCAGCAGTCACGCAGGCCGACGTGCAGCGCGTGGCCCGTCAGTACATCGATCCCGACAAGCTCGCCATCGTCATCGTGGGTGATCGGAAGTCGATCGAACCGGCGCTCAAATCGACGAAAATCGGCGACGTCGTGATCGTGGACATCACGGGTCGTCCCGCGATGTAGGCGGACACGCCCGCGCCGCGGGCTCAGGTATTCAATCCCGCGGCGCGCAGGCTGTCCATCACGCGGCGTCGCAACGCCTCCGGAGCGCGCGCATCACTGTCTCGCGCCGACGATAGCGCGGCGAGAAAGACGCGCGCATAGTCGTGATGAGGCAGGCAGGTCCGACAGCGCTCGAGATGGACGCGCACTTCGCTCATGCGCTCTGGCGTGAGCTCATCATCGAGGTAGTCCCAGAGCTGTTGGACTGCGGTGCGGCAGTCGATTCCCTCTTTACAGTCAGTCATCCTTCGTTCCGCGTTGGCCGCGTTGTGCGGTCGTGAACCCGGCGTCGCGCGCGTAGGTAATGAGCTTGTCCTGGAGAATGCGCCGTCCACGGAAAAGGCGCGAACGAACGGTACCGATAGGTACGCCGAGAATCTGCGACGCCGCCTCGTACGACTGGTCCTCCAGGTCTACGAGCAGCACAGCTGACTTGAAAGGCTCATCCAGCTCATCCAGCGCACGACGGAGGGCTGGCGCGAGATCGACTCTCGAGAGAATCTGATCGGCGCCGTCTCGGACCATCTGGCCGTGGGTGGCAAATGTGGACGCTGCCTCGACGTCGCCGTCCTCCAGGTCCACGTGCCGGCGCTCGCGTTCGCGCGCTCGAAGAAACACATTTCGGGTGATCGTGAACAGCCACCGTCGCGCATCGCTTCCGGGCTGGAACGTGTGCCAGGACCGATACGCGCGGAGAAAGGTTTCCTGGACGATGTCATCCGCGTCTGCCGCGTCGCGCGTCAGCGACAGGGCGAACCGGTAGACGTCGTCGATGAACGGAAGCGCTTCGGCTTCGAAGCGAACGTCCCCCTCGCGCGTGGTGTTGGGCGAAGCGGTCATCTCCGGCACTAACCGCCCCGGGATATCCTTGGTTCCCACGTCGGCTTCCGGGGACGGCGGCCGAGGCGACCGGCCTCCACCGGGCGCCTCTTCAGCCCCTCCCGCCGACGTGCTCGACCGCGTATCAATTGCCATCGTCCGCCCTTCGTCCGGAGTGATCGACTGATCCTCGTCTCGCCCGCCGCCGTCGCCACGGTCTCGTCCATCATCGCCATCGGCGCGGGACTCGCGCTTCTGGTAGAGTCTGCACGTCGCCGCCAAGCGGCGCGCCAGCTGGCGGTTCGCGACGGGACAATCGACAAGCTTACTGGCGACGTCGCGTCGCTGCGCTCGATGCTGCAGGAGTATACCCAACAGCGCGAGGCCGCGGAGGAAGTGTTACGTCGGGGCGAGGAACGGTACCGTGTCCTCGTCGACAATCTGGCCACGGTCGTATTCCAGCTCGACCGCGATCTGCGCTGGACGTTCCTGAACCCCGCGTGGGAGACGGTAACGGGTCGCTCGCCCCAGGAAAGCATCGGGCAGGTCGCGACAGCGCTGATGGTCGACTTCGACGCGACGGAGTGCGGCGCCGAGCTCCGCGCGCTGCTCGATGGCCAGCAGTCGCTGGCGGAGCAGGTAGTCCGCGTGCGCTGCACCGCCGGTCAGGTGCACTGGCTCGAGCTGCGCGCCATCCCGATGCTCGACACGCAGGGCAACATCGTCGGTGTCAGTGGGACGCTCAGTGACGTCACCGCCCGCGTTTCTGTCGAAGTCGAGCTCCGCCGCCAGCAGACGCTCTACCGGCTCATCGCCGAGAACTCGAGCGACATGATCGCGCTCATCTCACTGCATGGCGGCCGGTTCACGTACGTCAGTCCGTCGACGGAACACGTCCTGGGGTACAGCGCCGAGGAAGTACTCGGCATGGAGTGGTGGGCGCTGCTCGATCCATCCGACGCGGAGCGCATCAAGCGGTCGGTGCCGGCAGTACAGGCGCAGAGGCAGATCGCAGAGACAGCCCGCGTTCGGCGAAAGGATGGTACGTGGGTGTGGCTCGAGGCCCGTGCCGATGCCGTGCTCGAGGACGACGGCTCCATTCTCGGGTATCGGATAACGGCTCGCGATCACACGGAGCAGCGCGATGCCGGACTCGCGCTGATGGAGAGCGAGGCGAAGTATCGTCTCCTCGCGGAGTCGATCGACGACATCGTCTGCCTGCAGGACCTGGACGGAACGGCGCTCTACTACTCGGGGTCCACCGAAAAGGCGCTGGGGTTCACGCCCGCGGAGCTTGTCGGCAAAGACGTGTTCGCCCTCACGCACCCCGACGATCTCGCGAAACTCGCTGGCGACGCCTACCTCGCGGTGCTGCGTGGCGAGACGCCACTCGTCGAGTGGCGTTGTCTCCGGAAAGACGGCACGTACATCTGGGTCGAGACCCACACCGCGCTCCTGCGCAACGAGTCAGGCGTGCCCGATCGCCTGCTCAGCGTTACGCGAGACATTGAAGCGCGAAAGCATGCACAGGAGGCGTTGCGTCAGTCGGAGGAACGAATGCGCGCGCTCATCTCGCGTGCCGCGTATGGCATCTTCCGCTCGACGAGAAACGGGCGCTTCCTGGATGTGAATCCGGCGCTGGTCGCGATGCTCGGCTACGACTCGCCCGAGCAGCTCATGGCCATCGACATCACGCGTGACCTGTACGTTGATCCCGACGAGCGCGACTCATGGATGGCGGCGATCGACAGCGGCGCACACCCGGAGTGGTTCGACCTCACCTGGAAGCGGAAGGATGGGGCGACGATCGCCGTCCGCCTGTCCGCGCGCGCGGCGCGGGACCCATACGGTGAGGTGCTGTGGTACGAGGGCATCGCAGAGAATGTGACGGAGCGTCTCCGTCGCGAGGCGGTCGTCCGACGCGCGGAGCGCATGGCGAGCCTCGGTCACACACTCGCGGGTGTCGCGCACGAGCTGAACAACCCGCTGGCCGCGATATCCGGCTTCGCTCAGATCCTCATCAAGACCAATCTTCCGAGGGAAGATCGCGGCGCGATCGAGACCATCCATCGAGAAGCAAAGCGCGCGGCAAAGATCGTGAAGGACCTGCTGACGTTCGCGCGGCGGCAGGAAACGTCGGAACGCCACATCGTCGACCTGAACGGCATCGTGCGGTACATCGCGGACACACAGCGATACGCGATGGAAACGCACGGAGTGTTGTGCGAGCTCGTCCTGAGCGACGCACCGGCATACGTCTCGGCGGATCCGGCGCAGCTCGAGCAGGTGATGCTGAATCTGCTCGTGAACGCTCGGCAGGCACTCGAGACGATGACAGCGCCTGCGATAGCGGGTGGCGTCTCCTCGGGTACGCTCCGGACTCCCATGGTGGTGATTCGCACATCCGTGCGCGCGAACACGGTGACGCTCGAGATCACCGACAACGGACCCGGAATTGCGCCCGCCGAGCTTCCGCGGATCTGGGATCCGTTCTGGACGACGAAGGAAGAAGGGGAAGGCACCGGGCTTGGGCTCTCGGTCGTGCACGGGATCGTCACGGAACATGGCGGCACGATCGACGTGGATACGCGCGTCGGCGCGGGAACGACGTTCGCGGTATCCCTGCCGTCGTTCAGCCGGGACAGTACGGGCGGCCACACGACCGTGGAAGCGGTCCCGTTAGGCCCGCCGTCGCACGCGGCGGAACGACCACTCGATCTTCTCGTCGTCGATGATGAGGAAGTCATCGTGGGCTTGCTCGTTCGGTACTTCTCGTCCCGCGGACATGCCGTCGTTGCCGCGCACGAGGGGCACCAGGCGCTTCGGGTGGCGCAACACTCGAGCTTCGATGTCGTGATCTGCGATCTGCGAATGCCGGGTATGGACGGCGCCGAGGTGATTCGCCGGCTGAAGGAAATGCCATCGTGCGCAAACGCGCGCTTCGTGCTTTCGACCGGGGACACCGCGACACCTGCCGTGCGCCAGCGAATCGAGGGGCTCGACCTGACTGCGGTGGTCGACAAGCCGTACGAAATCGAGGCGCTGCGCCGGATCGTCGAGGACGGTTGATGTCGCGTGCCGTCGAAGCGCCAGACACTCAGCCGATCGACCGCGCTCGCGCGCTGCTCCGGGGCGCGCACCACGTTGTCGTACTCACCGGCGCCGGCGTGAGCGCAGAGTCTGGTGTTCCGACCTTTCGTGGTGCGGGCGGTCTGTGGCGCCAGTATCGCGCGGAGGATCTGGCCACGCCACACGCGTTCGCACGTGACGCGCGTCTCGTCTGGGAGTGGTACGGGTGGCGGCGCACCATCGTGTCCGGCTGCGCGCCTAACGCCGCGCACCATGCGCTCGCCGCCGCCGCGCTCAGCCACGCAGATTTCCGCATCATCACACAGAACGTGGATGGTCTGCATGCGAGAGCGGCGCGCGAGCCTCGGGCCATTCCGCTCGAGCTGCACGGGTCGCTGTATCGAACGCGGTGTACGCGTTGCGCGCATCGATGGGATGACCGCTCGACGGTAGACGCCACGTCAGGGGACACCCTGCCCCACTGCGACGCGTGTGGCGCACTGGCTCGTCCCGACATCGTCTGGTTCGGCGAAGCCCTCGATGACGCAGTGCTGGGAGAGGCAATGACACTCGCGGCGAACGCGGACGCGTGTCTCGTGGTCGGCACGAGCGCGCTCGTGCATCCCGCTGCCGGCCTCGCGGACCTCACGCGACGAAACGGTGGCAGCGTCGTGGAGGTCAACGTCGAAGACACGCCGCTGACCGGGAGCGCGACCGTCGTGCTGCGCGGGACCGCCGCCACGATCGTTCCCGATCTCCTCGCCTCCTGACACCGCTCATGACCATTCTCGATATCGCCGCGATTCGCAAGGACTACGCGCTCTCGTCCCTGACCGAACGCGATGTCGATCCGGATCCGATTCGCCAGTTCGAGCGGTGGTTCGCCGATGCCCTCTCCGCTCAGGCGCTGGAGCCTAACGCGATGACACTCGCGACCGCTACGCGAGACGGCGTGCCATCGGCGCGCATCGTGCTGCTCAAGGGCGTGGACGCACACGGGTTCACGTTTTTCACGGACTACCGGAGCCGGAAGGGCGCCGAGCTGACGGAAAACCCGCTCGCCGCACTGACCTTCCTCTGGAAGGAGATCGAGCGACAGGTCCGCATTGCCGGTGCGGTGTCGCGCGTGAGCACGGCGGAGTCGGAGGCGTACTTCCGGGCACGGCCACCGGGCAGTCGCCTCAGCGCGTGGACTTCGCATCAGAGCTCCGTCATCCCCAGCCGCGAGGAGCTCGAGCAACGGCTACAGGAGGTCACGCTGCGCTTTCCCGACGACATCCCGCTGCCGCCACACTGGGGCGGATTCCGCGTCGTGCCGGACGAGATCGAATTCTGGCAGGGGCGCCCGAACCGTCTTCACGACCGGCTCCGCTACCGGCGAGAGTCGACGGGGTGGCGGATCGAGCGGCTGTCGCCCTAACGACTGCGGAGGGCGGAAGGGGGCGCGGACACTACCAGAGACGCGCCGCCTCTTCCAGCTCTTCTCTGAGCTTCACGTAGCTTTCGTGGCGACTGGCGCTCACCTCGCCCGCAGCGATTGCCTCGCGCACCGCACACCCGGGTTCCACGGTATGCGTGCAGTCGGCGAAACGACACAGGGGCGTGAGGGGGCGGAATTCCGGGAAGCAGTCCGCGACCTCCGACGGGTCCAGGCCCCACATCCCGATCTCACGAAGGCCCGGCGTGTCGGCGACGAACCCGCCATCAGGCAGCGGATGCAGAAGTGCACCGACCGTCGTGTGGCGTCCCTTGTTCACCGATTCGCTGATCTCGCCCACGCGCAGGTTGAGGCCCGGGTACAGCGCATTCATGAGCGAGGATTTCCCCACGCCGGACGGGCCCGAGAGTGCGGACGTCCGTCCCTGCAGCGCATCGTGGAGCGGACCGAGCCCGCGGCCATCCTTGGTACTCGTTAGGTGCAACGGGTAACCGGCGCGCACGTGGTCCGCGAACAGCGCCGTCGCCTCGGCTTCCCCCGCCAGATCCACTTTGTTGATGACGATGCGCGCCGCGAGCGAGTTCGCCTCGGCAATCACCAGAAAGCGATCGAGCATTCGCGGATGCGGCGTTGGCTTCACGAGCGCGAACACGACGACGACCTGATCCACGTTCGCCGCGACGATGCGCTCACCGCGACCAGCACCGGGCTCTCGCCGCGCCAGCTTGGATCGGCGAGGATGAATCTCGCAGACCACGAACGCGTCGCTTCCCTCCACGCGCTCCAGCTCGACGTCGTCGCCGACCGCGAGCTTGAGCCCGCTCTGCTTGATGCGTCCGCGGACCGCGCATTCATACGTGACGCCATCCGCAGCGAGTACGCGCCAGATGCCGCCAGTGCCGGACAGAGCGGTTCCGCGCATCAGCGTGCGAGCCAGTAGCTCATTCGTCCCTCATAGCATCCCACCATCGCCGTGACGGACGGTTCGCCGATTGTTCGCGGATCAACTCGTTCAGGAGGTAACGTACTGCGTCGAGCTTCATTTCGCCGATCGTGGCACGCGCTTCCTCCTCGGAGGCGCCATAGGCGAGAAAGTCGGTCTCCAGGTGGCCTTCGATACCCTGCGAGCCAACGCGTCGCCACCGCAGGAACATGAAGTACGCGCCGAACGGACGCCCAGCAATCCCGGTCTCGTCGACGACGATCTCCACGCTGTACGACATGCCGTCCGACCCTTCGAACGCCGCCGG
>Ga0310810_10002598_pt1 | contig 19452 bp, 15 predicted proteins | sample NCmetagenome_FD_207641 | JGI IMG/M metagenome (GOLD analysis project Ga0310810, IMG submission 207641) | Soil microbial communities from experimental microcosm in Duke University, North Carolina, United States - NC | ecosystem: Engineered > Artificial ecosystem > Soil microcosm > Unclassified ...
TTTCAGCCTGAAGCATTACATAATAGTCGCCGATAACCAGATATGGTAATGCTTCATCAGGCTTTGCTTCTGCAGCTTTATTAAATGCGTCAACCATTTTCTTTTCAAGTTCGGCAGCGTTTGACGGCAATGGTGACCCCTCAATTTTTGGATTGAGCGTATCGTATATCAATTGGCCGAGCGATAAATTGGCTTTGTAGTTCCCGGGCTCTTTGGCCAGGACGTCCTCGAGCGATTTCATTTTCTTATCAAAACTATTGTCAAGCCCTACTGCAAAATCTGTTTTGTCGTAAGTAAAAAATTCGCTTGAGGGATAAACCTGCCTGCCGAGCTCTTTATACTTTTCAAAATTGGCCAGGTCATTCTTGGTGAAATAGTATGTGACGAGGAAACGATAAATACTTTCGAAGTTTTCTCCTTTCACTTTTGCTTCGGCAAGACGGCTGTAATATTTCGCTGCTTCATCTTTATTGCCGCTGGTTTCGGCAGTCACAGCTGCCAGAATCACGACATTGGTGTCAAGCGATGTATTCAGAAGTTTTTGCTGTGTTAAAATGGCCGAATATTCATCTACCCTCTTAAACGTCTCGAATGCCTCAGCCGTCTTCTTATTTTCATATTGCTGGTAACCGAGATTAAAGAGGTTTGTATAGATATTTATCAATGCATTCTTGTACGGTGCATCTTTGGCCAGCTCCATATTTGGCTCCATTTCCCGGTACTTTTTAAACGCAGCTTCCGATTCCGCTCTTAAGGTAGCCCCTTCGGGAGTATCCTTTACGGCGCTGTCCGCTGCCATCGCTGCATAAATGGTAGATTTCAGTATATAAGCTTCGGGCTTACTGGCAAACTTGGCATTGGTCATTTTTTTGTCAAGGTCCTCTTTGGCTTTTTTATACTGATTGAGCATCACGTTTTGCTTGATTTCATCATAGTTCTGTGCGTGCAGAAATAATGCAATCATCAGCATTGTTAAGGTAAATGTGATCTTTTTCATATCTGAATTATTACTTTTTATGTTGAGATTTCCGGGTCCGAAATTTTACAGCAGACAATATGGTCCGCGATTTCTAAGATGGATTTTCGTCAACATCGGTTGCGTCACCCTCCGCATTTGCATGATTATTTCCATTCACCTCACCTTCAGATTGTTCCTGGTCATCGATCCTGGTGATGGCCGCAATTTCATCACCTTCATCCAGCCTGATCAGCTTCACGCCTTGTGTGGCCCTGCCCTGTTCGCTAATGTCGGAAACTTTCATTCGTATCGTCACACCGCTCTTACACGTGATCATCAGGTCCTGTTTCTGGGCTACATCCAACAAGCCAACTAATGCACCGGTTTTTTCAGTAACGTTAATGGTTTTTACACCTTTTCCTCCGCGGTTAGTGTAACGGTACTCGTCCATTTTTGTCCGTTTGCCAAACCCTTTTTCGCTTACTACAAGTACGGTCTTGTCTGCGTCTGTAACTGGATTTACACAAATCATACCAACCACTTCATCCTGGGTGTTGTCTACTTCAATTCCTGCAACTCCAATGGCACCACGGCCCGTCGCCCTCACCTTCTCTTCTGAAAACCGGATGGCCCGCCCGCTTTTCACTCCCATCATGATTTCGCAATTGCCATCGGTCATTTTTGCTTCCAGCAATTCATCACCTTCGATAATACTGATCGCATTGACTCCCGTTAAACGGGGCCGGCTAAATTCTTCGAGGGCTGTCTTCTTGATAGTTCCTTTCTTCGTACAAAGTACGATATTATGAGACTTTACAAACTCATCATCCTTCAAATCTTTTACGTCAATAATTGCTCTTACCTTATCGTCGGGGGGTAATTGCACCATGTTTTGGATAGCTCTTCCCTTTCCGGATTTTTCCCCTTCAGGGATCTGGAAAACATTCAACCAGTAGCATCTGCCTTTTTCTGTAAAGAAAAGCATGGTATGATGTGAAGACGCTACAAAAAGGTGTTCGATATAGTCTTCCTCCCTGGTTCTTCCCCCAATCACTCCCCTGCCGCCCCTTCGTTGAGCACGGTACTCGTCTACCGGCGTGCGCTTGATATAACCAAGATGAGAAATAGTGATCACTACGTCTTCTTCTTTTACGAGGTCCTTCAATCGCATTTCATCATCGAGATAAGTGATCTCAGTCTTTCTTTCATCACCGAACTTCTCTTTGATTTCTCTTAATTCAGTCTTGATAATATCAAAGCGCATGCCCTCGTTCGCCAAAATCTCCTTTAAGTGTGCAATCAATTTCACCAATTCATCGTATTCTGATTTGATCTTTTCTCTTTCCATTCCAGTCAGGCGCTGGAGACGCAACTCAAGAATTGCTTTTGCCTGTATCTCATCTATACCCCACCCCGCATTCACAAGGTTTTCTTTTGCTATGTCAGGCGTGGATGATGCGCGGATCAATGCGATTACTTCATCTAAATGATCTAATGCAATCAGGTAACCTTGCAATAGGTGCGCCCTTTTTTCAGCCTCTCTCAGTTCAAACCGTGTACGGCGAATTACGACTTCGTGGCGGAACTCAACAAACTCGCTGATCATTTCCTTCAGGTTAAGCGTCTTTGGCCGTCCCTTTACAATGGCTACATTGTTGATCCCGTACGAAGTTTGAAGATCGGTATGTTTGTATAGCTGGTTGATGATAAGATTGGCAACTCCGTCCCGTTTCAAATCAATGACAATCCTGGTTCCCTCTTTATTGTTTGATTCATTGTTTACGTGAGCCACTCCATCAATCACTTTCTCGTTTACCAAAACTCCAATGCGATTGGTCAGTTCATCTCGGTTTACCTGGTAGGGAACCTGGGTGATAATAATCTGTTCACGACCACTTGGCTTCGCATCTACGTATAACTTACCTCTCAACACTACCTTTCCTCTCCCGAAATGCATAGCGGCTTTTACACCTTCCATTCCGTAGATGATTCCACCCGTTGGGAAGTCAGGAGCCTTCACATGGGTCATCAACTCGTCGATCGTCACTTCGCGATTATCTATGAACGCAATGCAGGCATCAACTACTTCTGCAAGGTTATGAGGCATGATATTGGTCGCCATTCCTACCGCAATCCCGCTCGACCCATTTACAAGCAGGTTAGGAATTCGGGTGGGTAAAATGGATGGTTCTTTTTCCGAGTCATCAAAGTTGAGTTGAAAGTCTACGGTATCCTTTTCCAAATCATCGAGCATGTACTCGGCGATTTTTTGCAAACGCACTTCTGTATACCGCATCGCCGCAGGTCCGTCGCCATCTTCGTTGCCAAAATTTCCCTGCCCGTCTACCAGCATATATCGCATGTTCCATGGCTGTGCCATACGCGCCATGGCGTGATAAACCGACATGTCACCATGAGGATGGTACTTTCCTAATACTTCCCCAACAAGCCTCGCGGATTTTTTGTAAGGACGATTAGACTGCAATCCCAATTCATTCATTGCATAAAGTATCCGGCGATGAACCGGTTTTAATCCGTCGCGGATATCGGGCAAAGCCCGGCCCACGATGACAGACATTGAATAGTCAATGTATGCCGTCTTCATTTGCTCTTCAATATTAACGGGAATTATCCTGTTAGTGTCATTCGTTTCCTGAGGTTCAAAATTCTCTTCCATACTACTCTTTATTCTAAATTAGATTTCTTTTTTGCTTTAACTTTTTGATGAATTCAGTGATCATCCCCTCAACCGAAAAGCATGAAGTCTATTAAAATAACTCCACAAAAGGCGGTCGGAATATCGTTTTGATAATCCTGTTTTTAAATAGGAAAACCGGACGGTTTAAAGGCTGGCAAATCTACTTTTTTTGAGAGTCATAACCTGACAAATGAGGGTGTTTTTTAGCCTATTTTTCCACGATTGTTAATTGTTGCCCAGCATTGATTTATAACAAGCTTTTGGCACTTGCGGGCATAGAATTTCGTTTATTTAGCACCATCAAATGCGACCCTAAAATGGGAAAGTATTTATTACTCCGTGACAATAAAGAAAGCGGGCCCTACCTATTGGACGACCTCGTGCGTTTAGGATTGAAACCTTACGATCTTGTGTGGATTGAAGGAAAGAGTGCCGGATGGCGTTATCCAAGTGAAATAAATGAATTGAAGCCCTATGCACCCATTGTAGAGGAGCAACCTTTCGACCGGTTTTTTAAGAAAAGCCAGGAAGAGAAACGGGACGAACAACAAGAGATCAAAAAGGAGGAAAAAGCAAGGGAAATCATTGTTCAGGGTAATTCGCCGTACGCTCCGCCGGTTGAGCAAAAGGAAGAAGTAAAATATTTACCTAAGAAATCAGTTTTTGTTACCCTTCCCGGCCAAAAGGCGAAAGAACCCGAAAAGAAATCAAAGACCATCGATAACGATGCACCGGTTCGTTTGTCCAGGCAGCCAACACCCGCGCCTACTATTTCCGTTACCGAATCTCCGGAGGTTGCAGAAATAAAATATTCGCAGCCTCTTGACGAAATCAAGGAAATGTATGTGAAAACGCTGCAACAACGAAAAAATAAAACCGTCAGAAGGAGCATTCTCATTGCAAATCTCAAAAAGGCTGCTGTAATCGCCGGACTCATACTTCTCGGTTTGCTGGCAGGCTTTCTCATTAAATCAAGACCCCCAAAACCAGGCGATATTACAAGCAAATCGGTTCAAAATACTCCAGTTAACACGTTGCAAGAACCTGCCAGTGCAAATATCGCCGGGAATTCTTCAGAGCCCGGTGATGCGGCTTTAACTGAAAAACAAGACGAAACAATTGAAGCGGCGGGAACAGGTTTAACAAGAAATTCCGTCGAAGAGCGGCACGAGGTACAGCAGCCGACCACGTTACGTATCAGGAAAGAAACAATGATCCATCCCCCCGAAAAAAAAGAACAGACTATATTCGATGAGCCAAAGAGCCCGGGTGCTGAAACTAATGGTTTTACAGGTGAAAGAAACCGGCGTGTCAGAGACGGAATTACAAATAATACTAATGATCCGGCGCTGACAAAAACAGGGAAAAGCAGGTTAAGGGATCTTGTGTCTGTTAGCAGCAACGATTATAAGCGGGTGGCGTTTGGTGGAATACGAAATCTGCTTCTTACCATTACAAATAATTCAGGGTATGAGCTCGACCGTGTAATTGTGGAGCTACAATACCTTAAGCCAAGCGAAGAACCTCTAAGAACGGAAAATATCCGGTTCGAAGCAATTGCACCGCGTACTTCTGCAACGATAAAAATTCCCGATACCAATCGGGGGATAAAGGTTCTTTACAAAATCATTAATATCGAAAGCAAGCAAAGTGATGATGATGTCGCAGGAATGTAAGATTGATCCGATATTCATCCTTTTTCCCTGCACTTACTATTTTGCCGCGTCATTTCGTTAAAAAACCTCAATGGTGTTGTCGGATTTTTGCAGGCAGGAATTTTACTTTCCTAAAACCAGGGATACACCTATTTGAAGCACGCTATTTTTGAAATCGGGATCGATGCCGTTACCCTCCGAAACGGTGAAATCTCCCACTTTCGAAATTCCTACCAAATAGCGGGCACCGATTCCGAGTCCACCTTTGGTCTGGCAACCAAGACCAAAGCCGGCCGAAAGATCCAGGTCATTCATAAAATTGTGAATCGATTCGTTTTCGATGTTGTCGCTTATTTTAAAACTAAACTGCGGGCCTGCTTCAAGATAAAAGCCTCCTGCTGTCCTGTATTTCAACATCACCGGAATAGCGGCATAGGTAATCTTCCAGTCATAACTTCCGTTAGCACTATCGATGCGGGCACCCTGTGTGGAAATCAGGGCTTCGGGCTGTAGATATAATGCCCCCAGGGCAAAACTGAGAAAACCACCCGCATGAAAACCTACCATGGCTTTTTTATCAACTGATTCGAAATCACCACCTGTAAAGTTTGTGACGTTTACACCTGCCTTAATACCGGCTGTAAAATTTTGTGCGAATAGCATCGTGCTTAGCAGGCACGCCAAGGATACGAAAAGTGCTTTTTTCATAAAGTCGATTTTTGATGAGCTGATTTAATTTGTTTGAACTATAACAGGATTTTACAAATAGAATGCCAATGGTTTTCTACATGCGATGCCAGATATTTGCCGGATGAATCAGATACTGCTGTTTGGCGCAGGGAAGTCTTCCACGGTATTAATTAAATATTTGGTGGCAAATGCATCAAAGGAAGGATGGAATTTGACTGTTGCCGACGCCAACCTCGAGATGGCTCGTGAAAAATTAAATAATTCGCCTTTTGGCAAAGCTGTGTCATTCGACATTACAGACGACACTAAAAGAAGATCCTTTATCAGCAATGCAGACATTGTCATTTCCCTGCTGCCTCCTTCGCTTCATGGCAAGGTGGCAAAGGATTGCCTGCAGTTTTCCAAGCACCTTCTCACGGCTTCCTATGTCGACGATGAAATGCGAAGTATGAAGAATGAGATCGCTGATCGACAGGTTCTTTTTTTATGCGAGATGGGTCTCGATCCTGGCATTGATCACATGAGTGCGATGATGCTGATTGATCGTCTACGTGCGAAAGGTGGTAAGATTGTGTCATTTAAATCTCACTGCGGTGGATTGGTTGCTCCCGAGAGTGATGATAATCCCTGGCATTATAAGATAAGCTGGAATCCCCGCAATATTGTTATGGCGGGGAAAGCGGGGGCCGTTTATAAAATGAACGGGAAAATCATTGAACAACCTTATGAAACGTTATTTGATACGAATGGCATGGTAAGTATTCCTCAGCTTGGAACGCTTCAATACTATCCTAACCGGGATTCCCTTTCCTACATTTCGTTGTATAGCCTCGAATCCACGGTGACCTTTCTGAGGACGACATTAAGGGATCCGGATTTCTGCAAAGGATGGAAATATATAATTAAAATTGGGCTGACTGATGAAAGCCCCAACAGTCACCTGTTAGAAAAAGAATGCAGTTTTCGTGAATGGTTGGATAAGAGTGTTGCGTCGCACACAACGGCAACTAATTTTGAAGGTTTTTTGGCCACAATTGTCGATGATAAGGAAAGAACCCTGGTAAAGCAGATGTTCGGATACCTTGGTCTTTTCGATAATAAAATCATCCCTGGTTATGCAAAAAGCTCAGCCGATGTATTGCAATTTGCAATGGAAAATAAGCTATCACTGCAGGCAAACGATAAAGACATGATTGTTATGCTACACCAATTTGAATACGATCTTGATGGAAGGCATGAAATTATCAACACCTGCCTTGTTGTAAAGGGTGATGACAGGGTAAATACTGCGATGGCAAAGACTGTGGGGTTGCCGTTAGGGATCGCTACCAAACTTGTATTAAACGGCACGATACAATCACGCGGTTTGCGTATCCCTGTCTCAAAGGATATCTACGAGCCGGTTTTGAGTGAGTTGGAACAATATGATATAAAGTTTAATGAGGAGACTTCGTAATGGCAGGATCCGGGTAAATTTAAACCTGCGAATGTTCTCACTAAACGAGTTTTTTCAACAGCGTAACTAACTCCTTAATGCCTTCCGTTGCCGGCTTTTCAATGGCAATTATGTTTTGAAAATTTTGCGTGAAAGGCACCCGCTTGTCTATAATAAATTTGGGCGTCATCGGCGAAACATAATTTACTAATCCAGCCGCAGGATAAACAACCAGTGAAGTTCCAACCACTACGAAAATATCAGCACCGTACGCAAATGGAATCGCTTTTTCCATCATCGGCACCGGCTCTTCAAACCATACAATATTAGGCCTGAGCTGTGCACCGTCGTGGGCTTTATCACCCAACCGGATCTCGCCTCTTATTTCATAAATGTTTTGTTCATCGTACTCACTTCGCATTTGGAAAATCTCGCCATGCAAATGAAGAACCTTTGTTGATCCACCTCGTTCATGCAGATCATCTATATTTTGTGTGATAATTGTGACGTCAAAGTCTTTTTCAAGTTCCGCCAGCCCGAAATGTGCTGCGTTAGGTTGTGCAGCAGCTACATCCCTCCTGCGCATATTATAGAAGTCCAGTACAAGCTGCGGGTTTTTTCTCCATGCTCCTGGAGTGGCCACTTCCGTCACATCATAACCTTCCCAAAGCCCATCACTGTCACGAAAGGTTTTTAACCCGCTTTCAGCGCTGACTCCTGCACCGGAAAGAACCACGAGTTTCTTTTTTCTGCCGCTCAAAATCTTTCGTTTTAGTAAAAGGAAAATTAGGACAAATTTGCATAGCAAAAAAAGAAGGGAACGCCATTAAAATTGATGTTTCTTCAATTTTGCATGGCTTGCGAAAAGGTCGTTTATATTACGCTTGTTTTGGTTTTTGATGTTTTGTTCTTTTATAAATGACAACGGCAGAAAAGATCAATAATAAAAGCGGCCAAATGGATACCAACCCGACAAACAGGTCCCCCATCCAACGCCAGCCATTTCTGAACGCGCTATTCAGTTCGGCACCAAAAGATGGTTTTTCATTGTCGATAGCCGAAGCATTCAGTATTTGATAGTAAGTGAGGTTAATGGTGCTGAAAACCGAGGAATGACCAAGGTATTCGATTCTTCCTGCCGCCGACTCAATTTGTTCCTGTATACCGTCAATTTGGGATTGAACGTTAAGAATCTCCTCCATGTTCTTTGCCTGTTTTAACAAATCCATGTAACGTAGCCTCACTTGCTTTTTTGCTTCTATTCTTGACCTCGTATCTACAAACTCCGCAGTTACATCCTGCGAGATGATTTTCTTTTCATTCACCGCTTCTGCTTTGGAGGAAATTTGTGCAACTGCATCTTCGAATTGATCAACCGGCACCTTTATAGACAAGGAGTTTTCAATTTTGTATTGGGACTGAATCTGTTCTTCTTGTGCTATGTAACCACCAAATTCTTTTATTTTTTCTCTCACTGAGCTGGCGAATGAATTATAATCTTTTACTTCCAGCCTGAGGGAAGCTGTCTTGATTATCTTCTTATCCCAGTCAACCCGGGGCAAGCTGGGTTGTGGAGCTGGTTGTTTTTGCTTATCGCCAGGAAGCTGTTGCTTTCCGATCGAGTCTGCTCGAAAGTTACCTTCGTATTCTTTCTTAAAATTGTTTGATTCTTTATCTGCAATGGTTACTTCTGAGGGAGAAAAAGAATTAGCTACATTTTCAGCTGTTTTTGCTTCATTTTCCCGGTTACAGGCGAAAGCAATAGTCATAGCTGCAATGATTGCAGCAATTCGCATACAGGTCATGGTGTTTGTTTTAAATGTTTAGAAGATGCGGTAGGGTTGACTTTTGCACAGAAAGCAAATGGATTTTTTAATGAGTTTTTCAAAAGAATTGATATTGATCCCGGCTACCTGATAAGCAGGCGTCTAAAATTTTTCATGTGACAGTATTTTTAGGTGAAACAGATGTTCCGGAGTTTATACGACGACTAATTAAAAAGTAACCCATCTGAAAAAAGAAATGCCGGTTTTAACAAACCGGCTGCTATAAACTGTCGCGTTGCTGCACTAATTTTTTTCTTCCGCCAATTCCATTATCGTTTTCCATTCCTTATCCGTGACCGGTTGAACCGATAATCTCCCAATGCGCACAAGAGCCATTTCAGAAAGTCGTTTATCTTTTTTTATTGTTGCAAGGCTTACAGGTTTTTTTAATTTCTTATGCGGCTTCAGGTCAACGGCTACCCAGCGGTCGTCATCCGTTGTGGGATCCTGGTAACATTCTTTGGCGACTTTGGCTATGCCTACAATATCGGTCCCCTCGTTGCTGTGGTAAAAAAGCACTTCATCCCCCTTCTTCATATTCCTCAGGTGTAACCGCGCGGCATAGTTTCTTACTCCGCTCCACACTGTTTGCTTTTCTTTTACCAGGTTTTCCCAACTGTACGCTGAGGGTTCTGATTTTACAAGCCAATATGCCATACGAAAAAGATTTAATTAGAGATTTCAAAAATATAACGAAGTGTATAAATAAACTGTGGATTTTTCAAAACCAAACGGTTTTCAATTCCCGTAAGTTATAACCGAACCGGCTAATTAATCGGCCGATAACAAAAAAAAATAATTATTATGAAATCATTGAAATCTGTCAGTCTTATGCTCCTTACGACATTGCTTATGAATGTTTCGTTTGCACAAAATGATCAGAAAACAGTAGAAGTGGGCGGCGCTGAGATGTATCCTTCAAAAAACATCATTGAAAACGCTATGAACTCACAGGATCATACTACGCTTGTTGCGGCCGTAAAAGCTGCAGGCCTTGTTGAAACCTTACAGGACAAAGGACCTTTCACGGTATTCGCACCAACTAATAGTGCATTTGGTATGCTGCCCGCCGGCACGGTGGAAAGCCTTGTAAAGCCAGAGAACAAATCTGCGTTAACGTTGATTTTGACCTATCACGTAGTAGCTGGTAAATTAGATTCCAAAGAACTTGAGAAATGGATCAAAAAAGGAAACGGTAGTGCAGAACTCACCACGGTTGAGGGAGGAAAGATCTGGATCATGAAAAAAGATGGAAAGTGGTGGATTAAAGATGAAAAAGGCGGAATGGCGGCCATCACGATCCCCAACGTTTATCAAAGCAATGGTGTGATACATGTCATTGACCATGTGTTAATGCCTAAATAATTAGTTCGGGTGTTCCCGTTAAACTTGGAAGTTGAAATGATCATTAGCCGTAAATCTAAAATCGCAGCATTACGTAAATATTAAGTCTGTTATCCATGAAATGAATTATCCACCCTTCAATATAAACGGTTTATGGATAGAAGTGTCCTAATCAAAAACAAACCCGCCGGTGTTCATTTAATGAATGCCGGTTTTTTATTTTAAAACCCTGCCAATTTACCAACCATTGGCAAGTACATCCGCGAGATGGAGTGTTTTAAGGCTATAACCCTTGTGTTTAATATAACCCTGCAAATGCATAAGGCAGGAGTGATCGGTGGAAATAAGGTATTGTGCGCCGGTTGCCAGTGCATTTTCAACTTTTTGCTCACCCATTCCAATAGATATCGCTTCAAACTTGACAGCAAAGGTGCCACCAAAACCACAGCAGGTTTCAACATCGTTCATCTCCGCCAGTTCTAATCCTTTTACTTTGGAAAGTAGTTTCCGCGGTTCTTCCTTGATCCTGCATTCCCGCAAGCCTGCGCAGCTATCATGATAGGTGGCCCTTCCCAATAATTCTGCACCGACATTTTCAACTTTCAGAACCTTTACCATGAACTCGGAGAATTCGTGCAATCTTTTCCCAACATCCGACATTTCATGATGCAATGATGAGTTTTCAAACAACTTTCCATAATAATTTCTTACAAAACCCACGCAACTGGCGCTGGGAGCTACTATGTAGTCAGTGCCCTTGAAGTCCTTAAGAAATTTAGTGCAGACGGTTTTTGATTCATCCCAAAAACCGGCGTTGAATGCGGGCTGGCCACAGCAGGTTTGTTCAGTATTATAACTAACAGTACAACCGGCTTTCTCCAGCACTTTGATCATATTAAATGCGGTGTGCGGAAACAACTGGTCGACAAAACAGGGAATGAAAAGTTGAACGTTCATGATCGTCAATCCTTAAACTTCCTTTTATTCTTAAATGATTGTTGCAAGGTGATCATTTTCAGAGCAGTAATGGCCGCTTCCTCGCCTTTATGGCCATGCTTTCCACCGGTTCTTTCTTTCGCCTGTTCTTCATTATCGACCGTCAATACTCCAAATATAACAGGTACCGGCAAGTTAACGTTTAACAACACTACTCCGTCAGTCACTGCTTTGCATACATAATCGAAATGAGGCGTATCACCCCGAATAACACAACCTAACGCGATAAATGCACCTGGTTTGTCCTTCTTTCTCGCATTTTCCCAAAAGCATTTAATTGCGAAAGAGATCTCAACCGCACCAGGAACGGTAACAGTGATTATCTTTTTTACGTGATGTTTTTGGAGCTCGCTAATGGCGCCTCTTTCCAGTTCATCCACTATTGCAGCATTCCATTCCGTTTTCACCAAAACAATACAGGCATCCTGAATGTTCAGAATGCCTGTACCAACCTCTAAGAGTTTGCTGTTTGAAATATCAGCCATACAATTAATTCACATTATAAACACCCAGTTGTGCCAGGTATGTATCCGCTTCCATTCCCTGTTGGGTTTGGGGATATTTTTCTTTTAGCTCCTTATACAATTCGATCGCTTCTTTTTGATTTTTCAGCACCCGGTCCGAAAGATAAGCAGCCATAAATAAAGCTTCTGCCGAATTAGCCTGGTCTTCCTCAAAATAATGCGCCGCTTTCTTGTAATAATTCAATGCCTCTGCGTTTTTTCCCAGGTCCGCATGCGCATCGCCTAAAAGCTTATAAGCACGTTGCTGAATTTGCTTTGCGTCCGTATTGAATTCTTTCAGTTGCTTGATCGCATTTGCATTGTCGTCAAGCTTGAGGTAGCAACTACCTGCATAAAACCTGGCAAGTTTGGCGGCGTCTGTCCCGCTGTATTTGCTGATTATTCGTAAAAAGCCTGCATATTGACCGTCGCCGTTCAAAGCGAGGTTGATTGAATCAAGGCGATAGTATTCTTCGGCTTTGAACATCGCATCTGCTGCTTTTTCTTCCTTTGGTTTTTCAAAATAGTTTTGATACACATAGTATCCGCCCACAAGCAGTAGAAGTACACCCCCTACCCCAATAATTATCTTACTATACCGGGTCCAAAAATCTTTTGCTTTTGCAATTACTTCTTCATTGGATTGGATTGCCTCAACGTTTTTCTTTTCTGCCATTTTCTTTTATTTGGTGCCGGATTCTTAGTCCGCAGTTTATGAATGATTAAATGTTTTTCTTTTTATAATAAAACTATTTCCACGTTCCAGATCGGTGTTCCCGGCGCTTAGTCTACAATAAAGGGATAGTTCTTGTCTACGTATACATCTTTTAAAACTTCATCGTCAGCCGGCCATGGACTTTCTTCAGCAAACTTTACCGATGCGGCAACAGTTTCCTCGATGCGTTTGTCAATCTTGTTGATATCTGCCTCTGAAGCCAGCTTGCCATCGATAATTGTCTTACGTACTACGTTGAGGGGGTCCTTCATTTTATATTCATCCACTTCTTCTTTGGTCCGGTATTTTTGTGGATCACTGATGGAATGACCTTTGTAACGATAGGTTTTAATTTCAAGCAAGGTAGGCCCTCCTTTTTCCCTTGCCCTTTTCACTGCCCTACTCACGCCTTCGTGCACTGTTTCAGGCTGCATTCCATCGATTACATCTGCAGGCATTTCATAACCATCGGCCAACTTGTAAATGTCCACTACGTTGGATGTCCGCTCCACCGATGTGCCCATTGCATAATTGTTATTTTCGCAAATGAAAATCACCGGCAGCTTCCATAGCATCGCAAGGTTAAAAGTCTCATGCAGGATTCCCTGCCGTGCAGCGCCATCACCAAAAAAACATAAAACAACATTATCTGAATCGCGATATTTTTCAGCAAAAGCAAGTCCCGCACCTGTACCAATCTGTGCGCCGACTATACCGTGACCTCCATAGAAGTTTTCTTTTTTGCCAAAGAAGTGCATGCTCCCTCCTTTACCCTTCGCACATCCCGTAGCCTTGCCATAGAGTTCGGCCATGCAGCTATTCACTGGAATTCCCTTTGCTATTCCCAGCCCATGATCACGGTAAGCCGTGATAAAAAGGTCTTCGGGTTTTGTGGCGGTCATACACCCGGCTGCAATCGCTTCCTGGCCAATGTACGCATGAAAAAAACCACGGATCTTGCCCTCCATTTTATACTTTTCTTCCGCCATTAGTTCAAACTGGCGGATAAGTTGCATCAGTTCGTACCAATACAGGTATGTTTCTTTGGAAAATTTGGTAGCCAATGGATAAAAAATTTGAGGTGCAAAAATAAGGGAAACTTATAAGGTTTTGATAGTTCCTCGCCCTAAAGTTTTCGGTCTATCTACCTGAAAATAAGCGATATTTCCCAAAATTCTCCAGTAAACCTGCGTCAACACATTTTCTCTCCGGAAAGGCACGTGCATTACATGGAATTATCAGTGCTCCCCTGATAACCCCGACGTCCTTTTTCGTCACTAAATCTTGGCCGACGGCTCAAACATCATCAAAAAGCCTAAATCAAAGTTCATCGGATGCGTCAATCAATTATTGAAGTATTAGTAACTGTTTTTGCACTGGACCATTCACTGAATTTCTTATTCCAATGCCTGTTCACTCATTTCTTCGTTAAATTGCATACTTGGCAATGCGACAACTTGCTGCGATATTATTTGCGGATATGGCCGGCTACACTTCCCTTGTGCAGGAGAATGAGGAACTGGCGCGATTAAAACGCAGACGGCTGAAACAGGTGCTGGAAGCCACCGTTAGCGAGTTCAATGGAAAGATATTGCAGAACTATGGAGACGGTTCCCTGACCATTTTCAATAGTGCTTTAAACAGTGTGCGTTGTGCTATTTCGATTCAACAACAGCTGAAAGAAGAACCAAAAGTTGAATTGCGTGTCGGGATTCATTCCGGCGATATTATCATCGAAGAGGAAACGATCTATGGTGATGGTGTCAATCTTGCTTCGCGCATAGAATCATTGTCGGTTCCGGGCGGCATCTTCATTTCTGAAAAGGTAAATGATGAAATAAAAAACCAGCCTGATATTTTTACACGGGAACTGGGTTTTTTTGAATTAAAAAATATTAAGCAACCCGTCCGTGTTTTCGCGGTTGCCAATGGTGGCATCGTGGTGCCGGCTCGCGATGAACTAAGGGGCAAGACAAAACAACCTTTAAACCGTTTAGCCGTATTACCCTTTGTAAATATGAGTGCGGATCCGGAAAATGAATACTTCAGTGATGGAATTACCGAGGAATTGCTCAACGCCTTAACTCGTGTCGAAGGACTACAAGTTACTTCCCGCACCTCGGCATTTGCATTCAAAGGCAAGAATACAGATATCCGTGACATAGCCATTCAGCTGAATGTGGACAAAGTGCTTGAAGGAAGTGTGCGAAAATCAGGTAATCGTGTACGCATCACAGCACAGTTGATCAATGCAGCCGATGGCTATCATATCTGGAGTGAGAATTATGATCGCAACTTAACTGATATTTTTGAAGTGCAGGATGAGATCAGCGGCATCATTGCCAATAAACTGAGAGAAAACCTGGCGACAAAATCTCGTGATGAACATTTGATCAAAGCGCCCACGCAAAACATCACTGCGTATACTTATTATCTTAAGGGTCTTTATTTCTGGAATAAACTTACACCCGGCGATTTGCGAAAAGCTATAGAATGTTTTGAACAGGCCATAGCTATAGAGCCCACTTATGCGCAAGCCTACGCCATTGCCGCAGGAGCTTATAGCCACCTCGGATCCAGCGGTCAAATGTTACCCGACCGGGCATTTGAAATCGTGCATCGTTATGCCGATAAGGCGTTGAACCTGGATGAAAAGCTGGCGGAAGGTCATATCGCCAAAGCCAGTGCTTATTTGTTATATGATTGGGAATGGCAGAAAGCATTCGATGCTTTGCAAAAAGCGGTCTCCCTGAATCCAAGTGCAATAGATGCTTATGTTTTGCTTGGCTTTTATTATGTGATGGCTGGTAAAGGGAGCGAAGCGGTGGAACTTATGGAAAAAGCGGAAAAGCTTGACCCGCTATCCCCGACGATAATTTCCTCCCTGGGCAATATGTATATTTTTGCTGAGCGTTATGACGATGCTATCAACCAGGCCGATAAGTTGCTCGAGATGGACCCTCAGATGCGCAGCAGTATTGATATGAAGGGTTGGGCAACGGGAATGAAAGGAGATTGGGAAGCGTCTCTTGAATATTTTAAGGAAGTGCACCGCCTTACTAATCATCCATTGAAGGGATTGATGGGACTGGGATTTGCTTATGGAAAATTGGGACAAACAGAAAAAGCGATGGAAGTGATTGATAAACTTTACCAACGTCAGCGCGAAGAGCCCGACTCCGTAATTGATGCCGATATTGCCGCAGCGTGGTATGGATTAGGTAACCTTGACAAAACTTTTTATCATCTTAACCAATGTGTTGATAAGCGTGTAGGACCCGTAATTTATTTTCTTGAATATCCCTCATTTAAAGAAATAAAGAAGGACCCTCGATACGAACAATTAAAGGCCAGGTTGGGATTTAATGTGGAAAAAATAGATTTACCCTCACCTGTTAAATAAACATTATAGCTTTTACACCAATTCAACAACATGAAAAATTTTTTTTCTTTAGCAACCCTCCGGTTTTTTTTAGTGATCCTATTGTTAAATGCACTTTCGTCATTTGACCCCCCCTCAGCTAAGGGTCGCGAAATTTACAGGATTACGGTGTATCAATTTAGCAATGCCAGCCAGGAAAAGGTTTTGGATAATTATCTTGAGCGGGCACTAATACCTGCTCTTCACCGGCTGAAGGTTGAAAAGGTTGGTGTATTTAAACCTGTAACTAACGATACTGCTGCTATGAAACAAGTGTATGTGCTAATTCCTATGACGTCGGTTGACATGTTGACAAAGATTGCCGACGGCATGGAAAAAGATAAAGCATACCAGGATGCCGCTGCAGAATATGTCAATGCTGTTCATACGTCTCCGCCTTACACAAGGATAGAGACCATATTGCTGCAAGCCTTTGAGCTCGCTCCTAAAATGGGATTACCTGCATTGAAATCAGATAAAAAGGACCGTGTTTACGAATTGCGCAGTTACGAAAGCGCCACAGAAAAAATCTATAAGAACAAGGTCCAGATGTTCAACCAGGGCGACGAAATTGGATTGTTCAAACGGCTAAACTTTAACGCGGTATTCTACGCGGAAGTAATTGCAGGTAGCAAAATGCCAAACCTTATGTACATGACAAGTTTTGAAAACATGGACGACAGAAATAGTCACTGGAAGACATTTGTTGACGATCCGTACTGGAAAAAACTTTCGGCCATGCCCGAGTATCAAAACAATGTTTCGCATATTGATATTATTTTGATGCACCCTGCAGAATACTCAGACCTTTGATGCGTAGGCTTACCGAATGAGTCCTCCAGCCGGTTTATTTAAAAAGTTCATCAATTATTATTATTGGAATGATCAGGCAAATTTGTTTGTCGATATTGTTTGCTTGTGCTGCGCTTATCGAAGTATCCTGCAGCAACCAGAAAGCCAAAGAGCAAACATCGCAAACTGCAAAGGACTGGGCACTCCTGCCCTTTTCAAAAGCAGATTCTGTGAATCCAATTTTATTGCCGGGTGCTGTTTTGAAATTTAAGTGTCCCGTAAGAGGCGATACGGTAAAATGGGAAGAAAAGGACGTATTTAATCCTGCAGCAGTGGTCCGGAACGATACGGTTTTTCTGCTTTATCGTGCCGAAGATGTTCTCGGAAAGTTTGCAGGCACGTCGAGGATAGGATTGGCGTACAGTGCCGATGGATTGCATTTTAAAAAGAACCCGGTACCTGTTTTATATCCTGATAATGACTCATTGAAAAAGTATGAGTGGGAAGGCGGGTGTGAAGATCCAAGGTTAGTTGAAGATGGCGAAGGAAAATATTTTCTTACGTATACAGCATATGATGGGGATAAGGCCCGGCTGCTGATAGCTTCATCAGGCGATCTGTATCATTGGACAAAACATGGGCTTGTTTTTTCAAAAGCTTATGGCGGAAAATACATCAATCATTGGAGCAAGTCAGGTTCTATTGTAAGTAAATACGACAACGGCCGGATAATAGCAGTGAAGATTAATGGTCGTTACTGGATGTATTGGGGAGATACCGATATTTTTTTAGCCAGCTCTGAGGACCTTATCAACTGGAGGCCAATAGAAACAAGTGATAAGCAGCTGCTAACTGTGTTTGGTCCAAGGAAGGGCAAATTTGACAGTGACCTTGTAGAATCCGGGCCTCCTGCCATGTTAACCGATAATGGTATACTATTATTATACAATAGCAGAAATGTTCTGGCGAATGGCGACAGCAGCTTACCCGAACAGACCTATTCAGCGTCACAAATTCTGTTGAGTAAAAATGATCCTTCGAAAGTAGTGGACCGCATGGACGATTATTTTATGAGACCGGACAAGCCATATGAAATCACCGGCCAGGTCAACCAGGTTTGCTTTATTGAAGGGCTGGTAAACTTTAAGAACCGCTGGTATTTATATTACGGCACTGCTGACTCCAAGATTGCAGCGGCCGTGAAATAAAGGCTATCGTATAATTGTCACAGTGCCTTTCCTTTTTCCCCCTGAAACCTTAAGATCAAGATAATAAACATAAACTCCCGAAGCTTGTGCCTGACCTTTGAGTTTCCCGTCCCAGGGAATATTTACGTCCTTATTTTGATAAACCAGTTGCCCATACCTGTTGTACACTGAAAGAATGAACCCTGGGAATGCATTCAGGGCAGGAATGTTCCATGTATCATTTAATCCATCATTGTTTGGAGTGAATGCACTGGGAACAAACACATCTTTAAATACAAATACTTTCATAGTATCCTTTGCGGTTCCACAACCGGCGTTAGAAACCACGTTCAATACATAGTTTGCATCCTGTGGTGGATTAACAACCGGCTGCAGCGATAACGGATCACTGATAAATGAAGTCGGACTCCAGGAATAACTGATATCCTGTCCGGTTGCATTTGCCGTTATTTGCGCATTATTACCTTCAATGATCCATTTGTCTACTCCTGCGAAAGCACGTGGCGCTTCAATGACGTTTACCAGTACCCCGGCGGTATCGGCACATGTGAATTGGTTGGATACAACCACCGTATATTGAGTTGTAACAACAGGCGACGCGACGGGATTTGCAATGACGTCAGACGATAACCCGGCTGCAGGTGACCATTTATAACCGGTACCGCCGCTACTTTGCAATTGGGTATTATCCTTTTCGCAAATAGTGACAACAGGAAATGAAACGACTGCCACCGGGTTGGGATTAATGGCCACATTGACCGAATCAGCAGTTATACAACCTGCTGCATTCGTTACAAGCACACGATACTTACCGGATTGATTTGTCTGCGCATTGGATAAAGCTATAGTTGCACCTGATGCGGAAAAGTTATTTGGACCGGTCCATATGTACTCCTCTCCGTCGGAAGCGCTTAAATTAAGTGTGCTATTTGCGCAGACCGGGCTATTGCTGCCAGCAGCAGGTACAGGATTCGCCGATATTTCAATCATCAATGGTTTGGATGCAATCCTGCATTGCGGCGTATTTAGATTGCCGGCTTCCGCTGCTGACATCCGGTAAAGATATTTGGCCGGTGGTGCAGTTCTGGTGAAATCCCTTGTTAGGGTTGTAGTCGTTGCACCGGCAATGTCAGACCATGTAACACCATCATTGCTTTGTTGCCATTGAAGTAAAGGGTTATTAAATCCTGCAGAAATATTTGCGTTGAAAG
>Ga0310810_10002599_pt1 | contig 19451 bp, 18 predicted proteins | sample NCmetagenome_FD_207641 | JGI IMG/M metagenome (GOLD analysis project Ga0310810, IMG submission 207641) | Soil microbial communities from experimental microcosm in Duke University, North Carolina, United States - NC | ecosystem: Engineered > Artificial ecosystem > Soil microcosm > Unclassified ...
TGCAACAAGCGAGTCTTTAACCGTTCGAACCGGTCCTCCAACACCGCTCGAAACGGCGCGGTCGAAACCGGCTTCACTTCGAACCCTGTCTCTGGCGCGAACCTGGTTCGTAATCGTCTGTATTTCTCTTTCATATGTACCTTTCCAATTCGCCGCCTCCCGGGCGGCACGTTTCAACAAAAAACCCGCGATTGGCTGGCAATCGCGGGTTTTTTGGAAATTGTTGTAAGTTTAGTTAGACCTTTCCTCCCACGATGCCGCGAGGGCGAGTGGAGCAGTGCCACAGGGACGTCTGCCCCATGACTGCTACGCCGCACTGGCGAATGGTATTCTTGTCTTTCATCGACTTACGGGGTCAAGAAACACCATATCATCGGGGATGTCAAAGCGATTTTACCGCTTTTTCCACTTTGACGAGCCGATTCGAAGAGAGTAGAAAACCTATAGGCATTCCGCCATCAGCCGGTCGCCAACTGGCATGCGTCTTGCGCGGTCGCCCGATATGAGCTTCGAATAGGCCTAGTATGAGTGAGAAACCCCTGAAAATGGTGACCTGCCCTGGATGCGATGCCAAGGTGTTCATTCCTGGTGACTTACCACCACTCTCGACGGAACCTTGCCGGCGCTGCGGCCACCCGATCATGATGCCGATGCAGCTGCGCCAGTTTGAGTTGCGCAGCAAGATCGCTTCCGGAGGCCAGGGCAAAGTTTACCGCGCTTTCGACAACATTCTCGAACGCCTCGTAGCGATCAAAATCCTGCGCAAGGAATTGGAAAATGACCCGGTAGCGCTCGAAAACTTCATCCGCGAGGCGCGCGCTTGTGCGTCCTTGAACCACACCAACATCATTCATATATACAACTTCGATGAATTTGACGGGCAGCGTTTCCTGGTGATGGAACTCGCCGATCGCGGAAGTTTGGATAGCCGCATTGAAAAACAACAGCGCATCCCCGAACTCGACGTGCTCGACATCGGAGTCAAGATCGCGTCGGCGCTCGACCTGGCCCTCAAACACAACTTGCTTCATCGCGATATCAAGCCGGGCAACATACTCTTTAACATTGATAACGAACCGAAGCTCGTTGATTTCGGCCTGGCGCGCAGTGTCGAGGCTGAGCCGGAATCGACCACCGTTACCGAAGGCACGCCGTACTATGTCGCTCCGGAAAAGATCAAGCGCGAACGGGAGACATTCCTTTCCGATATGTACAGCCTCGGTTGCACGTTGTATCATGCCTTAACTGGTCACGTCCCCTTCGAGGCCCCGAGCGTCGAGGAACTCGTCGCGGCTCATGTGCATACGCCGTTAACTCCTCCCAATCTGGTCGTGCCTGAAATCACACAGGCGACCAGCGATGCCCTTGTGAAGGTTCTGGCTAAAAATCCGGCCGACAGGTTCCTGAGTTATGATGAGTTCCGGTTGGAACTGGAAACGGCGCGCAGCAAATGGCTGATTCAGCACTACTCGCAAGCCGCCCCGGTTAAAGGCTCGAAGAGCAAGACCAGTTGGTGGCGCAGAGGTTGAGCCCACATTATTTTGGCATCTCGGGTTTGCTCTTCTTTGCCGGCACCCCGTTCTCCTGGGGCTTCGGCCCGAAATTGACTGAAGCGGCGATCCATCTCCCGTCTGGAGTCGGTTTGACATAACCGCTGACGGGCTCACCCACAATAGCATCTTGCAGCGTAGCCGGCCTGCCTGCCTTCTTCATTTTTGTCTCAGACGTGATCTGGAAAACGCGTTTGCCGACGCTGATGGTCTTGGCGTTTTTGTTGACCGCCAGCAATTTTCCATGAAATGGGCCAGCCACATGCTTTTTCTCGGCTTTTGTCACAGAGTTTGTGCCTCCTGTGTTCGTCGGAGACGAGGCCATTGGCATTGGGGTTTGAGCTGAGGCGTGTCTTGGAAAGGCAATCAATACAGCCAGGAGGAAGCAAAAGCGGGCCAGTTGAAGTGAAGTTTTCATGGAAAAGAGCGGTCGGTTTGAAGATGAGCCATCCGGAGGTTTGGCTTAGCAAAACTCGAGCAGGGAGTCAATCAATTTTTAGGCGAGGATCAGCAGAGCCAAGGAAGGCAGGAATTTTGGGGATTACCACTTTCCTTCGGCAATGAGGGAGGTCACGTTCCGGGCGAGGTCCTGCGCCAGCAAGGGCATCGCCTGACGCTCTGCGCTTGGTAGATCCGAGCCGACACGGATCAGCGTATAGCCACTGACCGGTTGGTCGAGCACGACCTTACCGGTGGCGCGCTCGCGGGCGGTCAGGTGCACAGTAAGGCTCAGGCGATAATCCTTTACGGTGAGGATATCGCTCGAGGCCAAGGTTACTTCGAATCGTTGATAGCGCGTAATCACACCGGTGAGAATGACATCTGCATCGCCGTGTGTCGCCAGTTGATAAGTGCCATCGCGCTGAATTTCCTTTCGGACTTGCAGGGTGAGGGCGTCGGTCAGACGTGGCTGCAGGGTTTGGTTGGCAAAGGGATTGACCTGGATAGACCGCGCACCGGCTTCCTGGCCGTTGACCGGGCCGAGGTGGTAACCGGCGCAACCGTTCAGAACCACGGCGATGAGGCAGCTCAAACAGACTCGGACCAGGCGCATCTTTAGTTAGATTTGCCTTCCATCATTTTGGTGAGTGTCTCGATTCGCTTTCGCGCCTCCAGCGCGTAAGGCGAATTTGGCTCGGTCAGAGTCAGAGCGACGACCTCATTATAATAAACAACAGCCCCTCGCCAACGATGATACTTCTCGTAGAATTTTGCGATTTGCAGGTTCCCGCGGGCTTGTTCGTGCCGCAAGCTGGAAATAGTTTTTTGCGCATCGTTGATCCGGGAGTCGTTTGGATAAAGAGTCATGAAATCAGTAAAGGTCGCAATCGCCTGTCCGGCTGTGCTCTGATCATATTCGGCGGTTTGCGCCTGCTTGTGAAAAGAGACGCCTTCGCGATACAGTGCCTCGGCTGCAATAGTGGGACGATCATGGTAACGATCTGCGGCGCTTTCATAAGCTTTGGCCGCCAGCGCATAGTTTTTTTGCTTCTCGCGGGCGGCGCCGATTTTGAGTTGAGCTTGGGGGGCAACGTCGCTATAGGGCCCATTCTTGACGATTTTGTCGTACATATCGGCGGTTTTATCCATCGAGGAGAAGATCGGAATGAATCCCCACAGTTTGAACCATTTACCGGCGAGGTATTTGTCGGCAATGACCATTTGCCGCTCGAGGATCTCCTTATAATTGGCGATTTTGGGCTGCTTCTGCAGTACCTTCTGGTATTCGCGGAATGCCTTTTCGTGCTGGCCCTTGGCCTCGTAACAACGACCCACCAGGTACTGCGCCGGAGGCGCATAATCCGACAGAGGCCAAACTTTGACGACTCGCCGTGCCGCTTTTAACGCCAAGCCATAGTCTTTCTTAGCAAAAGCGCTCTGAGCCACATCCAACTGCTCCTTCGCGCGAGCTCGCTGCCATTTGCCTTCACCTCCGACTGGTTCATAACTCCAACCCTCGCCCGGCCGGTAAATGAGAGGCGCCGGGGCTCGAAATGGGAAGACCAGCAGGCACAACAAAATGAGCAGCAGACGAAACGACCGACTCTTCATCGGGGCACGGTAACGAGCGCCAACAGAGGGTGTCCAGCGCAAATGGTGGAAGCGAGGCTAGCCGCGATAAACTACCAGCACGCCGTACTCTGTCATCAGCTTCTGAGTACCGATATCCAGGTAGGTATAGTTTATCGGGTTGATGGAAATGATGTTGGTTTCTCCGACCTTGGAGAGGAAGTTTGTGACGACTTCATCGAACTTGTCGTGTCCGACCTCGATGCAGTCTGTATGCCGAATTGTCTTGGTCCGGATCTTCTTGTCGGATTCCTTGGCGGCAACTTCCAGGGGTACGAGCGGTTTGGCAATAAGACTCTCGGAGGACTTAACGGTTGGCACCTTCAAATGCAACTCCACGCGCGCGGCGGCCGATGAAGAGATGGGATTGACAGGATGCGCTTCGACCCGAGTGCCGTCACTGGGCAAAGTTGGTATGCCGCCGCGGGGCATTACCGTTTCGGGCTCGGGAATCACAATCGACTCGCCGCAGGCAGGGCACTGGATTTCTGTGCCCGCGCCGGTGCTATCGACGGCCAGCTCCTGCTCGCATTTGGGACAATTGAAGATGACATCCATATGGTGGCCTTTCGTTTGCAGCGCAGCGAGCATAGGAATAACAAGAGAACAAATCCAGTGAAAAGAGAAGCGGGGGAGTTCAGAAAGTAGCGGTGGGCGTCCGGCCTGCCTTGGAGCCGGGGCGTCCCGACCGGCGGCTTGGGATCGAAATCGCCAAGCGCACCAATTTCCCGCGCCAATCCGGGCGGCGGGACGCCGTCTTCTACGGCAGGCGGGGCGCCTTACCGCTATTTTGCCCAGCGCCGTGAAGAGAACCAGTTGAGAGCAGTTCCGGCTTGTCATCTGGCCCGCGGGTGGTATTGTGTCCAACCTTTTATGAAAGAAAATATACATCCGAAGTATGTAGATTCGGAGATTCGTTGCGCCTGTGGCAACGTAATCAAAACACGCTCCACGAAACCGGTGATCATTGTCGGTATTTGCAACGTGTGCCACCCTTTCTACACTGGCCAGCAAAAATTCGTCGATACTGCCGGTCGCGTTGATAAATTCCAACAACGCATGGCCAAGACGCAGGCCGCCCAGGCCGCCGCTGCCGCGAACAAGAAGAAGAAACGCTAGCATTGGTTTTCACTATCCGCCCGCATGGTCTGATGACCGTTCGGGCGGATTGCTTTTAAATCGTGCAGGCCAATCGTTGAACGCCATCCACTTTCTAGCTACCCGAAGGGCGAGTTCCGCGAGGTCCATTTTCGAAAGTCTGAATTCTATGAGACCCACTCTCTCAAGCCATACACTGGGGCCTCGTGGAACTCGGCCTTCCGAAGGAATCGGGTTCGGACCTTGCGGAACTCGTGTCTTCGAAATATGAGCATGGATCTTAATCCACACATTGACAAATTCGCCCGCCGTTTCAGCGAAGTCGAAGCCGCGTTGAGCGATCCGAAGGCTTTCGATAACCCGCAAAGAGCGCAGGAGTTGGCTAAAGAGTACGCGCGCCTTAAAGAACTAGTCGCACAGGGACGAGCTTATCAAAAGGCCGTGACGGACCTGGCTGAAAACAGGGCCTTGTTGAAGGCAGAACCGTCAGATACCGAATTGGCGCAGATGGCCAGGGAAGAAGTGGCCCGTCTGGAACTCGAAGAAAAGCGGCTCGGACTGGAGGTGCAACGCGGCGTTCTTCCTCCGGATCCAGCGGATTCGCGCAACACCATCGTGGAAATCCGGGCCGGCGCCGGCGGCCAGGAGTCGGCCCTCTTCTCGGCCGACCTCTACCGGATGTACACCCGATACGCTGAAACGCGCGGCTGGAGATTTGAAAACCTCGACTCCAGCTCGTCCGATCTCGGCGGCTATAAAGAAATCATTTTCGAGATCACCGGCGACGATGTTTACAAGCGCTTGAAATACGAGAGCGGCGTGCACCGCGTGCAGCGAGTCCCGGCGACCGAAGCACAAGGCCGGATTCACACCAGCACCTGTACGGTCGCCGTGCTGCCTGAGGCCGAAGAGGTCGATGTTGAGCTGAAGCCTGAGGATCTTGATGTTTCGGTTTGTCGCGCCTCCGGCCCCGGCGGGCAAGGCGTCAACACGACCGATTCGGCGGTGCAGATCATTCACAAGCCAACCGGGCTCATCGTGCGGTGCGCCGATCAGCGGTCACAACAGAAGAATAAGGCCCGCGCCTTAACCGTCCTGCGCTCAAGACTACTCGAACGCAAAGTGGCCGAAGAAAATGCCAAGTACGCCGCGCAGCGCAAAGCTCAGGTGGGCACCGGTGAACGCAACGAACGCATCCGCACTTATAATTTTCCCCAAAACCGCGTCACTGATCATCGCATCGAACTCACGCTCTACAACCTACCCGCCATTATGGAAGGTGAGATTGACCCGATTGTGGAACCGTTGATGGCGCATGATTTGGAGGCGAAGCTGGCCGCGCTGAAGGTGTGAGGCGTGATAGGAAGGACGTGATACGTAAAACGTGATTCGTAATCCGTGTTGCGGATTCAGTGTTCCGTGATTCGCGCTCTCGGTGGGTCACATTTCCGTGGCAAAGGAGCTTCCCCATTCATCCGGAGCAGATAGAACGGAACACGGAACACGCACGCCCCTCACCTGGATGGCTGCCCTGACACGGTAAGCGTCGCTCCGTCAGTCAGGCGCCATCGGTCTCCGCACACCAAAAATTGCGAAGTGTATAGCAAGAAATGGTGAGCGAAGAAGCCCCACTTCTCATTATTCTCCTATGATAGAGTTGCTTATTCATTCAACTCGCGCTAGATGCGTCATGAACTCTGCTTTCTGCCGTGTGGCGGCGGGCAGACGCCAGATGATATGGGCATCGCCCAACTTAGATGGCAGTGGAAAGTGGTCTCGACAAAACCTTAGACGATTTGCCTCAGCATGCGCTGGCCCGGTTGGCTCTCAGCATTCCGGATCGGTTGCGGGACAGTTCCCGCGAGCCTGGCTTGAGACAGGTGGCGTGTTTTCATTGTGGCGAGCCTTGCCCCGAACCGATACTCGCTAAAGGAGAAAAGCAGTTTTGTTGTCATGGGTGCCTTGCCGTCCATGATTTGTTGGCCGAACACGGTCTGGAACAATTTTACGATCTAAGCGTGAACCCAGGCGTCCGCGTCGTAAAGCGAGACAGGCGCGAGGAATGGGCCTACCTGGACGATGTCAAGGTACAGCGGCAACTGCTCGATTTTAGCGATGGGAAGGTCAGTCGTGTACGGCTTCGCATCCCGGCGGTTCATTGCGTTGCCTGCGTCTGGCTGCTGGAGAACCTCTTCCGGTTGGCTGACGGGATTGGGCGGTGTGAAGTCGATTTTGCGCGGCGAGAGGTCGCGATTTGCTACGAGGCTGAAAAAATCTCGCTGAGCCAACTGGTGTCACTGCTGGCCTCGATTGGATATGAGCCCGAATTGACGCTGGGGGAGTTGGAAGCGCGACCAAAACACGCCGCCGGAAAAAGGCAGTGGCTCCAAATAGGGATCGCCGGTTTTGCTTTCGGCAATATTATGCTGTTCAGTTTGCCCGTGTACTTGGGCCTGGACAGTCTCAGCGGCCCCTTCTTCACTCCTTTGTTTGGGTATCTGAGTCTTTTATTGGCCGCGCCGGTATTAGTTTATAGTGCAGCCGATTACTGGCGCACCGCGCTGCTTTGCTTGCGCCAGCGAATGCTCAGGCTCGACGTGCCAATCGCTTTGGGCCTGGCGGCCTTGTATGCTCAAAGCACCTATGAAATTATCGGGGGCCACGGTGCCGGTTACCTGGATTCGTTGGCGGGGCTTGTCTTTTTCCTGCTCTGTGGCCGGGTTTTCCAGCAACGAACACATGACCGCCTGATTTTCGATCGAGATTACAAATCGTTTTTCCCGCTTTCGGTTACGCGTCAGACCTCAGCCGGCCCGCAAGTGATTGCGCTGCCCGCGTTGCAAGTTGGAGATCGCGTCGTGCTGCGGAATCGCGAACTGATTCCGGCCGACGCCCGCCTGGTCACCGGCCCCGCCCTCATCGACTACAGTTTTGTAACAGGCGAATCGGAACCAGTACCCCGCCAAGCCGGCGATTACGTTTACGCCGGCGGCCAGCAGATTGGTGCAGCAGTAGCAATTGAGACTGTCAAAGCGGTTTCTCAAAGTTATCTGACTTCGCTCTGGAATCAGGAGGCGTTTCAGAAGAAGAGCGCCCATGACCTGGACACACTCACTAATCGGTACAGCCGCCGCTTCACTTTGATTGTAGTGGCAATAGCCCTCGGCGCCGCGTTGTGCTGGACACTTGCGGGTGAACCCGCTCGCGCAATAAAGGCGTTTGCGTCGGTGTTGATCGTCGCCTGTCCCTGCGCGTTGGCGCTGGCGGCGCCTTTCGCCCTCGGAACCGCGCAACGCCTGCTCGCGCCCTTACTCATCTTTTTAAAGAACCCGTTTGTGCTCGAACGTCTCGCCCAAATAGACACCATTGTCTTTGACAAGACCGGAACACTGACAGCGGCACAGGACAGTCGTGTATCGTTTGTTCCGGGTGCTTCGCGACTGGAGCTTTCAACCAGGGAAATGATTTGGGTTTGTTCCTTAGCGGGCCAATCGGTTCACCCCAAGGCCTTGCAGACTCAAGAACACCTCCTGGTGAATTTGAACGAATGTTCGCCCTCCTCCTCCTCGTCTTCGAAACATGGCATGCCAGGGTTAATTGCCCCTGACGCAATTGAAGCGTTTAGGGAAATCCCCGGCGGCGGAATTTCCGGACGGGTGCAGGGACATTCGATCCTGTTGGGTTCAGGTGCCTGGCTGGAAGAGTGCGGCATCGCTTTCGAGGAGGCGAATCAGCCATCGGGCAGCGCATCCTACCTGGCGATCGACGGGCATTTTCGTGGCGCCTTTTCGTTCTCGAATCCGCCGCGGCCCGAAATCGATCATCTGCTTGGCAACCTCAGCGAGGATTATGAATTGATCCTCCTCAGCGGCGACAAAGAACGGGGGCGCGATTCTTACCGGAAGCTCTTTGGACCTAAGGCTGAACTGCATTTCAGTCAGACGCCGTTCGACAAACTGCGGTTTATCAGGGCGCTTCAAGAAGCCGGTAAAATGGTGATGATGGTCGGTGACGGCTTGAACGATGCCGGTGCTTTAAAGCAAAGCCATGTGGGAGTTGCGGTGGTGGAACGCGTCGGTCTCTTCTCGCCGGCCAGCGATATTATTTTGCCGGCAAGCCAATTGCCTCGACTGACCAACCTGCTTGCTCTGGCACGAAAAGCCGTACGTGTCGTGCAGTCGAGTTTCGCGATCTCGGCGTTCTATAATCTAGCCGGGGTCAGCATCGCCGCTGCCGGAATTCTATCGCCATTAATCTGCGCAATCCTGATGCCGTTAAGTTCCATCACCGTGGTGCTCTTTGCCTGCGGCCTGACCACCTGGGCAACTCGAACTGTCGGCCTAAGCAAGCGATGAATACCACTCTGACTGACCTTGCCGTTTGTGACTTTGGACCGTGGACTTTGGATTCTGGACTCTGAAAGACTATGTCGGTCCTCTTCATCCTTATCCTTGTCAGCCTGGGCCTCGCTCTGTCGTTTTTGGCAGGCTTTATTTGGGCGGTTAAGTCCGGCCAATTCGAAGACACTTGCACCCCCTCAATGAGGATCCTGACCGAAGAAACAACCCAAGCAACCAAAACCAGCAAGTCCTTTAAGCAAAACGAACTGAAACCATCATGAGTGTAGATGCGATGGCACTGGAAGGTGCTACTCCATTGGAACGAAGCCGCTCCGCGGTCCGAGTTGAAACGTTCAAGTACGACAACCACATCGTCCGGGCGTTCGCGATCGCGACGGCCATTTGGGGTTTGGTGGGCACAGCGGCAGGACTGCTGATCGCCTGCCAGCTTTTCTGGCCGCAACTCAACCTCGACACGCCATTCACCACCTTTGGCAGAATCCGACCGCTGCACACGAACGCGGTGATTTTTGCTTTTGTGGGCAATGGCATGTTCTGCGGGATTTATTACTCGCTCCAGAGGCTTTGCAAGGCACGCATGTTCAGCGACGCCCTGAGCTGGATCAATTTTTGGGGCTGGCAAGGCATCATTGTCAGTGCGGCCATCACGCTGCCGCTGGGCCTGACAACCAGCAAGGAATACGCCGAACTGGAATGGCCCATCGATATTGCGATCGCGGTCGTCTGGGTCGCGTTCACGATTAATCTGCTCGGCACCATCCTCAAACGTCGCGAGAAGCACATGTATGTCGCGATTTGGTTTTATATCTCCACGGCCATTACCGTCGCGATGCTGCACATCTTCAATTCGCTGGAAATTCCCGCCGGCCTTTTCAAGAGCTATTCGATTTATGCCGGTGTCCAGGATGCGCTGGTGCAATGGTGGTACGGCCACAACGCCGTCGCGTTCTTCCTGACGACGCCTTACCTGGGCATGATGTATTATTTCCTGCCCAAAGCCGCCAACCGACCCGTCTTTTCGTATCGACTCTCTATCATCCATTTTTGGGGTTTGATCTTCATTTATATTTGGGCCGGGCCGCATCACCTGCTGTATACCGCTTTGCCAGACTGGGCTCAGTCGCTGGGCATGGTCTTCTCGGTAATGTTGGTGGCTCCATCCTGGGGTGGAATGATCAATGGCCTGCTGACCTTGCGGGGCGCCTGGGACAAGGTCCGCCAGGACCCCATGTTGAAATTCATGGTGGTAGCCGTCACCGCGTACGGCATGGCGACTTTGGAAGGGCCGATGCTCGCAGTTAAAAGCGTCAATGCGCTATCGCATTATACCGACTGGACGATCGCCCATGTTCACACCGGCGCTTTAGGTTGGAACGGGTTTCTGACCTTCTCGATGCTCTACTGGCTCTTCCCGCGGCTATACAATACGAAGCTCTGGTCGACAAAGCTGGCCAATTACCATTTCTGGATCGGGCTGCTCGGAATGATGTTCTACATCGTGCCGATGTACACCAGCGGCATCACTCAAGGGCTCATGTGGAAGCAGTTTAACAAGGACGGCTTCCTGCAATACCCCAATTTTCTCGAGACGACGATCCGCTTAATCCCAATGTACGAACTGCGAGCGATCGGTGGCACGTTTTATATCGTGGGGATCATCCTGATGATGGTGAATCTCTACAAGACGGCAAAAGCGGGCCAGTTTGTCGGCGATCAGGAAGCTCAAGCGCCGGCGCTGGATCCGGCCGCGACCCGCGAGACTGCCCGGCTTGGTCATCGCTGGCTCGAAGGAGTGCCAGTCACTTTCACGGTTTTGGCGACGGTTGCCGTGATCGTCGGCGGCCTGATTGAGATTGTGCCGATGTTCCTGATCAAAGAGAACGTCCCAACCATTGCGAGCGTAAAGCCGTACACGCCGCTCGAAGTCCTGGGCCGGGACATTTACATCCGCGAAGGATGCGTCGGCTGCCATTCGCAGATGATTCGCCCGTTCCGTTCGGAGACTGAACGCTACGGCGAGTACTCAAAGGTGGGAGAATTTGTTTACGATCACCCATTCCTGTGGGGCTCCAAACGTACCGGACCGGATCTTCATCGCATTGGCGGCAAGTACCCTGACGCCTGGCACTATAACCACATGGAGAACCCACGCTCGACCTCGCCGGAATCAATCATGCCTAATTATCCGTGGCTGCTTAGCCAAAAGGTCGATGCCACCGTTGCAGGAGATAGAATGCGAGCTTTGCGCAAAGTTGGAGTGCCTTACACCGATGAGGAAATTCAAAATGCGAGCAAGAGCATCGACGCTCAATCTAAAAAGGTGGTCATGAATCTCGCCGTCGGGGCTATCACCAATGCACCGGGGGATCGGGAGATCATAGCGGTTATTGCTTACCTCCAGCGACTGGGGACCGACATCAAAGCCGGAGGTTCCGCTCTCACGAACGCCGTCGCCGCGGCACAACCCAATAATTAATCTATGGTTCACACGATCCTCAAACACATCGGCGGAATCGAACAGTACGGGATTTTCTCCCTCTGCCTCTTTTGCGCAATATTCCTGGCGGTTCTGCTGTGGGCTTTTGCACAAAAGAAAAGCCACCTCGAATATATGTCCCGGGTCGCGCTGGATCCGGAGCAGGAGCAATCTCCAAAACGAAAGGATGCCCATGAATAACGAAGCCGACTCCCAAGACCCTCTGCTGCTGGATCATGAATACGACGGCATTCGCGAGCTCGACAATAAGCTGCCACGCTGGTGGGTCTGGTTGTTCAATCTCACCATAGTTTTCTCAGTTCTCTATCTTGTATACTATCATGTGCTCAATAAGGGGAAACTCATGGCCACGGAATATCAGGATGAGATGAAAATCGGCAACGAGGTGAAATCACGGGCCATAGGCGAATTTGAGCATCAAATGGCGTCGCTTCAACCCTCGAAAGAGCCTGCCGTGCTGGCGGAGGGCAAAGATACGTTTATGAAGCTCTGTGCCCCTTGTCACCGGGTCGATGGCGGGGGATTGGTGGGACCCAATCTGTGCGATGATTATTGGATCCACGGGTCGAACTTCGTCGACAACCTCCACACGATTTGGGATGGAGTTCCCAGCAAGGGGATGGTCACCTGGAAAACAACGCTCAAGCCGAGCACGATCTACGCCGCGGGCAGTTACATCTACACCTTGCGCGGGACTAATCCGAAGAATCCCAAACCGCCGGAGAATTTAGCCCCGGTAAAAACCGGGCCAAGCGAGTTCGAGTAAATGCCGGTCGAATCGGTCAACAAAAGAAGAGCTGAATCCTGCCCGGAAAGCCTCCGGCGGGAGTCTTCTGATTTTCGCGACCACATTTCGACCGCCGATAAGGAAGGCAGACGGAAATGGCTCTACCCGCACCAGCCGCGCGGGCGGTTTTATCGCGCGCGCACGGCGTTAACGTGGCTGTTGCTGGTGTTCATGTTTGGCGGCCCGTTTGTAAAGATCCACGGGAATCCCCTGCTGATGATCAATATCGTCGAGCGCAAGTTCTCGGTCCTGGGGGTAATCTTCTGGCCTCAGGACAACCTGGTATTTGCGCTGGGATTCCTGCTCTTCCTGATGGGCATCGCCGTTTTTACCGCCGCTTTTGGGAGGCTGTGGTGTGGATGGACCTGCCCGCAGACCGTGATGATGGAGATGGTTTTTCGTAAGATCGAATATCTGATTGAAGGCAGCGCCACTGAACAGAAAGCGTTGCGTCGCGCCCCGTGGAGCGCCAGCAAACTGGCGAAGAAAACAACCAAGCACAGTATCTTCTTTGCCCTATCGTTTATCATCGGTAATACGCTCCTGGCCTATATTATCGGGATTGACGCACTAAAGACGATTATCACGGACAACCCGTCCCGGCATCTAAGCGGCCTCACTTTCATGGCGTTGTTTGCTGTGGTTTTCTACGCCCTCTTCGCCCGGTTTCGTGAGCAAGCCTGCACGTTCATTTGTCCCTACGGCCGCTTTCAATCAACGTTGCTCGATGAAAATACGATCGTTGTCGCCTATGACTACAAACGAGGCGAACAACGGGGACGGCTCCGTCGCGATGAAACCCGCGAACAACGCTCCAGCCGCGCGGCCGGTGATTGCATCGACTGCTTCAAGTGCGTCACCGTCTGTCCCACCGGCATTGATATTCGCAACGGCACACAAATGGAGTGCGTGAATTGCACGGCTTGCATTGACGCCTGTGACCAAGTGATGACCAAAATCGGCCGTCCGCGAGGCTTGATTCGTTTCGCTTCACTGAACGGCATCGAAAAGGGCGAGCCAGTCCGGGTCACGCCGCGAATTATTGCATATTGCTTAATCCTGCTCGCACTCAGTGCCGGCCTGGTTACGTTGTTGCTGACGCGTTCTGACGTCGATGTCACGCTTCTGCGAGCGCCGGGAGCGCTCTTCCAATCCACGCCTGAAGGAAGGATCAGCAACTTGTATCTGCTCAAAATGACCAATAAGAGCCGGCGCGAAATGCCGGTAGAACTTCGGCTGGAAAATATCGACGGCGGCCTGACGGTGCTCGGTGGTGAATTGAATTTGCCCGCCGAAAAGCAAAGCGAGGCATCTGTGCTGGTCGAGATCGCCCCCGAAAAGCTGGCCTCGGGCAACACGCCGGTAAAGGTCGGTGTCTATTCTGCGGGCAAAAGACTGCAAACTATCAAAACGATTTTCATTGGCCCGCGGCGGTAAAGGCAATGAAATCACCATGTCATCCGTGAATAGGCTCTCATTAACACCCCGCTTCAACGGGGTGAAGACAGCGAACACCGACCGGAACGGCTTTAGCGGTTTTCCATGCGTCGTAGAAACCGCTCAAGCGGTTCTGAGGTTTTGCGGCACCAAGCTCACCTTGCTGAAGCGAGGTGTTAATGAGATAGCGATTTCGTTGGCGGGATCGCTCCCCATGTAACAACGAAGATGTGAATAAGTTTCTATTTAAATCTATGCACGCGACCTCCGCTTCCCCCTGGAATCCCTGGCCCATCTCCATTGTTGCTTTCTTTTTCGTCGCCATCATCGGATGCTGCACCTTCGTCGCCTTTTGCAGCAGGCACCCGGCGGATCTCGTCGCAGCCGATTATTATGAGCAGGAGGTCAGGTACCAGGGACAGATCGACCGCCTTCGACACGCGCAACAAAATGCCCGAACCGCCACGGTCAGATACGATGAGGCATCCAGACTGATCTGTGTTTCTTTGAGTCCGAACCTCTCCGCGGCCAAAGCCAAAGGCAGCATCCAACTCTATCGTCCCTCGGCGACCAATCTCGATCGCCAGTTCAAGCTCGCACCTGACGACAAGGGCGTGCAAACGATCGACGCCGGCTCTTTGCTGCCGGGACTTTGGAAGGTGCGCGTTTCCTGGATCGTCGACGACAAGGAATTTTTCATGGACCAAAAGATAGTCATCGGAGCCAGGAGTTGATGAATGCATTTCCCGTAGCGCAGAGTTTCACTCTGCTGTATCGCAGGTTTTCAAACTGCACTGACCAACTGGGTGCAGCGCCAGACCTGAAAGCGCCCTCTACTCCACAATCTGCCGAGTGCAACTCGGCGGTACAGCAGAGTGAAACTCTGCGCTACTGGCTTTGCGGAAGGAGCGGCTGAAAGCGGTCGCAATATGGATTATTTCACAGCATTCTTCCTGGGCCTGGTCGGCAGCGTGCATTGTGCGGGGATGTGCGGTCCGCTAGCGCTGGCACTCCCGTCCACCGGGACGACAACGTGCGGGTTTGTCGTGGGACGCAGCGCCTATAATTGCGGGCGGCTCCTCAGCTACTCTGCGCTCGGGTTAGTCTTTGGACTGGCCGGACGAACGCTGTCATTGGCTGGTATCCAGGGTTGGGTCTCCATCGGGCTCGGCGTGGCGTTGCTCGCAGGGCTGCTTGGCTCGCGCAAACTCGGGTTCTCGCGGCCAGTCACCGAGACAGTGAATCTCCTCAAAAGCCAAATGGCCGGTCTTCTACGCCGGCGATCTCTGATTGCACCTGGGCTTTTGGGAATGCTTAATGGGTTATTGCCGTGCGGGCTGGTTTACGTGGCTTGCGCGGGAGCGACTGCCACGGGTGGGGTTCTGGCGGGGATCGGTTACATGGCCGCGTTCGGAGCCGGGACAACTCCACTCATGCTCGCTATTGGGCTCTCCGGAAAGGCGATTCCCTGGTCCGTTCGGCTGCAACTCCGCAAAGCGATCCCGGTTTCGGTTTTTCTGCTGGCCAGCCTGTTGATTTTGCGTGGAATGTCACTCGGGATTCCTTACCTGAGTCCGGATCTGTCCGGTGGCGGAGCCACTTGTTGTCACAAATAGGCTAGTCATAATTTCGGATTTCCAATCGCTGTCCCGACGGCTATAACCCCGCGGATGTCTGAACAGCGAATTGGCATTATTGGCGGCAGCGGGCTTTACCATATCGAAGGTTTTGCTGCTGAAAAATGGGTAAAAATCAAAACACCCTTTGGCGATCCGTCTGACTCGATGCTTACCGGCCAACTCGCCGGACGCGAGGTAGTTTTTCTGCCGCGGCACGCTCGCGGGCATAGGATCCTCCCGAGCGAATTGAATCATCGAGCGAATATCTGGGCGATGAAGAAGCTCGGTGTCTGCTGGATTATCAGCGTCAGCGCCGTCGGCTCGCTCCAGGAAAAACTCAAGCCTTGCGACATTGTCCTGCCGGACCAGTTCATTGACCGAACCAAGCAGTCGGCCGGGCACACCTTTTTCGGACGCGGCATTGTCGCGCACATCGCCTTTGCGGATCCGATCTGCGAAGAATTGCGCAAAATTCTGGTAAAGACGGCACGAGCGCTCAAGGCGCGAGTGCACGACGGCGGGACCTATGTCAACATGGAAGGACCGGCGTTCAGCACGCGTGCGGAATCCGTTACCAATCACAAACTGGGTTACTCCGTGATCGGTATGACGAACCTGGGAGAGGCTAAGTGCGCGCGTGAAGCGGAAATTGCCTATGCGACAATGGCGATGGTAACGGACTACGACTGCTGGAAAGTGGATGAGGCGCATGTCACCGTCGAAATGATCGTTGCGAACCTGAATCGAAACGCTGCGATGGCCAAGGCTATCGTGGCCCAGGCAATTCCGAAAATTCCCTTCGAGCCGACTTGGCCGTGTCACAACGCGTTAAAAACCGCGCTCATGACGGATAAAACGCTTTGGCCGGTGAAAACGCGCAAGGAACTGGCGCCGCTCCTGGCAAAATATCTTTAGAGCGCGTTTGGAAAATTGTTTTCGCTGTAGGAACCGACGTGAGGAGCTTGAAATATTCGGGGTGTTTTCAATATAAACTAATGCCTCCTTAAGTCGGCTCCTACAATTTTGAAACAGGCTTTATCGTTCTGGATTGCTGGACAACTAAGCCTCAACGCCCAATACTGCGAACCGCAAATTTGACAATTGCTATGAAATTGAAACCCATTCTACCAACCCTTTGCACTCTCTTTTCCATTACTAGCTCGTGCCTGGCTGCCGATGTTGGGTCTGCCTTCTACGGCGACGCGCCTGACGAGCATCACCCGTGGGCAATTCACGACCACAATCGGCCACAGCCCAAGTTGGTCGTCCCCGGCGCATTCAGCACGCAGGAGCAACCGGGACAACCACCATCCGACGCGATCGTTTTGTTCGACGGCAACGACCTGTCAAAGTGGGAAGCCGACGAAGGCGAAGGTGTGCCAACCAAATGGGTGGTCAAGAACGGCGCGATGGAATGCGTGCCTGGGTCCGGTTACATTCGGACCAAGGAAAAGTTCGGCGACTGCCAATTGCACGTCGAATGGGCGGCGCCCACAAAGGTGGAAGGAAACAGCCAGGGCCGTGGTAACAGCGGTGTTTTCCTGATGGGCCTGGTCGAAGTCCAAGTTCTCGACAACTATAACAATCCCACTTATGCCGACGGCTTTGCCGCTTCCGTGTATAGCGTGAATCCTCCATTGGCAAACGCGCTGCGTCCACCTGGTCAGTTCCAAAGTTATGACATTGTCTTCCGCCGTCCGATTTACAAGAACGGGAAACAATTAGACCCAGGCTATGTCACGGTCTTCGAGAACGGAGTGCTCGTTCAGGACCACACGATGCTCGAAGGCGAGACCGGTCACATGCGGCGCAGCAAACCGGGTCCGTTTCCAGAAGCCGGTCCGCTGAAGCTCCAGGATCACGGCAATCCCGTGCGTTATCGCAACATTTGGTATCGGCCGCTGCCGCCACGGGCAATTGAGGGCGGGACCGATGGATATCTGACGACAGAAGCCACCGAAGCCAAACGGAAAGAACTCGCGGCGATGATTCGCAACGACGCCGAGCATTTGAAAAATGCGTCGAATCCCGTTCCCCAAATGCTACGTTTGGCCGAGTCGCTGGTCTACGAGTACGACGAGGAGACGGCCCAGAAAGCGCACGATCTGGCCAACGACTACCTGGCGAGTTTAAAACAACTCTCGCCGGACCAGTTAAATGCCAAAAAGGATGAAGTGAAACACCTGCGCAATGTTTGCAAGTACCTGGCGAAGTTCGGCATCATCCCGGACGACGCGGATCCGAAGGTTCAACTCGAAGAAATCGTCAAGGAACATAACTGGGATAAGAAGTAACCCGTCGCTTTGGACGGCTCTTAGCTTAGCCGTTGTGCGATCAAGCATGCGAAGCGGCTCCATGTCCACTTTCTTTCTGACAATCGGACCGGGGTAAGATTCTTGTGCGGTGAGTTGTATTAGACCTACGGTCCCCCTGGCGTCGTTAAGGGGGCGGTGGTGGGTGGGAGCGCGGTGCGCGGGAGGTTAATTGAATCACCTGGTCGCAATCTAGCAAAATTGACATTGGGGTTGGCGGCGCGAATCGCAGCTTCGGGAATGCCATAGATCAGGCTGATGGTTGCTGCGCTGTCACCCGGACGAAGGGTGTAGGTGCTTCGCCGCGGGGGCTGTGTGGCGTTCGGATCGGGAGGCAGTTGCTGTCCCATAGCGACGGCGTTGGCTTTGAGCTGATCCAACTCCAGTTGTTTGAGTTCGATGGCTTTTTGATCAGCGGTTAAGTCCAGGTTGGTGCGAATCGATTCCTGCGTCGCTGCCGCCGCCTGATTAATTTGGTAAATCATTCGGGCGTTTTCAGGAGTGCCAGCCTGTTCGGCCGTAGCGACGGCATCACGATACAGAGGATCATGCAATAATTGATATTCCTCGTAACGCTTCGGTCCCAAAGCGACCTTGATGGCTTCCTCCCGCTGCGCCTGCAAGGCTTTACGAGTCTGGACTACGTTCGGATCCGTGCTATCGGCGAGTGCCTGGATTTGTTGGTCGAGACTGTCGGTGGCTCGAAACACCGAGCGGAATTCGTCAGGGCTGGCATTAAAATATTGGAGCTGGCCAAAGGAGGCGCGCAAGGTGTTTGCATACTGGGAATACCGCAAGAGGTACTCTTCCAATTGCCCAGGCGGAAGAACGCGGGATAGTTCATCGCGGGTTTGTTGGCGAAGCTTGGCCAACTCCGCCGGGTCGGGCTCTTTGCCTTGAGCGCGTCGGGCGTCGATATACGCCTGGATTTTCGCCTCCGAACGGGAATTGATATCCTGCAAGGCCTGCTTAGTTTCGGTGGGCAACGATCCGAGAACCGGACCATCCAAAAGGATACCTGGGTGAGTTGGACGCGGCAGGCTGGCCAGGTCGCCAGATTCCCAACTCGAACCGAGCAATCTCGTCAACAAAGCCCGCCGTTCCTCTTCCAACGCGCGAGATTTCTCGAGGGCTACCTGCAGCACATTGGTATCGGGCTCGCTGCGCCACCATTGCTGGTCCGGGGTGACAAGTTCAATTGCCCGGCGGCGCGCAAACAGACCGTTGATATCGGCAATGATGATATCCCGGATGGTTTGCTCCGGACATCCGATGTTGCGTAAATTGGTTATGTAAGTGGGGTAATCGGGCGATTCGACTTCCTGCCAGGAGAAAAACTGTCGACGCAAAAGGACGTTGGTTCGTCCGGCGGTCCCCGTCGCTTGAGGGGCCATTTCGGCTTGAGAGCCGCTTTTGGCAGCCCTTGGAGAAGAGGTAGCGAGCCACACTGCCGCCAACAGGATATTGACGCCGAGCGAAAAGAATGCGAAAGCGCGCCAGCCCATACAGCTATTCCTGGCTATGAGTGCCACAGTAAGCTTCAAAAAGCAATAAAGGAGATAGGCCCATTAGTCTTATTGGTCCTATTCCAGGTAAAGATTGGACAAGCCTTGCTCTCGCGCTAGTCTCTGCGCCGATGAATCGCAGCGCATATGCCAGAGCCGGCGTCGATATCGAATTAGGCAACAAGGTCAAGGGGACTTTGCCGCAATTGCTGGCG
>Ga0310810_10002601_pt1 | contig 19444 bp, 18 predicted proteins | sample NCmetagenome_FD_207641 | JGI IMG/M metagenome (GOLD analysis project Ga0310810, IMG submission 207641) | Soil microbial communities from experimental microcosm in Duke University, North Carolina, United States - NC | ecosystem: Engineered > Artificial ecosystem > Soil microcosm > Unclassified ...
ATTCGCCCTTAGTTTGGGCGTCGCTCACGGTGTTAAGTGTGCTTGGGGTGATCCTTTACGGTCTTGTTGTGGTTGCTGAAAAACTGTTGATGCCATGGGCAGTCGATGCTGATCTGAAGCACTAGCACCTTGCAAAATTCATCACTGTCATCCGAATGATAACGACGATAGAAACTATGAGAAACTTTGCACGGCTCGTCTGTTAGTTTACTGCTTCCGCCTACCCGTGAATTCTGGCTTGCCCGCATAACTTTTTACCGACTGCCGTCTTGATCTACGTCAAGGCGAGAGCGGATGCAGTTCGCTAGTCTTTTAATTTTAATGGAGGAAAAGATGCGCCTCCTCAACGCCATTCGGATGATTTCAGCCGAAATTAAACATCGGGTGGTGATACACCACCAATTATCTCACTTCACATGTGGCGACTGTAAAGAGGGGAAACGATGTGGTCGCTTGCCCAGCGACGATTGCATAGAACGAGCCGTGCAGATCGAACGCGATGGCGATCAACCACGTTCACGGGCTTTGCGGGGTTTCACTACTGATTAGAACGATAGCCAGGAAGTCAGCCGCCACGATAAAAAGCTGTTGGCGCTTCTATCTAAAAATGGATCAACCAATTTGCTGGCTTTACGGCTAGCGGCCCGCCCAATGCACGAAATGCCGCTCGATGATCAAAAAAAACAGATTGAGCCCATAGCCGAGCGCTCCAGCAGCAAAGATGGCGGCGTACATATCGGGCATGGCGAACAACTGTTGCGCCTCGAACACACGGTTTCCAAGTCCGTCAGTGGACCCGATGAACATTTCTGCAACGACAACGATCACTAGGGCAAGCGAAACGCCGTTGCGCAGTCCGACGAAGGTCTGCGGCAGCGACTCGAGCAGCATTACGTCCATCAAAATTCGAAAGCGAGAGGCACCCATCACCTTCGCTGCCAAAAGACGCGTCTTACGCGCATTCATCACCCCGTAGGCGACGTTGAAGAGGATCACAAGCGTTGCTCCAAATGCCGCCACCGATATTTTGGTACGGTCGCCAACTCCGAAGAGTACAAGAAAAAGAGGAAACATTGCGGACGCGGGCGTCGAGCGAAAAAAATCAATGACAAATTCGACTGAGCGGTAGAGCCGCTCTGAGGCGCCGAGAAAAATGCCGAGCGGGATCGCAATTGCGGAAGCAATCAGTGTTGCATAGACCGTCCGTTCGACCGTCACCAAAAAGTCGCTGCCGAGCTTGCCTCCCTTCATGCCGGTCCACATCGCGTGGAAAGTATCAATGGGAGAAGGAAGAAGAACCGGATCAACAACCCTGATCCAGACGGCAAAATACCAGAAGATCACGAGAGCGACGACGCCCAGCGCCGGCAGCAACGGCTCAAGACGCTCTTTAGTCATTTCTTTCGGACCTCGCGCTGAAAGATTTCGAGGCAATGCGCTTTAATGCTCACGAAATGGGGGTCTGATAGGGTGGCGTCATTTCGTGGACGGGCAGCATCGTAGGCCACCAAATCGGCGATACGTGCCGGGTGACGCGACAACAGCAAGATGCTGTCAGCGAGGTAGACCGCCTCTTCGAGATCGTGTGAGACGAGTACCGTGGTCGTCTTCGTTTCCATGAAGATGCGCTGTAACTGCTCGCGCATGAACAAAGTCATTTCGTAGTCGAGTGCCGAGAACGGTTCATCCAGGAACAAAATCTCCGGATCCACAACGAGAGCACGCATGATCGACACCAGCTGCTGCTGACCGCCGGAGAGTTGGTAGGGATAGCGATTAAGATCGATGTTTACACCGAGATGCGCAACCAGCTGCTCGACTTTCGCCCTGCGTTCCGGCCGGGGCATCTTCATTAGCTTGAGGGGATATTCAATGTTTTCTAACGAGCGGAGCCAGGGAAACAGCGCCTCTCGATAGTTCTGAAAAACATAACCGAATGTGATTTGGTTGAGCGGCTTGCCTGCGAACAGAATCTGGCCTGCATCGCTCGGAATCAGGCCAGCGATCATGTTGATCAGCGTGCTCTTGCCGCAGCCGTTCGGACCGAAGATCGAGACGAGCTTGCCTCTCGGTATGTCGAAATCGAACGACTCGTAAATTGAAACACTCCCGAAGCGCTTCGTTAATCCGCGGATGGTGACGTGCGCGGGAACCGCCGTCGTAGCTCCCGTTTCGGCCGCGGATGTTTCGGTCCGCTCCAGCACGGTGACAGCCACTTAGAACGCCTTAAGATATTTCGAGACTTCGACCTTCTCCGGCAATGTCCCGGTTTTCACCGAAAAGTCGATAAACTTCTGGAAGTCCTCTTTATCTTTTGCCGTGAGGTCCTTCACCATGTAGTAGCGGATCATCGGCACGGTTTCGGCGACGTCAGCCGGGGTTAGCGTATTCTTCACGAGATATTTTCGCGCCTCGTCGGGTTGCGTATTGATGAAATTGACCGCTTGTCCCCACGCCACAGCAAAGCGGCGAGCGACATCCGGCCGCGTCTCGATAAAGTGGCTAGTGAGCGCGCACCCACCGACGAAAGCATTTGCATTGGGGTCGCCAAGCACGTAATGCGCGATCACGCCGGCTTCGATCGTCCGGGCAATACCCATCTTGCGCATGATCGAAGCGTTCGGCTCCAGTGTGTAACCTGCGTCGAAAGTGCCCGACTTCATCACATTGACGTGCTGCGCCATATCGAGCTGATCGATGGAGTAGTCACCCTCTTTCAGTCCAACCGCAGCTAGTGCCGCTTTCGCCATCGTTACGTTGGCCGGACCGGGGGCTGACATAATCTTCTTGCCTTTGAGATCGGCGAGCGTGTTCGCGTTGACGCCGTTGCGAACGACGAACTGCTCCATCTCGTATTTCTTGTTCTGACTGTTGAGAGAGATGTACATCGCGACGCCCGCCTTCTTTAGGTTCGCGTTCATGCCCTCGATCGTCACGAGGACTGATGCCGCGTCTATTTGATCCCCGATCATGGCGGCGACGTTCGGAGGCCCCCCGATAAGGCGGATCATCTCGGGATCGATGTTTTGTTCTTTGAAGAAGCCACGCTCCACGGCGACGAAATACGGAAGCGACGAACTTACGGGGAAAACGCCGACTTTGACCTTGTCCTGCGCAGACGCGGGCAGCGTCGTAAAGACGCACGCGATCACCGCCGCTGTGAGCAGGGAACGTTTGGCAATTCGAGGCGCCTTGAACATGTTTTCCTCCAATTTTTGATGGACTCTTCAAGCACCGAAAATTTGGCGCTCGATCGTCTGTAGCTATTGAAGCATCATTCCAACTCTCTCTCCATTGACCCCCTCGCCCTCTACGTTGTGGCCTGCCGCAGATTGTCATAACCAGAGCCACGATCAATCATAGGAAGCGTTTTGGTCCGCTGCATTTTGCGCTCCTCTCGTATCCTTTGAGTTGCCCACGCATCGACCCGGTAGCCGTCGGGGCCGGCGACCGGCAAGAGAGCAACTGCATATTCCCGCTCCGCAGCCTCAAGGGATATTTTGCCTTCCACCACGTCCTGCAGGACGAGGTCTGGTTCACGTTCGAGCGGATCGCCCCAACCCCCACCGCCAGTCGTAAGTACGCGGACAATCTGCCCCGCCAAGACAGGCTCGCCGTCGACCAGCCCCCCGAGCTCGCGCGGATTGCCTTCGATATCTACTGTGACACGGAACGGCGCACCCGCCTTGCCGCCGTTTACGCCATAACAGCCGAGCCGGACGCGATCAGCGGTGACAATGGTGCGGCAATCGACCAGCGCTCGATAGTGTTTTTCATAACCGAGCCCGCCGCGCCGCTTACCCGCCCCGCCGGAGTCGGTCCGCAGTGCCAATTTCTCGACCAGCAGCGGAAAGCGTGTCTCGGTGAACTCGGCCGGCTGATTGCGGGAATCGGGAACGATGTGGATGGCGTCGTTGCCGTCGGCGTAAGCGCGTCCGCCGGAGCCGCCACCGAGAACTTCGCGCGACAAGAATGGTTTGCCATTCCTATCCTGCCCGTAAAAGCCGGTGTATCGGATTGTCTCCTGGTCAGCGGGGATCCGGCCCTCGACCGCGTGCGCAACCACGCCTGCCAGGAGTCCAATACAGCGCAGTAGCACGAATGACCTGGCGTTAGTCGCGGCCGGCCATTCCGGTGTGATCAACGTTCCTTTGGGAGGAAAGACAACTTCAAACACGTCGCAAACGCCTTCGTTCACATTGATCTCAGCTGACCGCTGCGGTGTATCCGCGAGGTTTCGCAAGATGGGCGCAATCCATTTGATCAGGAAAGCGCCACCGGCGTAGTCCGCGGGCCAATTGATGGGACCTGGCGACTGCGGATCCGTGCCCGTGAAATCGAGTATAATGCCGTCCGCTTTCTTGGTCATTGTGATCGCCAGCTTATGCAGCTTGGGCTCGCTCACGCCGTCGTGCTCGACGTAATCTTCCCAGTGGTACACGCCGTCGGCGATCTTGGGCAGCAGTTCAGTTTGGAAAACCTTACGGCACTTGGCCAGGATCGCCTGGAAGCACGCATCAACCGTTTCGCTGCCGAAACGTGCAAAGAGTTCGGCCATTCGCTGCGCGCCCATTAGACAGGCTTGAACCTCGCTGTCGAGATCGGCTGCCAGCGTTTCCGGCAGACGCGTGTTGCGCTTGATGATGGTGAAGACCGCGTCGTTGCGGACGCCTTCGCTGTAGAACTTTACAGGCGGAATCGCCAGCCCCTCCTCAAACACGCTCGTTGCCGTGCCCGGCATCGAGCCGGGAACGCGCCCGCCGATATCGTCATGGTGTCCGAACGCCTGGATGAACGCGACAACCTGCCCGTCGTGGAATACAGGAACGGTGCTGCATAAATCGGGCAAATGCCCGATAGATCCTTCCGTGAGGTAGGTGTCGTTCATTAGGAAGACGTCGCCTCGACGCATTGTCTCGATGGGAAAATCTCGTACAACCGCATTTGGCATCGCAGAGTAGGAACGGCCGGTCAACTTGCGGCATCGCTTGTCGAAAAGTCCCACCCGGTAATCATGCGCCTCGCGGATCATCGGCGACCGCGCGGTCCGTTCGATCGCGTATTCGATTTCGGCTTCAATCGAGTTTAGCGTCCCTTCCACGATTTGCAGAACAATTGGATCGACATGCTGGTTCGTCGTTTCGGCCGCGTGCAATGATACGACTGAGGGCCTTTCGTTCATCGTCTGCCCTCCGCGCTTGAGCCCGGCCGAATAATCAGGATTCCATGCGCATCTACCAAAAGCGTTTGTTCAGGAAAAACGACAGTCGTCGAACCGAATTCCTCAATCACCGCCGGGCCGGTCAATTCCGTACCCGCCGCAAGTTCATCGCGCTGGTAAATCGGCGTGTCGCGAAACGCCCCGCTAAAATACACTTGGCGGCATGAGTGTGCAGCCGCTTTCACGCTGCGCTGGAGTTTGGGGATGCTCGGCCGCTCGATGAGACCGAAGCCAGAGACGCAGAAATTGACGAATTCCAGCTTCTGTTGTCCGGCATAATGGTAACCAAACGTCTTCAGATGGGCGGCGTGAAACGCGTCGGCCAGACCCGCGATGAAGCCCTGATCTATCGATCCGCTCGGAGCCGGTACGCGCACTTCCATGGACTGCCCGGCATAACGAACGTCTGCCTCGCGGAGCACGCGGATACGCGACCGATCGATTCCGTCGTTTATGAGAGTTTGGGTGGCTTCACGTTCGAGACGCTCGTAGATCGCCGACAGCTCTGCAACATCAATGGCGTCCTCCTGCATCACCTTTGTGACGATATGGTCTGTCCGCCAATCCACCGCGAGCAATCCAAATGCCGACAGATTACCCGGGTTCGGTGGGACCAGACAGGCTTGCATTCCGATCAGACCCATGACCGCTGGTGATTGCGCCGGTCCCGAACCCCCGAATGAGAGAAGCGCGAAGTGGCGAGGGTCAATGCCACGCTGGATCGTCATCTGCCGGATCGCGTTGGCCTGATTCCAATTCGCAATCTCGATGATACCTTCCGCAAGTTGTTCGGGAGTCATCTGCCGGCCGAGCTTCCCCGCGAGTGCGGCGATGCCGGCCCGGGCCCTTTCGCAATCGAGAGGGATACCGCCGCCAATCAGAGCCGCAGGGATCCGGCCCAGTACCAAATTTGCATCTGTTATCGTCGGCTCTTTGCCACCGTTCGGGTAGCACATCGGGCCGGGCTCGGCGCCGGCGCTGCGCGGACCAACTTTCAAGTCACCTTCGCGCGAGATCCAGGCGATCGATCCTCCGCCTGTACCGATCGTTTCGATGTCGATCATTGGCACGCGCACAGGAAAGGGGCCAATGGCGCCCCCGTTTGTTACGTGCGGCTTCGATTTCTCAATTAAGCATAGATCTGTCGACGTCCCGCCGGCGTCCAGCGTGATCAAGTCAGGAAATCCAGCGATCTCAGCGATCACGGCGCTGCCCAAAGCGCCGGCCGCCGGGCCGGACAGCGCGGTCGTAATGGGCTTGCGCATCACTTGGTCGGTGCTCGCCACGCCGCCGCTGGATTGCATAATCAGGAATGGCTTGTCGCGAAGTCCAGCCCCGATTTCGTTGTGGATTCGAGCGAGGTAAAGGCTGACATATGGCTTTACGAATGCGTCTACCAGCGTAGTGATTGCCCGCTCGTACTCGCGATATTCGGGCAGAACTTCGCACGAGAGTGAGACCACGCAGTCCGGATACTCTTCGGCAATGATTTCGCCGACGCGACGCTCGTGGGCATCATTCGCGTATGAATGAAGAAGACAGACGGCGATCGCTTTGACGCCGCAATCACGGAAGTAGCGAGCCGATTCGCGGACTTCTGTTTCGCGAAGCGGTCGTAGTTCATGGCCGAGATAGTTCAGACGCCCGCGTGCCTCGCGGACGAAACGAAGTGGCACAATACGATCTGGTTTTACCCAGAAATACGAATTGCCGTATCCATCAGGGACGGCTTGTCGGGCGATTTCAAGAATATGGCGAAAGCCCTCCGTCACGATCAGCCCCAACCCTGCGACGTCTCCCTGCAGCAGCGCGTTCGTCGCGACGGTGGTGCCATGCGCGAGGCCGGCTAGTTCGGAACTCGACGCACCAACTTGGCCAAGGATTGTCTCCACACCGCGAACAAGCCCGATGGCCGGATTGGCTGGCGTGCTAGGGACCTTGGTGACCTGCACGCGGCCGGACACGCTGTCCACACAAACAATGTCGGTAAAGGTTCCACCGGTGTCGACACCGATGCGCAGCCTGGCATGCCCCATCCCGCCTCGCTCTCCGGCCCGCAGCACTATATCTCGCCGCCGCATTGCAACGATCGTAGCAACACCCTCATGTCCTCAGGAAGGCAAAAGTTCAGGTCCGCTTTGGGTTGAGGGCAGATGTCCTGCGAGACTCATGTGCCTCAGATCATAAGCGGAGATGTCAAACGAGGCGTACGCTTTACCCCCAATAGCAACGGCAAAAGCGGACATGCCGCATTGGTCATGCAGCGTTGATCTCTTCGGGCGCGGCCATACGAGCCCTCCTGCTGGGCGAATGCAGCACGTTTGCAGCAATGCAGAGCGGACCACAAACGGCGCGCGGCGATCCTACCTCGGCGGGCTTCCCCGTATGGCGGACCAACCCGATGCTGAGGCCCGATGCGTCCTGCGGGTCAAAACGGTATGTCCGCTTCACCCTTGAAAGCGGACATTTGCGGTGCACCCCTATGTCTGCTTTGGGCCAAAAGCGGACATGAGCATATCTTCGCGCTATACGGGCGACGCCCTACGAACAGCACTATCGATTTGCTCGGCCCAGACCGGATTATGGGATTTGAGCGGCGCCAGCACATCACCGGGGTGTTTTGTAACGGTCATCATGTGCTGAGCGCAGCGCCGCGCTTCGTCCCATTTGCCAAGCGTGGCGTAACAACAGACAAGAACTTCCAAACTGGTCCACCAATTCGGACGAACTTGTAGGGCGCGTGCGGCTGCTTCAAGCCCAGCCTCGGCGCGGCTGGAGAAAAGCCGTGCCAGCGCAAGCAGATTAAACCAGACAAAATTCTGCGGATCGTATGGACTCAGTCGCAGTCCATATTCAAGCGGCGCGATCGCTTCGGATGCGCGTCCGCTGAACAAGAGCGCCATCCCCAAAACCAAATGCCCCAATGCAAAGCTGGGACTGATCTCTATCGCTTTCGTGGCGGCACTAATTGATTGGTCCAGCCGGTCGGCAAAGGCACTGACGATTGCGAGTGCGTAATGTGTATAGGGGTTTCGTTCGTCAAGTTGGACCGCCTTTAGAGCGGCCTCCATCCCCTCCCGCAAATCCGCAACTGGATTATCTGACCAGCCATAAGGAACTACCCCAGCGCTGACACGGCCGAGCCAGAGGCGCGCCTCGGGCAGATCGGGATCGAGCTTGCAAGCCTGGCGAAAGAGTTCGCGTGCTTTTAGGTGGTTTTCGCGGGTTACCTGATGAAAGTGCCACGTGCCCCGCCGAACCAAGTCCCACGCCGTCATATTGCCGGTGTGTCGCGCCGCCGCCTGCACACCTTCGGTTTTGAGCAACTCCGGCTCAATAGCGCCTGCCACGCGCTCGGCGATCTCATCTTGAATTGCAAACACGTCGGCTAGTTCGAGATCGTAGCGTTCGGCCCAGATGTGTTTACCTGTTACAGCGTCGACGAGTTGTGCCGAAATACGAATTCGCTGACCGGACCGACGCACGCTTCCCTCAAGCAGATACTGCACACCAAGTTCTTGTGCAACCTGCTTTGCGTCAATCGACTTGCCCTTGTAGGCAAAGCTCGAATTGCGAGCGATCACGAAAAACCAGCGAAATCGCGTTAGGGCCGTAATAATATCTTCGGTGATGCCGTCGGCGAGATACTCCTGCTCTTTTTCGCCGCTTAAATTGGCAAACGGTAGAACCGCAATGGACGGTCGTTGCTCGCGTTCGGCCAACGGCGCGTTTGGCTCCGTAGTTTTTTCGATCTGCTCCTGAACCGGATGTCCCACGAAACGGTATCCGACACGCGGAATTGTAACGATCCAATCGCCGCCATCCGCATTCGGTCCTAATTGCTTCCTTAGGGCTGCGATCTGCACCGACAGATTGCTTTCTTCGACCGCTGTGTCGCCCCACGCGGCTCGCATCAATTCTGTTTTTGGCAAAACCCGACCGGGCGAAGCAACCAACGCCTCCAGCAACTGTAGGCCTTTGCTGCTCACGGCTATTGGCCGCCCCTCCCTAAGAAGCCTTCCGCGCTGTCTGTCGAGAATAAATGGTCCGAAGGCGAGGTCCGTGGACATGCGTAAAGACTAATAGGTTTTGCAAAATTTCGTAACATTTCGGGCCCGGATTCAAGACTTTTGGGAGCCAGCCGTCGAATTTACGGACCGCGATCAACTTACCGAGGCAGGAGGTTTCCCCATGGCTACCACCCTTGAAGCTACCAGAACCCATCCAATCGCAGCGCCGTATAAAGCCTCAGTGGTTAAAAGCGGTCCGGGCTACCGCGCAGAACAAGGTAGCGATTATGAGCCCGGAATAAGCACGGAAACCGTCGGTTCAAAATCGATTTGGCTGGGGATGATCACCTTGCCACCGGGGAAACGAACGCGGGCGCATGTGCATGAGCGGCATGAGACTGCGCTCTACATGCTCAGCGGCGATGAAATGGAATTGTGGACTGGTGATCAACTTCAATATCGCGACGCCGTGCGTCCGGGGGATTACATCTTCATACCCGCAAACATGCTCCACGTTGCCGTGAACCGCGGTGTGCATCCGGCGGTGTTTATAGGCTCGCGCAATGAAGCCACGGCTCAGGAGAGTGTAGTGTTGCGTCCCGAAATGGATCGAAAGGTCCCGTAAAAAATTGCGATGGCCCCGCCGGGCGTTCCTCTGCGGGGCTGCCGCGAACGGCTATGATGTCCGCTTTGGGTCATTAGCCGACATATGCAGTGCAAAACGGCATGTGCGCTTTTCCCCATTAGCGACCGCAAAAGCGGACATCAGCAAACGGTCATGTCTGCTTTACCCCAATAGCGGACATGTGCAGTGCAAGAGGCGATGTCTGCTAAAGGCCAAAAGCCGACATTGGCAGGCGCCGGACGGCGGCGGCTGCATGATTGCGCCAAGCTTAGTCGCCTGATGCTTCGTCTCTTGATATTCCGCCGATCGGCAAAAGCATCCCGATCAACATTGCCAGCGCGACTCCCAGCACCAGTGTCATGATCTCTAGCGAACCGTCGCCGTCGTCGGTGAGATGCCAAAATATCTTTCAATGAAGTTCATGGCCCCCGCATCACCTTGGTCGGCATTTCCAGAAGGGAAAAGTCATAGCCCTCGCAGCTTACGTTCGGGTTCGTGGGTACGAACATGCCGAGCGGATTGTCCTTGAACAACCAAGCGTGCAGGTCGTAGTGCACGTACTGTTGGGGAATGAGCGGTTCATGCCCTTCCATCGGGCCATCGAATGGCTTGCCGAAGAGAGACGGCCGTTTCTTGGTTGTTGCCGTCAAAGGCACAAGCCACTCAACCGCCACCAACCTCAGTTCCTTACCCACGGGTTCGTAGATCAGGATGTTCGGCTTCATCGGGTCGGGCGCGCCCCGGATCGTTAGATTGACGAAGTGCACGCCCATGGCACCCTTGGGATAGTGCATGTGACCGGCCATTTTCTCACCCGAGTAATGGACGCATCCCACGGTCGATAGGTAGAGGTCGCGCACGGCGACCTTGTAGTCTTTGTATTTCGCCATCGCGGTGCGCAAGGCATCGATCTGAGCCTTGTAAGGCTCTTCTGCCGCGGCGGGTCTGAGGGTCGTACCGACAAACAAAAGTCCCAGCACCACGACAAAGACAGAGTATGCGGATCTTGCAAATCTCATCGTGTCCCCCTGTTTATGACGAAGAATGAACTTTTTTCGATATTTCCAGCAAGAAGGTGCGACGAAATGCTTCATACTTAGAGGTACGAGCGGGATAAACGAAGTACTCAACCCGTCGGCACTCCAGCCGCGCGAAGAGCTGCTGCATCGGCGTCAACTTGGACCGTATCACGGCGACTGAACTGGGTCTTGAGCCACGCGGCAACCGTTAAATTCGGACGGGCTGCCAAAAGCTGTTCGGCAGTTCGCCTGGCTTCCTCGGGTCTGCCGGTTTGCTGATAGGCGATCACGATATCGGTAAGGCCAAATCCGGGATTACGGGCGTGATACGCTTGAAACGCTTCAATCGCCTGTTCGGTTCGTCCTGACAGACGATAAGCGTTTCCGAGAGTACCCAAATAAACCCCAGGATAGTTTGGATTGAGAGTCATCGCCTTCTCACCCAGCACGACCGCTTCTTCAGGATATCCCGATGCTGCAAGAACATGGCTGGCGAGTTCAGCTGTGTCAGCCGACCCGGGCGCTAGCTCAACTGCCTTTCTAGCAGCAGCAATGGCTTCATCGTGTTGCCGCTGAAACAGCAGGACTAGGCTTGAAGCGCTGTGGGCGTCGGCATTCCCGGGATCGATTTCAAGCGCCCTGGCGACGTAGGCCAGAGCTTTTTCGATCGCGGTCTCACGGTCGTCCCACCATCCGAAGCGGGCATCAAAACTGTGCAACAATCCCAAATCGGCATTAAGCGACGCCGAGGTAGGGTCAAGCGCAAGAGCCTTTTCCCAAAGAATCCGCGCTTGGCCCTGTGCTTCTTTGGTCACGGCCTGGCGGTGGTACGACATCCCCTGAACCCAACAAGTCCACGCCTCGACATTTGTGGTAGTCGTATAGTGCAGACGCGCATGTTCACCTTCCGTGAGTTTGACCTGCAACTCGGTAGCCAGCACGAGTGTAATTTCGTCCTGGATAGCGAAGATATCGTCCACGGCCCGGTCGTAACGCTCGGCCCAGAGGTGTGTGCCGTCTTGAGCGTCGATCAATTGCGCCGTGATCCGAATACGGTTGCCGCTCTTGCGAACACTGCCCTCAAGGACGTATCGCACGCCAAGTTGCTTTGCCGCCTCGCGGATATCAATCGAACGTCCCTTGTAAACGAAGGTGGAATTGCGTGCGATGACGCGAAGGCCCGCCAGCTTCGACAGGGTCGTGATGATGTCCTCGACCAAACCATCGCAGAAATAGTCCTGCTCGGGATCGCCGCTCATATTCTGAAACGGCAGCACCGCGATGGAGGGCATGTCGGAAAGGGGCCGGAATGGCGTGGTCACGCTTGACGTAACACTGGCCGCGGTAGTGATAGGCCGTATCCGATAGACACGCACTGGCTCCGCGATGTTCTTCAATTGCTGCTCGCCACCGTCCTCAAAGCCGACGGCAAGTTTACCCTTTACCTGATCGTGCGCGCCGCGTGAAAGGCAGATCCCTCCAGGGTCGGCGATCGCTTCCAGTCGCGCAGCGATGTTGACGCCATCGCCGAAAATGTCGTCACCCTCAATGATAATGTCGCCAACATTGATACCAATACGCAATTCGATGCGCTGGTCATGCGGCTCAGCAATATTGCGCTCAGTCATTTCGCGTTGAATTTCGATGGCACAGGTAACCGCGTCAACGGCACTGCCAAACTCTACCAGCATTCCGTCGCCCATCAGCTTGACGATCCGGCCCGAATGGGCGTCGATCGTCGGATCGATAAGTTCGTGTCGCAATGCCTTTAAACGCCCCAGTGTCCTGGCTTCGTTGATCCCCATGAGGCGCGAGTAGCCGACCACATCGGCTGACAGGATAGCTGCGAGTCGCCTTTGAAGGCGCTCTTTGCCCATGCAGATTGCTCCTCGGGAAAGTCTCGATCGAATACAATTTTATGTCTCACTAGCCGGAGTGTCTATCGAATGCGCGATGTCCGCTTTGGGTCAGAAACGGACGTTTGCAGTGCACTAGCCCAGGTCCGGTCCGCTACGGGCCAAAAGCGGACATTCCCGCTATTCACTCGATTAATTCGTCGGGGCTGGCATGAGCAAGCTTGCTACTTCGTCCGATACCCTATCTAGTCTGTGCTGAGCGGGGCGCACGGATGCCGCTTTGGGGTTGCGAGGCGCGGACAAGTTTTGGGGGCGGCAGCGGGGACAGAGCCAATGTTGATTTTGATCGTCTATGTTTTGATTGTCGTGGTTGGCGAAGCCGTCGTGATCGCAATCGGTCTAACCTTGGATCGAATTTACCCCTTGGCCAGTTTGCCGGTTTCATTGTCGTTATTCTTTGTCGTACTCGCGTTTGGATGGCCGCTGGCAGTGCGTGCCACCGAGCCTAAGCACGCAAAGAGCGTAAAACTCGCAAGCTGAATTCGCGTGCGCGGTTATCGCGAAAGCGGACAAATAAGATACCTTTGCGGGTCAATGGGGGTGTCCACTTTAAGCAGACATGCGGCACCTCCCGCAACAAAAGTGTCTCGGCGTCCAAACAAGATCAGTGGATCCCTCGCTCGATCTTGTACCTCCAAGCGCGCTGTCGGTTTGGCACGACAGCGCGCTTTTTACGCGCGTCGCCTCGTCTTCGGCTCGGCAAGAGGGAGTTGCAGCTGCCCTCGCGGCGGTCGTTTGCGCTTTGGCCGAAGCAGGCGGAGAATTTCCGCAATGGCCTGATCGACCTGATCAAGCCTTTTAGCGCGCTCTTCAATCTTCGCGGCTAAGTCGGCGCCGAGGGCCATACTTCGCTGTCCTGGTGCGCGAATCACACCGCCAACGATAGGGCCAGGCAAATTTCTGATCAGTTACTAGCGTGAGGTTTGTAATTACTCGCAAGGACTTTTGACAGCCTAAACGAGACTCACCAGCCGTAGCGATAATACCCGAAGTACGGTCTCGGGCCCCAGTAATACGGCCGTGGATAGACATAAACAGGCTCAGCAATGACAGTCGGTGGTGCGACCCGATTTCCCTTTGCTGTCATGCACTGCGCGTAAACGGTGTCGTACCTAGCTTGGACCGAACCGCCTGCAGCACGGGCATTTCCAGCGCCCACGGCACTTCCTGCAACTAAACCGGTGCCTGCACCAATCGCAGCACCCGCACCTACATTTCCTGATAATGATCCGAGCGCGGCGCCGCCTAGTGCGCCAAGGGCCGTCCCGATTGCCGCGCTCCCAACCGCAGCTTGGTTAGCCGTCTCGCCAGGGGACTGGTAACCTATCGCCTGCTGAGCTGATGCTTGGCAATAATCGTCCTCTTTCTGGAACGATTCGTAAGACTTCCCCTTGCCAGGCATCACCGCCAGGGATGGCGCCGCTGGTTGAGGCGAGGCACATCCGCCTATGAGAAGGCAGACAACAATCGATGCGAGACAGAGTTTTTGTTTGGCCACCGCACAGCCCTCGTTGAGCCATTAGAAGTGCTATGAACAATGCGGCAGAAATCCAAATAATTCGTTGTTTGCTTCGGGTTCCAACACCCTAGCTACAATAGACGGTATCACAATGCGCCTGGTGTGCGCATCGGGTCAGAAGGAGAGATTGTTTTGCTTCTGCCTCTGTTGCGAGTCTCTTCAATTTCCCTTCCCACTGGGAGGCAGGACTGGCCGGCTCCTTGCCACTCACCTGGAGCTATTGCCACTTTCGCAAGAGTCAGCTTGTTTTTGCTTCCCAGATTCCTGCGGCACAGGAAGTCGCGCTCGGCAACCTTTATGCGTAGCCGCCCGACCTAAAAGCTTGGTCAAATTCCCGTTGATCAGGGAATTAATCGGGAAATTCCGCGAATTTCTGCATCGTGGGCCTTTGCAGTCAGAAAAAGATGCTGTCCTATAACTCTTTAAAGTCAAAATCCGTGTAAAACTAAAACACGAATTGATTGTCGCAATCCGGGAAATCTCTCACAACAAACGGCTAAACTATCTCACGCAATCGGGAAGTGCTTCCGCGATTGCGAAGATGGGGTTCTTTAGATTTGTCCTTCGTCTGAGGGGGTCGAAGGAAGATGCCGAGCTTCCTCCGATTTCGGGGAATAAGAAAAAAGGTCGACCCAAGGTGGGCCGACCATTATCGCCGAACCGGGCCATCGAAATAAATTCTCTCACAATTTGAAGAACATAGCCGCTCCAATCTAATCATCTACTAAAAAAGTAGTCCGCGTTTTTAGTCCGTGACTTTCCCGTTCTCCATCTTCAAAAGCAAACCGTCGAAGTGTGATTCGCCGATTTAAGAAATCAGGCGAGCGCCTTCAAACACGATCCGACATCGAACGTTAAACGTTGAGAGCCTGAGCGGCGGGCAAGCGCTTATGCATGAAAGGTTGAGACATGAAAATGAATACGCCTCCAAAGCCATACGATGTTGGTTACGGCCGACCACCCGAAGCCACCAAATGGAAAAAAGGCCAATGCGGAAATCCTCGCCGCATTCGTAACCGGAAACCGAAGCTGGCTACGGATTTGATTGACGAGCTTCTCGCCCGCAAAATAGCTGTCGAGGAGAACGGGGCAACTCGTCGTCGCACTGGTTTTGAAATCATCTTTTTGCAGTTGTGTAATAAGGCTGCCGCTGGAGACGCTCGCGCATTGAAGATTATGGTCAACTACGGTGAGTTTGCAGCAAGCCGAAATCGCTCGTCCCTCATAATAGCTGTACTTGTGGACGACAATGGAAACCCAATACCGAGGACCAAGAAATGAGTGAGTATGAGGTCGGCTACAAGAAGCCGCCGCGACATTCGCAATTCAAGCCGGGCAACCGAGCTAATCCATTTGGTCGCGGCAAGAAGCCTGCAAAAACAGAGGTCGAGATTGTAAGAGAGATTATCAACGGCCCAATTGAATTTCACGAAGACGGTAAGTTGAAGCGAGCACCGCGACTTGAAGTTATCGTCAAGAGCTACTTCGCAGCAGCGCTCCGGGGCGATGTTCGCGCGGCTGAAATGCTGCTCACCCTTCGCGCCAAGCTGAAAGGAAACTTAGCAATTGAGCCCTGCTACGTTGAAATGACCAAGCGGGATATGAGCGCTGCATAAAATCGAGACAACTGGTGAACCAAACAATGAACAAAACCTCAACTGAATTCGCAGACGGTTTGACGGCAACAACGCGACGTCTCGGCAAACTTGCAGCGTGCGCAACGTCATCTTCACGACGTAACGATCTGACGCCCAAGCTGACGCTCATCGATTGCGCGCCAGAAGATCTTAGCGTCCCGATCCGCAACGTGCGGAAGCTAAGCGTCGAACATGTACGCGCAGTCACTAACGCTATCAGCCATTTGGGCTTTTGCGATCCGATCTTAATTGATGAGCGAAACACCGTGCTCGACGGGGCGGTGCGCCTGGAAGCAGCCAAAATCCTAGGCTTGCCGCGCATACCATGCATCCGTGCCGATCATCTGACCGACGCAGAACGCCGCCTGCTGCGTTTGGCAATCAACCGTTTGAGTGAGAAAGGCGCCTGGGATCTTGATGAGCTCAAGGTCGAATTAAAGGAAATCGTCCTGCAGGACGTTGATCTCAAAATCACTGGTTTCTCGATGCCGCAAATTGAGCGGATCATTATAGGTGATGAACGGGCGCCTATGGAGAACGTTCCGCTCGTACCGCAGCCGAATGCAAAGATCATCGTTCAGGTCGGCGACATCTTTGCCTTGGGCAAACACCGGCTCATCTGCGGCAATCCTACCGAGGCCGCCACTGTCGAATTGCTGATGTCAGGCACCGACGACGCAAAGCTCATTATGACCGAACCCTATAAGCTTCCCGTCGCCGGCGCCAAATCTCACGGACGGCATACGCCGGGTCTGGAGATGAGTGAAGCATTCAGCGCTGCCTGGATACGGGCTTGTCAGTTTTACCTTCGCGATGGCGGCCTCTTTGCTCCTTTCATTGACTGGCGCGACTATCCGGGCTTGATCGCAGCCGCCGGGCAATTCGATCTTATCCCTTTTGATCTGGTCGTCTGGGTCAACAAGGAATCCGCCGAACCCAATCTTTACCGCTCGCAGCACAAACTTTTGCCGCTGTTGGCAGACCGCAACGTTGGCGGCCTCAAACTCAATAAAAAACGCGGCGCGAGATCGAATGTCTGGAGTTACCCTGCGGCCCACGGGTCGCTTTCAGATGAGGACGTCCAATTCCGTCCCTCGGCAGTGAAGCCAGCAGCCATGTTGAAAGGCGCGTTGCTCGATTTCACCCAGTGCGGAGATGTCGTCATCGATCCTTTCCTTGGATCGGGAGCAACGCTGATGGCTTGCGAACAGAGCGGCCGACATTGCCGCGGCATTGAACTTAATCCTCTCTATGTCGATGTCGTGCTGCGCCAATATGAAGCGATGACACAAAGACCAGCGATTCTGGAAAGCACAGGCGAGACCTACGCAGAGTTTGCCGCGCGCCGACAACACCACGGCGCAGCGCTTTGAGCAGAAGGCGCGCAGCGCGAGTCGTCGCTGGCGTCCCTTGGCCAGAATGGGAAATGGCACGAATTCGCGCGGCGCCGATTGAGGGTGCCGACGGCACTCATGTTACGGCTGCAGCGTACCGACTGGGCGGTGGCTTTGGATCGAGCAGGAATTTCCACACCACGTCGCCCTCATCGTCCTACATGGTGGCGTCGGTAGTCGGCTTGATGAAATGTACAATTTCCACATTCAAAACGACATCAAGCCCCAGCGCGGCCATGGCACGCACAGTGCCGATGGCGCAGTCATTTGCTGGCCCTTGGCTGGTGCGAGTTTAGCCGCAGCCTTTGCGGGTAAATTTGGAAACGCGAGATTGGCTACCGAGGCAAGCCGCTGTCCAAGGATCATGATGCGTAAGTAGCCTTGACCTAACATCAGTTGCAGCAAGAAATCGGGTCGTCGCGGCGATAAAATACATCGCACCGAAGCAAATATGTGACCGATAATCTTTAGAAAATTTTAAATTGGCGCGATCGACCAGTAGCCGAGGAGTCAGCTGATGCTTGGGAAACGTGCGGTGGATGCGGAGCTCAGTCAGTCGCTAGGTTTATCCGTGAAAAAGTTAGAACCACTCTTAGCCCGCGGCGGCGATGTAGCCGAAAAACAGTTTATGGAATGCTGCTGGTGTCTTTGGAAGGCCAACGGCGCAGAATTGGTGGAACCTTTCATAGAGGCCACGTTCAATCGTCTTCCGGACAAGTCCCGCTCAGTGCTTTTTTTGCGTATGCTGACGATTGTGTACCTCGCACAGGAAACACAGCTCAAGGAAATAGCTAGCTCTTAATTGCCATTTGAGACGGCTTCAAATCGCCTGGAAAAAGCCCCGCTAGATTGAACCGCAATCGCTTTGAGGCCGAGGCAATGACAGATATTAACGCCCGCTATTCGGCGGCGGATGGATGATGCCGCCGCATCGAAAAGAAGCATCAATCAGACGATACGCCGCATCAGGAGGAATGGGCCAAAAAAGCTAGAGTATTGTTCGCTTTGAGTCGGACGTATGCAGTGCAATAAGGCATGCCCGCTTCACCCCCGAAAGCGCTTCTCGCTGTCCAAAATTCCTCAGATCAATAGGAAGCTGTGAGCGCCGGTGTATTTTGGGCCCATCCCTGTGGCTCGGCCGTCTTTTTCCGCGCGACGTATCGGCGGCCCTCACCGCAAGCCGGCGTTGTGTCGACCTGCACATGCCCGTAGTCGGAATTGCACCAGCGCCCACCTTCAAACAAACCATGCGAGGCCGCGATCTGACCCAGCGCGGCGCGCCCCGGCAATTTACAGCGCGGATCGACCACCCCGCGCCGCACCTGGCAGACGTCGAGTGCCTTGCCACACGGGTGCTCGCTGGATCGCGAACAACTGCCGGACCGGATCCCGCCCATGAACAGCACGCGTACGCCGTGATTGTTTTCCAAATCGTCGATGTAGGCCTGGAACCGCGGGGCATAACGAATACCCACGCGTGCGCGTGCGCCTGTCTTGGATGAAATGACAAAACCGGACGCGTTGCCGTTGGCGTCGGACCGATGCTTCCCGTGAGCAGCGATCGGCGGGTGCGGGATTAGCGGGATAGCGTTACAGCCACCGCTATCGCCTTCGCCGCAATCCATGGCCGGCGATAAAAGATGCCTTTGCCCGACATCGGCGGAAAGCATGATGAGCGCAGCCATGCCGACAAGTGAGGCCAACGCCCCCGTTTTCAATCGGGCAGTCCTCATGGGCGCGTTCCGCCACCGACCTGTCTCGTCCTTGCAGGACCATGCAGCCCATCGATACCTTCGATGTATTCTCTGTAGATCCACCGATCATCGTCGCGCCGACGCAGCACCGTGCCCCACACCAGGCGGCCCGTAATCGAGCGTCTCGGAATAACCACCCGCCAGAGATGCCAGACCTCCGCGTAGGGAGGTCTTCGGGTTGCGGCTGGCACCCGAAAAAGCTGTAGCGGGCTTGCGATCGTGCGCGGCATAGCGGTCCCCGGTTCGGGGCCGCAGTTTATTCATGGCGCGATCTTGCTCAATCGGATGCAGCGTTTACCGTGAGCAATAAACGTTAATGCACCCGAGGGCGGCGAACTAGCGATGTCCG
>Ga0310810_10002603_pt1 | contig 19439 bp, 17 predicted proteins | sample NCmetagenome_FD_207641 | JGI IMG/M metagenome (GOLD analysis project Ga0310810, IMG submission 207641) | Soil microbial communities from experimental microcosm in Duke University, North Carolina, United States - NC | ecosystem: Engineered > Artificial ecosystem > Soil microcosm > Unclassified ...
ACCGCTCAGCGCCAACATCCTGCAGTACGAAGTGACCGTCAACGATCCGAAGACCTGGACCAGGCCGTGGAAGGCGTCGTTCCCGCTGCGTCGCGACAACAACTACCAGATGTTCGAATACGCCTGTCACGAGGGCAACTACGCGATGCGCAATACGTTGTCGGGTTCCAGGGCTGACGAGAAACGGTGACCGATCAGGTCAAAAGGCAAAGGGCAAAGGTCGGCTTCTGTTGCGCGGCCGCGCTGAGTGTGACGGAGCAGGCGAGCGCTGTGCACAGCCGCCACTTCGTGTGACTCATGCTCTCATTTTAGAGGGCGTCCAATCGATGGCGTCGAGTCACCGTCGCCGAACTGAGATTCGATTACGGAAGCTCGCGGATTCGTCCCGCTGACGTGTCCGCACAAAGGTGAATGCGCGCCTCGACGCGGTCGATCACGTCGTCGGGTGTCGAGGTGCCGGCCGTCAGTCCTACCACCTGCGCAGCCTCGAACCATTCGGCGCGAACGTCTGCGTCGGTCTCCACGTGATACACGCAGGCGCAGTAGCGCGCGCAGGTCTGGACGAGCTCGCGCGTGTTGTTGCTCGACCGGCCGCCGACCACGATGACGACGTCGGCCTGTCGCGCCATCTCCACAGCTGCGGACTGCCGCTCCTTGGTGGGCTTGCAGACCGTGTCAATAAACCGCACGTCCGATTGCGGGAATCGACGTCGAATCAACGCGACCAGGCGCCGCACTTTCTCGAGAGGTTGCGTCGTCTGGGCCGCCACGCCGAGGCGCGGATGGTCGTCGAGGGCGAGTACGTCATCGTCTTCGAGCACGACGTCGAAGCAATCGAGATCGCCCGTCAGGCCGCGTACTTCCACGTGGTCGCGTTGTCCGACGATGACGACGTGATAACCCTGGAGCGCGAGGGCGGTGACGGCGCGATGCGCGACGCGTACGAGCGGGCAGGTGGCTTCGATGGTCGTCAGGCCGAGCGCGCGGGTCCGCGCGAGCGTCCGCTCGGACGTGCCATGCGCCGTCACCATCAAGGTCTGTGTTGTGACATGCGCGACGTCGTGCGCGACGGCGATGCCCTTTGATTCGAGCGCGCCCAGGACGCTGGGATTGTGGACGAGGTCGCCGAGGATTGTCAGTGGCCCGGCCTCGGCGTGCTCGACCGCCAGCGCGATCGCATCGCGAACACCGAAACACATGCCGAGGTGGGCGGCTCGGAGAATCCGCACCCAGCTAGTCTACACAGAGAACTTTATTCAGTAAAGCCAAACGCGCCCGCGGGCGTCTGACGAGACGCCAAACGGTGCACTTCGGAGCAGTTACTGAAGTTCCAGCATCAGGCCGTCGAGACTGCGCTGAATGTGGAGATCGGCGAACTTGAAGTCGGTGCGGAGCATTTTCTCGATTTCGGCCTTGGTCTTCTTGCCCGCGATCATGTCGTGGACCTTGGTGCGCAGCGTCAGCGTGCTGTCGCGGAACTTACGCATCTCCTGCTTGGTCGTGACCAGTCCGTGGCCGGGCACCACCTGATCGAACTCGAGCTTCAGCGCGCCATCGAGCGTGCCGGTCCAGTCTCTCGCGCTGCCGCCACCGGCGTAGTCGATCAACTGCGGCGTGGCATCGCCGAACGTGAACATGTCGCCTGCCGCCAGCACGCGGTGATCGGGAAATAAGACGACGATGTCGCCGTCGGTGTGGGCGCGGCCGAAGCGATACATCTCGATGCGTTTGCCGCCGATGAAGAGGCGCAGGCTGTTGTCGAGCGTGACGTTCGCCATGCCCGGCTGCTTGATCTCCTCCATCTTCTCGCGCGCCTGCTGTGACGTGATCACTTGCGCGCCCAGCGCCTGCAGCTTCGGGTTCCCGCCGCTGTGGTCGCCGTGATAGTGCGTATTGATCACGTACTTGACCGGCTGATTCGTGATCTTCTTCAGCTGCGCCATGATGTTTTCGTGGTCGATCTCGAACTTGTCGTCCACGAGCACGACGCCTTCGTTGGTCACCAGCACCGTGGTGTTGCCCGGGACGAAGTCGTTGTGGATGACGAACAGGTCGTCCTTGATCTTGATGGTGTCGAGCTTGGCGGGTTTATCTCCGAACTGCGCGTTGACATACGCACCGAGCATGGCGATCGAGACAAGCGCGGCAAGCGCCACACGTCTGTTCATCGGATTCTCCTGAGCGGAGATGTTACTACGGTGGAAGTGCGAGGGTAGGTTTGCACCGACAGCGGATCATGTAGTGGCTGCGCGCTCGCGGTAGAACGCGATCAGATCCATGCTTTTCGCAGGTGGCACGTTCATCTGCCGCAGCATGGTGGTGATCTGGCCGCGATGATAGGAGCCGTGGTTGACCAGATGCTGCAGCATCTGCCAGAACGGCTGCGCCTGGCGTCGGCCGTCCCAGCCTGTGTATGCGATCGGCCGCGCGATGCCGTCGGGGCCGAGCGCGTTCACGATCGCGCGGATGCGCCCTTCTTCGTCCTCCCACACGGCGCGAACCTTGGCGAGCGAGTCGTACACGTCAGGTGAGGGCAGCGCCATCGGCGACACGCCCTCCCAGCGTGAGCGCCAGATCCAATCCGCGCCATAGAGATGCACGACAGTGTCGAACACCGACGAGAAGCTGTTGCCGAGCGGTCGTCGCAACTGCTCTTCGCTCAGCGCCTCGACGACCGGCAGCATGCGATCTCGAGCCCAGTAGTGATAGTCCACCAGCGTCTGCAGCACGTCGAAGGTCATCGGAGTCTCCTGGCTCAGCCCATTGTCGTCCATGGGGGACATGGCGCGGCCGAGTGGCAACATTCCTCGAACGATCGACGCCACAGCACTCGGGTACGACTCTTGCCCCCATCGGCTGTGCCAGCGTTGAGGAATTAACGATGCGTATAACTTCGTTCGCGGCGGTCCTGCTCGCCACACTGTTCGCGGCCTCGACGGTGTCGGCGCAGGAAACGCGTGTGTCAGTGCAAGGGTTCGGCGGTGTTGGTCTGGGCAGCTTTACGTCGGTCAACACCAACTTCGGAGGGGTGGTCAGCGGTGACCTCACGCCGAACATTCAAGTGCTGGGCGAAGTTGGCAGGCTCAGCAACATCCTTCCCACGAGAACGCAGTCGCTGTTCGATCTCAGCCCGGTGGCGTTCAACGCCTCAGCGTTCTACGCGCAAGGCGGGATTCGCCTGACGACGGCCTCGGGATCGCTGCGTCCGTACGCCGAGGCTTCGGGCGGCATCGCGCGATTGACACCGCACGTGACCGGACTCGATGGACTGCCGGGTGCGTTCACGAACGCAGGTCTCGCATTCCTGGATAACACCGCGCCCATCGCGACGTTGGGTGCGGGCTTCACGGTGAACGCCGGCAACTTTGTCGCCGATGCGGGTTACCGGTATCACCAGGTCTTCTCGGACAGTTGGATGCAGGCGCTCGCGCTTGGCGATCGTCTCGGCTCTAACGAAGTTCGCTTCGGCGTCGGCGTGCGCTTCTAGGGCCGCCTCTGAGCCATCATGTCGCGGCGGCCACTCGCCGCCGCGAAAACCAACGTTTCACCGTTCGCACGATCACCGCTGCGAAGATCACGATCAGTATCAACAGCACTCCGGCGACGATGAGTGCCGCGATCGGATGCGCGAGTGCCAGGTAGCCGAGGCCGACGACGAAGAGGTCTTCGCTGAAGCTGAGCGCCCAGTTCGACGCGGGCTCCGGACTGGTGTTCGCCATCGCGCGCGTGCTGGTCTTCGTGAGATGACTGCCCGCAGCGACGGTGCCACCGAGCAGCGCCACGAGTCCCTCGACACCCGGCGAGGCATCGCCCAGCGTGGTGACCGCGATCAACGCGCCACCAAGCGGACGAATCGCCGTGTGCAACATGTCCCACAGCGTGTCGAAGTACGGAATCTTGTCGGCGAAGAACTCGACGAGGTACAGCACGAGCGCTGTGCCGATGATGATCGGGTTGTTGAACGTCTGGAACTGCGGCGGCAGATCGACCCACCCGTACCGCGCCGCGAGCCCGAGGATGGCGACGGTGGCATAAAGGTTCACGCCAGCGGCGAATGAGAATCCCAGCGTGCGTCCGAGCGTGACCAGATCCATGGCCGCCCCCTTTGCGAGCTCTCGTGCGCGTTACTCGACCAGCGTCTTGAATCCGCCGTAGACCATCCGCTTCGCGTCGAACGGCATGTCTTTCGGCGGCCCGCCCATGTCGTTCATGTCTTTCATGACTTTCTTGTTGACCTGATCGCGATGGGCGCGTGACTTGAAGACGATGTAGGCGAACACCGCCGTTTCGTTTGGCTTCAACTTCAGGAGGCGAGTGAAGGGCTTTGCGAACGTCGGCGCGAGATCGTCGCCAACGCACTCCTTGTAATCGAGTGCGCCATGCTTCGTCCACATCTTGCGGCCCATTTCCGCCATACGGCGATAGGCGCGCACACTTCGTTTAGGAATCGGCAGGATGTATCCGTCAACGTAGCTCATGAGCCCTCCTCGCTGAACATACGATTGTAAGCAGCGAGAAGGTCTCACGAAGCTGAGGCGGTTCGAAGACTCGCCTCTACGAATTCATTTCTTCCAGGTGTCCCAGGTCCGCAGAATCTGGCCGGCGATCTTCGCGGGGTCGGCGTTCGGGATCGGTTCGAACTTCTGCAGACGTCCGGCGAAGCAATCTGCCAGATACAGGTTACCGAGTTGATCCGTCGTCATGCCGTGCGAACAGTTGAGACGGCCGGGCTGTCCGCCTGGCGCGCCCCAGCTATAGAGGAAGTTGCCATTGAGATCGAACTTGAGGACGCGGCTCGTGGGCGAGTCGCCGACCCAGATGAACCCGTTCTGATCGATGAAGTGATTCACCATCAGCGTGTTCTGATTCTCTGGCCAGTTCGGTGACTTCAGCGTCCACATGTCGAGGAACTTGCCGTCCACATCGAACACCTGCATGCGTGAGTGGCCACGGTCGATCACGAACAGCCGGCGATCGCGACTGATCGCGATGCTGTGCACGGTGTTGAACTCGTTCGGCCCCGGGTTCTTCGGATCCTTGGGCGGACCACCCCAATCCTTGATGAAGTTGTCCTTGGCGTCGTACTTCGCCACGCGCGTGCCGCCGTATCCATCGGTGATGAAGTAGGTGCCGTCGGGGAGCCACGCGATGTCCGTCGGCCGGTCGAACGTGTTCGGTCCGCGCCCGCGTTTGCCAAGCTCGCCCTTGCTGTGCACGAGTTTCCCGTCGTAGGTGAAGCGATAGATCATGTGCAGCTGGTCATCGATGATCCAGACGTGCTTCTCCTTGTCGTACGGGCTGATCTTGATCTGATGCGGTCCGCGGCCGCAGGGCAGCTGCGCGAACATCTTGTCGAGATGCGGCCACTCGCCAACCATCTCGCCCTTTTGGTTCAGGATGTAGATTGAGTGCTCGAACCGACGTTCCCAGCCACGCTTTGGCTCGGGCTCACACGTCGCCGAGATGCCGTCGCCGTTGCCAGTCGCGTTGCCTCGCGACGGATTGAGCGCCGCGTACGGCGTCCATGGCTTGGCGCCCTGCGGAAGCGGCAACTCGCCGCGCATCGCCACCCAGATCCGATCGGGATTTTCGGCATAGACGCCGCCGAACGAGCCCCACGTCCAGCCGTCGTGCGAATGCCTCGTGTCGGGCAGCGGCTTGGGCCAGTTGTCGGCGACCTTGTAGTGACCGGTTGGCCAGTCCTGATAGCTCCATCGCTTCGAGCCGCCACGGCTCTGGGCCTGGCTCGTGGTGTACGCGACTGCGGCCAGGGCGAACACGACGAGAACGAGAATCGGTTTGGGCACGGAGACAGTGCGGCGCATGAGCAGCCCTCCCAAGGGTCGAGATTATATGGGGGACTGGCCTGTGCGTTGCACCAGTTCAGAGGATATGAAAGTCGAACCTTTTGTGGGGTGTGTTGTCGTACTTGCGCTGGCTACCGCGACGATTGCGGGGCAACAGAGCAGTAGCCAGAGCGACGCGCCGAGAAGTACGCCGTCAACGACGACCTCGAGTTCGCCGCCTCCGCAGCCACCCTCACCGCCAGCACCGCCGCCGCTTCAGCTCCCGGAGGTCGGCCGGCCTGCGGCAGAAGCCGTAGCCCCGGCGCGTCCAAATGCGCAGACTCCGTGCGCGAACAATCCAACCGGTCAGCCGGCGTCATCAACGTCATTTCCTGGAGTGAGCGCGTCCCAGCTACCTCGCGCTGGAGTCTCGACGGAGAAGTTCGTGCGGCCTGGTGTCAGTGCGGCGGATCTCGCGACGCTTCAGCCCGGTAATCGAACGACGCCGTGTGCGCCGCGTGATGTGATTCTGTATCCCGAGACTGGAACGCCCGCGCGACGCGTGCCGCCGCCGGGTGAGAACCAGCCGTAAGGCCGAGGCGTTAGTCGGTCGCGCCGGTCGGTGTGCCGCCGGCGTACCACCTGCGGGAGCTGACTCTGAGGTTGGCTTTCTTTGTCCGGACCTCGATCTTCCGCATGCCCTGTGCGCTCGAGGGCTCGAAGGCAATCAGGTACTGATGCCGCAGTTCGTCAACCAGCCGCGTGATGCCGGTCACGGCCAGCGCGGGACTGTTGGCCACGAAGAAGTCGCCGCCGGTCGATCGCGCGAGATCGGCGAGGGGGCTGTACTCGGCCTTCGGATTGGATGCCGCGGCGTCGGCGTTCACGCCGTCACCCACCGCAAACACATAGACCGGGACGTCAATCGTGCTGGCGATCCACGCCACTTCCTGAGGCGTGTAGCTGCTCCAATTGTCTGCGCCGTCGGTCAGGACGATGACCGCGCGACGGTTGCGGGCGCGATCGGCGACGAGCGCCGATGTGCCGGCGATGGCGTCGTAGATCGACGTCGCTCCCCACGATTTGATCTCGTCGAGGCCGGTGCGTACGTGGTCGAAGGCGCCGCTGAACTCGCGCAGCGTGATCAGCCGCGTATCGAAGCTCAATAGCGCCGCATCATCTTTTTGCTTGTTCAGGGTCGAGAGCACCCAGTCGCAGATGTGACGGGACGACTGGCGGGCGCTGCCGAGCGCCATGCTGCCGCTGGCGTCCACAAGGAACGCGATGCTCGCCGGCGCGTTGGTGTCCGACTGGATACTAATGATTTTCCGGGCCTGGCCATCCTCGGCGACGATGAAGTCTTTGGAGTCGAGGGACCGAACCACCTTGCCCTTTTTGTCGCGCACGACCGCGGTGACCGAGACGAGGTCGACCCCGGATTTGAACGTCGCCACCGGCTCCTGGGCGACGGCTGTGCCGCCGCCGAGCAGCATGAGTACAGGAATAGTGTGCGCAATTCTGCGAAAGAGCATGCTGTGTCCTTGAGCCCGGCAGATAGACAGGGCCGTCTCAACCTTTTTTCGTCCGGAGGGCGCCGGACCTTTACGGTCCGGATCGAACCTTTATGGTCCGGCCGAACCTTTTAAGGCCAAGAGGTATGAGGTTTAACTGGGGCTCAAGCTATTCTAGCGCAACGTTTTGGCGCCTGCAGCTGAGCCGTGGCGGGAAATTGTCGTGACAGGCTAGACTCCGTGCATGACGGACCCGACTCGCACAGCCATTGAGCGCTTCAACGAGGCGTTCAACCGTCACGATGTGGACGCCATCATGAGCTTGATGACGGACGACTGCGTGTTCGAGAACACACGGCCTGCCCCGGACGGAACCCGCATTTCCGGCCAGGCCGCGGTTCGCGCCTTCTGGGAAGATTTCTTTCACCGCTCGCCTCAGGCGCACTTCGACACCGAGGAGCTCGTCACGTCAGGCGACCGCTGCGTCGTGCGCTGGGTCTACACCTGGGTCCGCGACGGTCAGCCGGGACGCGTGCGCGGTGTGGATCTCTTTCGCGTCCGCGACGGAAAGGTCGCGGAGAAGCTCTCGTACGTGAAGGGCTAAGAGAGCGCGCGCTCGCTGCGCAGGAGAATGACCGCGAACAACGCGGCGAAGAGCACGTCGGCGATACCGGTCGCGAGCAGCCACGAGTTGCCGACGCCCGTGGCGAAGAGCCCGACGCACGCGGCGCAGTAGGCGACTTTGCCGCCGCCACCGGCAGCGAGCACCGGCACTCGGGCGTTGGCGAACCGTCCTGCCATCGTGTAGCCGACGCCCCACGCGATCGCGTTGATCCACGTCGTGCGGAAAAAGAACGCCTGCAGCGGATCGTCGAGCAACAAGCGTGTCGTATAGAACTGCGCGAAGTGCGCGTCGGGATTGGCGAGCGCGCTTGCGCCCCCGATGATGTTCCAGGCGCCGGAGAGATACAGCGCCCACCGCTGCGTTGTCTCGTTCACGATAGACTCAACTGCGGAGTGTAGCGTGAAAGGTGAAGTGAGAACGATGACGCGACCCGAGGTGAGGCAACTGGTGTGCGCAGGTGCGCTGGCGGGAGTTCTCATTGGCATCGTCACGATGGTGGCGGCACAGTCGCCGGCCTCAGACGAGACGTTCCGCGGGTTGATCGACCCGAAGAACATCGGCGAATACATGCGGGTGATGGCGGCACGTCCGCATCACCTCGGTTCGCCGTACGGAAAGCAGAACGCCGAATGGATCCTCGCGCGTTTCAAGGAATGGGGCTGGGACGCCAGTATCGAGTCCTACGATGTCCTGTTCCCGACGCCGAAAGAACGGGTCGTCGAACTTCTCGGCCCGACATCATTCAAGGCGACGCTGCAGGAACCGCCCGTCTCCGTCGATCCGACCTCCTCACAGCAGGCCGAGCAGCTGCCCTCGTTCAACGCGTATTCGATCGATGGCGATGTGACCGGACCGCTTGTCTACGTGAACTACGGACGGCCGTCCGATTATGAGGAACTCGCGCGTCGCGGCATCTCCGTCAAAGGGGCGATCGTGATCGCGCGCTACGGTCAGTCGTGGCGCGGCATTAAACCCAAGGTCGCCGCGGAGCACGGCGCCGTGGGATGCCTGATCTACTCCGATCCTCGCGACGATGGGTTCTCTGTGGACGGAGTGTTCCCAGACGGGCCGATGCGCAATCGCGACGGCGTCCAGCGCGGCAGCGTGATGGACATGCCGACGTATCCCGGTGATCCGCTCACGCCAAACGTTGGTGCGACGGCGTCGGCCAAGCGTCTCGACATCAAAGCGGTCACCACACTCACGAAGATTCCCGTTCTTCCGATTTCGTACGGCGACGCGCAGCCGCTGCTCATGGCGCTGGGCGGCCCGGTCGTGCCGGCCGACTGGCGTGGCGCGTTGCCGATCACGTATCGCTTCGGACCGAGCACGGCTCGCGCGCACGTCAAGCTCGCATTCGACTGGAGTCTCAAGCGCGCGAACAATGTCATCGCTCGGTTGCCAGGCTCGACGTATCCCGACGAGTGGATCATCCGCGGCAATCATCACGACGCGTGGGTGAATGGTGCGCAGGATCCCGGCAGCGGCATGTCGGCAGAACTCGAAGAAGCGCGCGCCCTCGGTGAGTTGGTCAAAGGCGGATGGCGACCCAAGCGCACGATCGTCTACGCGGCATGGGATGGCGAGGAGCAGGGACTCCTCGGCTCGACGGAATGGGTCGAGGATCACGAGAAGGAGTTGCGCGAGAAAGCGGCCGTCTACATCAACTCCGACGGTAACGGTCGCGGCTTTTTGAATGCCGGCGGGTCGCACGCCCTCGAAGGTTTCATCAACAACGTCGCGCGCGATATCGACGATCCCGAGACGAAAGAGTCGGAAACGGATGCAGGCACGAGCGCTGGTCGGCACTGCACCGGGACCGCGTGCCGAAGTTCGATCGCGGGTCGATCTGCGGATCGGCGCGCTCGGTTCGGGCTCCGACTACTCGCCGTTCTTGCAGCACGCCGGCGTTCCGTCACTCAACCTGTCGTTTTCTGGCCTTGATGAATCTGACGGGATCTATCACTCGATCTACGACGACTACTACCATTTCACCAAGTTCCTCGATACCGACTTCGCGTACGGCCGCGCGCTGGCCCAGACCATCGGCACCGCCGTGATCAGGCTTGCGGATGCCGACCTGATGCCGTTTCAATTCACGCACCTTGCCGACACGACACAGGCCTACGTCCGCGAGCTGCAGACATTGCTCAAGGAGCGCCAGGACGAAGTGCGCGAGCGCAATCGACAGATCGAGGACGGTGTGTTCGCCGCCATTGCCGACCGTCGTCGTCCGGTGAAGGCGCCGGTTGTCGAAGAGGTGCCTCCGGCTTTGAACTTCGCGCCGCTTGAGAACGCGGTCGCGGCGCTGACGCGTGCGGCCGATCGCTATCGCAAGGCGTTCGGGGCCGCGCGCGCGAAGATGACGCCGGAAGTGGCGCGCGCCGTCAACCTGCGCCTGATTCAGAGCGAGCGTGAGCTGACCGATGCCGCAGGCCTGCCGCGACGGCCGTGGTATCGGCACCTGCTCTACGCGCCGGGCTACTACACCGGCTACGCGGTCAAGACGATGCCTGGGGTGCGTGAAGCGATCGAGGAGAAGAACTACGCGGAGGCAGACGCCGAAATCGTGCGCGTTGCCCGAGCGCTCGAGCGCGAGAAGACGCTCATCGAAGCGGCTGCCGCTGATCTCGAGAAGGTTCGGTAGGCCGGGAGCCTGCGCGTAGGGCCGGTCCTGTCGGACCGGCCGGCGCTATTGCTGCGACTGCTGTGCGGCCTGTCGTCGCCGCAGTTCGTCGGGGTCAACACGCTGATGTTCGTCGCCTTCTTCGGGTCGATCTAGACGGATTTGTTGGCGCGCGGATGTCGCCTGACAAGAATGTCGGCTGTGCTCATCGTCGTGCCGAGTGGCAGATCGAGCCCGGTCCGCACGATCGTTCGTCGCGCCGTCCATTTCAAGAAGCCTACATCGACCAGCGAATCAATGACATGGCGACAGTCATCGACGCCAAGCGTCCATAGACGCACCGCCTGGGCCAGCGTCAGCTCGAGGCCCGGCATCTCCACGAATTCCGCACGCACGCGATCGACGACAGCAGCGAAGCTCATAGCGCGTCGTAGAGCAACCTCCGAGCCATCGAGGCGGTACGCACGTTCTGCCGCGTTGATCGCCAAAAACCGAAGCAATTTGGGCAATTTGGGGTCAGACCCCGGGTCAGACCCCAGGCGCTTAACACGAACATGTAGGACTGGCTGATCGCGGCGACGTAAGTGTTGGATATCTCGATCGGCACCCACGGCCAATCGCGGGTGTGCGCCGAGGCAGCGTTCTTGCTTCGCACCGGACGCTCTCAATCGAACCCCGGAGGCCGTCCTTGCAAACCGATCACACTGCGCTGTCCGTCCAGGACGTTGTGCCCTCGTTCTGGACGATCGATGAACTCAGTCTGCTCGTCTCCCGCAACGGCAATCCCTCCGAGACCCTGACGAACGTCGTCACGCTGATCCGCCAGCGATTCAACACCGACGTCTGCTCGATCTATCTCCTCGAGCCCGATCGCGCGAATCTGGTGCTCGCCGCCACCGAGGGACTCCGGCCGGAGAGCGTCGGACAGGTTCGCATGCGAGTCACCGAAGGACTGGCCGGTCTCGTCGCCGAGCAGTTGAAGCCGGTCGTTGTGCCCGACGCCACCGCGCATCCGCGTTTCAAGTACTTCCGCGACGCCGGCGAGGACCCGTTCCGGACATTCCTCGGCGTGCCGGTCATCGATCGCGGCGTGCTGCAGGGCGTGCTCGTCGTGCAGACGCGCGAGTCGCGTGCGTTCACCGACGAGGACGTGCAGAAGCTGACGACGGCCGGTGCGCAGTTGTCGTCGATCGTGGGTGAGGCGCGGACGGTCGGGCAGTTCGTCGCGCCGGTGTATCAGCGGCTGTCGGCGCTCGCGCAAAACCTGTGGTGGAGCTGGGACAGCGAGAGCATCAGTCTTTTCCGCGATCTCGACCCGGTGTTGTGGCAGAAGGGCGATCACAACCCGATCGCCTTGCTGCAGGAGATCGCGCTCGATCGTCTCGAGAGCCGCGCGGCGCAGCTGGCGTTGCATGGTCGCATCAACCATGCCTATCGCCGCTTGCAGGAGTATCTGAAGAACAAACATACGTGGGGCGCGCGTCACGCGAGCGTGCTTGGCGCACGGCCGGTCGCCTATTTCTCAGCGGAGTTTGGTCTACACGAGTCGATGCCGATCTACTCCGGTGGCCTCGGCATCCTCGCCGGCGACCATCTCAAGAGCGCGTCGGACCTCGGCATCCCGCTGGTCGGTATCGGTCTCTACTACGACCAGGGCTATTTCCGTCAGCGGCTTGATCGCGACGGCTGGCAACACGAGGAATACATCGACGTCGATCACCGGCTGCTGCCGATGCAGCCCGCAACGCGTCACGGTCTTCCGGTGACCGTGGAGATCGAGACGCGGACCGGCACCATTGGCGCGCGCGTCTGGCAGACCGCGGTGGGCAGAACGACGCTCTACCTGCTCGACTCAAACGTCGAAGGCAATAGTCCCGAGGATCGCGAATTGACCGCTCGCCTCTACGGCGGCGACGACCGTATTCGCATTCGTCAGGAGCTTTTGCTGGGCATCGGCGGCGTGCGAGCGCTTGCCGAACTGGGCGTCTCTCCGGGAGTCGTTCACCTCAATGAAGGACATAGCGCGTTTGCGGCGCTCGAGCTGATTCGCCGACGCATGGAGACGGAAGGCATCAGCGTCGAGGAAGCCACGCGCCGCGTGGCGTCGCAAGTGGTCTTCACGACGCATACGCCTGTCCCTGCCGGCCACGATCGTTTCGCGCCCGAACTCGTCGAAGAGCATCTCGGACCGCTGCGCGACAGCCTGGGAATGTCGTACGACGCCTTTCTCGCGCTCGGGCGGGTGAATCCGTACGATCCGCGCGAGGGCTTCTGCATGACGGTCCTCGCGCTGAAGTGCTGTCATCGCGCGAATGCGGTGTCGTCGTTGCACGGGCAAGTCTCGCGCGCGATGTGGACGTCGCTCTTCCCTGGCGTGCGCGAGGAGCACATTCCTATCGGCCACGTCACGAACGGGGTGCACGTGAACACGTGGCTCGCGCCACAGATGCGCCTCGTCTACGACCGGCACCTCGGCGCCAACTGGATGGAGCGCAGCAGCGACTCGACGATGTGGGATGCGATCGAGGAGATCGACGACGGCGAGTTATGGGAAGCGCATCAGGCGCTGAAGGCCAGTCTGATCGACGTGGCGATGCGCCGTGTGGTCTATCAGGCCGAGCGGCGCGGTGAGCCGGGGGCGCTCATCTCACAATTGCGGCGCGGGTTGAGCCGGGATGCGCTGACCATCGGCTTTGCCCGCAGGTTTGCGACCTACAAGCGAGCCAATCTGCTGCTCCGCGATCTCGAGTCGCTCGATAGCCTGTTGAACCATCCACAGATGCCGGTGCAGTTGGTCTTCGCGGGGAAGTCCCATCCGCTGGACGGGCCCGGAAAGACGGTGCTGCAGGAAGTTGCGCGTCTCGCCCGCGAACCGCGGTTCATCGGCAAGATCGTCTTCATCGAAGACTACGACATCAACGTCGGACGTCATCTCGTCCAAGGCGTGGACGTGTGGCTGAACAACCCGCGTCGTCCGCTCGAAGCGTGCGGGACGAGCGGACAGAAGGTTGTCCTCAACGGCGCGTTGAATCTGTCGGTGCTCGACGGCTGGTGGGCCGAAGCGTACGACGGGCTGAATGGCTTCGCGATTGGCGTCGGCGAAACGCATACGAATCCAGGGACTCACGACGCGCGTGATGCCGGTGCGCTGGCGAGCGTGCTGCGCGATGAGGTCGTTCCGATGTTCTACGACCGCGATCGCGATGGACTGCCCCGTGAATGGATCGCGCGCATGAAGCGCGCGATCCGCACGATGGGCTGGCGCTTCAGCGCGCATCGCATGGTGATGGACTACGTGACGAAATCGTATATCCCCGCCGCAGGCGGAACGAGCAGCGATGTCCGAGGGATGTCGACGTAGTCGTCTCTGATCCCAGGGCTTTCGGCTCTGGGCCTAAAGCCCGACTATGCGAGCGCCGCCGCAATCTCCTTGATCTGTTCAGTGTGCCGCCCCTCATGAGCCGCCATGAGCTCGACCCACTGATACACGTTCATCGTCCCGAAGAACGGATGATCGAGCGTGACCTGGCTCAAGGCGAGACCGTCGCATCCGCTCAGCGCGGCGCGAAGCGTCGAATGGTTGCTCTCGAGCGTGGCCCATCCGCTCGCCACATCCACGGTGCCCGTCGGCCGCGCCGGCTCTGGCGCCTGCCGCTTGTTCACGCGATCGCCCATGCGTTGCTCGACCGCATCCGGCAGCGGAGCGCGCGGATGCGCCTCGGGGGATAGTCCTGCCCGAGCGGCGTCGAGCGCATTGACGATGCGACCGCCAAAGATGCGTTCGACGAGGGTCAGATGTTCGAGGACTTCCGCGGCCGACCAGCGATCCGGCGCCGGCCGTTGCCGCTGCATGTCCGGCGGAATCGCGTCGATGGCGCCGCGAAGCGTGCCGCGCGATTTGTCCAGCCGGGATAGCACTTCCGTCAGGTGAGTGTGCATCAGCGAAGGATATGTCGATTTGGACACGGAGCATCGAGCGCTGTGACAGTCGCCCGGGCGGGCTTCGAGCGACAATGAGTTGATGTCCCCGATTCTGGAGCTGGTGAACGCGACGTTGATTCGCGGCCGGACCCGCGTGCTTGATGGGCTGACGTTCACGATCCAGCAGGGCGAGCACACAGCGATTCTTGGTCCAAACGGCGCAGGCAAGACGTCGCTGATTCGCCTGCTCACACTCGACGATCGACCGCGCGCGTCGGACAACGGCGTGCCGGCATTACGGCTGTTCGGTCGCGAGCATTGGGACGTCGGTGAATTACGCACGCATCTCGGCGTCGTGACTGGTGACCTCGATGCGACGTTTGGGCTGAGCACCTCAGGCGGCCGTGTGTCGGGGCTCGATACGGCGGTCTCGGGTTTCTTCGGGAGCCACGGCGTCTTCTCGCATCACGAGGTGACCGCTGTGATGCGCGATCGAGCGCGTGAGGCGCTGGCGCGTGTCGAAGCGCCGCATCTCGCAGTCAAGCCGCTGAACGAGATGTCTACCGGCGAGCGGCGGCGTGTGCTGATCGCGCGTGCGCTGGTGACTCGTCCCGATGCGCTCGTCCTCGATGAGCCAACGACCGGTCTGGATCTCGTCGCGCGTCATCGCTTCATGGACACAGTGCGCCGCCTCATGCGTGAAGGGACGACGCTGATTCTGATCACCCATCACGTCGATGAGATCGTCCCCGAGACCAGGCGAGTGGTGTTGTTGCGCGAAGGACAGGTCGCCTTTGACGGCACACCGTCGGACGCGCTCACAGCCGCGCATTTGAGCCAGACCTTCGGCGCGACTCTGACCGTGGAGCGCGCCGGAGACTACTATCACGTAAGGGTCATAGGGACGTGAACCGCACTTCACTCGCCGACGTGTACGCGGAGTTCCTTGCGCGCTACCCTCAATACAGATCCACGCTGCACCTCGACGCGCTTCGCGCCGTCGAGTACGGGCGACTGGACGAGCACGGCCACATCTACCTCGACTACACAGGCGGAAGCCTGCATGCCGCGTCGCAAGTGCGCCAGCACGCAGACCTGTTGAACGCACAGGCGCTCGGCAATCCACATTCGGCAAGTCCTTCTTCGTCACGGACGACGACGCTCGTTGAGGGCTCGCGCCGAGCGGTACTCGAATGGTTCGATGCGGCCGGCGAGTACACCGCGATCTTCACCGCCAATGCGACCGGCGCATTGAAGCACGTTGGCGAGTCGTATCCGTTCTCAGCTGACAGTCATCTGCTCTTGTCGGCGGACAATCACAACTCAGTCAATGGCATCCGCGAGTTTTCCCGTGCGGCCGGGGCGTCAATTGCCTACGTCCCACTCACGGTGCCCGAGTTGCGTCTCGACTCGGCTGCGCTGGACAGCTTGCTCGGTGACGCGACCCCGGGTGCGGCGAATCTGTTTGCGTTTCCCGCGCAGTCCAACTTCACTGGTGTCAAACATCCGCTCGACCTGATCGACCGCGCGCACGATCGCGGCTGGGACGTGCTGCTCGATGCGGCGGCGTACGTGTCGACGAACCGCTTGAGCCTGCGCGAGGTGCGGCCCGATTTTGTCAGCGTCTCGTTCTACAAGATGTTTGGATACCCGACCGGTGTCGGCTGTCTGCTGGTGCGCAACAGCGCGCTCGGCAAGCTCCATCGACCATGGTTTGCGGGCGGCACCGTCAACTTCGCCACCGTCGGTGGCCGTCGCCACATCCTCTCGCCCGGAGAAGCCGGCTTCGAGGATGGAACGCTGAATTACCTGTCGATCGCCGCGGTCGAAATTGGACTGCGACATCTCGCAGCGGCTGGCATCGACGCGATCCATGCGCGTGTGGAGTGTCTGACCAGTTGGTTGCTCGATCGACTCGTCGCGATGCGGCACTCGAACGGACGTCCGATGGTCCGCATCTACGGTCCGTTGACGACCACGATGCGAGGCGGGATCGTGACGATGAACTTCTACGATCCGGAAGGGCACCTGCTCGACTACCGGCGTGTCGAGGAGCTCGCCGGTCAGCAGGGCATCTCGTTCCGCACCGGTTGTTTCTGCAATCCAGGGCCAGGCGAAACAGCGGAAGGCATCACGGACGAGGATGTGGCGGCGGCGTTGGCTCGCAATCCCGACCTCACGTTGCCGCTGTTTCTGCAGATGATCGCGCACGAAGGCGGGAAGAGCGCCGGCGCGATTCGCGTTTCGTTCGGCATCGCGAGCAACTTCGCGGACGCGCAGCGCTTCCTCGAGTTCGCCTCTAGCCTGCGCGATCAGACGCGGCTCACGATTGGCGAAACGAGCTTTGATATCGAGTCGTGTCGGGTGATACGGGATGGGAGTTAGTCAACTCTCAACGCCCAACCACCAACTACCAAGCCACTCCCAACTCCCAACGCCCAACTCCCAATAGACGTCGAATCGAGTGGACGTTCAGTTGAAAGTTGTTGGGAGTTGCGACTTGGGAATTGGGAGTGGTTGGGACTTGGAAGTTGGTAGTTGGGAGTTCGGGATGTCGAACTTGTTCGAGAAAGAGGTCGCGGCTCTCTTGCCGTGGCGAAAGGGACACTTCAGATTCGAGTCGGGCCATCACGGCGACACGTGGCTCAATCTCGAGTTGCTGTGTCTGCAGCCCGAGCCGGTCGAGCAGCTCGCAGCGGTGCTGGCCGACTGCCTGTCGGAGCAGCGGCCCGATGTGGTCTGCGGTCCGCTCGTGGAAGGCGCGTTCGTGGCGTTGATGGTCGCACGTCGTCTCAGGGTGCCCTTCACCTACACCGAGCGCATCGACCTGTCCGCCGTAGCGCGCAGCGCGAAGGCGGATACGAAGGCGGATGACCTGTTCCCGGTGAGCTATCGCCTGCCTGGACAGCAGCGCGACATCGTTGCCGGCAAGCGCATCGTCATCATCAACGATGTGATCGGCGCGGGATCGGCGGTGCTGGGGACGTTGAAGGATCTCTACGAATGCGGCGCCGACCCAGTGGCTATCGGCGCGCTCGCGACACGCGGATCGTCGGCCACCGTACTCGCTCGCGAGAATGGCCTTGTGCTCGAAACGCTGGCTTCATTCCCCGGCGAAATGTGGAAGCCGTCGGAGTGTCCGTTGTGCGCGGCGGGTGTTCCGCTCGTCGACGAAAGTCATTGACCGACCGGCCCTGACCCGCGCACCCTAAAGCGTGCGCTTCATTGGCGTGCGCTTCGCCTCCGCGATTCTCCTCGCACTCTTCCTGTCGCCATCCGTGGCTCTGCCTCAGCCACGGGCCGTTTCGCTGACCGGCCGCGTCGTAGACGCGGACAACGATCGTCCTCTGCGTCGCGCGATGGTCTCGGTGGCGCGGCAGGGTGTTCGAGCGCGTGCGGTATTGACGGACGAAGACGGACGTTTTGTGATCGATCTGTCCGATCCGTCGTTCTCAATCGTCATCACGAAAGCGGGATATGCGTCCACGGTGATCGGGCCCGATCGCAAAACTCCTGCGAGAGAGCTGGACGTTCGCCTGTGGCGTGGCGCCGCGATATCAGGGCGCCTCGTCGAGCAAGGTCGGCCGGCGATCGGTGGTCGCGTGTTTGCGCGCAGAATCGACGATGCGTCGAATACCGCGCTGACGTATCAGGCGCAGGCCGACGATCTCGGCGAGTACCGGATCGGTGGTTTGCCCGCGGGTCAGTACACCGTGTCGGCATTCAGCGGGCCGCAAGGCGTGCGCGTAACGCTTGGTCCCGAACCCATAGAGGGCTGGATCGCGTTCGGCCGCGTGCCTGGTTCCGCGGAAACTTCGAAACGAATCGTTGAGGCTCGCGCCGGTCAGGAGGCCGCTGATGTGGACTTCACCGTCGCGTCACCGCAGGATCCGCCGCAAGCGACCGCCGCTGCCGCTCAATCCCTCAAAGCCACGGAGAACGAGCCGGGAGCGATCAGTGGCAGGGTCGTCACGCCTGCCGGTCAGCCAGTCGGTGGAGCGATGGTCATGGTCTCCGGTAACTACCTAAGCCGGATGGTGACCGCCGATCGAAACGGTCAGTTCGACGCAGGCCGGTTTAAAGACGGTGACTACAAGATCGAGACCGGCAAATTTGGCTATCTCACGCCGGAATTTCGACCGATGCCGGAGAGCCAGACCGCGTTGATGGTGCGCGTCGGTGGCGACACGCGCGTTCACGAGATCGATGTGGTGCTGGCCCGCGGCGGCGCGATAGCGGGAACGATCGTGGATAGTGCGGGCGAGCCCTTTCAGGGCGTGGTCGTACGCGCACTGAGACTTCGCCAGCAGGACGGACGAACATTGGCGTCGAGCGCCGGAGGGGCGCCGCGACTCACCGACGATCGCGGCCGCTATCGTCTATTTGGATTGCCAGCGGGGACATACTTGGTCGTCGCGACGCTTGACGCCACAGAAACGGCGTCCGGACGCCCCCGCGCCCCGGGATTCTCGCCCGTGTATTACCCCGCGACGGCGCACGTCGAGTCGGCGCAGGCAGTGCCAGTGGAATTTGATGCGGCCGTCACCGGCATTGATCTGACATTTGCCGCGTCATCGACAGCGCAGGTGAGCGGACGCGCGTTGAATGCTGCCGGGGATCCCTTGTCCGGACGCGTGGCGCTCAATGTCAGCGCACGCTCTGGCAGCGTGTCGGCGGAGCCACGAGTCGCACGCATCGAACGCGATGGGTCGTTCTCGCTCGCCGACATACCGCCCGGCGATTACGTGTTGCACGCGATTGGCGAGCGCGCACCGGGCGTCGCTCCAGAGTTTGGATCTGAGTACATCACTGTTGGCGATCAGGACGCGCCGCCGTTGACAATCAGGACGACGCCTGGTGCCACACTCGAAGGGCGGTTCGTCGCCGAGGGGCGAACGTCGCTTCCGTTGCTTGCACAAGTACTGCACGCGTCGCCAGTCGATGGCGATCGTTCGCCGCCGGACGGACGT
>Ga0310810_10002604_pt1 | contig 19424 bp, 36 predicted proteins | sample NCmetagenome_FD_207641 | JGI IMG/M metagenome (GOLD analysis project Ga0310810, IMG submission 207641) | Soil microbial communities from experimental microcosm in Duke University, North Carolina, United States - NC | ecosystem: Engineered > Artificial ecosystem > Soil microcosm > Unclassified ...
TGCATCCGTTCGGCGGGCTCGCCGAGATCGGCGACAGCGTCGACCTGAACGAAACAACCGCGCCGACATGGGTGGGTGACGCGCACGACCTTCACTGGATCGCCGACGACACCTACGACCTCGTGATTCTCGACGCGCCCTATTCGGACGAGGAGTCCGAGACGTTGTACGGCACACCGAGACTCAAGCCGGGACGGTTCACAGCCGAGGCGGTGAGGGTCTGTAAGCCCGGCGGGCATGTCGCGATCTACCACAAGGTGATGAAGCCGCGGCCTGCCGGGTGCCGACTCGTTCACCGTATTGTGGTGCTCACGCGAGTTCAGCACGCAGCCCGGATCTGCATGGTGTACCGGAAGATGACGGAGGATGAGGCTCGCGCGTTCGCGCCAGTCGACCAGCTCAGTCTGGAGGTGGCGTGACCGACTGGGTTTACGCCGTCCTCCTTATCGTCGTGCTGCTGCGCACGGCGGCGTATCGGACCCCGACCGAAGGCGGGGCAAGCAATCGAGAGGAGAGGGGATCCTGAGACGCATGGTGCTGTCCCTCACGATCACACTCATCATCGCTGTCGTTGCTACCGCTGTCGCCACGTCGGACAGCAAACCCAGGGCCCGGCTGATCTCGATCGGGACAGCGGTCGTGTACCCGCCGAAGCCCGACCGGCCGACCTGCCGCGGGTCGAACCGTGCGATCGGCTTCTACCGCCAGGCTGTCCGTGAGACGCTCGAGCGGATCGGCCCGGTGGAGTTGCCGGCGAGGCGATGGTGGGGATGCAACTCGGCCCGCCGTCGTGCTGTCGAATGGCGCGCGAAAGCACACGAGGCGCGACGCCAGGTTGCCGAGTATCTCGACCGCATGTACGACTGGGCGTCCTGGCTACCCGACAAGTACGCGAGGGTCGGGGCGTGCGAGACCGGGTACGGCCAGCGGCCCGGCAACTGGGAGCACGACTCAGGCACGTACGTGTCGGCGTTCGGGATCATCCGCGGCGCCTACGACGACTTCTCCCGTCGGCTCGGCTATCCGGGCTGGGACGAGGGCGGTCGCACGCCGAGGCAGCAGTACGAGGTCGCGGCGGCGATCCAGGCCGCCTACGGGTGGGGCGCGTGGGGATGCGGGGGCGCATGAGCGTGCTGCTTCTGATCGGTGCGGTCGCGTCGGCCTACCTCGCGGGCCGGTGGATCGAGCGGTACTTCTGCGGGTGCGACGAGTGATCGCCGACGAGCCTGTCGGCCAGTTCACCTGCCCCGAGTGCGGCCACGTCACCGTCGTGTACGGCGACGACCGGCTCATGCCGCAGGGGGGCCACAAGTGCGTGCGCTGCCTCGACCCCCGCCAGCAGGCTCACGACGAGTTCCTGGAGGCCGAACGCGAAATGCTGGAGGCCGTGTGAGCCAGGGCGCCCTGTTCGGTGTGACCGTGCCGCCCGGCCTGAAGCTCGGCTCCCGCCAGATGTTCGCGCTCGAGAGCCTCGGCGCCGGCCCCCTCTCGTCAGAGCAGCTCGGGATCGCGATCCACGCCCGCCGGCGCTGCGACTACTGCAAGCCCGACCGGCCCTGCCAGTTCGTCCAGACTGAGGGTGCCGAGGTCGGCGCATCGCTTCGCAGGCACGGGCTCGCCAAGTTCAGCCGCAAGCGCGGCGTCTGGTATCTCGTCGAAACGGGGCTGCCGCCCGACCAGACGGCCCAGGGCCAGCAGATCCCGTTCTGACGGGCGCATCCTTGCGCTCAAGCCCGAAATCGTTTAGAAACCGTTGTGCGTGTCCAGCGACCCCTTTCCGAGTGTGATCCCGTCTCGCGTCTGCGCGCACTGCGGCGAACCGCTCGAAGGGCGGCCGAACAAGCGGTATTGCAACGACGCATGTCGGCTCGCCGCGTTCAACGCTCGTGGCGAGCGGGAGACGATCCGTCAGGCACAGGAGCACGCCGTCGCCGATGTGGAGCGCCAACTCGCCGACGGCGCGGAGACGGTCTTTGTCGGGGGCCGCGCGATCAGCCGCGAGGCTGCGTGGGCGGCGGCCGCCGGTCTTAGGGCGACATGGGCGATCGACGGCGCCGTCGCGACAGCGCGCACGCTTCACGAACAGGGACAGTGGTGGGTGCTCGTCCAGGTGCCGCTCGGCGAGTTCCCCGGATGACAACCAGGCTCGATCCGATCTACCCGAATCACCAGCGAGCCCGAGAGGTTCTCGGCGTATGAGGGTCGCCGGGATAGACACGTCGTCGTTCGCCGTCGATCTCGTCACGGTCCCACTCGACGAGCACGATGGTGCTGAGGTCGAGTGGCACAGCTTCGCGCTCGAGGGCGCTGACGCGTTCGACCGAAGCCGTTTCGTGCCGAACGTCCTGTGGGGACGGGCGAGCGCGCACTGGGACGGGATTCTCGCGGTCGGGATCGAGGAGCCGACCGGGAAGTTCAAGCCTGGTTCGGGGTTCAGGGTGCAGGGCGCCGTGCTGGCGCAGATCCCGGAGCGGATGCTGGTGACACCGTGGACGCCGTCGGGCTGGCGCGCGGCGGTGGGGCTGCCGGGGAACTGCGCGAAGGAGGCTGTGTTCCGCTGGGTGACGGAGCGGCTCGGCGGCCGGCCGGCGTCGCAGGACGCGGCGGACGCGTTCTGTATCGCGCTCGCGACACGCAAGGTCGTGCTGGAGAATCAGACGAAGGAGGCTGAAGGTGCCCTCAGCAAGACGTAACGCGCAGACGTCGATCTATGAGACGACGATCGAGAACCCGGAGATCGAGGAGGCGCTGCGTTCGCGGGAGGACAAGGCGAGCCGACTGTCGACCGCGCGCCAGAACTATGAGAACGCGAACGACCGGGCCCAGGAGCTGCTGAAGGCGCTTGATCTGGGTGACGGCACGGTGGTGCGGATCGGCGCTTTCATCGTCACGTCGAAGATGGACAAGGGCCGTGACGTGGCGTTCAAGACCGACCCGCAGATGCGGATCAGGATCAAGCCCGTCAAGGAATGACCGCGACGGTCGTTCAGCTTCGCGACACCCAGCTCACGGTCGACGGCCGCGAGGTCCCGCTGCTCCGCGATGGGCGGATCGCGACGCGGCTGCGGCTCGGGCCGAACCAGCGGGAGGTGATGCGTCGGCTCGGCTTGCACGGGTCGATCCGGGCGGTGCAGGCCGGGCAGATCATCCACCAGGGCCGCGGCCACTGCGGCTTCGGGGCGAAGTCTCGAGGCGGCGGTTACGGCGGCGCCGGCTGTTGCGCATACGCGTCGACTGACGGGAGCGCCCTCCTGCGGACGCTCGAGAAGCAGGGGCTTGTGCAGAACATCGGCGGCGTCTACTACCGGGTGCACGACGCGTGAGACGGCGGTGGCTTCGCTGGGTGCAGTACGCGCTCGCCGTCGATCTTGCGTTCGGTCTCGCCGTGCTCGTGATCGGGCTGGTGTTGCGCTGATGGCCCGTTGGCGCCGGAGGGTCTCGGAGGAGGAGCGCGAGGCGTTCGAGGCGATGATGAGCGCAGCACGCGAGAAGGCGCGCACGGAGATCCGGGACGGCCGCGAGTTCACCGTCCTCACGCTTCCCGACCGCTACGTCACGACCGTGCGTGACGACGATGACGCCGAGCGGGTAGACAGCGACCCCGACGGCGACTAGAGTCGGCCTGCCCGTGACAGGCTGCATCCTCTCACGCTCCACCACAACCCCCCTGGGATCGGTGCCCGTGGCCCCTCGTCACGGGCGCGCTGCGGGCGCCGATCCGAGGTGGGGTTGACCGCGGGCGCTGACCGTTGCCGCAGACAGAGTCAGCCGTCGCACCGTGGAACGAGGAGGCCGAGGAGAAGGTACTCGGGTCGTGTCTGATCTCGCCGGCCGCGGTCACGACCGCCGTCGACATCCTCGGCCCGAGCGACTTCTACCTCGACAAGAACGCCGCGATCTTCGGCGCGATCCGTAGCCTCCACGACCGCGGCGACCCGGTGGAGACGATCGTCCTCGCCGCCGAGCTGGAGCGGCAGGGCACGCTCGCCTCGGTGGGCGGGAAGCCCCGGCTCGCCGAGCTGTCCGCCCTCGTACCGGCCGCGTCGAACGTGGCGCACTACGCCTCGCTTGTCCTGGAGGCTGCGCGCTCGAGGGCGGTCTACACCTCGGCGCTCGCCGTGCAGAAGGCCGCGACGAACGGCGGGCTCGCGCTCCACCCCGAACTGATCGACCGGATGATGGTCGCGCTGGAGGCGTCCCGCACGCTGCCGGGCGAGCCAGGGATGCCGCAGGGCCCCGTGTTCCTGTCGGCCCACGAGTTCACGGCACGGCGGTTCGCCGACCCGGAGCCGCTGCTCGGCACGACCGACATGCCGATCCTCACCCGGGGTGGCTTCAACCTCCTCGCAGGTCGGCCGGGCGCCGGCAAGACGACGCTGATCATGGACATGGTCTGCCACCTCGCGTGCGGGCTGCCGTGGCCGGCCGTCGACGAGACCAACGCGAAGGCGCCGAGCCCGTGGCCGGTCGAACGCCCGTTGAACGTGGCGCTGATCGTGAACGAGGGACCGCAAGAGGCGTTCCGGCAGAAGCTCGCCGACAAGCTCGACAAGTTCCCGCACGACTACCGCGAGTGCGGCGGCCAGCTGCTCGTGCAGACCCTGAACTGGGGGACGTTCTCGTTCGCCGACCGGATCACGATGCAACGCGTCCGCGACGAGTTCGACCAGCACCAGATCGACCTCGTCGTCGGCGACCCGCTTTCAAGCCTGGGGCTCGAGGGGGTCGGATCGCCGGCGGAGACATTGGCGTTCGTGCAGCTCCTTGCGCCGCTCGGTTTGCGCCAGAATCGCGCGTTCCTGTTTCTCCACCATTTCCGCGAGCGGGTCGAGAAAGGCGAGGACGAACTCGCGCGGATTTCGGGTGCGTGGGGCGGTCACATCGACACGCTGCTTTCGCTCGCCGGCACCCACATGCCCGACCAGCTTCGCTTCAACTACGCGAAGATCCGCTGGGCGAAACGCGCCTACCCCCCGCCGATCGTGCTCGGGAAGGTCTACAACACGATCGGTTTCGAGGCTATCGCCGAGGAGGGAGACACGGCGCTACTCGAGCCGAAGATCGCAGGGGAACTCTCTGACGCCCGAGCGGCAGGCCGTGGTCGAAACGGATGGGAAACCGCTGAGGAAATCCGCTCGCAGATTCAGGCCCGTCGGGTCGAGGTGAAGAAGGCATTGGAGGGAGCGCCGCACCTGTTCACGTCGGTGACGGGGGAGACCGCGAAGGCGATGGGGGCGAAGTCGGTGAAGGCGATCCTGTGGGGGCTCGTCGAGTGGGGCGATGCGGTCCGCCCCACCGACGATGACCATCAGCAGAGCCTCGATGATGCAGCATCTTCGGGAAGTCCGCAACGGGATCCCGACGAGGACATCCCATTCTGACGCAGCATGTTCACGACCTCCGCAGCGGGGTATCCTGACGGCATGGCAGCCAAGTCACGCACCGCCAAGTCGAAGGCGAAGCCCGCCTCCAAGCGCAAGGCCGAGCGCGTCGAGACACCCACGACGGCGTACGAGCAGAAGGTCGCCGCACGCCGCCAGGCTCTCCTCGAGCGCCGCGGGCTCCGCTAGCGGCCACCGCGCGCGCTCCTGGGACGCGTTCCCCTCGCGCGCTCCGGGAGCAGGTCGAGTCGGCCGATCTTCGCGAGCATGACGCGCTCGGACGCCCACGGGTCGAGCCGGTCGTGGTTGTCGCGACGCCGGCTGTTCTTCAAGTCGGCGATGATCGTGCGGTAGGTCGACACCGTCTCGACGTGCGAGCCATCCGGTAGCCGCGAGCAGATCGTTTCGAGCGCCTCGGTGGTCTTGCCGGCCTCGGTGTAACTCATCAGCGTGCCGTCGGGAAGCATCGCCGTGACGATGCAGCCGAGACGCCGGTCGGCCTGCGGTTTCCCGGCCCTGCTTCGCCGCCGGCGTTTGAAGGCCGGAGGGGCCTTGCCGTCCGCCCGGCACTGTTCACACAGGAAGTAGCCGCGAGCGTCGACAAGCTCGTCTGCCTCGTCGCTCGTCAGAACCTCGGCTTCCCCGCAGCCCGTGCATGTCGCCTCGAAGCTCATCAGAGCCGCCAGTCGTTCTCGTGGGCGCCCGACTGCTCGTACGGCGTGCCGTCACGCAGCACGAGCCGGTCCTTCGCGACCCGCCCGTCAACACGCAGCATGTCCGCAGAGGCAGCAGCCTCCTCTGACGCGAACAGATCGGCGAAGTCGTCCTCGGTGACGGGCCTGCCACCCTCGGCCGTACGCATCGCACCCCGCAGCATCTCCCCTCGCGTCGGCGGCCTCGAGCGGCGCAGCCGACGCAGCATGTTCGGGAATCCCCAGATCATCCCTCGACCTCCTCGTCGGGTAGCTCGACCGTCACGATCCACTGCCCCGCCCGGACCGCGCGCCAGTTGACAACGCGTCCGCCAGTGTCGGTCTCCGCTTTCAGCCGCGCGGCCGCCGCCGTCGGCACGTCACGCACCTCGACCTCGACGATCATCCCCCGACCTCCAGTCTCGCGAGCACGTTGTAGACGGTCTGACGGACCACGCCGGCCGCCGTCGCGATCCGACGCTTCGGCACCCCCGCACGAAACGCGTCCGGGATCGCCTCGTCCAGAAGCTCCCGCTCGACGTCCCCCAGCTGGCGCAGGAGCCGCGCGCGGCTCTTGCCGAGGCTCTCGAGCCGCTTGACGTGTTCCTCGACGACGCTCATGCCAAGTGCGCGGTGCGCGAGTCGATGATCCGTTGCAGCGCCTCGTCGGCGTCCTGCCGCTCCACGCGCTCGGCCTCCAACGCCGTGCGCAGCTTCTCCTCGAACTCCGCGCGCAGCTTCACCGCGGCGTTGTCGACCATGCGCTCCACGTCGTAGTAGTCCATCGCGTCACCCGCCATCGCGTTCCTCCCTCGTCTCGTCCACGACGGCGATCCCCAGCGGCTCGAACCGCCGACCGATCGCCACAACCTCCTCGCGTTGCTGCTCATCCAGCTCCGCAGCCGTGCAAGGCATCGCAGGGTCGTGCGGCATCCTCGCCGTCACCGCGAACACGCGCTCGGCCTCGCGCTTCTCGAAGATCAAGCCCGACCGCGGCACCCCCCACACGCCGCGGTCCCGCAGCTGCGCCCACAGATTCGCCGACCACGCCACTTCGCCAGGCAGGACAGGCGTGCTCATGCGAACCGCCCCTCGGCATGTGCCTCGAGCGCGAGCATCAGGCGTCCCTCTCGACACGCACGTAGAAGCCATGTGCGTAGCCGTCATGCGATCCCTGTTCGTTTGCGAGCATTCGACACGCTGCGCGGATCGCGGCGGTCAGATCGCGCTTGCGCACACGATCGCGGGCGATGACCCGGTTCGGCGCGTGCTCAGGCCCGCCTGAGTACCACAGAATCTCGAATGTCAGGAGCGCCGGACGCGTCATGCCGCCACCGCCTCGCGCTCGGCCGCGTGCGTGTAGGTCAGTTCCGACTCGAACACGGCCGTCGTCAGACCGTCCTCGTCGAAGCGCACCCGGTACATCGGCCCGACCTCGTAGTCGGCCTCGGTCGGCCGCAGCCGACGCAGCACGCGCACCTTCTCGCCCGTGCGCTCGCGCAGCTTCTCCGTCCCGCCGCCGTAGTAGCGGAACGTCGCGCCGACCTCCTGCCCAGCCTCGAGCATCCTGTCGATGTGCCATGACGGCCACCGGATCGACGACGGGTCGATGTCGGGGTCCAGAAGGAACCGCCGCAGTGTCGCCTCGCGCTTCGCTCGATCGAACGCAGCCGACTCCGCGGCCGCACGCGCCTCCTCACCCGCGTACTTCTCCGCGTCGGGCCCGTAGAAGCCCCAGCACGAATCCTCGTCCGGGCCGCCACGATCCACCACGAAGCCCGCCACGTCACCCTCGAGCCACGCCGCCCACGTCGCGAACTCCGCGCGCGCGCACTTCTCGGCCCGCTCGACGTCCGTGCCGTGCTCCGGATGATCCTCCCACTCGCGCGCAACGGTCTCCTGCGACACGACAAGGAAGCCCGCCGCACGATCCGAGTCGAGCCCCACGAGCGAAGCCCGGCAGCCGCCCGACCCGTAGTCCTGGAACGTGAACGGGATCGCGACCGCGTAGCCGCCGAACAGAAGCAGCCAGCGGTGCAGCGCACGGAGCGGACGGTCCTCGTCGACAGGGAACTGCTTGCCCCAGCCGTCGCGGTGCATCGGCTCGAAGCACAGCAGCTCCGACGCCTGCTCCATGTTCTCGTACGGGCAGCCGGCGTCGTCGTCCTGGAACAGCTCGACCTTCACTCCCCAATGCTCGAAACTCTCAAAGGCTTCCATGTCAGCTCCCCTCCGTGGACTCCGGCGCGAAGTGTGCGCCAAGCGCATAGCGAAGCGCCGTCTCTAGGTCGGGACCCGCACCCCACTCGTCGCCGTCGAGCAGCTCGACCCGGAACTGTCCGGTGCCGCTCTCGTTGAACGAGACCGTCGCGCTCCCGTCACGCACGGCCTGATCTAGCGCGACCATGACGTCGAACTGCGGCGCGAGATACGCGTCGCCGTTCGCTCCCTCCATCACTCCGAACTCCATCGTGGACATGAGTACCTCCGTTCGTGACCGCGTTCGTGCCGGGCTCGGCTCCATGTCAGATCACCGCCCTTCGGCCACGCTCGAGGCCGCGGGACGTGCGACAGTCCTCGCACACCGTCTGGAACCTCGTCAGCGCGAGCGCCGCCTGAAGCTGGCCTTCGTCGATCGTGATCGAATCCTGCGTACCGGCATCCCGGTCCTCGATGACGAACTCGACGTTCTCCCCGTGGCGGCCGACTGTGACCTCCAGGGGATTGTCCTTGACGGCGTCGTACAAGCGCACGACTCCGTTGAAGTGATTGACGACGAGCTGGGACATGGTCTACCTCCGTTTCGGCGCTGGACATGCACAACGATAGACACAACGGCCATGCCTGTCAAGCAGTAGACCACGCAGCATCTCCGGAAAGTCCGCAGCCACCCCTCGACGCAGCATGTTTGCGAACTCCGCAACGTACCCCCGACGCAGCATGTCTGGGAAGTCCGCAGCGTGCCCTCGCGCGATGGGTCGAACGTCCGTTCGGGGGTACAGGCGTTCGGGGGAACGGCCGTTCGTGCGAACCTACGTTCGTGCCGGGCTCGAGCTGGGCGCGCGGCCGGCGGTAGCGGTGGACAGGGGACACGGGCCCGCGGCCGGCGGTCGACGCGCGGCGCCCGGCTAGCCGGCCGGGCTCGAGGGTCGTGCCGATACGTGAGACGCGCTACGGGCGCCGATCGGGGCGGTACGGGCGCCGGCCGGTAGCGCGACTCACGGTAGCGGCGGCCCGCGGCGGACGCAAGTAGCAGCGCCCGAGCCCTGCCGGCACTTGCGACTAGCTGTCCCGTCGGCTACTGTCTAACGGTGTACCGGCGCCGCGCGGTGCGGCGCCCCAACGGCCGGAGGGATTCCATGTCCGCACTGGCAAGACAGAAGCGCCGGCTAGCCGGCGTCCCGCACGCCCAGCTATCGCTAGCCGACGAGGTCCGCACGTTCGAAGTGAACGCGCTACCCGACGAGGTCCAGCGGTATCTGCGTGCGGTCGACGAGTACCGCGCGGCCGGCTACCCGCCGCGGTTCCAGTCAGAAACCCATGAAAGGGGGACCAATGCCCAGCATTGATTCCGTCATTGAACGCTGGCTAGACAGGCTCGAGGGAACCACTACCCGGCCGAATCTTCGCGGCGCCAATGTCTACGGCGAGGGAGACACGCTTTACAGCTACGGGCGACACTTCCCGTTGGTTGAGTGGTACGGGCCCGACCGGACGCGCCGCACGCCGCTATTCCTACTGAACGGCGACAGGGTTTCGTCCTCGACGTCCGGGCACCAGTCGCACGCACGTAGCGCCGTACAGCCGCGGGCCCGCGAGCTGGGCGCCCACGTCCTGATTGTGCCGTTCTCCGCTCTCACGGGCGCCGGCATCCTGCGCGACACAATCCGGCCGCTAGAGATACGGCCCGACCGATTCGAGACCGTCGCAGAACGGTCCGTACCGGCGGGCATAGACCTAGCGGACGTCAGTACCGCCCATGAGACACGGACCGAGCCCGTCCCGGACTATCGGCCGCTAGGAATGCGAGACGAAGCACGGCCCGACATGACGGTCTACGTCTGGCGCGCGGCCGGCTACGTGTTCGAGCGTCGCGACTACAACACAGGTGACGGGCCCGGCCGGCCGTGGGTCCTCGACAATCCCCCGGGGGAACCGCGCGAGCTGGACGGATACCACCGGCTTTACACTCAGCGTCACTTCCTGGGCGATTCGCTGTTTACAGCTGAGACTGTAGAACGGCGCCGCATCCTACGGCCCGTCAGTGTGCGGGACGTCGTACGGGCCGCGGTCCGGTCGATTGAGCTGCGGCGGCGCGAGTCGCGCGGCATTCTGGATGTTGTCGAAACCCTCGACAACATCGACGTGGGCGCGCCGATCGTCGAGACCGTCGACGTCCGCCGGCGCCGCCGCTACGTGTCATCGTTCGACGTGAACGAGCCCGCACCGCTCTACTTCCTCGCGACACTCCCCAGCTCGAGCCGGGCCCAGACCGTCGCAAGCGCGATAGATGATCTGGCGCCGGCCGCGGTACATGCCGCAATCGCGCGCGGCCGGCACGTAGAACGGCAGGGGGACATATTCGCTATCGAGACAGACACTCATGACGCCGCGCTAGCCGGCTACCCTCGGGCCCGGCTAACGCTCGAGACACGCGGCGCCCGACCGCGACCCGGTGAGCCCGGCTATGCGGCACCGCTGACAGCGGACGAACGGCGCCGCATCCTGCGGCGGGCCCGTGTCCTGTGGCGCCAGCGCTGGACCGTGCCCGCGCTCGAGCCCGTATCGCCGAAGGGCACGCGGGACGCCGCACGGCGCCGCGTGCGCGAGGCTAGCCGGTCCGTCGAGACAAACCGGCGCGCCGGATGGCGTGCGCTAATGGCGCCGTACACCGCCGACGATCGGCGCTACTCCGGACGCAATCCGGTAGGGAACAGGATGGCGCGCGCCAGAGAATCACAAGGGTACGCTCGGGCCCAGCTCGCCGAAGCGCGCCAATACCGCGGCACGATCCGCGACACGTACCGCGACCGTTCGCTCGGCGGACCGCAGCAGCACGCGCTTTACCTGTGGCGCCAATGCGTCACCGATGCCACGCACGAGCTACGGCCCGCGATGCGCGCCGACAGGCTCGAGCGCGCACGGCGCGAGACACGCGCCATTCTGTCCATCCACGGCACCGCCCACACCGCGACCGAAGTGGTACGGGCCCCGGGCGGACGCGTCTACATCCGCGGCGCGATGATTCACTCGCCACGGATCGCCGGCGAGACTCGCGACCGAGACCATGTCAAGCGGACGCTAAAGCCGGGCGTTTGGTATCTCGCCGTGCGAAACACGGTGCCGCGCGCATCCGCCGACACGAACGGGACCCGGCGATGAACGCGCTAGGGATACAGAACGAACGCGTCAAGCTAGGTCTCCGGAGCGGGACGATCGTGTCACGGGCGCCGCACGAGGGATACGTATCCGTACGTTGGGATGACACCGATACGACAACGCGCGTCCCGCTCAACCGACTCGTGGCGCTTGACACAGCGCCCGACAGTGTCTACCGTTAGTCCTATGTCCAGCGTCTACCCGACAGGAGGACCATGTCCACCATCCCACACGCCGCACCGTCCCGCATCGAGGACGCCGCAGCTCTCGCCGACCGACTCCCCAAGTGCTCGTGCGGCGAGATCCTCACGCCGCGCGGGCACTGCCTGAACGTCGGCGGATGCGACACCGCCGACCGTGCCGCTACCCGCTCCAGCCTGCGGCGTGGCACCGCCGCATCCGCACGGCCCGCAGCCTGGACGCTGGGCGGTAGGGTCGACTAATGCCGACGATCCTTTACACCGCGGGTACCTGCTACTGGGTCATAGTCGACGGGCGCCGCGCCGCGGGCCCGTTCGGCTACCGTGGCGCGGCAGAGGATGCGGCCGCCGCACTTTCGAAGTGATAGCGGTCGCGGGATAGCGGCCCGACACGGGCGCCCGGCTACCACAGCGGGCGCCCGCTTCTATGGTCCGGCGTCGCGCTGTACGGGCACGTAACGGCCCGCGCGCATCCGCCGAAGGGTCTAGCACCCCCTGTCTAGCCGTTACCTGTCCGGACAGGTCGGGACACATCCGGACGCATACGTCCCCCGGCTACGCTAGGAACCTGTCCCGCTCCCTACCCCCCTACGTAGTAGGGGGTACGTGGGACGGATAGGTGCCCCGCACCAACCAAGCCCGTCCGGACGGACGGGACACATAGACAAACCCGCACCCCCACGAGACACCCACGGGCCCGCGCCCGACTTTCACCGCGTCCTACTCGCGCGCGTGTCCTATGCCGCGTCCTGGGGGCCTGTGCGGGCCCGCGTGTTCGTCGACGTCGCGCAGGGCGCCCAGCTCGTGCCGACGGTGCTGGGGCCCGTAGGGTGGTCGACAGGTCGGGCCCCGGGTGGGAACCGTGCGGGCAGGGGTCGACGAGGAAAGCGCGCACCGTGCCGAGCTACCCGCAGGGCCGGGCCGCGCTCGAGACCCGCCGCCGCCGGCCGCGCCCACGCCGACGAGCTGGCCGCCGCGCCGTCGACGAGCCCGCCGCGCCCACCATGCACCCACCCCCCCACCGGCCGCGCGCGGCCCCGCTTGCACAACTGCCAGGTGGCGAAAAAAAAGTTCGTGGGGCAGAATGCGGCGCAGGATGTCTGTGAAGTCCGAGGGCAGGTCGGATCCGGTGCGGGGGCGGGTGTTGCGGACGCCGCCGTTGTCGCCGGCGCAGGTGGAGCGGTTTCTGGAGCATGTGGGTGCGGGGTTGACGCGGCAGGAGGCCGCGGTGCGGGTGCAGGAGGAGTGGGACTCGGGGGCGCATGGCGACGAGTTGTGTCGGGCGACGGCGTCGAGGTTCCGCCGCCTGTATTTCGCGGATCCGGTGTTCGCGCAGCGCTATGACGAGGCGTTGGAGTCGGATGACGGGTCGGACGAGACGGTTGAGCGGCGGAAGCGGCTGAACGCGCTCGAGCGGTTGCGGGCGATCGAGCGGGCGTTCGACGAGTACATGTTGCGGGCGCTGGAGCCGGAGCGGGGCCGGTCGGGGTCGTCGAACCGGGCGTTGTTGAACGTGCTGACTCTGATCTCGCCGACGTTCAAGCCGTTTCTGGAGGCCCGGGTGCGGCATGTGCATTCGGGTGCGGTGGGCTTGTATGCGCAGCCGACGTTGGACACGTCGAAGCTGTCGATCGAGGAGCAGCGTGAGCTGATCGAGATCGAGCGGCGGCGGCTGGTGCTGATCGAGAAGGCGCGGCCGCAGGACACGGCGATGGCGCCGACGGAGCTTCAGGACGCGGCGGAGGTGATCGACGGGGTGGCTGTGGAGTTGCCCGCGCTGGGGCCGGGCGCGTAGTCTGGGTGTGGGCGGCTGACACTCGGGTGTCGTGGTCTGAAGGGACCGCCGAGGCAACGCGCCGCCGCAGTTGCCGGCACTGGGGCCGGGGGTGTAGTGTCCCGCGCGTCCAGCGACGAGCGGAGGAGGAAGCCATGCAGGGCCAGGAAGACGTGTATCTCTCGAAGGGACTCCCGAACGCGGGACGGCTGGGGGGCCTTGACGCGATCGTCCAGCAGCTCGATCGGTTGCAGGACGCGGTCGACGGGCTTGCGGGGGATCTGACGCCGGTCTCTCGTTTCGACGAGCCCGAGGCCGAGATGCTGACGACGGTGCGTGACGAGCCGCCGTCGACGCTGCGCTTGTTCGAGGTTCGCCTGTCGGATCTGACGGACAGGCTTCAGCGGATGCGTCGGCAGCTCGACCTGTGAGCGAGGAGACGGCGGCCGCGGTGGTCGACGCGATGCTCGAGGGCATGAAGCGCGCGGAGACCGTCAGCGAGGGCGACCGTCTCGTGATCGTGCTGCGCGACTCGGGCTGGGTTGCGCGCGTTGAGGCCGAGCGCTATCCGTTGCTCGACGAGTTGCACGCGGAGCTTCGCCGGGTCGGGCTGTTCGATCGGGCGATGGTGATCGTCGCGTCGAACCCGGCGGACGAGATTCACGTCGTCCGCGGCGGCGCGTAGGGATTCCGGGCGGGGCATGGTGCGCAGGGAGACCCTGCGACTGGCGTTACTGGGCCACGTGAAACACCCCGCCCGGATGTAGCCTCTCGGTCGTGAGTCTCGCCGACTGGAGCAAGTGCAGCTGCGGTGCTGGGCCGTTCGGAATCCACTCTCGTTGGTGCGCGCTCGTGAGGCTTCTACGGCTGTGAGTGACGCGTCGCTGGTGAACGTGGGGAACGCCGACTACCTGTCGGTGCTCGAGCAGGATCTGGCGCGGCGGCAGGAGGGCCGCTCGCTGGAGGATCAGGCGACCGAGCTGGGCCGGTCGCTGTGGCCGTTCGTGAGGGCCTCCTGGCATGTCCTTCGGCCCGACGAGCCGTTCGTCGATAACTGGCACATCGGGGCGCTCTGCGAGCAGCTGGAGGAGATCACCTACGACCGGCTGAAGCGGCTGCTGATCTGGGTGCCGCCGGGCTCGATGAAGACGCTGACGGTCGACGTGGACTGGCCGGCGTGGGAGTGGATCACGAAGCCGTGGCTTCGGTACATGACCTGCTCGTACGACATGGAGATCCAGATCGAGCAGGGGGCGCTGCCGTCGAGGGCGCTGATCGAGTCGGAGTGGTATCAGGCGCTGTTCCCGCATATCGAGCTTCGCGAGGACCTGAACAAGCGGGCGTCGTTCGCGAACACGCGCGGTGGGGCTCGCTACTGCGCGGCGCCGAACGCGAAGAAGGTGACGGGCCGGCATGTGCACCGGATCGTGATCGACGATCCGAACGACCCGGGCGCGTCGGAGCTGGAGATGCTCGGTGTGCAGGCGTGGCATGACGAGAAGCTGACGACGCGGCTTCTGCCTGGCGGGGCGAAGGTCGTGATTCAGCAGCGTCTCCACGAGCGCGACCTGTCGGGCTACCTCGTCGAGCGTGACGACTGGCGGGTGCTGTGCCTGCCGGAGTGCTACGACCCGAAGCATCCGTTCGTGTGGCCGGATGACCCGCGCTCGGAGGGCGAGCTGCTGTGGCCGGCGCGTTTCGATGAGGCCGAGCACGATCGGCGGCTGAAGGGCCTGACGTCGCACCGGGCCGCGGGGCAGTTGCAGCAGACCCCGACGTCGCCGGAGGGCGATCTGCTGAAGCGGCGCGACTGGCGCTTCTACGATCCGCGGATCCGTGCGGAGGAGCGCTGGGGCGAGCTTCCGCTGTTCAAGCGGATCGTGGTTTCGTGTGACACGCCGCTGAAGGACAAGGAGTCGAACGACCTCTGCTCGATCCAGGTGTGGGGCGTCGACCGGGCTGATCGCTACCTGCTCGATGTGGAGACGCGGCACATGAACTACGGGACGGCGAAGCGGACGATCGCCGAGAAGACCCGGTGGGCCCGGACGACGTGGCGGCGCACCCGGGTCGATGTGCTGATCGAGGGTGCGGGCTTCGGTGTCGAGCTGATCGTCGACCTGAAGCGGGAACTTGGAGGGGTGCAGAAGATCGCGCCTGGCAAGGACGGCGACAAGGTGATGCGCGCGACGGCGGCCGCCTCGGATCTCGAGGGGCACAACTGCTTTCTCCCGGGCTACGGGCCGCCGGCGCATCCGATCTACGACGAGGCGATCACGCCTGCGGACGTCGCTGGCTTCGTGACGTCGCTGTCGAAGTTCCCGAATGGTGCGCACGACGACGACGTGGACGCGTGGTCTCAGGCGATCAACTGGCTGAGGGGGAAGGCGAGCGCTCCTCTGAGGACGGCCTCGACGTTGATCCGTCGCCGGCAGGGCTCCAGGGTCGCGGCATAGACTTGCGCGCAGCGGCTGGGCGGGTCATACTCGTGTCGGTCAGCAGCTCGTGCTGCTACGTGGACATGGCGTGACGGCCGCCCGGATGGGCGGCTGTCGCGTTGTGGGGGCTTGACGGCAGTCCGCGGCGGTCGGCATAGTGCGGGCCAGTGAGCACCGTCGCTACCAAGTACGTGACGGTGAGGTGCCCCTCGTGCGGTGGGTATCGGGAGGTGACGGCCCGACAGTCCCGCAAGGGCGCCGGCGCGTGTAGAAGCTGTCGCGGCCGGGGGGACATGCCTGAGCCGACGGCCGAGCACATCGCCTGGTGGCTCGAGAACTTCTCGGACGAGACGCTGGCCGACATCCTCTCGCTGCTCGGTCGGCGCCTGGTGCTCAGGTCGGGCGTCGCGCGGGTGCGCGCGGTCTTCGTGGCGGAGGGATTGGCCCGGCCCGTCCGGGTGCTGTCCAGCGTCTCGGAACGGGCCGGGGATCTCGCAGCATAGTGGACTCGCTGGCCGCACGCTGTTAGAGTCCGGGTTGTCCAGCGTCGTCTCTGAAGGAGGCTCTGTCCTGTCGATCAGCGTGCTTGTGCCGGTTCTCGGTCGGCCGCAGAACGCGCGGCCTGTGCTCGAGTCGCTGCGCTCGACATCGGACGCGGAACTCGTCTTCATCGTCACCGCGAACGATCTCGAGGAACTCGACGCGTGCCGGATGGCCGTGACGTTGGATCGCGGCTCGAGCCGCACCCTTGTCGTCGAGGAGTGGCGGTCGCACGACTACCCGAAGAAGATGAACCACGCCTACGGTGAGACCATCAGCGACTGGGTACTGCTCGGCTCTGACGACATCACGTTCGAGCCCGGCTGGCAGGACGAGCTGCTTCGCGCGGCGCGCGCCACCGGCAAGAGCGTGATCGGGACGAACGACAAGGCGAACCGTCTCGTGATGAAAGGGATCTTCTCGACGCACGCGCTCGTGGCGCGCGCCTACGTGGAGGAGCAGGGCGGCTGCCTCGAAGGCCCCGGGCACCTCGTCAGCGAGGTCTACGAGCACAACTTCCCTGACCGCGAGCTTGCTGCGCTCGCGCAGTCGCGCGACGAATGGGTGTTCGCGCCACGCGCGGTGATCCGGCATCGCCACCCGGCGTTCGGGACGGCGCCGCAGGACGCGACCTACGAGAAGGGGCGCGAGCACTTCCTCGAAGATCAGGCCCGGTTCTGGGAGCGCGCGGAGCAGTGGGGGAACGTGGGGCTGATCCCGCAGGAGCTTCAGGTGAAGGACCGCTCGAAGAAGCGGACGGCACGGCTCGCCGCGACGGCGCGAGCCCGGCGGGAGCGCGGGACGTGATCGCTGGCTGGCTGCCTTTCGTGACGATCGGTGAGACCCGACGTCGGCGGCGGGATCTTCTCGTGGACTCGCTGAACGCGTTGATCGACGAGCAGCAGGGCCTGATCGAGGCCCAGCAGGGCCAGATTGTTGCGCAGAACGAGTTGCTTCTCGCGCACAAGCGCCAGACGCGTGACGTGGCACAACTCGCGCTAGACGCGCTCGACTGCCCGACGGACAACGTGCGCGAGGCGCTGACCGACATGGCGCGCGAGTACGGCTACGCAATCGCACGCGCGGAGGAGCACCTGCTGTGAGCGTGTCGGTGTGCGTGTCGACCTATGGCGAGGAGCGGTGGGCCGAGCTGGCGCGTTCGCGGGCGATCCCGTCGGCGGAGGGCCAGGGGGTCGAGGTCGTGTTCACTCACATGCCGGAGGGCAGCGTCGCGCTCGCGAGGAACGCTTCGGCGGAGCAGGCGTCTGGCGAATGGCTCGTGTTCCTCGACGCCGACGACGAGCTGTCGTCCACCTATGTGAGGGAGATGCTCAACGCCGTCGCGGTTCAGCAGATCGCCACGGATCAGGTTCCGTCGACGACTCTGTTCACGCCGGCGGTCTCGTACTGCGTTGACGGTCGGGCGCAGGCACCGAAGTTCTGGCCGGTCGTGCCTTACCAGGACGCGAACTGGATGGTCGTCGGGACGATGATCTCGCGCGAGTGGTTCCACGAACTCGGCGGCTTCCGCAACTACGGTGACCCGCCGGGCTCGAACGCGTATGAGGACTGGGGCTTGTGGGCGCTCGCGCAGCGCGAGGGCTCGACGGTGGTGAAGGTGCCTGACGCGGTGTACGTCGCGTGGGTGACGCAGGATTCGCGGCACCGCGGTTCGGACCATGCGACGCGGGTCGGCTGGCATTTCGAGATCGGCCGTGACCTGTTCGGCGAGGAGCGCTACCCGGATGACTGGGTCGCGCGTCAGGGACGCCCGAGGAGGGCTGCGGCGACGGCGAGGAGGCGCAGGTGAAGACGGTGGCGTTGAATGGCTGGAACGTGGGGGTGGAGAAAACGAAGATCAAGACCGCACCGATCGGCGGTGTCTCGGAGGAGGCGGAGGGCTGGACGATGCGGTTCGTCGAGGTGATGCCGCCGACCGGGGATCAGATCACGTTCACGTTCGGCAGGGATGTGCGCGACACGATCGTGCGTGAGTTGACGGGCGGGATCGTGCTGCACGGCGGGGAGCTTCCGCGGCTGTGATCATCCACACGGTCTTCGTGACGTTCAACCGGCTCGAGTTGACGAAGCAGGCGATCGAGTCGTACCTGGAAACGGTCGACGTGCCGCACACGTACATGGTCGTGGACAACGCCTCCGAGGACGGCACCGTCGAGTGGCTGATCGAGCACGACCACCCGGCGATCCTTCTGCCGGAGAATCGCTTTCCGGGGTTCGCGACGAACCAGGGCTGGTGGGTCGCGCCGGCGGAGGCGACGGTGCTTCATCGCTCGGACAACGATTTCCGCTTCCTGCCGGGCTGGTGCGAGACGCTCTCCGAGGCGCTCGCTCCGCCGGAGGTCGGCCAGGTCGGTCTCCGCACGGACGAGGAGGAGATGCACGCCGAGTGGAACGTCGGTGGGAACTGCGCGATCAAGCGCGAACTGTGGGACAAGGGCCTTCGCTACGACGAGCGGCCGTGGGGCGACGCGTACCCGAAGGGCTGGACGGAGGACTCGCTGCTGTCGCCAGCTGTGCTGGAGATGGGCTATCGCTGGACGAGGGTGGATCGGCCGTGCATCGTGCCGACGTCGTCGGAGGACCCGAACGACCCGTACTACCAGCGGACGTGGGAGCTTCGCGGGATCCTGCCGAGGAGAGGGAGGCGGCGGTGAGCGATCGAAGCGTCTTCTTCGTCGCGACGGCGCACCCCGAGTACGCGGAGCGCGAGTTCCCTGCGGGGAGCGTCGTGATCGACCCCTGGCGGATGGTCAAGGACCAGCCTGGCGTTACGGTCAGGCGCCTCGGCGAGAACAAGCCGGCGCTGATCTCGATTCTCGTGCCGACACGCGGGCGGCCGAGTGGCTTCGCGCGCATGGTGGAGACGGCTCTCTACACAGCGCTGCATCCCTCTCGGCTCGAGGTCGTCGTCTGGGTTGACGAAGACGATCCTCAGCTTCTGCCGTACTCGGCGCTCACGGCCGGCTCTCCGCAGATCGTCACGCTGAAGGGCCCACGGA